>Ga0209725_1000077_pt1 | contig 54290 bp, 48 predicted proteins | sample I18A1metaG_FD_184145 | JGI IMG/M metagenome (GOLD analysis project Ga0209725, IMG submission 184145) | Lake sediment bacterial and archeal communities from Gulf of Boni, Indonesia to study Microbial Dark Matter (Phase II) - ​I18A1 metaG... | ecosystem: Environmental > Aquatic > Freshwater > Lake...
TATCCCGTAAAACGACCAGACCTGTTCCCGTTGGGTTGGCCCAGAGGCATTCTCTTCTTCGGCCCTCCAGGCTGTGGCAAAACCTTGTTAGCTGCAGCCGTAGCGACCGAGATCAACGCGGATTTTTTTTGCGTGGATGCAGCGACAGTTATGTCCAAGTGGTTGGGCGAGTCTGAGAAAAACGTCTCGAATCTCTTTCAGCAAGCAAGGCGAACAGCCGCTTCAGGCAGACCTTCAATAATATTCGTTGACGAAGTGGACTCGCTCGTTGGTATCAGAGCTGAAGAGGTCGGGGGAGAAGTTCGCACAAGGAACCAGTTCCTGAAGGAGACGGACAGCATACTCGACAAGGCGAATCCGATTCACGTGTATGTGGTAGGCGCAACGAATAAGCCGTGGGTTCTGGACGAGCCATTCATTCGCCGTTTTCAGAAGCGCATATTCGTTCCCCTGCCGAACGCGGAGGCACGAACCGAACTCATCTCTATCTACTCGAAGAATCTAGCCTTCGTTGACGACGTAAGCGTTGATGAACTTGTCCGGATGACAGACGGTTTCTCCGGTAGCGACATACGTGACATCCTGCAGGCCGTGCAAATCAAGGTGGTCCGGGAGCTTTTCGAGTCCAAGAGCGTCAGCGACCGCTCAAAACCCAGAGCAATATGCATGCAGGACATTCGGGAGACACTTCGACGGCGGCGTCCCAGTGTCTCGCATGACATGCTTCGATACTACGACAAGTGGTATGAAACGTACAAGGCGTTGTGAAAGTATGCAAGTTTCAGCTGACTCAACGGATTTCAGGATCCTTGCGGAACTGGTCGAGAATGCGAAATCGTCGTTCGTGGATATCGGGAGGAAGCTCGATCTACACCCGAACGTTGTGGCGTACCGCGTAAACAAGCTCGAGCGCCTAGGCATCATAAAGGAATACACTGCCCGACTCGACCTTGAGAAGCTCGGACTCTCCGAGCAGATATTCGTGGCCGCCAGCCTGCCAGGTAACTCTGAACGCGAACGCATCCTAAAGGAGATCGCCTCCATGCCGCAGACGATCCAGGTAGTGAGCTCGCTTGGAGAGCCCGAAAGCATCATGTTTCTTGTTGGGAAGAACAAAGCTGACGTCGACAAGACAATGTGGAGGCTGAGAAACATGAACGTTAAGATCGAGTATACCGGCTCAATCATACGCACGTATGACGAGGGAGGACTCTGCAACTTCCTGAAACTGCTTGCAAAGGAGCACGAGCAGTCCAAGAACCACTCCAAACTGCCGGTGATCGCTGAACAATGGGAAGGAGGGAAAGAATGTGTTTAAGGAAAACAGATCGATCATTGGTAGAGTAAAAGAAGCGTTTCATCCGACTCCGATTCGCAACCGCGTCATGGAAGCGCTCTTCAGACTCAAGATGCAGCTCTCACGACTAGACAGGACGGCGCAGAAGATGCAGCAGCGAGACTCCAGCCTGTACGGCAAGTGTGTAAGGGCCGTTCAGGAGAAAAACACCCAGCTAGCTTCCATGTATGCAAGTGAATGTGCCGAGATACGTAAGATGGCAAAAGTGGTTCTACAGAGCCAACTCGCCCTAGAGCAGGTTGCCCTGAGGTTGGAGACAGTGCTGCACTACGGGGACGTGGCCCAGGCCATGAGGCCTGTCGCGAGCGTAGTTCGAACAATCAGAACACAGCTGGAAGGAGTGCTTCCCGATGTCTCGATGGAACTTGCGTCGGTAAACGAGTCGCTCGAGTACCTCGTGATGGAAGTCGGCGAAGCGACAGAACAGTCCTATGACGTCTCGATCAGCGGCGAGGACGGCCAGAGAATACTGAATGAAGCGAACATTGTCGCGGAACAGAAGATGCGAGAACGTTTCCCAGAGCTCCCTTCAGTACCCACACAAGAAGCAAGAGTTCAGTGACACTCACGGCCCCTGGACTCGTGCCCCACTTTCTTCGGTTTCTTTCGAAAGACATATAGCCTGTCCGGTTATGCTCGCCCACTTCGTGGAACCAATGAAAAGCTCCACGAAGATACTCACAGTGTCCACAAGGGAGAGGTACCAACTCATTGACCTGACGAGAAGCATCGAGGAGGTCGTTTCCCACTCCAATGTTCAGACAGGCCTGTGCTTGGTGCATGCCTCGCACGCTACTGCCGCAGTAATTTGTAACGAGAACGAGAGCGGGCTGGTCCAAGATATCCTCCGAAAAGTCAAGGAGATCTTTCCTCCAGGTGCGGGCTACCTCCACGACAGAATCGACGACAATGCCTCTAGCCATATTGCATCTGCCCTCATCGGGGCGTCACGTATCTTCCCAGTCGAAAACGGTCGACTGGTCCGCGGGACTTGGCAGAACATCTTCCTCCTAGAGCTCGACGGCCCACGCACACGACGTACAGTAAACGTACACGTCCTAGGCGAGTAAGGGAAAATCCCGAGTCACAATCCTAGTTCACGATACTGATCGAACATGACTCCGATAGATCAACTGCTCATCGTGACCATATCGCTGGCGGCAGGAACGATCGGAGCAATCCTTGGTCTCGGAGGAGGTTTCATAATCGTGCCAATGCTTGTGTTCGTCTTTGGCTTGCCCGGTCAGATGGCAGCAGGAACTAGCCTTGTCGCACTAGTGTTTACGGCGCTTTCTGGAACCATCGGGTACACCTGGCAGCGCAGGGTTGACTACAAGCTAGGACTCGCGCTCGCAGTTGCAAGCGCCCCCGGAGCGATTGTCGGCTCTCTTGCAAGCGCGTATGTCGAATCAAGAGTCTTGACGGCCCTGTTCGGCTGCTTCATGATACTTGTTTCGATCTACATAGCGGTCGGCACTCCACCAAGTCGGTCAAGCACTGACCGAAAGGCTTGGCCCCGTCGTTTGGTTGATAGAGATGGAAAGGAGTTTCAATACACAGCTCAGCACTTGGCACTCGCGTATCCTCTAGTCTTTCTTGCGGGAGTCCTCGCGGGGTTCTTTGGAGTGGGTGGTGGAGCGCTTCAGGTCCCGGTGATGATCGTTGTCCTAGGTGTTCCCGTCGAAATCGCGACCGCAACGTCGGCCTTGATGATACTCCTATCTGCGCTGACAGGGGCAATAACCCACAATCGGCTGGGGAACGTAGCGTACGAGTTCACTCCGTTCATAATCATCTCAGTGATATTAGGCGCCCAGATCGGAGTCCAGATTCAGAGACGAACTGGTCCACGTACTCTGAAGCGATTGTTTGCTCTATTTCTCGTCGTAATCGGGGTTCGAATGATTCTGACCATAATGGTCTGAGCTTGCCACTCGGCGCCGATTTGAAAAGTACAAACGTCTGCGGTTCAAGGACCCGCTCTGTGGGCAACTTACACATGCCTTAAAGGGAGGCGGCTCTTCAGTCGCCCGCTCGCCTGCATGCCCGAGAATTGAACAGGCCTACCACATACGAAGCGTGAAAGAATTGTCCAAGGAAGGCGAGGAGCACGCCCTCAAACGTGAGGTTGGATGGTACGGCTCCTTCGCAATGGGATACGCTGACGTTGGAGCAGACCTCTACGTCGCGATCGGACTTGTCGCCTTCTACGCGGCAGGCGCCTCACCAATCGCGTTTGCGATCGCGTCAGTTACCTATGTTTGTACCGGGCTAGCATACGCCGAGTTGGCCACTGCGTATCCCTACGCCGGCGGGGCTCATGTATACTCGATGAGAGCCTTCAATGACTTGGTCGGGTTCGTGGCCGGCTGGGCGGTCATGCTCGACTACACAGTGGATATCGCCTTGTTCTCGCTCGCCAGCGCCGGCTACCTGAGTTTCTTTCTTCCATGGTTGAAGAGTTCCTTTGTCCCGATAACTATGCTCGGGCTTCAGTTCAACGTATCGTACATCGGACTCAGCGCCTTCTTACTTGTGATCGCGCTTCTGTTTCTGAATTCTGTCGGCATAAGAGAGTCTTCAGCCTTCAACGAGCTCCTCGTCTCACTTGACCTTGGGGTCGAGTCAGCCATCCTCGTCGGGGGAATGCTGCTGGCATTTGGTCTCGCATTGTTCCTCAGCCAGATTGGGACATTGGGCGCTCAGCCGGTATTCTCGAACATTGTCTACATAATGCCCGACCTCGGAATTCAGACGCAGAACTTCATCTACGGCGTGACTCTGGCCATGACGTCATTCATCGGCATTGAATCTATCGCGCAAGCTGCTGAAGAGACAAAGAGACCGCAGCGATGGATTCCTCGGGCGAACAAGCTCTCGATCGTTGCCGTGGTGGTCTTTGCAGTTGGCTTGTCCACGTTGAGTATGGGGCTGATGCCGTGGCAACATCTGGCAGCTTCGCAAACAGATCCCATGGCCGCAATAGCGTCAAGAATCCCATACCTGGGGCACATCTTAGCCCCGATCGTCGCTCTAACAGGCTTCACAATCTGCTACGTGTCCACAAACACTGGAGTGATAGGGGCTTCTCGTGTAGTGTTCTCTATGGGACGCTTCAGCTTAATGCCAACTTGGTTCTACAGAGTTCATAGAAGATTCCGCACGCCTATTCGGACAATCGTCGTCTTCGGTCTCATCGGTGCCGCAATGGCGCTCGTGGGCGAGCTGCACTTCGTTGCCGACCTGTACAACTTCGGCGCTCTCTTGTCATACGTTATCGTGAACGCTTCGCTGATCATCCTAAGGAACAAGGAGCCAGACGCCTACCGAGCCTGGAAGCAGCCTGGCACCCTAAAGCTACGGATGGGTCAAAGATCCATCCTCATACCCGCCGTCGCGATTGTCGGCGCCGTCGCAACTGCAACAATGTGGGCATTTGTCGTTGGATTCCATGCTGAAGGGCGAGTTGTAGGAACGATCTGGCTTGCTATTGGAGTCGTAGGATTTGTCGCGTTCAGGAGATCGCGCAAGATGAGCGTCTTTGGGGCTGAAGTTGGAAAGACCATCGCGCCGGGTGCGTACATGATGAACGCTACAGTGCTTGTGAGGCTGCCTGAAGATGAAGACATGCTAGTACGATCTCTCAAGTACGAGCTTGACACTCGTTTTCGCATTAGACTGCTCAATATCGTGGATCCGAGTGAACTGGGGCTTAGTACCGAGAACATACAGGACTATTCGCAGCTCAAGCAGTGCCAAACAATTTCATCGGAGGAATTGCGGCATGTTACCAAGAGGCTAGGTTCCGAGGGATTCGAGGCCATCTCGCATGTCGAAATTGGATCAACAAGATCGATTGTGGAAAGGGAGATGGAGTCACGCGACAATGACGTGGTCGTACTAATCAGGAGAAAGACGTTAAAAGGCCACCTCGAAAAGAGGGAGGACACAGCTTACGCTGTCGCGTCGCAATATCCGGGAAAGCTGATGATAGTCAGGAGAGCTGAGTGACATGTCTGCAGGCGTAGTCGTGATACTGAACATCTTCGTGCAGTCAAAGGAACTCGACCGGGTCGCAAAGAAGCTGCTGGCTTTGCCTGAGGTCAAGGACCTGTATGAAGTCACGGGGGAATATGACATAGTTGCCACGATCGAGACCAAGGATATCGCGGCGTTCAGGACACTCATCAAGGACAAGATTCTCGCAATCGAAGGGATCCGCAGCACAGTCTCAGCCGTCATATTGTACACCCACAAGAAAGACGGGAAGCCTGTATCCTAATGGGTACGAGGCGCGGCGAGAAACCCTCGGTGAGAATTCTTGTTCCAATTGCAGCCAGCGCCGACAGGCAACTGATGGTCAAAGCTCTCTACGCGCTCTCTGCCTTCAAAGAGCCGGAGATCGTTCTGTTTCACGTTGTAGAAATGCCCAGCCGCACCGTACCTATCGAAGTCATCTCACACAGAGAACAGATAGCCGTCGCTGACGAGATTCTTTCTCCTACCGCGGAGTGGTTGGACAAACAGGGCTACGCAACACGCAAGAAGATCGTCGTAGCTCGCGACGTTGCCGAAGCAATCATCACTGAAGCAAACTCCGAAGACTACACCTTCGTCATAATGACCAAGCGTCGCCCCAAGAAAGGCCTAAGAGGACTCTTCCATCGTAGCGTGAGTGAACGCGTTACGCGAGAGACCAAGTGCATGGTGCTCACCACTCTATCAACCGAAGTAGAGCCAAAAGAGACTGCGAGAAACACTAAATAGATCAGCCGAACCGTAGGCACAGGTACGAGCAGTGTTTGAGGGGACAGACGTAAGGATGTCTGCGATCGCAGGTGGCTCTGTTCCAGAGCCGTAGTGGCATTTCGCATACCGCCTCAAACATACTACGCTACGTGGTGTTCTCCAGTTGAGCAAAGAGATCGGAATCACTGTTGCGAAAAAAGATGACATCTCAGAGTGGTACACTCAGGTCGTCACTAAATCGGGGCTAGCTGATTACGCCAGCGTCAAGGGCTTTATGGTTCTCATGCCGTACGGATACTCGGTCTGGGAGAAGATCAGAGAGTTTCTTGACACTCGGCTTAAGGAGATGGGCCACAGCAACGCCTACTTTCCGACGCTGATACCCGAGAGCTTCCTCAGGAAAGAAGCCGAACATTTCTCAGGTTTTACGCCCGAGGTGTTCTGGGTCACTCTAGCAGGAAACGACAAGCTCGGCGAAAGATTGGCTGTGAGACCCACTTCAGAGACCGTCATCTACGACTCGTACGCAAAATGGATCAGGAGCTGGAGAGATCTGCCGCTTTTAATCAACGTGTGGAACTCGGTTCTTCGAGCCGAGATCAAGGCAACAAAGCCCTTCATGCGAACGTCCGAGTTCTTGTGGCAGGAGGGCCACACCGTTCACGCTGATAAGGAGGATTGCGACGCTGAAGTCATGAGAATTCTAGAGCTCTATCGGCAGCTCACAGAAGATCAGCTTGCCATTCCAGTGCTCGTCGGACAGAAGACAGATCGTGAGAAGTTCGTAGGTGCGCTGTACACAACCACGCTTGAAGCCATAATGCCCGACGGGAAGGCCCTCCAGATGGGAACATCACATAATCTCGGACAGAATTTCTCGAAGGCATTTGAGATCAAGTACCTTGGCAAGGATGAGCAGACTCACTACGCGTGGAACGCCTCTTGGGGGGCATCTTGGCGACTGATCGGCGCTCTGATCATGCTGCACGGCGATGATCGAGGGTTGGTGATTCCGCCTCGCATTGCTCCCATCCAAGTGGTCGTAGTTCCTATTCCCTACAAGAACGCCGAAGCAACGATGATGATCCTAGCGAAGACTACAACGAAGAAGCTACAAGAAGCTGGAATTAGCGCGATCCTTGACGACAGGGAGCAGTACACCCCAGGATGGAAGTTCAACGAATGGGAACTCAAGGGCGTTCCCCTCAGAATCGAGATCGGCCCTCGTGATGTCACCCGCCACGAAGTCACCATGTTTCGCAGAGACACGTTAGAAAGGTCAACGATTCCCGAAGGCGATGTAGTCGTAGAAGCAACACGACTGCTCGGGTCCATTCAATCCTCGCTCTTCGAAAGAGCAAGACGCGCTCTGAAGGAGGCTATCCGCGACGTAACCACCTACGACGAGATGAAACGTACACTCGAGAACCAAGGTGGCTTCGTCAGGGCCTGCTGGTGCTCAGATACGGCGTGTGAAGACAGAATAAAGGAAGAGACCGGAGCCACGATCCGGGTGGTTCCCCTGAAGGATGAGAAGGCCTTCGCGAGCTGCGTTCGATGCGGGAAGAAGGCCGACAAGGTCGTCTATTTCGGACGAGCATACTGACTCCCCACAAGAAGCTGTGTCCGAAGGCGCAACGTTTAAGCGAACTCCTTCTGATCTAGAGCGGTTGTGCGTAGGAATGGGAAAGAAGAGGAAATCGAGAGGGCGTAGCAAGGGAGGAAAGGGCCGCAGCGAGCTCGTCCAGTGCACGAACTGCGGAATGCAGGTCCCTCGTGATAAGGCGAAGCGAGTGACCAGCTTTGTGTCGCTTGTGGAACCCTCGTTGGCAAGGGAACTGCGCGCCCACGGGGCTTACATAGCTCGGCAGAGAGTCTTCAAGTACTACTGTGTCTCATGCGCCGTCCACTTTGGAGTTGCCAAAGTACGAGCAAGAGACGAGAGACGCTTCACTTACTAGGCGTTCGACTATAGGACCTACAGGGGTCTTAGCTCAGCCGAGATGCGCTCGGCTCTTCTTCTAACTTCCTCATCTGTCACAGGGAAATCTGGCCCTATGCTCTCCACCATTATCGACGCCGCAGCAGAAGCGTAGAGACACGAGGAACCGAGTTCTCCTGTCCGACAATACTCGGTCAAGAAAGCTCCAGCATAAACATCTCCTGCCCCGGTCGGATCGACCGCTGTGGTCTTGTAGGCCGGCACGCTTAGGCATGCTTTCCGGTCACAGGCAACGGAGCCTCTCTCGCCGAGGGTCACGACCGCGATATCAGCCCCCCATTGTACGAGCGTCTTCGCGGATTCAACGTAGTCTTGGAGGCCCGTGATGACCTCGGCCTCCAGCTGATTAGGTTTGATGAAATCCACGGATCCGACCAGTTTCTTGAAGGTCTCTCTTTCACAGAAGTGTTCCACTTTGCGATCTCTTCCAAGCCGACGAAGCAGGCCTTGAGGATCCAAGAACACTTCGCCCGGCAATGACCCGATGAGATCCATGATAGTCTCGACATCGATTTCGTACAGTACAGGGCCAAGCAGCAGGTAGCGTGTCTGCTGGCAGTCCGGCCAAACGGTTCTGATAGGTATCTTTCCAGCGTCAGCTATGACTTGAAGGATTCGATCTCCTTTGTCATCGTATATCAAGCTGAATCCCGTGGTCGGACCTTTGCATCCTGTGTTGATCGTCTTGATTCCATAACGCTCCATCTCCAGCCGGAAGCGCTTGTCAAAGTCGGGTCCGACGTTTCCCACAAGCATCACTTCCTTCATTCCAAGCCTCTTAGCAGCGAGACACGCGTTGGTGCTGCATCCGGACAGTATTCGCTCGCTTGTCTGTGCTCTTGGAGTGCTTATCAGGTCATAGACGGGGTTCCCGATGGCTATGAGGTCGTAGGTCATCTCAAAGAGTCCTCGCGTTTTGCCAGGTGTAGAGGAGTCTCTGCCCTACGGTGACGTGTGACAGCAATCCAACCAGTATGATCGCGTATTCCAGAGCGTTTGGCCACGCTGTGACAAGAACAGATCCTAGGAGGATAAGCAGGAGTTTCTCTTGTCTCTGCGCTAACCCGACCGTGCAACCACTTAGGCCGCCTACGGATTCTGCAGCCGCGCGAGCGTAGCTGGCCAGCAGCATTCCAATTAGGGCAAACAGTCCCCAGAACCAGCTCGCAAATCCTCCTGCCACAATCCCGACGACTAGAATGTACTCAACATATCGGTCCAGAACGTGATCTAGAACGGCGCCGAACCTCGATACGGTTTCGGTCGCCCGCGCGACTGCACCATCGACCATGTCAATGAATGCCGAGCAGAGTAGCGCCAGTGCGCCAAGAAGCGGGGACCTTTGAAGGTACAGCAGAGCAGCTGCCAAGCCTACGAATACCGCGAGGATGGATAGCGCATTCGCGCCCACACCCAACCTCCCGATGGCCTTACCAAGCGGCAGCATTATGTTTTCGTACTTCTCGCGAAACCTACCGAGCAATCTGCGACCCACACGCGACCAGTGGACACGACGTTTCGAGACCACGACGCTTAATTGGTTGTCGGAAATGTCGGGTCTAGCGACAACTCTTGAATATGTGCTTGGCCTGAAGCTTGCGAGGCAGGAGTAGAAGACTCAGAATTGGGAAAGGTATCGAAAGGCGTGAAATGCAATGTCGTCGGCTGCACGCAAACCGCGGTTCGGTCGGTCTCTCCGGACTCGGCCGCGCAAGCGAAGATCGACATTGCAGGCGCACGACGCGCTTACCTATGCCGGGCGCACTACAAGGACATGAAGAAGCGACTGAGGAAAGACCGGCAGATCGAGAAATGGCGTTTCATGGGATAGTCGAGGAGTGAAAGACGCTGAGGGTCCTACTGATTCATGCTGAATCATTCGAGTACCAGGTGCGGGAAAAGGCGGTAGATGAACCTGAGGAGTTCGAGGCTTCCCGCTCACACGGAAAAATGGAGCAAGTCCTGGTCGCGTTCTGCACGATTGAGAGGGATGACGAGAAGGATCCCCTACAAGTGGCAGCGAATGGAGCCAAGGCCGTCAGAGAGGTGGCAGACCAAGTCAAGGCGAGGAACGTAATGCTGTACCCGTATGCCCACCTTTCAAGTAGCCTAGCTTCAAGGGATCCGGCAATCAAGGTTGTTGCCGAGATGGAGGCGCTTTTGAAGGATGACGGCTTCGTTGTTCAGAGAAGTCCGTTCGGCTACTACAAGAGCTTCCGAATCCACTGCTTGGGTCACCCGCTCGCAGAACTCTCTCGAACCATCACCGCTGAAAAGGAGCCAGAGGAACGTGCACCAATTCAAACGGAGTACATGATTATGGATCTCACGGGCAATCTGTATCGTCCAGGTGAGTACGAGTATGCGAAAGGCGAAGAGGAATTCAGAAACCTCGTAGAGAAGGAGGCGATGAAGAAGGAACTCATTGGCGGAGGAGAGCCGCGTTTTCTCGACTACTGCAGGAAATTCGGAATCGACTGGGAGCAATACTCTGATGTCGGCCACATGCGATATGGCCCGGAAGCTACACTGATCTTCGATCTGATTGCTGACTATTCTTGGAATCTTGCGCAGCGGGTCGGCATTCCGGTGCTGCAGGTGCGTGGGACGAACATGTTTGATCTTTCAGTGAGAGCGGTCAAGGAACATGCGGATCTTTTCGGGGCACGACTGTACAAGGTCGATCTGGACGAGAAGAGCTTCGTGATGCGCTACGCTGCATGTCACCAGCAATTCGCGATGGTGAGAGACTGGACTATTAGCTACAGAAACGTTCCGTTCGGCACGTTCGAAGTGGCTGATAGTTATCGCCTCGAACAGAGCGGTGAGTTGCTCCTCTGCTTCAGAGTAAGGAAACTGCACATGCCGGATCTTCACATCTACTGTCAAGACCTTGAGAACTCAAAGGACGTCTCAATCGACACGCACAAAGTCATTTACGAGGAGATCGCTAAGCTGGGCAGAGACTATGTGTCTGTCTACAACACGACAAGGAGCTTCTTCGAGGCGAACAAGCTGTACTTCACGGAACTTGCGAAGCTTGAAAGAAAGCCTATACTTCTCAACTTTGTTCCGGATGGGATATACTACTGGGTGCTCAACATCGAGTATCACATCATAGACGAGCTCGACAGGCCGAGGGAGATAGCCACATTTCAGATCGACATCGGGAACGCGAAGAGGTTTGACATATCCTACGTCGACAAGAACGGTGCCAAGCGGTACCCGCCCATAATACACACTGCGCTGATTGGAACGGTGGAACGCTACATCTTCACAATCCTAGACACCTGCGCGAAGATGGAGCAGCAGGGAAAGAAACCTCAACTTCCTCTCTGGTTGGCTCCGACTCAGGTCAGGATCATTCCTGTGACAAGGGAGTCCCTTGCACGTGCTGACCACCTGGCAGCGACCCTGAATCAGGCAGGGGTTCGAACCGACGTTGACGACTCTGACGAGACCGTTGAGAAGAGAGTGCGGGATGCTGAGATATTCTGGATCCCTTACATCATAGTCGTGGGAGCCCGGGAGAAGACCGCGGAACAGCTACCTGTGCGAGTCAGAGAGACCGGCGAACAAAGAAAGATGACGGTTGAAGAACTTGCGTCTGAGCTCACAGAAAAGACGGCCAGGTATCCCTTCAGGCCTCTGACAGTGCCGGTCCATGTCTCCACAAGACCAGCCTACGGGACGGCACAGTGACAAGATTTTATATGTTCTAGCAAGGGTGAATTTGAACGGGTGGCTGGATAGGATGAGCCGTGACCAAGTGTATGGTGGGGCGATATTCGCAGTCTCACTCATCATAATAGTCGCGTACGTGATCGCCTTCTTCGCGCCGATACTATCCCTCCCAGCTTGGTGGCATGAATGGGCCGTGGGCCTGCCTGTGCTCCTGTTTGTGCTCGCCGTCCTCGTGATCTCCATGTGGATTGGATGGACTATGATGACAACTCCTCCTCCAGTGCCTCTGGAGCCTGAACCGGCCCCTGCAGCCGAGACTGAGCAGAAGGCGTGACAGCGCGAAGCCAAGCATGCCTTCTTTGCGACGTAAGCAACAGATCACGATAGACCTAACTACTGTGGCTGAGCCACTCTAGCATCTAGGATGACGAAAAGGATGGTCAGGAGGTTGGATGCCACATTCTGGGCAAGTGTAGTTCTGATAGTCGCGCTTGGCACAATTGGAGGGGTCCTCTTCAAGTTCGGCACGAATGCGCTAGGCACCATCGATTACGGGAGGCTTATGGAGGTCAAGAGGTCCACGCCCACATTCATTTTTGCTGCGTTGCTGTTCTTCAGTGTCGTCTTGTTCTTCTACAGCGGATATAGTCTGGGAAACTACAGCTTTGCTGCTATGTATCTGTTCTCGCCGATAATCTTCTTGGCACTCATCATGATGGCGTTTTCCCGTTTTCTAATAGGTGTCCCTTTGTCCGTGACCGGACTAGGACGATTAACAGGTTTGCTCACCGCACTCGGAGTATTGACGACCGCAGTGGCAAGCAACCTCATTTTCAAGGAAGCCTTCTCCGTCCGAGTGCTTGCAGGAATAGCTCTCGCAGTCATCGCGGTAATTTTGATCGGCGAATGAACGCCCTAGGCGAGCCTCTCTTCTCGCAGCACTTTCAAGAAGTGTAATATGCACCAAGCACGCACAGCGTTGCCGCGTGGACAAGTTGATCAAAGGTCTACATCACGTTGGAGTAGCCGTGTCAAGTCTTGACGACGCACTGAAAAGCTATAGGTCTGCGCTTGGCCTTGAGCCAACTTTCGTCAAGGAAGTCAAGGATCAGAAAATTCGAGTGGCAAGCTTTAGGCTCGGTGAAAGCTCAATAGAACTGTTTGAACCAACCGATCCGACAAGCACTGTTGCAGCTTTTCTGGCCAAGAGGGGTGAGGGAATGCATCACGTTGCGCTCGCTGTCGATGACATACGGGAAGCTCTGGAGGCGGCTCAGAAAGCCGGCGCAGTCGCGATCGACAAAGAGCCAAGAATCGGGGCTGAGGGCCAGCTAATCGCCTTCCTCCATCCCAAGTCCACCAGGGGAACACTAGTAGAGCTCTGCCAGGAACGATAGACGCCAACAACACTGGAAATTCTACTTGCTGCGGTCGTGTTGCTCTTCTACATCGTCAGGGTGGGCGCCGTCCTTCAGTACGTCGGGCGTGTCTGGCCTTCGAGATCTAGGGTTGTCTGAAGAAATAGCGCGGCCATTGTGGCCATTCACTTGAAGTACTTGTCTCGAAGTCCGCCTGCAACTCCATGCCGATCTTCAGGTCTTCGAACTTGACATTTCTAATCATTCCCGGCAGCCGCGCTCCCTCAGCAAGCTCAACGATACCGATCGGATAGGGAGCGAGCGCCTGAAACTGAGCTGGCGCAAAATGAATGACGGTGTACGCCACTAGCTTGCCCCTACCCGGGAGTTCCGTCCACATGAGTTCGTAAGCTCCACAGTGCGGGCAGACACTTCTAGGAGGGACGGTTATCTTCTTACATCGGTTGCACTTGACTCCCATGAGTTTTCTCTCGGCACAGAACTTGTAGAAGCTCTCTATCGTCGGCGCAGGAGTGAGTACCATCTCAGTCGCCTCTCCGATAGAGTTGCACCACCCCGGTCGAGGCTGACCCCCCGACGTTCTGGGTGAGTCCAATCTCGGCTCCATCCACTTGACGCTTTCCGGCTTGACTCGTGAGTTGGAGATAGATCTCGCAGGCTTGAGCGGTGCCTGTAGCGCCGACCGGGTGGCCTTTGGCCTTCAGTCCGCCGCTAGTATTGACGGGTTTCTTTCCGCCCAAGGATGTGATACCATCATCAACTAGCGTGCCTCCCTGGCCCTGACTACAGAAACCCAGATCCTCGTAGGCCATGATTTCTGCGATTGTAAAGCAGTCGTGCACCTCGGCTACGTCAATCTGTTCCGCTCGGACCCCGGCCATTTCATAGGCTTTCCTTGCAGCGATTCTTGTCACATTCATGGATGTGACGTCGTCTCTCTCGTAGAGGCCTATCGTGTCCTGAGCCTGCACTGAGGCGACTATGTGCACAGGACTGTTAGTGAATTTTCTCGCAAGTTTCGGTGCGGTCATAACGATGCAGCTTGCGCCATCTGAGATTGGCGAGCAGTCGTAGAGCTTCAGGGGCCACGCGACAACTCGGGACGAGAGAACGTCGTCGACGGTTATTCTCTTCTGGAAGTGTGCCTTCGGATTGAGTGTGCCGTTCTGGTGGTTCTTGACAGCGACTTTGGCAAGTTGTTCCTCAGTAGTTCCGTACTTGGCCATGTGTGCGGTAGCCATCAAGGCAAATATCCCGGGGAATGAGATGCCGTGCCACTGTTCAAATGGGTAGTCTGAGGCCATCCCCAGAACTTCTGTGACGGCGGCCGTGCGGAGATTCGTCATTTTCTCGACGCCTCCGACGAGGACGACCTCGTGCATTCCTGACTGGATTGCATACAGGGCACATCTCATGGCGACGCCTGAAGACGCACACGCGGCTTCAGTCCGGAAGGCCGGAACGGGCAAGATGCCTAGCCAGTCAGCGATCATCGGCGCTACGTGCGCCTGATGCTCGTACGACTCGCTCATCATGCCCACGAACAGTCCGTCTATGTCTCTCTGGGGCGACAGGTTGGGGCATGCATCGAAGGCCTCCTGCGCAGCTTCCACGAACAGTTCGCGAGCATATACCCCCTCCCTTGCGCCGAATTTTGTGACCCCAGCTGAGACTATGCTCGCCAGCGGCTTGGCCATGACACTCTTCCTCATTGTCTGGAGTGTTGCTGCCCGAACCGTTCGCTTACCCACTCTCGGATCGGCTCTAGTTCCTTCCTCATACGCGCTTTTTCTTCCGCCGATCTTCTGGCCAAGGGTGGGCCAGCCGGAACGAAGTAGATATCCATGGGGTTGCCGCTCGGCTGCTCGACGAACCTTATCTCTACACTCATGTCACACTCTACGTCTTCTGGCTCCATGCCGACCAAGCGGCCTGCGATGAGGGTGTTCGCGCCCTCAACCCGCACATATGCCAGTATGAAGGGCAAGTCTGACAGAAACGCTTCGCCTGCGAAACCGAGCACGGTGAAGCAGTGAAGCGTGCCGCGCATTGGCATCTGTACCCACTGCGTCTCGGCGAGTCTGCATTTGTTTCTCCAGCAGTGCGCTCTTGGCGGACAGAATACGTCTCCACATTTCGTGCACTTCGTTCCGAGCAGCCTCTTTCCCATGAGGCCTTCAAAAAACCTTGAGACTAGCCCGTAACTGTGCTCGTACATTACGTCCCATGGCCGGTTGACGAGCATGTACCTTGCTCTTTCGAGCCTGTCGGCTCTGTGGCCTTTGTTTCCCTCAATGATCTTGTAGCCGACGACGTTCCACCTTCCAAGCCGGCCCCAGTTGGACCACTTCTCATCTGGCTTCTTCTCCTTCAGGACTTTGTCGGACTGCACTTCTTTCACCTCTCCATAACCATAACAGCGATTGCAGTTCCTGTGCCGGCGTGGCTGTGATTCAGCCCGACCTTTGCGCCCTTCACTTGGGTCGCGTCGCTCTTGTGCTTCTTTCGGATCTCTTGTCTCAGTTGCCAGAGCAGTTCGACGGTTTGGCCGATTGCCGTTGAACCAACCGGGTGGCCGAACCCCTCTAGGCCCCCGCTGACGTTGACAGGAATCTCGCCGTCGACGTACGTTTGACCTTCCCTGATGAGGGTCTTGCCTTCACCCCTCTTGCAGAAATCTAGGTCCTCGTAGGTTTGAAGTTCGCTTGAGTCGTAAGCGTCATGTATCTCGACAACGTCGATCTCTTTGAGCGGGTTCCTAATTCCCGCCATCTTGTATGCTGTCCTGGCCGCGAACTTGCACGCGCCAAAATTGGCCATCTCGGGATACGGTTCTCTGGGCTTCAGCGCATGCTTTGGGTAAGATCGAGTCTCGCTCGGAAACATGCCGTGGAAACCGGGGTTATCCGGTCGGTCTCCGGGCCTCATCATGTCGCTTCCGAGCCCCAGCCCGGTTATCCACACAGGTGTGTCTGTGATCTTCTTCGCGTATTTCTGAGACGCCAGTACGATGACGCTCGCCCCCTCGCTGAGCAGACAGCAGTCAAGTACCTTTAGCGGCCAAGCGATCAGACGAGATGAGAGAACATCGTCAACAGTGATCTTCTTTCCTTCACACTCCGTAGGCCACTGTGCGTATGGGTTGTCAAGGCTATAGTTACGGTTCTTTGTCGCGATCAGTGCCAGATCCTCTTCGGTCTCTCCGTAGAGGTACATGTGACGCGCCGCCATAGCTGCATAGTACCCTGTGTAGTAGCCGCCAACCGGAAAATCGAAGTCAGTGTCGCTCGCCAGGGCGATGAATTCGTTTGCCTTTGCTGATGCGACCTCCCCCATTTTCTCAAACCCGCTCACTAGGCACACATCGGACAGACCAGACGCCACAAGCGCCCAAGCAGTCCTTATCGCGGTTCCAGGGCCCGCCCCGCCGTTCTCCACTCTGAAGACGGGTTTCGGAGTCAGCCCAAGGTAATCGTTGGGTATCCAAGAGAAAGCAAGTTGCTGCTCGAAGTGGTCACTGAAGTACGAGCACACGTGATTGTCTATGTCACTGATCGACAAGTTGGGGGTGTCTTCCAAAGCCTCCTTCATCGCTTCGGCAACCATCTCTTCTTGAGTTTCATGCCTCGGCTTCTGATACCTAGAGATTCCGCCAGCTACGACCGCGACTTTTTTCAAAGATTGGGCCTCGGAGTCAGAGTCGTGAATCCGATCTATCATAAAAGGTAGTTAGTCGGTTCCGGGTCCTTCAGTAGACCATGTGACTGTCCGTGTGAACGATGAACCCGGAAACAGACGTGAGGGGCTAAGAGTGTGTTCTTTCTTTCTTTACTCTCGTTACGATGTGGTCGATAATCTCGCTGAGACGAGTCCCGGGGCCAAAGTTTCCTGTGATACCTTCTTTCTCCAGCAACGGCTTGTCTTCCTCCGGAATTATCCCGCCTCCCACCAAGATTATGTCGGATGCGCCTCTCTGGCGCAGCACGGCTGCCACCTTGGGGAACGCAGTCAGGTGTGCGCCGTTGAGGAGGCTCATCGCGACAACGTCAACATCTTCATCGATCGCCATTTGCGCCACCTGTTCAGGCGTCGCCAGCAGTCCAGCGTAGATCACTTCCATCCCGGCATCCCGGAACGCCCTGCAGAGAACCAGTGCCCCTCGGTCGTGCCCATTCAGCCCGGGCTTTGCGACCAAGACTCTGATCCCTGCGCCCGGCTTGCGTTCGGGCGCTTTCATTGCCACGACCTGCGTGGTTCAGCCACCCGGCCCTGTATGTTCAAAGTTGTTCTCATAACGTTAACGTTCGACTTCAGGCTGCCCTAGAGGATGCCGGGTTCCTTCCATTCTCCAAAGACTTGCCGGCCAACATCAACGATCTCGCCGAGCGTTGCGTACTCCCTCACCGCCGCTAGGATCGGCTCAATGCAGTTAGCCTCGTCGTCTTGGAACGTGCGGCGCAGATTCTCCAAGGCTACCTGAACCCGAGAATTATCGCGCGCCGCCCTTAGTTCCTTCAGTCTCTGGATCTGCTTCTCCTGAGCTGCGAGATCGACTTTCAGTGTGTTGAGGGGCGGCTGCTCCTTGACCGCATACTTGTTGACACCGACGACTACTCTCTCGTTGCGCTCGATTTGCTTCTGGTACTTGTATGCTGTCTCTGCGATTTCTCTCTGGAAGAATCCTTCCTTGATGGCGGCAAGTACTCCGCCGAGCGACTCGATCTTGTCAAAGTATTCGTATGCTCGTTTCTCAATCTCGTCTGTGAGCCACTCAACATAGTACGATCCGCCGAACGGATCGATCACGTCTGCCACTCCCGTCTCTTCGGCTATGATCTGCTGAGTTCTGAGGGCGATCGTTGCAGCCTGTTCGGTGGGCAATGCCCAAGCTTCGTCATATGAGTTCGTGTGAAGCGACTGTGTGCCTCCGAGTACTGCAGCAAGCGCTTCGATTGCGGTCCGAACGACGTTGTTAAGAGGTTGCTGCCACGTAAGCGAGGCTCCAGAAGTCTGCGTGTGAAACCTTAGCAGCATGGATCGTGGATCTCGAGCGTGAAACTTCTGTTTCATGACCCGTGCCCAGATTCTTCGTGCGGCGCGAAACTTCGCCACTTCTTCAAAGAAGTCCATTCCACAGTTGAAGAAGAAAGAGAGGCGCGGTGCGAAGTCGTCGACGGCGAGACCAGCGTTCAGGCCGAGCTTGACGTACTCAAAGCCGTCGGCGAGCGTAAATGCCAGCTCCTGAAGGGCGCTGGATCCGGCTTCCCGAATGTGATAGCCACTGATGCTGACGTAGTTCCAGTTGGGAAGGTTCTTCGTCGAGTATACAATCATGTCCCGAATGATGCGCAGATGCGCCTCGGGCGGGTAGTTCCACTCCTTCTGTGCCATGTACTCCTTGAGGATGTCCGTTTGCACAGTGCCTCTAAGCTGATCAGGAGGAACGCCCTGCTTTCCGGCGACGGCCAAGTACATGCAAGTCAGCACGGCTGCCGGAGCGTTGATCGTCATCGAAGTACTGACATCGCCTACAGGGATGCCTGCGAAGATCCTCTCCATGTCCTCCAGTGAGGAAACGGAGACACCGCATTTGCCGACTTCTCCGAGCGACCGAGGGCTATCCGCATCATAACCGTATAGCGTGGGCATGTCGAATGCGATACTCAGCCCTGTCTCGCCATGTTCAAGGAGATACCTGAGCCTACGGTTGGTGTCCTCGGGCGTGCCGAACCCCGAGAAGAGACGCATAGTCCAGATTCGGCCGCGGTACATGGTGGGATAGATTCCACGTGTATACGGATACTCGCCAGGAAAGCCAAGATCTTCGAGGTAATTGTTTGAAGCAATGTCTCGGGAAGTGTAGAATCGGTTCAGCGGGATGCCCGACAGGTTCTCGAAAACCGTCTTGCGTTCTGAGCTCGTCGAGAGCCACTTATTCAGGACTTGTTCTTTCCATCTTCGTTGTGCCGTGGCGATAGCGTGGAGTCGCGACCTAGAGAAAGCATCGGCCTTGACTGTCCGCTCCGTCTTCAGCTGTTTCAAATTCCTCTTCGGGAATCTCCCTTGATCGGTTGGAGACATCGGCGTACCCTCGCCCCTCAGTTTGCGAAGGTTTGGGAGCATAAGCTATAAGCACTTTTCCAGTTCTGTTCTCAGTTTCGCGGCTTTCACTGCAGAGGAGCAAAGATGAAGCCGGCAAAAGAGGTCAGGACGGATTCTGGAATTCCGATCAACGTGTCCTACACAGGTACCCCGCCTGTGTCGGAGAGTACGACGGGGTTCGAACCTGGTGTGTATCCGTTCACCCGAGGTATCTACCCGGCAATGTACAGAGAAAGGGTCTGGACGATGAGGCAATACAGCGGCTTCGGAAGCGCGGAAGAGACGAATCAACGCTTCAAGTATCTTGTGCAACAGGGGCAGACTGGGTTGAGCGTCGCATTCGACCTTCCGACCCAACTTGGGCTCGACGCTGACAACCCTAGAGCAAGAGGGGAGGTTGGGAAGGTTGGCGTGCCGATCAACACGCTCGACGACATGCGTACTCTGCTGAGCGATATTCCCTTAGACAAGGTCAGTACGTCCATGACGATCAACTCTACGGCCGCCATCATCTTGGCGATGTATGTGGCTGTCGCCGAAGAGAGAGGCGTCTCACCAGAACTTCTCAGAGGAACGACTCAGAATGACGTACTGAAGGAATACGTTGCCAGAAACACGTACATCTATCCTCCCCGCGCTTCGATGAGGCTCTGCGCTGACCTAATAGACTACTGTGCGAAACTTGTTCCGAAATGGTATCCGATCAGCATCAGCGGCTATCACATCCGGGAAGCAGGAGCGAACGCTATCCAAGAGCTCGCATTCAGTTTTGCTAACGCGATCGAGTACGTAAACGTCTGCGTGAGCAGAGGAATGACGGTTGATTCCTTTGGGCCCCGCCTGTCCTTCTTCTTTGCCTGCCAGAACGATTTGTTTGAAGAAGTTGCGAAGTTCCGTGCAGCGCGGCGAATCTGGGCCAGGATAATGAAGGAAAGGTTCGAAGCGCAGGCAAGGGAGTCATGCATGTTAAGATTCCACACACAAACGAGCGGAGAGAGCTTGACGGCGAAGCAACCACAGAATAACATTGTCCGTGTCACCCTCCAAGCGCTCGCTGCTGTTCTAGGCGGCACGCAGTCACTTCATACGAACTCCTTCGACGAGGCACTCTGTCTACCCACCGAGAACGCTGTGAAGGTGGCCTTGAGGACTCAGCAGATCCTCGCTTACGAGTCAGGAGTCGCCAGGGTTGTTGACCCGCTTGGCGGGTCGTACTACGTCGAATCCCTTACCGAGGAGATCGAAAGAAGGGTGGATGACGAGATCAAGAAGATCAACGGGATGGGAGGGGCGCTTGCAGCCATAGAAGGTGGATACATGCAAGATGAGATTAGGCGAAGCGCGTACGATTCGAAGTTGAGACAAGATAACGGCGAGAAAGTTGTAGTCGGGATCAACAAGTTCGCTGACGACGAGATCCTAGGCTTCACGATCCATAGAGTTGACCCGAAGGCCGAAGAGAGGCAACTTGAGAAGCTTCGCAAGTATAGAGACTCGAGGGACCGACAGAGCATGGACCGCGCGTTACAGAAACTGAAGTCAGTCGCTGACACTGATGCGAACCTCGTGCCGAGCATACTCGACGCGGTCAAGGCAGGGGCAACGAACGGAGAAATCAGCAACATTTTCCGAGATGTCTACGGCGAGTACAAGCCCAAGATATCGTTCTAGTGCCGCATGATGACTCAGCTCAACTATAGACCCGTCTAGGGTGTGGTGATGCCGATTGCAGGCGCAGCGAGAGCGACCTCTCAAAGAGCTCATAGCCGACACTGTAAAGGGCGAGCGAAGATCGCTCTCTCGCTTGATCTCAAAGGTTGAGAACGACCGCACTGTCGCGAAAGAAGCAGTGAAGGTATTGTTCCCAAAGACCGGGCGAGCGGTCATCCTAGGCGTGACCGGCCCTCCCGGGTCAGGCAAGAGCACCCTGATCTCCGCAGTCACAAAGGAGCTCAGCTCCGCGGGAAAGAAGGTTGCAATTGTCGCCATTGACCCAAGCAGCGCTTTCTCGGGAGGAGCGCTGTTAGGCGACAGGATAAGGATGAAGGATCTGACCGAGGATCCGAACGTTTTCATCAGGAGTATGGCAACTCGCGGATCTGTGGGCGGGCTCTGCCGTGCCGCCGCAGACGTTGTGAGGATACTTGACGCCGCCTCTTGGAACTATGTCGTAGTTGAGACGGCAGGTGCGGGCCAAACGGATCTCGACATAATAGAACTCGCCCAAACAGTGATTGTCGTACTGTCTCCAGGATGGGGAGACGAGATTCAAGCCTTCAAGGCGGGACTGATGGAGATAGGGGACATATTTGTCGTCAACAAATCGGACCTCCCCGGGGCGAACAGAACCCTCCTTGACATCAGGGGCATGCTGCAAACGTATGGCCCAGAAAAGAAGTGGCAGCCACCGGTGCTTCTCACAGACTCGCTCAAATCAAACGGCGTCCGCGAATTGATCGACGCGGTTCGAGAGCATCAAGAGTATGCTTCAAAGCTCAACTCGGTCAAAGGTGGGCTCAGAAGCGGCGAAGCTCAGCTACTGGCGGCGGTCCGACAAGAGCTCGAGTTCGAGTTCATCCCCAACCTACGCGGGAGCAAGGCCTTCGCAGAATACGGAAAGAAGATTGCAGACCGCACAATGGACCCGTACACAGCAGCCTCATCCGTTATTGAAATGCTCAGACGAAAATAGGGGATTTTTCAGGGAGAACTAGAAACACACAAAGCCTTCCTGAATTCGATGTATCTACGCGGCGATTTGAGCGAGTATCGCTTTGTACTGCTCGTCGTCGATCACACTAGATTGCCGCAGTCGCCGGGCGATCTTGGAGATGGTCATGAAAGCGTGCAACTTCAAGCCGCTCTGTGCAAGTGAAGCCTGCCCTCCTTCTTGCCGATCTATCAGGAAAACCGCATGCTTGACTTGTCCGCCCTCCGCGCGAATTGATTCGGCCGCCTGCAATGTGTTTTTCCCGGTTGTTATGAGATCGTCAACGATTAGCACTCGGTCCCCAGGAAGCAGCTGTCCCTCGACTCTTCTCTCTCCCCCGTGGGGTTTCAATTCTCTCCTGACATAGAGGAAGGGTTTCGCTAGTCGATATGCAAGGATCGAAGCGTACGGGACTCCTGCGGTTGGGACACCTGCAATTCTATCGAATGAAGAGACGCCTATGTGTGACTCTACCATGGTCTCGTAGATCTCAATCACAGTCCGAAGCCCTTTTGGGTCTCCCGGGACCATCCTAAGATCGACGTAGTAGGGGCTGAGCTTTCCACTCGAAAGTTTGAATAAGCCAAATCTCGTGGCCCCGGTCTTCACCAAGATGCGGCAAAGATCTGTCTCGAGATCACGTGACTGAACTCTCAAAGCCTTCTTCTTCCGAAGCCCGCTGCCCACAAGATTGCGCCCAAAGCAATGAATACCGCTTTGTTTTAATTAGTTCTCTTGCTTCCCGACGCGGTGTGTCTGAATCAGATATCCGTGTGCCGCTACAGTAGAGGGTGCGAGTTGGAATTCTGGCTACCCTACGGTAGAACTGAGGTTCCGGTGGCTGTTCCAGACGAGAATCTGCTTGGTTTCTTGTCACCTGTCGAAGACTCCGTTAGTCAGAATCCACAGGAGGCAATCGCTACGGCCCTGCAGTATCCCGTCAGCGGACTGGGCCTGCTTGAAGCCGCAAGGCGGGGCAAGAAGACAGTCGTCGCATTCAATGCTGACTCACCGGCGTCCACTCTGATCAGCGACCTCTTGGCAACAGAACTGCTCAGAACGTCCCCGAACAGTGTTCATTTGCTTCCGAGCGCACCGGATATTACGCAACCCAAGCCAACCCGTAACCTCGCCGAGAAGCCTGAGCCCTCCTGTCTGCTGTCTAGCCATGATCGGAGAGCTTCAGCAGTTGCGAAGGTTGGACAACTGGAGAGTGGTCGCGAGGTACTGATCAACGAAGCCTTCGCGAAGGCTGATATCAGATGCGTTGTGACGAACGTCGCTATCAACGCGTTCTGGGGATACGGCGGCGGACCGAGCTTCGTAATACCGAGTCTAGCAGCAGAGGACACCGTCAAGGCCTGCCTCGGCCCAATACTCAGAAGCGCAAGACAGCCAGGGGTCCTATCCGGTAATCTCATGCATGAAGCACTTCTCCGTGCGTCACAGACGGTCCGAATCGATTTGGCGATTCACCTAGTAGAGCGGCCTGACGGAAAGGTTCCCGGAGTGTTCATCGGGGACTTCTTGGGAACATTCGAGCAAGCTTGCAGTCTGGCGGGAAAGATATTCAGGCCGGCCCTCGAGCGGAGAGCGGACATCGTCATTTCAAGCGCAGGAGGGGCCCCTTGGGATCGTACGCTATTCGATGCTTCTTCGGCCGCCATAATAGCTGCAAGCGTCTGCAAAGACAATGGAATCATAGTCTTGGTCGCGGAGTGTCCGGAAGGAGCGGGTGATCTTGTCTCTATGGGACCAATCCCTCGCGATTCAGTAGGAGGAGCATTGCAAACAAGGAAAACTTCCACGCTTGAAAGACTGGTCGAGTATTCGCTCCATCGGATCTCCTCGGACCATCGCACGTATTTGGTGTCGACGCTACCTGAACATCAAGCTTCGCTCCACAATTTCCTGTCTGCACGGAGCGTAGGAAGTGCGTTGCAGCGCGCAACCCGACATGCCGGCAAAGATGCGACGGTTGCAATCATCTCACATGGATGTCTGACGGCACCGCTGATTGGATAGACGCACCTTCGCGGAGCCGGGCGCATTTATTAGCGTGATTCGCATTCTGCGTAGCCGATCCGCTCTTGAAAGTTAAATTCCTACCGATCGTTCTCCTGTTCGTTCTGATAGTGTCCTCCACACTTTTGGTTGCGTCCGCTGAGCAGGAGACCTCTTCGGGCACTGCTGCAATGCGAACCGCCAAGTTTGACGTCAAGATCGTGTTGATAGGTTTCGACGAGAAGCTGATTGACAAAGAGTACTTGAAGTGGAACTCTCCCGACAGACGGTACCAACTGTTCCAGATCCCAGGTGTTAGCACCGACACCGAGTACTCGTTGAACTACGGGTACGTTTTTCCCGGCAGATCCTTCGCGGACGAGTTTGTCCAATTCCTCCAGTCCAATGCCAAGACAGAACCTCGAGAGAATGTGATCTGGAATATCTCGTACTTCAAAGTCAAGACGAGGTACTATTGGAACTATACACACTTTCCTGTGCAGAGCACCAACACACTGTATCCAGCCGACGACATCGAAACCTGGCTGGTCCAACATGCATCAGATTACGGTGGCTTTCCGAAGAGCGGCTATGTCCTTGTGTTGGCTGATCTTTCGAGCCGTGTGCCGTCTGCGACACCTGACCAGCTCCAGCTTGCACTCCAAGGCAGGAACGTAGTTTTCACACCCCACTTCTACAACAAGACATACGAGGACAGCGACCTCAAGATTAGGCTGAATCGAAGATACATGACCGCTTGGGGCGGTCACTCCAGACTCTTTTTCGCGGACCTCTCAGCAGGTCCGGAAGAGACAGCCGAACAGTTGCCGCTACAACTTGCGTCTGCAGTGAACTCCATCGACCTCTCAACGAAGTACGGAAGGGTCTGGCTGAATGAGTTCCTAGCGGACTACATATGGGGTGCCGTGTACAATCTCTTCACTCCCGATTTTGTGTACCCCATCAACTACGCGTCGTCATACAAGATCAAGGTCGTCGTCCTCGATAACCGGACCGACACAACGGACCCCCTGCTGGCACAGACTTTTGATGAAAAGGTTGCCGTCAAGGAGCTCCAAGCATTGGTGCCCTGGGGGAACTTCAGTGCTGAAACGAAATACGTGCGTGTGAGTGACTACCCGGAGCTTCAGCAGATAATTGTGAACTCGAAAAATCCTGGAACGTATGGCTCCCCGCCGGACTCGCTGTCTGTAGATGCACGCCCGGTGTACGACTGGTTAAACGAGAACGGTCAAGGGCACATCAAGGACTTCATGGAGGTGAAACGCGACATGGACGAGTTCGACATTCCTGTGTTTGCGTTTGCCTTCGGCGGCCGGTACGAGTTCGGTTTCACATACAAGGAAATGGTGGCAGGAGGTCCGGACTTCGACAGGACAATTTGGGGTGTCGCGCTCTATGATCTCGTCCTGATCAGTCATTCGACACATGACTTCAAGAGAGGAGATACTTGGCAGAGCGACCCCGCGCAGCCCGGGAAAGGTTTCGGGTTCACAAACACAGTGATCCATGAGGTCGGCCACATGCTCGGCCTCATGCATCCGTTCGGGACATCTTATGATCCGACAGAGAACTTCGTTGCCTCCGTCATGGCCTACTATCCCTACGAGGACAGCTTCAGCATCTTCGACAAGGACGCACTTGCGCGGGGACAGGCAGATCAACTGCTCCGCCAAACGACGCAGCTCCTTGCCGAAACCCCCTTTGTCCTGATCAATCAGGCAGACCTCTCTGCTGCGCGAGCTAGTGTAAACAGTGCCGAGGAAGCTTACTCCAACATGGACTATCCTGAGGCTGTCAGAGATAGTCTGGATGCCTTACTGTCAGCCGCCCGAGCTCGCCTCATGGGAGGCGGGTTCATACCTGCAGGAGTTCTTGGAACATTGCAAGTCGCGGGCAGTTTCGTACTGGGAGTTCTCGTCGCATACGTTCTGTTCCGGAGGAGACAAGCAGCCCGGCCTGTGACGACGACACCTGTTCAGCTTCCGCGGGCGAGTTGGTGCATGACGTGCGGAAAACAGCTGACGTGGATTCCCGAATATGGCCGATGGTACTGCTACAACTGCCAGAAGTATCAGTGACGTGCGTACGACGGAACGTCATATATGTTGGACGATCGAATACGACGCCCCACAGTGATCACTTTGGCGCGAATGGTCAAAGCGTTCGAACTGATTCGAGCACAGACCGGAAAAGAAGACGTCCTCATGGGACGTCTCATGAAGCTTGCGCAGGTGAGAGAGACCCACCTGCTGGCAGGAGAATGGGACATCTTGGCTACACTCGCATTCGAGGAGGAGCCCGTTGATCCGAGAGAGCGTCTTCTCGATTTGGTAACCGGTAAGATACGTAAGATGTCCTTCGTAAGGGACACCAACACAATCGTCCCAGCGATGTCTAGGACGCGAGAGGCACATCTAGCACATCCCGAACGGCGAGCCTACGCATTCGTCTTCATAGATGCGAAGATGGGCAAGGGCCAGGAAGTCATGAACCACATCATGAGGTATGACGAAGTCATTGAATCCCATTTGTTGCTTGGAAAGTCCGACGTACTTGCCGTTTTGGAGTTCGAGAAGGGAATCATCCCGCCGGTTCCAGAGAGGGCTGCGAAGATAGTCACCGAAGAGATCGCCAAGATCAGTGACATTACAAACACAGAGACGCTGTGTCCGATAAGGTCGATCGTCAAGGACTAGCCTGTGCGACGCAGCCTTAATCAGCACATCCTAGTCAATAGGTCGTGTAGGCCGTCCTTGCGATAGCCGAGTTCGCCGTCGTCGGTGAACGGCCGTTTTGAACTCTTCGAGAAACCGCCCCTAGGCGGATGAAGACGGAAAACCGGTCTGACGCCAGTTTCCCACAGCTTGGTCAGTGCAAATTTCCCTGAGTAGAGTCCAGAGAGAAGTTCTCCTAGCCCCGCGAGCTTCGTCTTTTGCTTGACAAACTTGTCGGTCATCCCCAAGCCAGTCTGTGTCTGCGCTCGGTTCGATAATAGCAGTTGGAGGTCATCCTTCTTTGCCTCTGCCCAGGTTATGTGATCTTTGACTCGTTGAAGCATCCCCCTGATAGAGGGATTGTCTCGAAGCAAAACTGCGCTGAAACGCCTCTTCAGCCTGAGGGAGTTCAGTGTCAACTCTTCGTCAGGTCTGACACCCGGCATGCCGTCGAGCCGCACTGCGACTAGGTAGCGTTCAACAGGCTCAGGTTCTTTCTCAACGGCTTTCTCTGCTGGCTTAGGAGGTGCAACCGCTTTCGATGGAGCACGTCTCGGCTTGGCAGGTTTCTTGGCAGGTTTCGCGGCGGGCTTCTCTGCCTTCTTCTCTCGCCGGGGGCGCGAAATCTTGGCTTTCTTGCTCAATCATGCTCACATCGTCTTTTCAAATGACTGTGAGATCTTCCCGCGCACTTCTTCAAAATGCGCAGGCACGTCCTCCGGTTTGAGATTTTGTTTCAAGTAGCTGGAGAACCGTTTTTGATACAGGTCCGGTTTCTGGGAAAGCATCTTCCCGAAAGCCGCGATGTGATCGCCTCGCAGTCGATCTTTACTTGGGAGTATCTCCTCGCCATGAGGTACCTTCAATCCTGAATCGGCGGCTCCGCTCATCGCTGCGAATATCCTTGACCCAATGCTGACAGGTCTCGTTCCCACATCCAAGACAGCAGTCTGAACACCCTTGGTTCTGGCTCTATGACCGGCCAAGCTTCCTGTCAGGTACGCTGCAGGAACGTTTCCTCCAGCGGCTTTCCAAGAATACTTTCTGAGCTCTGACGAGTGCGCGGAGGCAAGTACTACGTCGCCCTTTGCTCTGGCCTCAATGACTTGCACTGTGATGTGTTTGTTGGCAGGTCTGACGACTAGTCTGGGGAGTCCCGACAGAACGAGCTCCCGTCTTTTCGCGTAGTCAGTTGCCGCGTTTCTTCTCCTTCGATATGGAAGGTTGTATTGTGAGCCTTTGACCATTTCGGACCTGCTCTCTTCGATCATCTAGTATACATATGCGAGAAGTCTTCCGCCGGCCTTGCGCTCCTTGGCATCCCGTTGAGACATAACCTCTCCAGGACTACTCATGATCAGCAACCCAACTTCGCGAGAAGGAAGGAATCTCTTCTCCCAGTCTTCTATTCTGTCGGACTTGACGGAGTAGCGCGGTTTGACGACGGCGCAGCTGTTGATGCGCCCGAGCAGCTGGACTCTGAACTTGCCGGATCGTCCGTCGTCGATGTATTCGAACTCTCCTATGTAGCCGTTCTTCTGCATCACTCGTAAGACTTGTCCCATCAGCTTCGAGGCAGGCCAAACGAGGCACTCGCGTTTGTGTCTTCGTTCATTGTTGCTGATAGTGGACAGGGCGTTAGCTAGAGGATCCAATAAGGTCAATTCTCTTCTACTCCCATCGACTCTTCCTCTTCGAGCGGCCGCTCTGTCTGGCGGCGATGAGTCCGACTTTTCGCCCTGGCGGTGTGTCCCTTGAGACTGTCGTGGGCTTGCCCGCGTGTTTGTGGCGTCCGCCACCGTGCGGGTGTGAAGCCGCCACCATGGCCTGCCCCTTTGTGACGGGCCAAAGTCTTCCTTTCGTCCTCAGCCAGCGCTTCTTTGCTCCAGCCTTCAGGAATGGCTTCTCGGCTCGACCGGCGGCACTGACTACTCCAATGGTTGCTCTGCAGTTGTCCGGCGCGTAGATGGACGCCCCCGAAGGCAACCTCAGCTCCGTTTGGCCGGCCCTGTGGGCGACGACCATTGCGTAGCTGCCTGATGCCTTCGCAATCTTTCCGCCATCTCCCGGCTCTCTCTCGACATTGCAGATCAGTGTCCCCTCGGGGATCTTGCCCACCGGGAGTATGTTGCCTATCTCAGGCGGCGATTCGGCGCCTCGGGAAATCGTCTGAGTGACAAGGATACCTTCTGGAGCGCTCAGGCAGCAGGACTTCCCGTCGGAGAACTGCACGACGGCAAGCGGTGATCCGCGGCCCGGTTCATGTAGAATGTCGACAACTGTGCCATCTACGCGTCCGGTCATGTCTGCAGGCATCAACGGGGGGTAGACCGCAGGGGCGATTCTCCCATAGACATGTGCTCTGAATACGGAGCCGCCTCTTCCTCTCCTCTGTACTCGAATTCGCTTGCCCATCTATGCTGCCTCAAGATGACCCAAGCCTTCTTGGCTACTAGCTGTAGCTTGCTCAGGAGGCCGGTCAGCCGGGTCTTTCGACTCGGTCACGCTGGAATCGAAATAAACGTTACGGTCGGTCACGACAGCTTGGGAAACTGGGGCTCAGCTCTGGTTTCAGCGATCGCCTTGCCAAGTTTCTCTCCTCGTCTGCACAAAAGTGTCTCGCGACGGCGCCACAGAGTGTTGACGCAGCTAGGAATAATCTAGCCTCTGCTCCATGAGTGCCAGAGCTTGATTTGACGGCCTTGAAAAACGTCTGAACGCGCTGCTCACACGATTCTGCGCCAGTACGTGCTAGCGTCTTGAATCACTACAGATCTCGTCTTAGCGCGTTCGAACTCCTCAAGAGTATACGCAAGAATCTCGAAAGACACGTCGTTTGGCACTAGACGTCTCACCTTCGCGATCCGCTCGGCGAATGACTGACCCCTGAACCTCTCTGAAACAATCAGGATATCGAGGTCACTGTCTTCGAGCCACGTACCGTTGGCGTAACTTCCGAAGAGGTAGGCTCGAGCGTCTGGATAGAGGTCGGCGAGCCTGCTCCTCAGCCCCGCTACGGCTCTCTCAACCTCTTCGGGCAATTTCTCTCTTGACAACCGCTAGGACTCCTCTTGCGGTTCTGATCGCCCGTCTAGCCTGTATCGCAGTAATGGATACTGAAGGCCTGTTGAGACCGGAGTTCGGGTACCGGGCGCCTGTGTAGTATGCGGACAGCTCCGCGAGTCCATTCGTAGTCGCGGCCGGCATCTTCAGCTTTCCTCGAGTCTGTCCTTGAAGTACGGTTAGGTCATGGGTGTGGATCGGTCTCTTTCTGACGACACCAATGAGGAATGCCTTTATCGCTTTTTCAGCCGCCTGCTCTGCTGCAAAACATGCCCAATTGTGGCTGTCTGCTCTGTGAGCTTGCAAAGCATGACGAAGGTCGGCTTTCGCCTCCTCCAACCAGTCCAAGGCTTCCGGTCTCACTCTTCTCATCAAAGGCCTATCTCCAGGCGCACCTGCCAAGTCAATGGTCTGACAATACAGAGACTCTGCCCGCAAAAAGAAGTTGTGGGGGATCGCCGGCTCCTTGCCGGAAAAACAGTTCGTCAAAGAGAGAGGAATGGACTTGAGAGGGCATGGTCAGTCATAGGCATCATGTGGGATAGGGCTCGGTTCTGGTTTCAACGATCATATGCTTCTCCAATACCAGCTCTCATCATTGCCCCGATACATCACGTCGTTCTCGACACAAAAGCATGTCGATGTCTTGTCATTGAGGTTCTGTGGTTCCACAACCTCGACATCAGCATCCTACCCTGACGAATGTCAGTCCGCGTAACTGCGGGTCTTGCGATTCACCTAGGGCGCATCGCTTCACCTATGACGACGGCTGCTGCGACGAGTATCAAACCCACAATCAGGATCCTCAGACCGGTCTTCTTCTTGAGCAGCGACGCCAAGACTCCTTCTCGGGCCTTGATGTGTCGTTGCGATTGAGCATCGTCCTCTCTCTTGATGAAAGATGGTAAGGCGATAGCCTCAGAGACCCTGCCTGCAACAAGAGCGCCTATGACCGAGAGCGTCATGCCCTCCAAAAAGAGCATGTCTGAGACTATCCTTGGTTGCGGCGCGATGAGGGTGTCCGAGAGAACGATCGCGCCACTCGTGAGAAGTTCGAGGAATGGGGTCTTCTTGACTCGCGCCCAGTTGAACCTGCTCTGACGAGTCAATTTGACGCTCTCTTGACCTTACTCAGGGCTTCCACAAGTGCACGATCAGCATTGTTATTCCGACAAGCGTGGCTATGATGATCAGAATCGGCAGGAAGGTTGATTCGGCCGCTGCTATCGTCAGTGCCAAGTAGTCTTTCCATTCGAGCGCAGGAGGGCTTCGCTTCCGCTCAGCATCCTCGCGCTCCTCTTCCTCATTTCGCAAAGGCCGCCGCCTTGTCCTCGGAATGGTTAGATCTGCTGACCTGCCAGATGACATGCCGCGACGTGGCCGGGTGAACCGTGCTCAATCAGTTCTGGCTCAATCTTCGAGCACTTTTCAATCGCGATGGGGCATCTCGGGTGGAAGCGACAGCCTGATGGTGGATTTACCGGGCTGGGAACGTCGCCTTTCAGTACGACTCGTCGGCGCCTGAGCTCAGGATTCGGGATTGGAATCGCCATGAAGAGCGCTTGAGTGTATGGGTGAAGCTGTTTCTTGAAGAGCTCGTTCTTCGGTCCCAGTTCGACTATCTTTCCGAGATACATGACTGCAATTCGGTCGCTAACATGTTTGATGACGCTCAGATTGTGAGAGATGAACAGATAGGTCAATTTCAGGTTAGCCTGTAATGTCTTCAGCAGATTCAGAGTCTGCGCTTGGACGGACACGTCCAGAGATGAGGTCGGTTCGTCCATTACCACGAAATCGGGAGTCGAAGCCAATGCTCTGGCAACGCCAATACGCTGTCGTTGTCCCCCGCTGAATTCGTGGGGAAATCTGTTCATGTGATCTTCGCTCAGCCCGACCAGCGTCAGGAGGTCAAGCACCCTCTTCTTCAGAGTCTCACCGCTTGCGATCTTGTTCAGCAGAAGGGGTTCTCCAACAATGTCCTTGACGGTCCAACGAGGGTTCAGAGACGCATATGGATCCTGAAAGACTATCTGCATCTTTGACCTGATCTTCGTCATCTCACTAGACTTCAGATCCATGATATTTGTGCCTTCGAAGATTATGTCTCCATCAGTGGGCTCGGTAAGCCTCAGAACACATCTTCCGACAGTGGTCTTACCGCAACCGGACTCACCCACGAGTCCGAGAGTCTCCCCCGTCTTCACGGAGAAGTCGACGCCGTCTACTGCGTAGACGTAGCCTACCGCTCGCCCAAGCACCCCACCTCGGATCGGAAAGTGCTTCTTCAACGACTTGACTTCAAGAAGCGTTTCAGTCATGAGCGCGTCCTCCTCGAGTTTTCTTTTCAGGGTATAGGTAGCATGCGACGGAGTGCCCCGGCTCGATCTCCAGGAGAGGTGGGAATTCCTTGTCACAGATATCCATTCTGAAAGGACAACGGGGATGGAATCGACAGCCCGAGGGAGGATGGATAAGATCCGGAACCGAGCCTGGGATTATCTCGAGATTCTCGATATCCTCATGAAGTTTTGGTATTGCTCTGAGCAAGCCTTGCGTGTAAGGATGAAGCGGTCTTCGGAATAGTGCTTTCGTTTCCGAGGCCTCGATGATGTTACCGGCATACATGACCCCGACTCTATCGCAGGTTTCAGCGACAATCCCCATATCGTGGGTGATTATCAAAACGGATGAACCTATCTTATTCTTCAGATCCGATAGGAGTGCAAGGATCTGTGCTTGAATAGTCACGTCCAAAGACGTTGTCGGTTCGTCTGCGATGAGTAAATCCGGGTTGCAGGAGAGCGCAATCGCGATTATGACTCGCTGTCGCATTCCACCGCTTAGTTCATGTGGATACTGCTTGACAACCTTCTCAGGGTCTGGAAGCTGCACCAGCTTCAGCATCTCGATGGTCTTGTGCAAAGCGGCTTTCTTGATCTCTCTCCTAGAAGGCTTCGGAGGGTTGTCTTTGAGAGCTTCTAACTCCTTGATCCTTCCCATCAGTCGCTGGCGATCCGGTGATGACGAATCGATTTGCACAATCTTCTCTTGAAGTTCGTCGATCTTGGTCTGAACGGACTCACGTGCAAGGTCTTGATGTAGCGTTATGACCTCTGAGACTTGATCGCCAACTGTCAGGACTGGGTTGATGAAGGTCATGGGATCTTGGAAGACCATAGTGATTTTGCTTCCGCGGATCTGCTGCATCTCTTGCTCTGACTTGCTGAGAAGATCTTCCCCCTTGAACATGATCTTGCCGCCCACAATCTTGCCAGGCGGGTCTGGAACAAGTCGCATGATTGAGAGTGACGTCACCGATTTTCCGCACCCGGTTTCGCCTACAAGCCCGATAGTCTCGCCTTTGTAGATGTCGAGATCGATTCCCTCGAGGGCGCGGACGACTCCCGCATACGTGTAGAAGTACGTCTTCAGATCGCGAATCTCGAGGATGGTTTCGGCCATGGGGCACTATCTCCGTAATCTTGGATCGAGGACGTCCCTGAGCCCGTCGCCGACCAAGTTCAACCCCAGTGATGAAAGCAGAATTGCGAGTCCCGGAAAAGTCGCTATCCACGGAGACTGAAATAGATAGCTACGACCGTCGGCAATCATCAACCCCCACTCAGCGACGCCAGCGCCTGCTCCGAACCCGATGAAACTCAAGCCGGCTGCGGTCAGTATTACGCCTCCCAAGTCGAGCGTTGCCTGTACGATTACGGGAAATATGGAGTTGGGCAAGACGTGTCTGAAGATAATGCGCGCAGGTTTTGCGCCAACAGCGCGTGCGGCGTCGACATATAGTCGTTCTTTCTCGGCTAGAACTTGGCCTCTGATCAAACGAGCGTAGGTCGGCCACCAGACAACGACTAGAGCTATTGTTAGATTGGTCAGATTACGACCCAGAGCCGCGGCAACAGCCATTGCCAGAATGAGTGCAGGGAACGCAAGAAATACATCAGTGATTCTCATTAGTACCTCATCAAACGCTCGTCCAAGAAAACCCGACACAGATCCCAGAACCGATCCTATCACGATTGCGGATGCGACAACCGTAAGAGCGATCGCGAGATCGAGGCGCGCTCCCCAAATCACTCTGCTGTATATGTCGCCTCCGGTTGTGTCGGTTCCAAATGGGAACTCCCAGCTGGGCGGCTCCTGAGGCAAGTTCCAGAATCTCTCCTCGGCGCCGTGGGGGGCGATCCAGGGCGCGAAGATTGCCATTCCGATGAAAAGCCCGACCAGTGCAAAGCCCGCGATCACGAGCGGACTTTGCCTAAGCAGATACAACGTGAACCTCAGCTCCCTTATCTGTGGGGCCCTTTCCTCCCACCAGATACCGAACCTTGAACGGGTTGTCGGTTCCGAAACCGCTTTCATGCTTCTCACCCCAGCCTAATCCTCGGATCAATCCAAGCGTAGAGAAGATCGACTATCAGATTCGCCATCATGTACACCACGGCAATAATCAACATGAAGCCCATGATGCTCGCGATGTCGTCTCTGACTATCGCGCTGGTCGACCAACGCCCGATGCCTGGATACGCGAAGACCGTCTCCGTCAGAACTGCTCCCGCCAGTAGTCCTCCGAAGGCGAGTCCGGCGACGGTGACGGTTGGAATCATTGCGTTTCGCAGCGCGTGTCTGTATATCACTATCCTCTCCGAGAGCCCTTTCGAGCGTGCAAGTGTGATGTAGTCTTGGCGCAGGACTTCCAGCATGCTTCCGCGCATCATCCTCACAAACACCGCCATGAAGATGTACGAGAGAGCGAAGCCCGGAAGTATCAAGTGAACAAGAGCATCAAAGAATATCGCGAAGTTCCCGGTTATCAGCCCGTCGATTGTGTACATGCCTGTGATGACGTGGAGCGGGTGGTCCATCCAGACGAACTGATCGACCCTTCCTCCTGCTGGAAGACTCGGCAGGTTGTGTATCTTCATCTGATAATAGAACGCATATTGTAGAAGCAGGGCCAGCCAGAATACAGGCATTGAGACACCAACCAGCGAGAAGACTCGCGTCACATGATCAGCGGGTTTGTCTTTCCTGACCGCGGAAATAATGCCCATGGGAATTCCAAGTGCGAGGGCGAACACCATAGAAACCAATGCCAGTTCTGCTGTCGCAGGGAAATACATCTTGATTGATTCAAGAACGGGTCTGTCGGAGTCTACCCGTGAGATGCCCCAGTCGCCGCGCAGCAAATCGCTGACGTAGTAAAAGTACTGAATGTATAGCGGGTCATCAAGGTGGTGAGCTGTGACGATTCTTTGCAGCTGCTGCTCGCTGAGCTTCACATCCTGAGTGGTCAAATAGGCTGCAACAGGGTCCCCGACCACGTGAGAGAGGGTAAATGCCACCATCGAGACGCCAATGAGGACAGGGATGATCAGAAGTAGACGCCTTATTACGTAGTCGCGAAGCCTCAAACTCGTCTGCCAGCAAAAGCGAGACTGTGCTGGACGCTAATAAGCTCATATCACAAAGAAAAAGGGGAGAGGACTACACGCTCTTGCGCGCATAGTCCGAGACAACTGGAACCGCCAAGGCCGCAACGAAGGGCGCCAGCGGCTCCACCGTGATAGCCACCTGTTGTGTGCGTTCTTCCTTGTACATGCCGTAGGCCGCAGATGTGATGTCAGGTCCAGCGAACATTGGGTTGTAGAACCATCCCTTGACCCAGTCTCTCCCGACGTGTATGTTTAGAGGGACGGCGCCCCAGATCGTGTAGGCTTCTTGGAACAGCCATGTGATGACTTCGTCGTAAAGCGCTTTCCTCTTCTCCGGATCGCTCTCCACTGCCGCCTGCCTGACCTTTGCGTTTATCTCAGGGTTGTTGAATCCCTGTCTTATCGCAAAGGTCCCTACCTCACCGTCCGCGAACACTGGAACATAGTCGTCTGGGTCTGCAAAGTCAGGAGCCCAACCGATGAAGAAGACGGGCAGCTCTTTTGCTCTCATCTTCGCGAGGAATGTTGGCCAGTCTAGTTCCTGAACCTCAATGCTCAGGCCGACCCCTAGTCCCTCGATGGTGTCCTTCAGTAGGAGACAGCCTCTCCTCCTCACCTCGTTGCCCGTATTGTAGTACAACGTGATTGTCTGGCCGTCTGAGTAGGCGCCTGCGCTCTTCGCGCTCAGGAAGTACTCCTTCGCCTTGTCAGGGTTGTAGGAGAACTGAAGTGACTTCACGAGGTTCTCATTGTACCCGAGCATGCCCGGAGGAATCGGCCCTACTCCTTGAATCGCAGCGCCATTGATCACCGTGTCAATGAAGGTCTTGTAGTCGAAAGCATACGAGAACGCGTATCGGAAGTCCTTGCTGTCAAATGGCTTCGCACCTGTCGTGGGGTCAATCCACTGAGTGTTCAGCCCGAAGTTGGGTGAGACCGTGTAGGTCGGATCCAAGCTGACCACGAGACCCGGCTTGACTGGGACGACTTCCTTGTTGCTGAGCCACTTGTCCTTGTCGATAACGTCGAACAGATTCGTGGCGGGCAAGGTTATCGCGTCCGCGTCTCCTGCGAAGAGAGCGAGCTCTCTTGTACCGACCTCGTCAACCTCGTTCACGATCACGCGCTTCAACTTAGCTGGTGTCCCCCAGTAGTTCTCGTTCCGCTCCACCACCACTCTCGACTTGGGCGTCCATTCAACCAGCTTGAACGGGCCTGAACCTGCCTCGGTAGCGTGTTGGTTCATCCAGTCGTTGTAGAAGCCTGGCGTCACACCGCCGTTGGCCTCAACAACATCCTTGTTCACAACGCTTGCAACTGTAAATGCCATTGTCGAGAGGAACGGAGCATACGGTGCGTCCAGCGTTATCTGAACTGTAAGCGGATCGATAACCTTGACCCCGCCAGCGTTCAGATATGCATCTACGGCCGCTTGATTGGTGTTCTGCCAGCAGTCCTCGCAGTACAGGTAGTCGGCAGCGCCCAAGATGTGTATCAGGAGAATTGGCGCCGGTCCGTCGGGGTCGCCAATCAGGACGGCCCTGTCAATGGAGTATTTCACGTCCTCCGCTGTCACCGAGCTGCCGTCATTGAATTTGGCATTCTCGTTCAAATGGAAGGTGTACACAGTCCCGTCTCGTGACACGTCCCAGCTCTTGGCGAGTTTGGGAGCTATCTCCGTGCTCGCGCCAGGAAGCTTGTAGTAGACCAGAGTCTCCATGGTCAGTTCAATGATTTCTCCGCTGGCGGTGTCGTACGCGACAGCCGGATCCATCTTGTCGACATCGCCAAACGTGGAAAAGACGTATGTGTCCGGATTGGGGACCATTGGTTTCGTTGATGGCAGGTACATGTAGTAGTATCCGCCGACACCAGCGATGATTATTATGACAATGATGACAACAGCCGCCAGTGCCTTTCTGCTTGTTCCAGATGGCTTCTTCTCAGTCATTTTCTCTTCACTTCTTGTCGTAGAAAGCCCAGGAACCCATGTACTGAGTTCTAGGCAGCTTTCTTGGAAGAAACGGGAAGATTTCAATTTATAAAATGAACCTGTGGGCGGCCACAAAACTATCCGGCATTTATATAGTTTCGAGGAGCCCGCACGCTAAGACCTACCGTTCGACACCGGACTACCGCTTTCCAAGCTCCGTCCTTGCTCAGTTTCATCGCTCAGGACTTTCGCCTAGAGTGGATTGCTGCACACAACGCGTGTGAGGAGCCTCTCGCCACGCATACAATTCGATAATTGACCGGATACATGTTCGATAGCTGTTGCAGGATGCGACCATCCATCGCCGCCTGGCTTGATATGTAACCGCAAGTCAAGGGTATTCTTGATATGTTCCTTCCGTACTGTTGGCTGAGGCTACCTCGATGGGCACAATTCTGCCCCAGACCATTGTGAGCGCTTGGTGGAGACAGACCAACACCCGCACTGTAGTCTTGACATTGACAGTCTTGGCGGCGCTCGACAGTGGCTACACGCTGATGTGGATCGGTCAAAGGGGACTTGCTGGCGAAGCGAACCCGCTCATCAAAGCTCTGTTTGAAGCGGGCTTGGGACCGCTGTGGGGTGTTGCCAACGTCTCGGCGACTTTTCTGGGAGCGATCCTTCTGGGCTCTTGCATCGTAGTATTGCCTGAGCGAGGGCGGGCGTATCCCGTTCTTGGTATGTCTCTCCTCGCTGCCCTGAAAGTTGTGCTTGGCCTCTACCACCTGATCCAGTTCTACGACATCCTTCAAGTCACTTGGATTCTCTGGATCACCGCAGTCGTGGCTTTTGTCTTGACCAGAAGAACTCTGGACAAGGGTAGGCTGATCGATTGGGAGGAGGCATCGCGCTCGATCCGTGAGCTGCGCAATGACCTGTCGACATTCATCATTGTTTCTCGTGCGCCTAAAGCTAGATCCAGCTTGGAGACCGAAGTCAGGCCGACCCGAGTGTCTCAGCCGGGGACTACTGAGCGAGCGAGCCCGTTGCGAAACTGGAGGCTTTTTTTCTGGCTAGGTGTTATCGTTCTAGCGCCGATCCTAGCACTAAGCCTAGTCCAGGTGTTCTTGCAGATGTCCGGAGTCCTAGACCTGCCCCGATGGATGCGAGGATTGGGAATGGTAAGCGAGGAGCAGGGGCGTCTGTTCATAGTCACTTTGGTCACCATGTTCTTGACGATTGCAGTACTGATCTACGGGATCGTTGCGGTCTTCGAAATCCTCTCGAACGAATCGGGCAGAAAGAAAAGAGAATCTCGACGACGAGCCGGCGGGAAGGTCTCATCTCGTCTGGTCGTACTTGCGCTGCTTCTCGTGATCGCTTCTATGAGTGTTCCTGGTGCGCTGGCAGCGATGTCAAAGGCTCAATCCGCTACTGGTCCTTCGACACACAGCAGCACTGGCGAGGTCGCGGCAGCAGCTGACTCAAATGGCCGAGTTCATGCAGCCTGGGTCGAGAAGGACTATCGATCGCCTGAATCAGGAAGTGTGGACCTTTGGTACTCGACGTACGACCCGGAGTCCACGAACCCGAGAGGTGCTCGTCGCCTTGATCACTCGACTTCGATCTATTCGCTCGGCATGACAGTCGACGAGTTGGACAACGTCCACATGATATGGGTCAGACAGGCTGCGGAGACTCTCAACGAATCGCAAACCCTAGCGAGCGCACGCAGGCTCGACGGGGTCTACTACCTTCGCATCGAGTCGGGCGAGACGCCGTCGGAATCCCCGAAGTTGCTTCTAGATCTCGAGGCAGATTCGGTATGGAGTTCAATCACCTCGGGCCGCGATTCTCAACTCTACGTTGCCTGGAGCGAGGCCGTCCGATTGAACTCGACGCTGGCCGAGTCAACAACCTACTGCAGTAGATTGAGCGCTACTGGCGAGGCAGGTGACTTCAGCCCGATGTTGGTTGCAAGAACAGTAGGCTTATCAAAGATGCTGAAATCTGCTGCCGGCCCCGATCAGAACGGCCTCCATCTGGCATGGATTCAAGAACTTTCGAATGGCACGTCCCTTATCATGTATTCCAAGATTGATCTCTCCCAGAACGCGGCGGCGACATTGAACGTTCAAAAAGTGAACGGGCTTGTCGGCAAACTGACGCTAACGGCTACCCGTGGAGGCGACGTTCTGATGGGATGGACCTACCAAGAGCCCACAGAGAACGCGCCGGTGGCCGGCGTGACAAGACTGTCACGTCAGGGAGACGCGACATCGGAAGAACTCGAAATACCGTCGAGGCGCCTCTCAGATCTAGAGTCCATGACCATGGATTCCGAAGGGAACCTTCATCTCCTGTGGATGGACCTAAGTGACGACCTTCGTGCGATGCCCAGGTCTGTCCCCGTAAGCCAAGCTAGCTTCTACTACGCGAGGTTCGACAGTAGTACCCGTTCTTCCGAAGAGAAACTTGAGTTGTCTTACCTACCCGTCGTGACTGCTTTCGTTCTTGAGAACGGCCAGGTTTACATCGTCTCGCAACATGGAATCCTGAGAGCTGCTGAGCCATTTTCTGCGAACAATTCCACGCTTCTCCTGCTAGCACTGTCTGTTTCTGGATCCGTCATTGCAGGAATCGGGACTGAGGCAGGAACTTACCGGGTTGCGCGCTGGATGACAAGACCCTTGTGGCGCAGGAGGAAGGACTTTGGAGGCTCTCCCTCAGATCTTGACAGCAGAGTCCTGCGGGGTATCAGACGAAAGCCTGGGGTTACACTCTCTGAACTCAAGTCCGCCGTCCGTCTGGGCATGTTCGATTTGGCATCCTGCCTCTCGATGCTGGAAGCATCCGGCATAGTTCAGTCTTTGAGAGAAGGGACGAGGCAGAGGTTCTATTGCCTCACGTCCGCGTTTGGCAAGGGATCCCGTGCTGATGCGCTGCGTCAAGATATTCTTGGTTTGGTGGAGGCGCAGCCCGGAATAGGCGAAGCTGAGATTGGGAGACACCTTGGCTTGAGTCAGCAGTTGGCGAACTACCACCTCAAGGTACTCAGCGAGGCCAAACTGCTGTCAAGTGTTCGAACCGGAAGCAGGGTCAACTACTTCGCAAACGAGTGGTACAGAAAACACGCAACTAAGTGACCGCTGCCCGCGTCCTTGAGATCTGGCTCCTTCTCCTTGCATATCCTCATCGCACGTGGACAGCGTGGGTGAAAACGACACCCGGTTGGCGGGTTTGTGGGGCTCGGAATCTCTCCCGCAAGCGCGATTCTTTCCCTTCTCGTCGATGGGTCGGGAATTGGGACGGCCGCCATGAGGGCATTCGCGTAGGGATGAAGAGGGTTTTCAAAGAACTCGTTCGACTCAGCTGATTCCACTATCTTTCCAAGGTACATTACCGCAACCCTGTGGGTGACGTAACGGACTGATCCCAGGTCGTGAGAGATGTAGAGGTAACTGACCCCAAGCTGCGCTTGTAGGTCCTTCAGCAGGTTGAGGATCTGGGCTCTCGTGGAGACATCGAGGGAGGAAACGGGTTCATCGGTGACTATGAACTCGGGCCTGAGCACGAGTGCGCGTGCAATGCATACCCGCTGGCGTTGGCCGCCGCTCAGTTCGTGAGGGTAACGGTAGAAGAATTCCTCCGGCGGGACGAGCTGGGAGAGTTCTAGCGCCTCCTTCACCAATGCTTGCCTGTCGCTCGGTGAAGGTCCGACTCCGTGTATTGCGAGCGGTTCCTCCACAGCGTCATAGATCGTCATTCCTGGGTTCAATGATTCGTACGGGTCTTGGAAGATTATCTGGAAGCTCCTTCGCATGCTCTTCAGTTCGTTGCCTTTGAGCGTCATCAGATCCTTCCCGCGGATGTAGACGGCCCCCTCGGTGGGTTCTATCAACCGAACGAGCAAACGGCCAGTAGTGGTCTTGCCTGACCCGCTTTCGCCTGCCAGACCCAGCGTCTCCGTCTTTCCGATTATGAAACTGACATCGTCCACTGCACGCACGTACTGGCGTTTCTTCGAGAAAAGTGAGGAGATATGGCCGGTCGAAACGGGAAAGTATTTCCTGAGTTTTCTGGCTTCGATGAGCGAGTCGTCTGGCATACATGATCCCTTCAAATCTCTCCCGCAAAATGGCAGGCAGCGTAGTGTGCCGTGGCCACTTCGTGCAATCGAGGTTCTTCCGTTGAGCATGCGGCATATTTCACATGTGGACACCTCGGGTGAAAGCGGCATCCGCTTGGTGGATGGATCAGGCTTGGCGGATCGCCCGGTATCGAAGACAGTCTCGCGCTGTGTAATCTCACGCTCGGGAACGCGGCCAGAAGAAGGCGCGTATAGGGATGCAGTGGATTCCTGAACAAGCTGACGGCATCGCAGTACTCAGCAATCTTTCCGGCATACATTATCGCTATCTGATCGCAGGTCTCCGCTATTATAGACAGATCGTGCGTGATCAGTATCATCGAGAGTTTGAGTCTCTCTTGCAGGTCCTTTATGAGCTTCAGCACTTGAGCCTGAACTATCACGTCGAGCGCCGTCGCCGGTTCATCAGCTATGACAAGATCCGGGTTGCAGGCCAGTGCCATCGCTATCATTGAACGCTGCCTCATTCCGCCGCTCAGTTCGTGCGGATAACTGTCGTACCTGGATCCGTCAACTCCAACCAGCTCGAGAAGCCCCTCGGCGCGCTCTCTTGCCTCGCTTTCACTCGCGCCCTCATGCAACAGTATCGGCTCAGAGACTTGTTGACCAGTCTTGATGACAGGGTTAAGCGCGTTCATCGCTCCTTGGAATATGATCGACATTCTCTTACATCGATAGTTTCGCATTTCGTCGTCCGATATCTCTGTAAGATCCCTCCCATCAAACACAATGTTGCCGCCAACTAGTCTGCCGGGAGGAGGCAGCAATCTTAGAACTGAAAGTGCGGCCGTGGTTTTTCCACAGCCAGACTCGCCAGCCAATCCGAAAGCCTGCCCCTTCTCCACAGCGAAGCTCACACCGTCCACAGCTTTTACAGTGCCCTTCAGCGTGAAGAAATACGCTTGGAGATTCTTGACCTCTAGAAGTGCCATACTTGTCACGTCCTGCAGTCAGCGGCGCCTAAGCCTCGGATTCATTACCTCATCCATCGCGTGTCCGACAAAGATGAACGAAACTGACAGCAAAGCGATGCAGAGGCCCGGAAAAACTATCCACCACCACTCCTTCATTACCCCGTAGTAATGTGCCAGATACAGCATTCTGCCCCAAGTTGGGACTGTTGGGTCCCCGAGGCCAAGCCAGCTCAACGCAGCTTCAGTTACGATAGCGGCCGGAACGGATAGAGCAAGTTGGGCGAACGCCAGAGACATCAAGTTAGGCAGCAGATGTTTGAACATTATTCGACTTGAACCTGCACCGGCAGCTCTTGCTGCTTCGATGAAGGTTCGTTCTTTGTAGCTGAGCGCTTGAGATCTGATCACACGCGCAGTAGACATGAAACCTAGCAAGCCTATGAGAATCACGAGATTCCATATTGACGGCCCCAACACGGAAACGAGTACCAGTAGAAGTGGGAGTCCCGGAAGCACAAGCAACATGTCGTTGAACCTCATTACGACCTCGTCGGTCGCACCTCCCAGGTATCCCGCCGCTAGACCTAGCACAGTGCCTATGGTGACCGACAGGAGAGATGCAAGTATGCCAATGATCAGAGAGAGTCTCGCTCCATAGATCAGCTGTGAGAAGAGATCCGCTCCGAATTCATCCGTGCCAAGGTATCCGAACACAGCGCCGTACCCGCGAAACTCGACATCATCAAAGTACAGTCTCACACTGGCACCAGTGCTCGGATCGTCGTCGCTGATCGAGACGCGCAGCACTAGCGAATAGGTACCCGGAGATGAGAAAATTGTTCGCTCTGCGCTTCCAAGGATATCTTCAGTGAGCTTGAGTCGGAGCTGAGGGCTCCAAGAATCAATCCTAGGGCTGGGTCTCTCCCATTCTCCCGCGGTGTCCTGAATTGTCTTCTCCCAGATCACGTATTGACCGCCGTTAGGATCTTGGATGTGAGCCGAGACGATCACAGGTTCGTTTTCAGAGATGTCTGCTCTCCAATCTAGATCGAGCGTGAAGCGTTGAGGGGCCTCATAATTGCTCGCGAACGAAACCAATGCTTGTTCCGCAACTTTCCCATATGAGATGCCCGCTGGTCTCGAGAACTGAAACATCATGCTTCCGGGTCTGAGGTCCTGGGGGTTGCCTATGTCAGCGGCGTACTCGACCGATGCACCCGGGGAGGATGCCGAGGTTTGCCATTGTTTGAACGAATCCACCGTGGAAAATGACGGGTCTCGAATCGGGTCGATATTTCTACTGGCCTGCCGGTATGCGGGAAACGCGGTCATCCACACAGGCGCGGCCTTTGACCCCGCTAGGTTAGTGGATTTGAGCGGGTCGTAAGGAGTGATAAGCGGAGCTCCGACGGCTACGACGGAGAACATGACTATCAGGGCGACCCCCAGTATCCCTAACTTGTTTCTTCGATATTCCTGCCAGAACTCACTGAATCTTCGCAGCCGTGCTTGTGTCCTTTCCCTCCGAGACACTGGACTTCCTTCCTAGTACTTGATTCTCGGATCCAGCAACCCATACAGGAGATCGGCAGCGAAGTTCGCCAGGATGACAGCGACAGCGATGATGAAGAATACAGCCTGCATGACCGGGTAGTCGCTGACTTGAATGGCGGTCCAGAGGTACTGACCGACCCCCTGCCAAGAGAAGACGGTCTCGGTAATTATCGCTCCGCTGAAGACTCCCCCCAAGCCCATGGCAATAATGGTCACCATCGGAAGCATCGCATTCTTCAACGCGTGCTTGAACAGGATCGTCCTCTCGTCTAGCCCTTTCGCACGAGCGGTGATGACATAATCCTCCGTGAGCACGCCAAGCAGAGAATTACGCATGATGACTGCGTACTGGGCGAAGAAGAAGAGAATCAGCGTGACCGCGGGGAGGGTGAGATGCCACAACACATCCACGGCAGCCGCCATGGGGTCTGCAGGCACAGGAACGCTTACGGTTCCCCTAAGCGGGAAAAAAGGAAGAAAGTATCCGAAGACGAGAAGGAGAATGAGACCGATCCAAAATGTCGGCAGAGCGAAAAACGTCATACCCAAGAAAAGAACCGCGACATCAGTCAGTCTGCCTCGCCTCGCCGCGGCGAAGATCCCTAGAACTATGCCGATCACTATTGAAAGCAATGTGGACACGCCAAGCAGAAGAAGCGTGTTGGGCATAACCTGAGCTATTTCCTCCGCTATGGGCCGCTGAGTTCGATACGAGTACCCAAATTCGCCTTGGAGCAGGTTTGTGAGATAGTAGACATACTGAACGTGCAGAGGCTCTCCGACGTGAAAGCGCGTCTTCAGTATCTCGATCTGTTCAGGCCTGAGCCTTGCTTCGCTTGCCATTAGTGTTAGAGGATCGGCCGGGACAAGCCGAAAGATTACAAAGTTAAGGCTCACGACCAGCAGGATGAGAATGAACGTGTACACGATACGGCGAGCTACATATCTTCTCAGTGCCAATTTCCTGTCCCCGTTCCTGACCTGTTATTGTTCGTGAGAACCGCCAGTCCACAAGAGTAGCTTCCCTGATGTCCGTGATGCGGGAACCATTAAATATTGTCCGCGAGGCTTTTCCCATGTTATTGTCAAACCGAAACTGATGAGCGGAATGAACAAAACACTCGTGGTTCTGGTACTGGCGGCGATAATCATCACTCAGACAGAGATACTTGCGATCCCTCACGTCATCGGACAGGTTCAGTTCGAGAGTTACGAACTCTACGGGCCCAGAATTGACGGAATAGACATCACCATCTATTCTACAGTCGAGGCAGAGGTGCTGGCACTGCAGAGAGGAGATATCGACATGGTCGATTGGTCGTTGCCAGCCGACAAGGTTCCTGAGATTCAGGCGAACCCGAGGCTCTCTATTATGACCTTCCCCGATTACGGTTTTTCGTACTTTGGAGTGAACTTGAGAAGGACTCCCCTGAACGACGTAAGGTTCAGGCAGGCGTTGATGTATCTGGTTGACCGGGACAGAATTGTCAGCGAGGGCCTCAAAGGGCTAGGCAACGCCCTCCCTGCAGGATTCGTCGGGCCAGCGTATGCTGACTGGCAGAACATGAACATCGGTGACTACGCCTTCAACCCGTCCAAGGCTGCTCAGATCCTCGATCAAGCCGGATACAAGCTTGATCCGGCAACTGGAAGGAGAATCGACCCGACAACTGGGGCGCCCATCAAAGACATCACAATATTGGCTCGGATAGACGACCCGAACCGACAGCTGGCAGCCGACCTGTTGGCGGCTGAGGCTCAGAGGCTCGGGATTCCGATAGTCTCAGATGCGCGTGAACGGGGGTACGTGGCACAGAAGGTCCAGAAAGAATACGACTACGACATGTTTACCGGAAAATGGACTCTCGGGCATATTCCAACTTGGCTGTACGATTTCTTTCACAGCGATATGTTGCCTGAGAGGTACGATATGGAACCGTTTTGGCCCAATGTTGTTGGATTCAGCAATCCGGAGTACGATGCTCTGGCGTACAGGATCAAGTACGGAGATTCCATCGCTGAAGCAAAGGATGCGGCGCTGAAGGCTCAAGTGATATTGGCGGAAGAGCTGCCCTATCTACCACTCTACCAAGAGGCCAGCGTGATTGCTGTCAATACTGCGGACTGGGAAGGCTACGTCCGAAGTCCCGGACGCATAGACGCGACAATCCTCTTGAGCGCATTCAATGTCCACAAGAAAGGCTCGGACTTCGGGGGCATATGGAGGCTTGGTTTCAAGAGCGACATCGAGAAGCTGAACCCATTCGATTCAACTTGGTACTGGGACTGGATAGTGCTCTTCGAAATCTACGACGCGATGCTCGGCTCGAATCCACTTGAGCCCCTTGAGCTGATACCTTGGATGGCAACAAGTTGGTCGACCGATGGCTGGGAGTATGCGCCCGGCAAGACCGCGCCGGTTCTTACATTCACGCTTGCTGACGGCATAAAATGGCACGACGGCACGCAGTTCACTTCTAAGGATGTCAAATTCACAATCGACTATTTGAGGGACAAGCAGTCCGCATACTGGCTCCAACTAGGTCTCGACAAGATACCAAAGGTTGAGACCCCTGACGCGTTGACCGTGAAGGTCTACACCAACGAAACGAGCCCTTGGTGGGAGCTCTGGGTAGGGGGTCTCCCTATTCTGCCCGAACACATTTGGAGTGGGATCGAGGACCCCTCCACGTACGAGGCTTGGAGAGAAGGGAAACTCATCGGAACCGGGCCCTTCAAGCTAGCCGAATACAAGCCGGGCGAATATGTACGACTCAGCTTCTTCCCCGAGTACTTCAGACGACCAACCTTTACGAAAGCGATCACCCTAGAGGCTTCTGAGGTCACACAGGGCGAGATCTCAGTGCTGGACACCCCTCCTGTTGCAGCGGAGGGGACGCCGGTTAGTAACGCAGTGTTTGCAGTCAACGTGAAGGACGCGTCCGGCGCCGTTGTTGAAACCGTAACTGGTGGCCACAAGGGGGGCGGAGTATACACCGCGAGCATCGACACAGCCAACCTTGCTCCTAACACCTACGTGCTCGAAGGAACAGTCACCTACTCCGTCGCAGGACACGAGAACGTTCTGACTATCACGAAACAACTGACGGTGAAGGCTCCATTTCCAACCGCGCTGGTTGGCGGAATCGTGGTTCTTGTCGTCATTGCTGGAGCTGGCTTCGTCGCGCTACGAAGGCGTAAGAGGCCCGTGTCAGAGAAGTAGACAATCCTCCCTCTTTTCACCTGATCACTAGAGTTGATTCTAGGCTCGGTCGGACTTTGCAGGCGGAAGGGTTCGAGCACTCAGCGAGCGATAGCTGAGTCAAATTCACCTTGGCTGAGGGCTTGGGCCAACCTATTGATGTCGATTGAGATCTCTCTGTCTCCCTTCAACTTGGGAACGAATTTCCTCACGATTCCGTAGGTTTCAATGTTTGCCTGGCTTAGGTTCTGGATCCCTCGGGTCTCGGCAGCCTCAGCAGAGCACAGAAGCTCTATCGCCACTATGAACCGAAGGTTCTCGACTGTGCGCATCAACTTCAATGCGGCCCCCGGACCCATGCTGACAAAGTCCTCGAAGTCAGCGGACGTCGGAATCGAGTCTACACTAGCGGGGTGGGCCAGAACCTTGTTCTCTGAAGCCAATGCCGCGGCGGAGTACTGAGCGGTCATCAAGCCCGAGTTCAGCCCGGCCTTCTCAGTGCTAGGTACTAGGAAAGGAGGCAGCCCCGAGTTCAGTTTGGGATCTAGAAGTCGCGTTATCCTTCTCTCCACGAAATTGCCGATTGTAGCCATTGCGATGGCCAGTAGGTCGAGGACGATCGCTATGGGCTGTCCATGGAAGTTGCCACCCGAGAGAACGGCTTGATCTTCAGGAAATATGAGTGGGTTGTCACTTGCGGAGTTCAGCTCAACTTCAATTGCTTTCGATGCGTACTCCACGGCGTCGCGTGCGGCGCCCATGACTTGCGGGATACACCTGAGGGTGTACGGATCCTGGCGGTGAAGTATCCTGCGAACTCGTTCTTCCCCAGAAGCGACCAGTTTGCTGCCCTGAAGGAGCCGGGTCATGTGTTCTGCACTTGTCATCTGACCCGGGTGAGGTCTAGCTTCATGCAATCTCCTGTCGAATGCTTCGGCTAGACCTTGGAGGACATCGAAGGAAAGTGCGCCTGATATCTCCGCCTGTTCAACAAGCTTTCCTGCGTCATGAACCATGAGCGCGCCGATGGCTGTCATCATCTGTGTTCCGTTGATCAGGGCAACGCCTTCCTTGGCTCCAAGTCGCACCGGTGCGATCGATGCGGCTTTGAGGGCTTCCAACGCGCTCATCCTCTGACCTAGATATTCAGCCGATCCTTCTCCTACCAGAACCATTGCTAGGTGCGCGAGTGGTGCCAGATCGCCGCTCGCTCCAACTGACCCTCTTTCAGGGATGATCGGATGTACTCTAGAGTTAAGCATCGCCACGAGAGTCTCAAGGGTTGAAAGCCGTATCCCGGAGAAACCTTTTGCCAGAGTATTTGCTCTTAGCAGCATCATTGCTCGCGTGACGTCGGTTGGCAAGGGCGGGCCGACCCCCGCCGCGTGGCTTCGGATCAGATTCAGCTGAAGGCTCTCCAGATCATTTGGAGAGATTGTCACATTGCTCAGTGCTCCGAAACCGGTATTGATGCCATAGATGATTTTCCTGGTGACTAGCTCGTCGAGGGTCTGTCGGCATTTTGCCACTTTCTCACGCGCTTCTTGTCCTAGTGCCGCGTGCTCGTACTGCCGAGACACATGTACAACGTCAGGGATTGTCACGGATGTCCCATCTAGCGTGACCGTCATGCCAGAACCCAGTCAGACTATCGAGGCAAAGGCGGTCTTAAGGTATTGGTCCCTTGGGTTGCCAAGTGAAGAGGTGCGAACGTGTTTCTAGAGGAATCTTCTCTTCAAGGCCTCGCGCTCAGCGTCCATGATTAACTCGAAGAACCTCTCTGAGACTCGTTTTTCCTTGCGAAGGATCTTCTTGACGTCAGCGGCTTGCAACTTTCGCCCTGCCTGCGCCAAAACGGCCGCTTTCCCATATTTCTCTACAACTGCCGCAGATTCCAAAGCTTCATCCAAGATGTGCTTCTCCGCTTTCGTTAGCGCTCGTCCCTTTCTCTGCACTAGCGGTTGTAGGTCAACAAGATCGCATGAAAGAACCGCGACCGACTTCGAAGCACATTTGGGACAGGCGACGTGACTGCCTAGATCGCGAATTCGTACAATCGCGGCATATTTCCAACATGATGTACAAGCTAGCGTCCTTGATTCGTTCAGTATCCTCGCACGAGTGGAATCTATGAGGATTCGCTTCATCTTCTCTGAAGGAATCAAGTCGGTCTTCATGCTGATGCGTTCAATCCCGAGTTTCGCGATTGGGCTGAGCTCCTCTAAGCCTGATAGCACAACGAGCTTGATCGTACCCTCTCGTATGCCTAGCAGGACGCGCTTCGTGTTTGTGAGATCCAGATCCTTCCTCAGAGTTTCGTTAAGAGTCTCTTCAAAGATCACTGTACCCTCGAAAGTCTTCATCAACCGGCCAAGTCGAGTACTGCTGAGGTCCGCCCACCTTGAGATGGCTCCAAACCGCTTGGCAACGTGAACCATCCTGCGCTTGAACATTCCAGTCTTCGAGGATGCTTGTCTCGCCAGATCCTCGATGTCCATGTCTCCCAGCCTACGAAGCACATCTCCAACCCGTTTGGCATCTGCTGCGCCAGCCGAGCGGATCACGATCCGGTAGGCGTCCTGTTGGACTCCAACCGTTGAGCCAGCCTCCTCCGATAGGACGTGCCCAATGAGTCTTGCAAGTGTTCTGTTGACAAGTAGCCCGAAGTGACAGCAGACCACTACGTACTCGTCCCAATCCTCGAGTGTCACAAGGGAGTCAGTCGGAACATCGATCCCTGATGAAGCCTGATCCAAAGTTTCTGATAGAGCTCTAAGCATCGTCACACTCTCACAGCGGTACTTGGTTGACAATTCTGCGGAGATTGCTTCTCTACTCTCGCCGCCTAGGAGTGATTCGACGGCACGTCTGCGGATCTCTCCGACTTCTACTCCGATCTCATATGGTACGGGAATTTCTTCTCCTATCCAGCTCGGTATGGCTCCGGTCGGATCAGTTATGGGGCGCACGTAGATGGTATCTGCCCTTATGCTCTCCATTCTCCAAGGGCTTCCTCGAACGATGAACTTGGTTCCGGGGCTTCCGTACTCTGCAACAAAGGCCTCATCAAGAATTCCAACGGGCGTATTTCCAGACTTGTCTACCACTAGGTACTGTTTCTCGTCTGGAATCATGGAGAGTTTTCCGAAGTAGTATGTGTAGATGTCCTTCAGTCGGCGGGGACGGAGTATGACTTGGTCCTGAAGGGAAAACCAGCACAGCCTTGGAAACCTCGAATGCATGTATTCAGCTACTCTGACGACATCCGACTCCGTCAGATCCTTGTAAGGACCAGCGTTCCTGAAGATGTCAAGTATCTCACGTATGTACCATCGGCTCTTCTGTGTCAACAGGCCCACAATCTGATGCGTCAGTACATCAAGCGGTTTCTCAGGGACCTCCACCGCCTCAAGGCTCTCTTCCATCGCCCGGCGAGCTATGGCAAGCGCCTCCAGGGCGTCGTCTGAATCCATCGCAACTATCACCCCCTCAGCGACACGGCCGACACTGTGCCCGCTTCTTCCAACCCGCTGGATTAGCCTGGTCACTTGGCGCGGGCTCATGTACTGTATGATGAAGTCAATTCTCCCGACATCGATTCCTAGTTCGAGCGATGAAGTGGCAACAAGCCCCTTCAGCTCCCCGTTCCTCAGCCCTTGCTCTGCCGAGATCCGTGACGGTTTCGCCAAGGACCCATGGTGAATTGAGACAGGGAAGTCGATGTCCCAAACTTTGAACCTGCTTGCTAAGACCTCTGCGACTGCCCTAGTGTTGGTGAACAGGATCACTGACTGATGATTCTGGATCAGCTCTCGCATCAGCTTCAAGCGGGCCGCCACTTCAGGATGAGTGAACAGTTTTTTCGCGAGACGGGAACTTTCTGGATCGGGTTGAGGTAGCTCCACGTTCACCCTCATCCTGCGGCCCACCGGAACGCGCACGATATCGATCGGCCGATTTGCTCCTGCCAGAAACTCAGCAACTCTTTCAGGGGTTCCGATCGTCGCCGAGAGTCCGACTGTCTGAAAGTCCCGCCCCGTGATCCATCGAAGCCTCTCAAGTGCAAGGGCCAGCTGGCTTCCGCGCTTGTCCTCAGCCAGCTCGTGAACCTCGTCAACTATCACATACGCGACTTTGCGGAGATTCCTTCGCATTATCCTGCCAGGCATGATGGCCTGCAGAGTCTCAGGCGTCAGAATCAACATGTCTGGCGGATTCTTCGCCTGCAATCCTCGTTCTCTCGTTTCTGTGTCACCATGTCTCACCGCTACCTTCACGTCGACACGTCGACACCACCATTCCAGCCTCTGCAGGAGGTCACGGTTGAGGGCTCGCAGGGGTGAAATGTATAACACACTGATTCCGGGCTCATCCGTCTTCGAAGTGATGAGCCGACTGAGGATCGGTAGAACCGCTGCCTCTGTCTTGCCAGAAGCCGTCGGTGAGATAAGCAGGACATTACCGCCTCGTATGATTCGCGGAATCGCTTCCGTCTGAGGCTCTGTGGGAGCAACAAAACCGCGTTCACGGACCGCCTCTAGAATTGGTCTCGCAAGCAGCGAGAACACGTTACCTTCAGCGAATTCCATGTGAACGCAGCCTCGGCTGCAAATGGGAATGGCTCAATAAAAGGACAGGGTGTGCGGCGCGCTCACGAACGAACTCATGGTTCCGCTGTGTATGGACTCTCGCATCGCACCTGAATGTCACGAAGTACTATCGGATGGGATTTCAGCATAGAGACTCGTAATCGAGCGAACGCGTTTCCTCAAACGTTTAAGAGCAGTCTTGTCTTCATCAAGCCTCGCCCTCTCGCGAGGTAACACGCATTGCCTCTAAGACAACCCATCGTTGCCGTACTCGGCCACGTAGATCACGGAAAGTGCGTGGCACCCGGCACGCTGATCCCTCTTGCTGACGGCAGAGTAGGGACAGCAAGAGAAATCTTCGAGCTGTATTCGCGCGGAGGCACCGTGCGCCGGGTCTCCGATGGCTGGGTGGTTTCACCTCATGAGCCACTCGAACTCCTCAGTTTCGACGGAGAGAAGATCGCTCCAAAGAGGGTAACACTTCTGTGGAAGCTATTCGCTCCCGGGAAGATGACCAGGTTACGCTTGGCATCAGGCGACCAGATCGACGCAACCGCGGAACATCCGTTTCTCCTTGTAGACTCTAATCTCAAGCTCGTGTTCAGGAGAGCGGATCAGATAGAGCCTGGCCACTTTCTGGTTGTTCCGGAGAGGGTTAGCACAAGATCTAGTGTCCGTGAAGTCAAACGCCAAATAGCCTCTAAGCTCTCAAGCTGCCGGGACTTCCTAGTATTCCTTGATAAGCAAGCGGCTGGTCCGTTGCTTGCACGTCTGAGTCGCGAGAACCTCCAACTTCTCAAGAGAGAAGGCCTTTTCACAACGGATCCGTATACCTGCATGCTGAATCTGCGCTTTAGAGCTAGCGACTTCTTCGCGTTGGCAGGTAGGCTCGGGTTCAAGCTTGACACGGCTTACGACATGATCAGGGGCATAAAGAACTCACGAGAGCTCCAACGCTGCGGCCATACCAGCGGCGTTATGTCGCTCCCAAAGAGATGTGAAAATTTTCAGCAGTTGGGATACGTTCTGGGATGCATGGCCGGCGATGGGTACGTACGAGAAGGTACTTTGGACAACAGCGACCCCGATGTGCAGAGATCTTACCAGGCTGCGGTCAGATCGTCTCTAGGATTAGAAACCGCGATCTTTCAGGTGAGGACTGGTTGGCGCATCCGAACAAGCGGGGGCAAAACATTCGAACGCTTTCTCATAGAGATCGTCGGCTTTCCCATGCTTGAGAAGAGCGAAACAGTCGACATGCCCGTAACTGCACAAATCTACCAACCTATCTTCAAAGGGTTTGTTGCAGGTTGGTTGGATACCGACGGGTATGTCTCGCCTGTCAACAATTCGATCGAGATCACCACCAAAAGTGAGAGGCTCGCAAGACAGGTTGCGATTAGACTGCTGAACATGGGGATCCTCGCAAAAGTCTCAGAGAAGAGAGGATACTTCACAGTTAGGGTTGCCAATAGGCCCTACCTTAGCAGGTTCCTGAATAACTTTGATTCCAAGTGTCGGAAAAAGTGGCAACGTGTTCAGATGTGTGAGCTAGTCAGTCCTACGAGCAGAGTTTTCGGGAAAACCCCTGTTCCAGGTAGCGTTCTCGCATCCTTCGCCGAGAAAGATTGGAGTGTGACGATACCCTACTTTGGCAGGTATAGAGAGTACACTCATCTGTCGAGGCCTTTCCTAGAGAAGATTGCGAAGCATTTTGGATACAAGTCGAACAACTTCACAAGGCGATTGAAGAACTTTCTCGGCGCCCAACTGACTTGCACCGAAGTTGTGAAAAAGGAGAGCATAAGCAACTCTTACGACTTCGTCTACGATTTCACAATCCCTAGTGCCCATAATTTTCTGGCAGAAAGGGTGCTAGCACACAACACGACATTGCTGGACAAGATTAGAGGCACGTCAGTTGCGTCGCGGGAACCAGGGCAGATCACGCAGTGGATAGGTGCTAGCCTGCTCCCGTCAAGCGTCATCAAAGAGACATGCGGTGCTCTGTTAGAGCAGTTCAAGATCAAGATTGAAGTTCCGGGGCTTTTGTTTATCGACACTCCCGGACATGAGACCTTCTCTAACCTTAGGCGCAGGGGCGGATCCGCCGCTGACATAGCTGTCCTCGTGATTGATGTTTCAAAGGGCGTTGAGCCTCAGACCACCGAGTCGCTGAGCATCCTCAAAGGACGCAGGACCCCGTTTGTCGTTGCAGCCAACAAGATCGACCTGATAAAAGGGTGGAAGTCAACCCCGGATGTTCCGTTCATGGTTTCATTCAGGCAACAGGCACCTGAAATCCAGACTGAACTCGACAATCGAATCTACACCATGATCGGGGCGTTGTCTAGGCTCGGTTTCAGGTCTGAACGATTTGACAGGATCACCGACTTCACAAAAGATGTCGCTATAATACCGACCTGTGCCCGAACTGGGGAAGGAGTTCCCGAGCTGCTTGCCATCGTTGCTGGGTTGACCCAAGTTTACATGCACGACAAGTTGGAGACCAAAGCTGGGCCAGCTCTTGGAACAGTTCTCGAAGTCAAGGAGGAGCCCGGCCTGGGCATGACGATAAATGCGATCATCTACGATGGTGTCCTCAAAGTCAACGACACGATCGTGCTTGGAGGAAGAGAGAGGCCGATTTCCACGAAGGTCCGCGCCATTCTTGTTCCGAAACCGCTTGATGAGATTCGAGACGCCA
>Ga0209725_1000078_pt1 | contig 54286 bp, 49 predicted proteins | sample I18A1metaG_FD_184145 | JGI IMG/M metagenome (GOLD analysis project Ga0209725, IMG submission 184145) | Lake sediment bacterial and archeal communities from Gulf of Boni, Indonesia to study Microbial Dark Matter (Phase II) - ​I18A1 metaG... | ecosystem: Environmental > Aquatic > Freshwater > Lake...
GTCACGGGGACAGCGAGTTCGCTTGCGAGCCCTCGGACCCAACGGATGAGTTCGTCCGTTACCGTGAACGATGCGTGTAGACTAAACAGAGGCAGTACTTTGGATTCTCGTTCACACGTTGTTCTTCTTGCAAAGCGCGCATTCTCCTCGACACCTCTCTTCCCCTCCTCCCTTGAATGCCGCTCTGTAGCCTCGAACGCAACGAGACCTCTAATTCCAACTTCATTGACTGCCTTCGCAATTCTGTCCAAGACGCCATCGATAGAATTAGGTCCGGAGTAAGTATCCGCAAACATTGTCGTTCCCGTCTTCAGGAACTCCAAGCTGCCTACAAGGGCGCTCGCGTAGGCGTCGTCGAATGTGAGACTCTCGTCAACGGGCCACCAGACGCGCTGGAGTATCTGCGTGAAATCAGACGGAGGAGCAATCTGGAGGGCCGCCCCCCGAAGGAGCATGCCGTACAGATGCGTGTGACTGCAAACAAGGCCCGGCATAACTATGCTTCCCGAAGCATCGACACTTTCATCGGTCTTCCAGTCTCTTGTTATCTCACCAGTCTCCCCGATGGCGCGGATGATATCGTCCTCAATAACTATCGAGTGACCCGAGAGTATTCGGTGGTGCGGGTCCATGGTGACAATTATTCCGTCTTTCACGAGAATGGATGTCATGCTAAGCTCCTTGGCAATGACTGGTTAGCTTATGCTAAAGACCTTAACCTTGACAAGCAGAAATAGGTACGTCGAATAGTTCGGAACGCAGACTGATCGATGTCCGTGGTATGGCGCACAGTTGGTCAACAGCCTTGTCGTCTCTTCTGATCAAGAATGGCACTGTTGTCATGGAGGACAGGACTCTTCGAACAGACGTGTTGGCCGAAAATGGGAGGATTGCGAGGATCGCAAGAGGGATTAGTGTACAAACAGACCAAATCATCGATGCCGGTGGGGAGTTCGTGCTTCCAGGCGTTGTAGATGTTCACGCGCACATCGGTGACCCCGAGTTCACTCGACGTGAGGACTTTACGACAGGTACACAGGCTGCCGCGGCTGGAGGGGTCACAACGATCGTTGACATGGTTCTCAGCACGCCTGTGGACACTCCGCAGGCAGTACGAGAGAGGGTCGAAAGAGGAGCGTCCGAGAGCATAGTCGATTTCTCTCTTCACGCGGGAATGATGAACAGAGCCAATATTGGAAACATCGAGGCATTGACCAAGCTTGGAGTCTGCTCCTTCAAGACGTTCATGTGCGCTCCCTACTACGTCGATCGAGCGACATTTCATGAGATAATGAAGAATGTCTCGCGATTCAGGGCGATCACGAACGTTCATGCAGAAGATGAGGAGTTGAGCCAGAAGCTTACTTTTGAACTGAAGAAGGCGGGTCGGAAGGACCCTATAGCTCACAACGAATCCAAACCCAACGTCGTCGAAGAGAAGGCGATCACAGATGCGATCGATCTCGCCCGTGCAGTGCGAACTAAGCTTCATATCTCGCACATGTCCACGAGCGAGGGCGTAGTCTTAGTTGCCAAGGCCAAACGCGAGAAGGTGGACGTTTCAGCGGAGACGTGTCCGCACTATCTGACACTGACCAAGGCTGATGTACTGAAGCTCGGACCGTACGTTAAGGTGAGTCCTCCCCTCAAAACTGAGGCAGATATCCTTGCGCTCTGGCGCGGATTGGCTAACGGAACAGTTGACATGATCTCATCTGAGCACGCGCCAGGAGAAGCTGACGAGAAAGAGGTCGGTTGGGACAATATCTGGGACGCATGGGGAGGAGTCCCAAGCATAGAAACCATGCTGCCGATCGTACTCAGCGAGGGCGTCAATAAGAACCGCATCACCTTACAGAAAGCCGCCAAGGTTCTCTCTCAGAATCCCGCCAAGAGATTCGGACTATGCCCTCGGAAGGGACGTATCGCGGTCGGTGCTGACGCAGACTTCGCCATCATTGATTTGTCGATTGAGAAAAAGGTGGGCGCTAGTCGCCTTCACTACAAGGTGGGCTGGACGCCGTACGAAGGCTGGGTGTTCAGGGGGTGGCCGACAACGACGATACTCCGAGGCGAAGTAGTCGCGAGAGATGGACAGATCTTGGTCAAACCTGGTTCAGCGCAGTTCGTTCCAATGAAGATGTGAGAGAATGATCTCCCTAGTTGTTCTGGCGGCTGGCAAGTCCACGAGAATGAAAGAGAACAAGCTACTTCTTCCCGTGGATGGGGAGACACTGATCGAACATGTCGTGAAGACGGCCACAAGATCCAGTGTGGACGAGGTAGTGGTCGTGCTCGGATTCGAGGCGGATAGGATCAAACAGAGGATCGGCCAGCTCGACTGCAGACCCGTAGTCAACGACAGGTATGAGGTAGGGCAGAGCGAAAGCGTCAAGGTCGGACTGTCGGCAGTCTCCGACGAAGCAGAAGCTATCATGATCCTCCCGGCAGACGTGGCTCTGGTAGATTCACAGTCCATCAACAAGGTCATAGAGGAGTATAGGAAGTCCAGAACCTCTATAGTAATTGCCTCACACCGAGGCCAAAGCGGGCACCCGATCCTACTTGACAGGTCACTGTTCGCACAGGTCTCAAAGATAGATGAGGCGAGTCTTGGGCTGAAGGCGGTGATCAACCGCCACAGATCAGAGGTGACCTACGTCGACGTCGACAACGACAACGTGTTAATCGACATCGACACCCAAGAAGAATTCAACAGGTACTTCCCGCAGGCAGCTTACTCTCCTAAACCGACGTAACATGTCTGTCTCGCATCTCCTCTCACTCCCACGCAGTTGACTTAAATTAGGCGTCATGACTAGCCCCTTTCTGATTAGGCGATAACCCACACGTCCCAAGAGGGATCGATGTGCGGGAAATATTCGAAACGATCAGCAAGCTGACGAGAGAGGGGAAGACCTTCGCTGTGGCAACCATAACGGGCCACACTGGGGCAGTACCAAGACGTGTCGCGAAGATGGTGATCAACGCCGACGGCACCACTATTGGAACGATCGGGGGAGGCTGCGTTGAAACCGAGGTCGTAGGTGAGGCTCGCAAGTTGCTAAGGGAAGGAGTCAAGGGTGTCCATGTGAAGAACTATGATCTCATTGAGGAGGAGTTCGGCGGCGTAGGAATGAACTGCGGAGGCAAGGTCGAAGTAGCGATCGAGATAATCGAACCGACGCCAAAACTTGTAATCATTGGAAGCGGTCATCTGGCGCAGGCTCTTAGCCGAATGGGAAAGATGCTCGAGTTCGATATCATCGTCCTAGATCCGATGGCGAAGAAAGAAAGCTTCCCCGAAGCCATGCAAGTCATACCGGAGTTCGTTGAGAAGGGCTTCCCAAAGGTCGATATCGATCAGTCGACCTACATCGTGATCTTGACTAGACACAAGGACGACATCCCAGCACTCCAAGTATCACTCAAGACCAAACCGGCATACGTTGGAATGATAGCAAGCCGAAGACGGGTCGCGCTCGTCTTCAAACAGCTATTGAAGGAAGGTCTCACCGAAGAAGAACTGGCTCGCGTGTACTCTCCTGTGGGACTCGATATAGGGGCCGAAACGCCCGAAGAGATAGCCGTCAGCATCCTCGCAGAGATAATCAGGATCAGACGACTAGGCAAGGAACAGGAGCCTGCATCAAAGAAGATCGGACTACAGACAATCAAGGCCCTCGACAAGTGAACGAACCAGTGTCCTCATAGGGTTCGCAAGCTATCTCGATCGGCGAGGCAGAAATGCGACAAGCCCGGTCGAGAGTCCCGACACGACTGCCAGAATGAAGAAGATTGTCGGCAAGAGGGACAAGTTGTTTCCGACGAACAACCCAACTATGAGCGGTCCAACGGCGTTTCCCCCGAGTAGTCCCACACCCCAAACGATCGCGTTCGATAATGACAAGAATTCCGTCGGAACAGCATCAGGGACGGATGAGAGCAGCACAGGGTAGCTACTATACGTGAAAAATCCGAAAAGCGCTAGAAAAGCAATCGACAGGATCGCATTCGAGAGCGTGAAAAGATAGAGGAGTATGGCCAGAGCTTGACCTGCGGTGTTGACCACAAGAGACCCCTTACGGTGTAGATCGGAGAACTGGCCAAAGATCACCTGTCCAGGTACGCTCAGCACAATGGAGACCATGACTATCACGCCAACACCGAAACTGAAAGAGTATTTCTGGACCTCAACAACGAAGACCGATAGGAATGCGACGATCCCTTGACCGAACGCGCCTCGAAGGAATGCTATCGTCGTCAGGACCAGAACGCTGATTCTCGCTGAGCGATTGACAAAGGAGCTTCTCACGGGGTCCCTTTGACGCGTATCAAGTGATTGCACAGGTTTCTGGGATACACGGGATCGGTTCTCAGGTCGGGTGTCAATTGGAAAGAGACCGAAGAGAGCCACAGGGAGGAGCCCGAATAGACCCAGCACGATGACTCCGTAGGGCAGGTTCAGAAGAGTGATCAGCACGACCACAACAGTCGGGTACAATGCTCGACCGAGACTGCCCAAAGCACCGTTCAGCCCGAGGGCTCTGCCGATCCTCGATGCAGGATAGACTTGGCTGAGGACAGTTCCTCCGACTGGATGGCATACGCTCGAACCGAGGCCAGAAATGGCTGTGAACAAGATAAGCGCTGGGTACAGACCCAAAGGTAGCAAGTCACGAATCGACCCGGTCGTTACTGACCATCCGATCCCGACTATCCCCAAGGCTATCATCGCTAGGCCAGATGTGAGAAGCACTGTGTTCCGTCTGGATCGGTCTGATAGGTATCCGACGGCCGGGCTTCCAATAACTGACGTGATGTTCCACATTGCGGCAACGACTCCAAGCTCTGGTGCCGTCAATCCGAATGCGGAAAGTAGCAAGGGAAAGATGGACAGAGGAACCATCGCAGCGCCATCATTCACGAAATGGGTCAAGGACGTGAGAAAGAGCGCTCGCCGTTGAAGTGAAGTTTCGTACAGCAATCGTCCTCTACCTACTTGGATGCCCTCGATCCCCTAGACTCGTTGAATCCGACGAGCACGGTTCCCAAGTTCGGGTCATCAGGGTTCCAACCCGCCTTTTGAGCAATCCGAAGGTGCACTGGGATCGTAATGGTAATAGAGGCGACGTCTTGGACTCCCCTCAGTTCATCGAGCTCGGGAAATGGCAGAGCTCTGTAGACGAGCTTCAACGGTTTCCCTCTTGCCTTGGAGAGAGCGTCACGGTAGAAGACCAAGCTCTTCCCGAGCAAGATGACGCTCGAATTGCCAGCAAGCTTCTCGGCTCGCCCAGGTTGCCAGACCTCTTCGCCCACAATACGTTCCTCGTCTAGAATGACAATGATGGGGCCAGGCGGGTGTCTGAGGTCTGGCGAATGATGGATCAAGACCACGTGTTGGCGGCTAAGGACTTCTCGAATGCCCTCGTTTACGATCTCCATTCCCGGTAGGCCCAAGCGGAGGTTTGCTTCGTTCTCAAGTTGGCGCAGCAAGTCTCTCTCCTCATCTGGGACAACCCAGCATGCGACGATACCGGCTGTCTCTCTCAACCGTTTCAGGACAGACTCAACTGCGTCCATGCGACAGTCTTCTCGGCCTTGTCTAACCGATTCTGTATCGAGGATGGTCTCTCGGGATCTGAATCTTCTTCTCTATCGAGATTTGACTGTAGGCCGTATCAACCATTGCCACGGCCGGGAAAACCACATTCGCGTCTTCGATCGGTCCGTAGAGCACGAAATCAGCTCCGACAGCGGCGGTTGCCGCGCTCACTGAAGCTAGGCAGGGTTCGACGGCTTGCTCCCCCATTTTGGTCTTCAATCCTCTCCAGAGAGCAACTGCGTTATGAGCGCCGCAACCGACTGGGAAACCCAGTTGATCCTTCAGTTCAAACAGGGCACGAAGAGCCTGACCGAGCGTGGGCAGGTCGAGAACGCAGGTGTCGATGAGCACCTTCTCGATCCCAAAACTCTGTCTCTTGTTCATCAGTTCTCTGACGGCGCTGACTCGCCCGGCCGTGCTGAAGTCCTTCATGTTGTAGGCTAGGAATACTGCGCTGCCAACGCCCGACGATTGAACTGCCTTCAACTCGTCAAGTTTACTGGTTGGATTGATCGAGTTGTAGATGACTCGGTCTAGAATTCCTTGCTCCCTTGCGTATTCAAGACCTACCGCCCTGATTTCTGCCGAAGGGCTGTCGATCATGATGGGCGCTTTGGTACGGTCTGCGACGAATTCGAGGTGGCTCTTCATTGCAGGAACGCTTGCGCCGACAACATCTATCATGCACCGATTTCCAGTCTTGTCGGCCATCTCGTCCTGAGTCTTCAGGAGTCTCTCAGCTACTTCCTTGTCGAAGGTCCCCTCGTTCTCGTCAACGACGAGCTTCTGACGGTGATAGAAGATTGTTCCAACCAACACGACAGGACGTTGGCCGGGACTACCTCCGACCTTAACGCCATCGATCTCGAAGATTCTCTGTTCGGACTTGAAATTCCACAATTCTAGGTCTGGTCCCCGTTCTGACGTTTTCTTCTACGGGACAGAAGGCTTCGATAAAGGACTTCCTAGGACACGAATATGTCACGAGCGCCGTTTTATCTAGCGTTGACGTTCTTTCATGGCGAATAGAACTTTCTCCGCTGTTAGAGGAATGCTGAATACTCGTGAGCCAGTCGCATGTGCAACCGCATTCGCAATGGCAGCAGCGGGCAAGTCTATGGGGGGTTCTCCCATGGCCTTCGCGCCGAATGGTCCCACTGCTCCCGGAAATTCGACGATGATTGTTTGTAACTCCGGTATGTCAAGCGAAGTTGGGATATAGTAGTCTCCTAGAGTAGGGTTAGCAACAATCCCATCGGTGTGAGTCACCTGTTCCATCAAACCGTATCCTAGTCCCTGAATGGTTGCACCTTCTATCTGACCTTCAAGAGAGAGCGGATTGATCGCTTTTCCAACATCATACGCAGCTGTGATCTTCAGTGGTTTCACAACTCCCAGCTCCATGTCGACCTCCACCTCAGCCACGACGGCACCGTAGGTATATTGCAGGTACGTTGTTCCCTGACTGTTCTCGTGATCGAACTCACATTTCGGCGCCGCATAGAACCCAGTCTCTGTCAGACTGATGCCTCTCTTGAAGCACTCTTCAACGATTCTCTGGAATGAGACGGTCCATTCTGGATCGTCGGAATGACGCACTACAGCGTTCTGGATCGTGAGCTTCGAGGGGTCACATCCGAGAATGTCGCCACCAACGGCCAGTATCTTCTCCTTCAGTTTCTGTGCTGCGATCTGTGTTGCTCGTCCTCCTATCACAATCACGCGTGAAGCTACTGTCGGGCCTGTCTCTTGGCATGAGGCAGTGTCAGCCCTTCCGAGTTCGAAAACATCGATCGGTAGACCAAGCGCTTCAGCAGCGATCTGAGCGAGGCCCGAGATCGCACCGGTGCCGTACTCGGTCAATGCAGTACGGACAACAACCTTCGCGTCGGGTCTGACGACTATGTGCACTGCAGCATAGTCATTGCCTTCAGGTCCGAGACTATTTCCATGATACATCAGAGCAATGCCGATGCCGCGCCTGAATGAGCCACGGTCACGAGCGAGGTCCAGCCGCTTGGCATGCCAGTTGCTTGCGTCCACCGCTCGTTTTGTGCACTCTTCTAGTCCGCAAGCCTCGTCCACGAGTTGACTCGTCGCTGTCAGCAATCCCGACCTTAGAATGTTCTTCAATCTGAGATCGAGCGGATCCATATCGAGCTTCTTCGCCAACTCGTCCATCTGCGATTCAGCGGCGAAATGGACCTGCGGGCTTCCGAAGCCTCTGAACGATCCCGCCATCGTGTTGTTTGTGTACATGCAGTACGCATCTGTCTTCACGTGTGGAATTACGTATGGTCCCGTGGTGTGGAAGCACGCGCGGATGATCACCAGCGGCCCGAGCGAGGCGTAGGCTCCAGTGTCCGAAACGACCAACGCATCGGATGCTGTCAGGCGCCCGTCGTTCTTTGCGCCCGTCTTCAGTGTGATCACGAAAGGATGGCGCTTGGTGTGGGCTATGATGGATTCTTCTCGAGTGTATGCGAGGATGGCTGGTTTCCCGGTTCTGTATGCGACTAGCGCGGATATTGCACAGGTATCGATGGGCATTTCATCCGACTTGGGCCCAAACGCTCCCCCAGTGGTTGCTTGTATCACCCTGACTTTGTCTGTGCTGATGCCTAGGACCTTTGCGACTCCGGCCTGAACGTAGAATGGAGTTTGCATCGATCCAACACATGTGATCGATCCATCCCGCTCCAGCCATGCCATTCCAACCTCAGGCTCGAGTGCGGTTGGATCCTGAAACTGGGTCTTGTACGTGTTCTCGATGATGACGTGAGCTTGCCGGAACCCTTCCTCGACGTTTCCCTTTCTCACCTTGAGATACTTTGCGACATTTCCGGTCTCATGGACGCGAACCGCGTCAGACTTCATAGCCTCAAGTGGAGAGAACACAGCGGGTAGACGTTCGTACTCAACGGAGACAACTCCAGCTGCTTCCTCCGCTGTTTCCGAATCGACAGCTGCAACGACTGCTATTGCTTCTCCTTGGCTTCTCACCTTGGTTCCGGCGAGGAGAGGGCGATCTGGCAGGAGTGCATAGGCCTCGTTGATGCCCGGGATATCCTTTGCCGTCAGCACAGCTAGTACACCCGGAACCCCTTTGGCTTGGTCCGTATCGATTCGTCGGATTAATGCGTGAGGAACGGTTGATCTGACAACCTTCAGTCTAAGGGCGTCTTTCGGAACAATGTCCGACGAATAGAGCGGAACACCGAGGACCTTGCCCAGCGCGTCGAGTCTCTGAATCCTCTTGCCAACCACTACCAGACCTTCGGCCTCTCGAAGCCTCTGGATCAGCGCCGTCTCCGTCAAAGCTTGTCCTCCCTGAGTTTCTCTGCCGCGTCTTGAATGGCGTCGATCAGCTTGTAGTAGCCAGTGCAACGACAGAGAACGCCGCTGATCGCCTCCCTGATCTCGTCTCTGGAAGGCGTGGAATTGTGATCCAGTAGGTTCTTCCCAGCTAACACCATGGCGGGAGTGCAGAATCCACACTGAGCTGCATTATACTTCATGAAAGCCTTCTGGACCGGATGTAGGTTCTCGCGTGTACCGATACCCTCAACTGTGACGATTCTCTTTCCCCTTGCTTGGACTGCCAGAACGAGACATGAGTTGACGAGACGACCATCAATTATGACGCTGCAGGTTCCGCAGTCTCCAGTGCCACATCCTTCTTTCACTCCCTTGAGGTTCAGTCGGTCTCGCAGGACATCGAGAAGTCTCTCGTTCGATTCGATGATCAGCGCGTGATCCCTGCCGTTGACATTTAATCTCACAAGATGTTTCGCCAATCGTGTCACTTCCCGAGAAGGTCTTCTCTGCACTGGGTGAGAGCCCGTCGAAGCAGGACCTTCGCCGCCTCACATCTATACTCGGCCGATGCACGAAAATCGGACGTGAGTCGTAGCTCTTCTCCAAGCACATGTGTGGCCTTCTCGACGGTCTTTTGGTCTAGATCTTGGCCGAGAAGCCATTTCTCCACACCTTCGGTTCTCTCAGGAATCTTGCCCCTCAGTCGGTTCAGGGCGATTCTCACAGACGAGATCCTACGATCTGCGAGGTCGACTTCAAGGAGAGTAGCGACCGACACTAAGGCAATGATCAAGATGTTTCTCATTCCAAGTTTCTGGAACGAGCATGCCGTACCTGCACGAGGTTCTGTGAAGGAAACCTCGGCTAGAATCTCATCACCGTTCAGAGCGTTCTTCCGTTTGGAGATCAGAAAATCTCGAAACGGGAGTTCACGTGTTCCGTCCTTGCGAATGATTTTGACGTTGGCATTGAGCACGAGAAAGGCAGGAATCAGATCTTCGGAAGAGGATGCAGCACACACATTCCCCCCTACCGTGGCGACACTTCTGATATTTGGAGATCCGAATCTTTCAGCAACCTGCCTAAGCAGCTTGGTCGAGGCGGAACTGTCCCTCTGCTTTTCCAAGTCAGCGATGGTTGTTAACGCGCCTATCTTGATGACGCCCTGTTCTTCCTTGACATACCTTAGATCCATAATCCCTGAAAGATCCAGTAGCTTCCTCGCCGGCATCTTCTTGCTTCTAATTCTCGGGAGAAGGTCAGTTCCTCCCGCTACTGGAATCGTGTCGCTCGGGTTCTCTTTGAGATAGTTGAGCGCGTCATCGAGGTTCACTGGAATGTAGAGGTCGAATCTTGCGATCGATCATCCCTCCGCTGACTGGTGGAATGACAAGTACGACATCACCATCTTTCAACCGAACCGACATATCAAGTGGTTTCTGAAGTGTATTGTTGACGTACACAAAGGCGTATTCGCGAAGCCTGCCCTCCCCGTCGAAAAGAACGTTCCTGGCCGACTTCCCATATCTCTCGCCCAAGATGCGCACAAGTTCCCCAACGTTATCTGCCGTGGCTGTGATCTCACCACTACCTGCGGTAGCTCTCAACTCATGGAACAACCTTACCTTCACTATCGCCAAATCGGTCTCACCGGGGTCTGGTGTTCCAGTAAAGCGGTGAACAAGCGCTCTGATGTGATTGGTATTGTGAATGATCGGACTCCCACCGCATCGAAGATCGCATTTCCAATCGAAGCCGCGACGGGAACCAACCCGATCTCGCCGGCGCCCTTTGCTCCAAAGGGTCCAGTCTTCTCGTGGGTTTCTACGGGTACGACTTCGATCTCTGGAGCGTCCATGATTGTTGGGATGAGGTATGTGGTGAAGTTGGGGGTCATGAGGCGTCCATCTTCAATAATTGCGTCCTCAGTCAACGCGTAACCTAGCCCCTGTACAACCGCTCCTTCAATCTGCCCCCGGAAGCCTTGAGGATTGATGATCTTCCCCGAGTCTGGAACCATCAGATATTGCAGAACCTTGGTCTTTCCAGTCAAGGTGTCGACTTCGACTAGTGCAATGGCGGTCGCGTACATGAAGACCCAGTGGGGGATCTCCATGCTCCCTTCGATGGGGCGCTCAAACCTTGGGACATCAAACCCAGCCTCAACTCGCGCGCTCTTTCCGTTCTCATGCACGTATTCGGCCAGCTTGGCATAGGTGGCTCTCCTTGGCGAGTTGTCACGAACTATGACAGCTTTGTCACAACATTCAAGGTTCGTCTCATGTTCTTTGAGCATTCGTGCCGCGTACCATATGAGAAGCGCACGCATCTTTTCCGCTGCTCTGATGATCGCATTTCCGGCCACGTAAACAGATCTCGAAGCAGTTGAGCTTCCTGTATCAGGTGTGAGCCCGGTATCTGCAGAATCTAGATGTACCTGGTCAGGTCGGCAATGCAGCGCCTCGGCCGCTATCTGCGTGTAGGCTGTGACGTTTCCCTGTCCCATGTCTGGGCAGCTGACGCCAACGTTGAAGGTGCCATCATCGTTTAGTGTGATCAACGCTGCTCCGAAGTCGGGAAGCGCGCCGAAGGTGATTCCCTTCAGAGCGCATGCGACTCCCACGCCTCTCTTGCACCAAGGTTGTGATGGCTGCGCCTTGTACCTCTCCCTGTAACGCCAGAGATCTGAGCGAGAAGCAACCTCGAGGGTCTCGTGAATTCCAATACTCCCCGGGATCTTGACTCCGAATGTGCTAATGTCTCCCTCTCGAATGACATTTCGTTTCCTGATCTCGAGCTTGTCGATTTGAAGCTTCTCAGCGATAACGTCGAGTTGGGATTCCATCGCGAATACCGCCTGCGGGGCCCCGAATCCTCTGAACGGGCCAGAGAAGCCATTGTTTGTGTAGACGCAGTAGGCATCTATGTCAATATTGGGAACGTTGTACGGCCCACAGCAGGTCTCGATTGAGACATCAAGGATGGTTCCTCCTAACGAAGCGTAGGCTCCTGTATCGGAAACGATCCTCACCTGGTTTGCGAGTAGCTTTCCATCCGAACTTGCCCCCGTCCGAGCGGTGATGATCATCGGGTGTCGTTTGAGTCCGGAGATGCCAGACTCCTCTCGAGATAGAGCAATCTTGACAGGACGCTTAGTCTTCAGAGCCAAGAGGGCGAGGTGGATCTGGACGGTGATCTCGTCCTTGCCGCCGAAGGCCCCGCCGACTATGGATGAAACTACTCTGATCTTCTCGCGTGGGATTCCGAGTGCCCTTGCGATTTGGAGCTGATCTCTGTACGGGCATTGGCCTCCAACGTAGAGAACGACGTTTCCGTTCTGATCGAAGAGTCCAACACCGGCCTCGGTCTCAAGGAACATGTGCATCTGGCGCCCGGTCCGATAGGTATTCTCAACGACGAGCGCACACTGATTGAACGCTCCTGCCACATCACCACGAGTCACCCTCGCATGCCTGTAGATATTGCCGCTCTCATGGACACGAGCGGAGTTGGTTTTCATGGCCTCGATCGGATCAGAGACTATTGGAAGCGGCTCGTACTCCACATCGATAAGCTCCAGCGCCTGCTCGGCTGTGTCGGGGTCCTCCGCCGCAACTAGGGCGACCGCGTCTCCCTCGTAGCGGACTTTGTCTTCACAAAGAACCGGTTGATCTGGCGTCAGGATGCCGTAGCGGTTCGTACCTTCAACATCTCTGTGAGTTAGGACAGCAACGACACCTTGAAGGGCTTGCGCACGTGAGGTATCGATGCGCTTGATCAGTGCATGAGGCCGGTTGGCCCTCAGAACTCTCCCGTATAACATGTCTTCGAAGCGAAGATCGGAATAGAACTTCGCTTGACCAGTCGCCCTCTCCACAGCATCGAGTTTCGTTACGGATCTTCCGACCCAATGTGGCTCTTCGAGAGGGTTGAATGGTGTGGTCATCTGTCACGCTCGACCTCCCGTGACTGGTGGAAAGATCAGCAGTTCGTCGCCGTCTCTCAGCAAGACATCTTGGTCTAGGCGTATCCCGTCTCTTACAATGTACAGGTATAGCCTATCCTGAACTGGTAACACCTCAACCGCGTCTTGTACCGTGGCGTCTTCTGGCAAGTCAAGTTCAAGCTGGCTTTGCTCGAACCTATCTCCGAAAGCTCCGTACAGCTTGACCTTCACCTTCAACGAGTCTCCCACATCCTGCGAGATTCGATGAGAGTGTGCAGGGCCTTGTAGAGTAGAGATGGCATGACTGCGCGTCTGTACTCGGCTGATGTTCGTACATCAGTGATAGGGCAGGTCTCGCCCGACGCAATCTCACCTGCTTTCCAGACGACGTCTTCACTCAGAGGCTGATCCTGCAGAAATTCCTCGCACTTCCTTGCTCTGACAACGACAGGAGCAACCGAGCCCATCGCGATTCTGACATCCGAGAAATTGCCCACTTCGTGCGCCCATCGAACCCAAACAGCGATACTCGCGAGCGATATGAAGTGAGCTTCTCTCAGGCCGAGTTTCAGGAACGTGGCCTCGCATGGTCTCTCAACCGCTTCGAATGAGATCTCCGTTATCAGCTCGTCAGGCTTGAGATCGACCTTGCGATAATCGAGGAAGAACTTCTCGACTGGAACATGACGAATGCCTTTGTGGCTGTGAACGGTGATCGTGGCATCCAGCACGTAGAATGGCGGGATCGTATCCCCTGCTGGAGAAGCGTTCCCTAGGTTGCCGCCAATGGTGGCTCGGTTTTGGAGCTGCACCACGCCAATGGTCTTTGAAGCCTCAACAAGCATGCGACACGAATCCTTCAAGATCGGAGATTCGATGATTTCCGAGTATGTGCTCAGTGCACCTATGCGTACGGTTGATCCTTCTCTTCGAATGTATCGCAGTTCGACCAGCCCCGAAATGTCCAGAAGTTCCTTTGCTTGGAGAAGGTGGTCCTTGAGTTGGATGATTACGTCCGTGCCGCCAGCGATAGGTCTAATGCTGCCCGATCTCTGACAAAGAACTGTCAACGCATCGCTGAGGGTTCTTGGTTGCACAACATCGAGATCGCTCAGCCTCATCATTCGATCAACTCGGTCTCATGCGGGCTGCATCCTCTACTGCACGGATGATGCTCGCGTAGCCTGTGCACCGGCAGAGATTGCCAGCCAGCGCGATCTTGATCTCCTTCACAGTAGGGTTGGAGATCCTGTTCAGAAGCGCCTCGGTCGAGACTATGAACCCCGGAATACAATGTCCACATTGGACGGCTCCGTTTTCAACGAATGCCTTCTGCACGTAATCAGGTAAGCCATCCTTCATGAGTCCCTCAGACGTGACGATCTCTGCTCCTTGCACTTGGGAAATGAGGACTAGGCATGAAAAGACTGGCTTTCCATTAATGAGGACGGTGCATGCACCACACTCTCCTCTCCCACAGTCTTCCTTGGGGCCTGTGACATCCAACTTCTCTCGCAAGACCTCGAGCAGAGTGTGAGCAGGAGGAGCCGATACTGAGACCTCCTGCCCGTTCAGCTTGAATGAGAACAGTCTCTCCATCCTCGCAGACACCGTCGGTTGGCTATCTCTCGATTTCACATCCTGAAGGTGATGGTGCGGTGACAGATTCCACGCATATGAGCATGGAGTTCCGCATAGCTACCAGAAGAGAACCTATTAACGATTTTTCGGAAAAAGTAGGCTAAGTCAAAGCGGTTTCTTGAACCATTGGTTATTTGACAGCTGTACGATATCAGATGACAAGAAATGCTAGTCTTATGCTGCCGTCCGTAGTCTTCATCTCAACGGGGCACGTCCATGTGGTTCTTGAAGTCCTCGAGTTCTCACGAATTGGAGGAGCGGCGGAGGCCGTCCAACTCGTGCGCAATATGATGGTCTTTCAGACATTGGGCGCTCTCGCTCGTGTAGCTAGATTGCAGCCAAGATGGAAGAAGCCGCTGAAGATGAAAGCCGCTTGGTGTACAGTACACCCATAGTTGTCTCGATGCGTTTATCGTTCGGTACAACATCTCATGTCTCTGTGGGCGTTGCTGATGCCTGGCCAGCGTTCTCCCGTTTGGAATATGCCACGCACCGAGTCTAGGTGGTAGAAGTATTGGGGAGAGTTGCTCTCTATCTGCAAGACAAGCATCCGATCAGGGACGGCATCAAGTACGCTCAGTTTGCTGAGAAGCATGGGTTCGAGGCGGTCTGGCAGGCTGAATCGCGTCTCGCAAGAGATGCAATAGCACCGTTGGCGGCAATGGCCACAGTGACCAGTAAGATCAAGCTCGGGACCGGTGTGATCAACAACTGGACCCGCAACGTGGCGCTAACGGCCGCGACCTTCTTGACACTCGACGAACTCTCGAGCGGTAGGATGATCCTCGGCATAGGCGCTTGGTGGGATCCGCTCGCCTGGAAAGTGGGGATTGATCGCTCGCGACCGTTGAAGGCGATGAGAGAGTACGTGGAGGTTCTCAAACGGCTCTTCAGAATGGAGACCGTGACATTCGATGGTGAGCATGTGAAGGTTAGAGACATCAGGCTCGATGTCGTCTACGCTGATCCTGACACCCCTCGGAACATCCCTATCTACATTGGCGCGACGGGATGGCAGATGATGGAACTCACAGGCGAAATTGCTGATGGGGTTGTCCTGAACTATCTTGTCTCTCCGAAGTACAACGGTATGGCGATGGAGTATCTGAAGTCAGGCGCAGAGATGGCAGGCAGGAAACTTGAGGCTATCGACCGACCACAGCTGGTCGTATGCTCACTCGACGAGGACGCGGACAAGGCGATGGATGGCGCACGCCCATTGATCGCCCAGTATCTCGGACAACAACCGCACATCGCCAAAGCGAGCGGCGTCAAAGACGAGCTGATCAAGGAAGTCACAAAGGCTCTGGGAGGATGGCCCGCGAAGCTAGGAGGACTCGAGAGAGCCATGGAATTGATCGACGACAACTTGGTTCGCTTGATAACCGCGTCAGGGACCGTCGACGACTGCCACAAGAAGGTCGAGGAGTACAGACGTACTGGGTGCACCTGCCCGATTCTGTATCCGCTGGGAGAAGACGTCGAAGCCATGGTATCCGCTTTCTCGCAGGCATGAACTTTGACGCTGAGTCATTCTAGGTTGAGGTGACATCGTTGGTGAAGTTCACTAGGACTGAGGAGCGTTTCCTGAAGACCAAGGAGTTAGGAAGACTTGCAACAATTGCGCCAGACAACATGCCACACGTGGTCCCAGTATGCTACATCTATCGAGCAGGCAAGCTCAGGATCGCCATAGACTATGCATCAAGGAAGTATCATAACCTGTTGACCAACGACAAGGTAGGCTTTGTGGTGGACGTCTACAAGCCTAGTCGCGAATTGCGTGGCATGCTCGTCCAAGGAAAAGCAAAGATCGTGGAGTCTGGACCTGAGTTTCGAGAAGCCTACCGGCTCTTCTACAAGAAGTTCAGTTGGGTGAGAGCGGATCCTTGGAAAGAAGGAGACGCACCCTTCATCAAGGTCGAGCCCACGAGTAAGGCGAGTTGGAGCCTAGGGTGAGTCTAGGAACATGCGCTGCATGCTTGCTCTCGTCTCACATGATCGGCTCTTCAAATTGAACAACTCGGAGAGCTCATGTGACTCTCTGAACTCTCGCCGGAGTAGCGAGCTCTGCTGACTGGTCCCTCTTCCTGCTATTGGGCGCCACCACGCCATGTTTCGAGTTGTAGTTCGACTGTCGCATAACGAGGAGCAGAAGGATCTTGAACATTCGAACAGAATATTCCGGTCAGACTGGGTCAGGACTCGAAGCGGCTGACACACGCGGGGCGACAAGCACTAAACCAGCACGTTTTTAGACCTGATTTCCATGTGTGACCACGAGAAGCTCTCACAGCCACGTGGACACCCACAAGACTTTGAGTCCTTCTTGAGACGACCAAGAGCCGAAGCAGTAGGATCGCGGAAAACTGACGAAACAACCGAACTGGTTCCCGTAGCGGCGCAGAGCCCACATGAACGGTGGACGAGTTTTCGGGCTTTGTTACAGGTCTGCGATGTCGCCGCCAAGGCTGAGGAGAAGCAAACAATGAGTAGTTTCCAAGAACTGGGCTTGAGCCCAGAGGTACTGAGCGCTGTCAAAGCGCTCGGATTTGATGCACCGTTCCCCATCCAGGAAGCGGTCATTCCACTTCTCTGGAGTGGGAGCGATGTGATTGGCCAGGCACATACAGGAACCGGAAAGACCGCCGCCTTCGGTCTGCCAATACTTGAGATCGTTGATGACAAGTCACTGAATGTTCAGGCGCTCGTACTGGTTCCGACACGCGAGCTTGCGATACAGGTAGCCGAAGACATAAACTCATACGGCAAACTCACACACAAACGCGCTCTCGCCATCTACGGAGGCCAATCAATTCACGCGCAGATTGATGCGTTGGAAGATTGCCCACAAATCATTGTGGGAACACCGGGACGTGTCATCGATCATCTTGAGCGCAGAACCTTGCGGCTGGATCACGTACAGTGCGTTGTTCTTGACGAGGCCGACCGGATGCTTGACATGGGATTCATAGACGATGTCCAGCGCATCCTCGGAAGCATTGAAGGAAGGCGCCAAACAGCGCTCTTCTCGGCAACCATGCCCGAAGAAGTTCTCGAGCTTGCCCACAAATACATGAAGAATCCTCGCGAAGTGCTGATTGAATCAAAGGATCTCAATGTGAAGGAGATCAGTCAATACTTTGTCCAGCTCGATTCTGATAGGAAGCTCGATGCTCTTCTCGGTGTCCTGAACGACAAGAAGGTGGAACGCGCGATTGTGTTCTGTAGAACGAAACGCACCACATTTTGGCTGGTACAATCACTAAGAAGGAGAAACGAGAACGCTATCGCGATAAACGGAGATCTCTCCCAGAATCAACGCGACCACGCGATGCAAACGTTCCGAACCGGTCGAAGCCGTCTGTTGGTCGCGACAGATCTAGCCGGGAGAGGTTTGGACATCGACGGAGTGACGCACATAGTCAATTTCGACGTTCCCGAGGACCCGTACGCGTACTTCCACAGAATCGGGAGAACCGGGCGAGCAGGAAAGACAGGGACCGCAGTAACGATCGTATCTCCTGAACAAAGGGCAGACTTCCGAACAATACAGGAGATGGCAAACTATCAGATCGAGCGTCTGAACTCCAATGATCTGCGCGGGAACGCGTCGGCTCGTAGGAACGAGCCGCGCCACAGATTTCGTCACGAAATCCGTCGCAGATCTCCATGGAGGCCGCGTCGAGAATCCGGGTGTAGTCCCAGCCCAAACTTCGGAGGTCTGCACCACGCGAGCAGTGCATTCGTGGAGAACCCAACACGGTAAGAGCGAAAATCGATGGGTCAATGGACCATGGGACGCCTCGCCGGCGAGGGTCGCTCGGATCGTGACCTTGCTTACCTCCTCATGCTAGCAAGACGACACGACCTAGAACCCGTCGATCTGCACCGGGCTCTAGTAAGGGCCCAGCGTGGTAAGAGGTCGACGTGCGGTTCTCTCTCGATAGAACTGCGCCAGCGCGAGGACAATCGCATCTGTTTCATGTTTTCACGGGACAAGCAATCAATAGCACAAGCCGCAATCTCAGAAAATTCGCTGGCGAAGCTTCGTCATATACCGCCAGAGTTCAACCGAGTGTTGAACAAGGAAGATCAAGCATCCGCTGCTGACCAATCGCAGACCATGAGACGTATCGCTGATCTTCGAGTTGGATTGAGAAACGTGTGCCTGAGGGCAATTGTCACGGAGAAGTCAGAGGTGAGGGCGTTGGAGTCGAAAAACGGCACGCCTCTTACTCTATGCTTAGCGACTCTCTCAGACGACACAGGAAAGATTCAACTTGCCCTATGGAACAACCGGGTTCATTCCGTAGCGAAGAATGACACTGTGATCATTCGAGGCGCCACGGTCACCAACCTCAGAGGCCAGATGCAACTGAGACTCCCGTGGAAAACTGGAACCGTCTCAACCGTGGATCCCCGAAGCGGACCCATACAAGAGTCAAGCGTCAGGACGAATAATCGAAGCCCACTCTATCCGCACCCGCAAGCCCATCATCAGGCTTGCGAACACCATACGAACACGAGGGGGTAATTCAATGGATAATGAAAATCCAGAACATGTGTCTGAAAGCGCACCAGAAAGCGAACGGCCGTCGAAACTTGCCATCGACAGACCGCAGGATTTCAAGTTCCATGTCGCGTACGACGCCTATTCCAGAGCTTGGGACGGGAACCCCTCGGAGGCCATTAGACAGAAGCTGAACGAAGTGATATCCGATCTGTCCAAGAACGACACTGAGGACGGCTATCACGCATTCTACAATGCAATTCAGCAATATCGGAAGGATCTGACCTCGTTCAGGTCGCCTCGAACGAGGATAGAGACGCAGAGAAAGAGAGAATGGCAGAGGACTTCGGCCCGAGACACGAGGAACCGACGCCACAGATAGAGGTCGGACTTTGTCAAAGCGCAGGCTCGCAGAGGATCGTCGCCAACCCGCCTAGAGTCAACGAGCACCTGTCGCGTACGAATCTACCAACCGTCTCGTTCAACGCAAGCGCATTGTCAAAACTCTCCTTCATGGCTGCCAAGCTCCTTGCGGATCCCTCGCTTGTATCTCTGAGAATGCAATGTAATTGAACTTGAGCGATATCTCTTTGATCTGGAAGAGGAATTGGAGCGGACTTTGCCTCGTACGGATGGAGTCGGCCGAGTTCCATGAGTGGGCAGGTCAGTATCCTCTTTCAGCTTCCTTGACGGTCTCAGAGAAGACATCTAAGCCTTTGTCGATGTGGTTCCTCATGATCACTAGAGGTGGCAAGAACCTGATCACGTTAGGCCAATGTCCTGCCTTCCACACCAGAACTCCACGCTCGAAGCATCTTGCTTGGATCTTCTTGACAAGCTCGAGCGCTGGTCTCTTTGTGCGTTTGTCTTCAACGAACTCAGCCGCGACCATCATGCCTTTTCCTCTGACTTCTCCGATCGTTTTCGTCTCTTGCTGCAGCTCCTTCAATCGTTTCAACATGTAGGCACCTTCTCTAGCGGACCGCTCGACAAGGCCTTTCTGAACTGTGAAGTTGATCGCCTCCAGCCCCGCGACACAAGCGAGCACATTTCCCCTAAACGTTCCCATATGCCCACCAGGCTCCCACGTATCGAGCGTCTTTCTTAACACACAACCCGCCAGAGGAATTCCTATTCCTCCAACTGCCTTCGCGATAGGCATCACGTCCGGGGTTACGCCCTCGTATTCGCACGCAAACATCTTCCCTGCTCTTCCAAACCCGGACTGGATCTCATCGACTATCAGGAGGATCTTGTTATCATCACATATTCGTCTCATCTCTTTCAGGTAACCCTCTGGTGGCACGATGAATCCGCCTTCTCCTTGGATCGGCTCGATGATCATCGCTGCCGGATCGGCAAGGCCGGATTCTGGGTCGTTGAACAGATACTCCACGTACCGGACACACTGCAGGTCGCACTCGGGATATTCCTTGCCGAAGGCGCAACGATAGCAGTACGCATACGGGGCAAAATGGATGTCCGGAAACAGTGGTAGATATCCTGTCCTGTAGGATCTCTTGGATGTGACCGAAAGTGCGCCCCCGGTCATTCCGTGGTACGCACCGTGAAACGCCAAGAACGTGTGACGTTTCGTGTTGAATTTCGCGATCTTAAGAGCTCCTTCAATGGCGTCCGAGCCCGTTGGACCACCGAAGAGAACTCTCGAATTACCCTTGAGGTCCCCGGGAGCTATGTCCACAAGCTTCTCCACGAGTTGGACGCGTTCGGGAGTCGGAATGTCCAAGGCATGAGTCAACTTGCCCAGCTGGCGTCTTACGGCCTCCACGACGTAGGGATTGGAATGGCCGACGTTGAGAACTGAGATCCCCGACATGAAGTCGATGTAGACGTTCCCATCCACGTCCTTCAGAGTCGCGCCTTTTCCGGATTCCCAAGCAGTGGGAATAACCGTTGGATAGTAGACTGCTCGACTGTCGACATCCTTCTGTCTTTCGAGCAATTCTCTTGCTTTCGGACCCGGTGGCTTCACAACAATCCTCGGAGCCTCAGGAAGACTCAAATCAGCAAATTCCTCAACGCTACTAGACAATAGGCGACACCAAAGCACGCAGCGTTTCGACGAGCGTACCTAAAATGCGTTTGGACAGCGTCAGAGGACTTCTGCGGACACGCTTGACTCTTGTTCAAAGAATTCCTCGGCGATCATTATCAATCTCTCGACAGCAACCGAGATGTTGAGTGCTGCTGTGAGCTATTGAGAACTAGGGTCACGTCAATCATTGTGTTAGACTGGGCCTTGTGGGTCAGAGCTGGGCGGTGCTATTTGCATCCAACTGTTTTCCCGACTGTGGGTCGCGGTTGTAGAAATGCGATTGGTACGCAACCAATTTACGTCCTAGACAGCAACCGAACTTCCGAGTTCATCTTGACAAATACCGAAGACCCCGAAATGAGGCGGTTTCAGGAGAGAACCTCCAAGTCGAAGGCCATCTTCGAGCGAGCGAGGGTCGATGTGCCATTTGGTGTGCATAGTACCTACAGGTACGCCGACCCGTACCCGTTGTACTTCACGAGGGCGCAAGGAACGAAGTTGTGAGATGTGGACGGAAACCAGTACACGGACTACAACATGGGCTTCGGCGCACTGGTCTCAGGACACAGCCATCCAACCGTGGCTGAAGCCTTGACAGCGCAGATCAAGAAAGGGACCGATTACGGCTTTGAATGGGAAGAGACACCGAAGTTCGCACGGATGATCTGCGAGAGGTTCGGCGTCGATCAAGTCAGGTTCTCGACCACAGGCGCCGAAGCGACCATGTATGCAACGCGTTTCGCGAGAAGCTTCACTGGAAGAAAGAAGATCCTCAAGTTTGAAGGATGCTACCACGGCAGCAACGAAACCACGTTGGTGAGTGTCAAGCCGGCTCGCGCTAAGGCTGGCCACCCACGTTTCCCCAACCAAGTACCGGCCTCGCTCGGAATTCCGGATGCCTTTTACGTGAACACTCTGGTGGCACCTTTCAATGACTTGGAAGCGGTGCAGGAAATAGTCGAGAAGAATGCCCAGGACATCGCGGGAATGATCGTTGAACCGATTCCAATGAACATGGGTTTCGTTCTTCCCAAGCCTGGCTTCCTCGACGGTTTGAGAAAGCTCGCGGACGAGTACAACTTTGTTCTGATCTTTGATGAGATAAAGACGTGCGGAAAGTTCTACGGTGGAATCTCAGAGTACGCGCAAGTAAAGGGTGATCTGGTGGCGCTCGGCAAGGCGATTGGAGGGGGCGTCCCAATCTCAGTGGTAGCTGGAAAAAGAGCGATAATGGAAACCATAGTGCCCGGCGTGGTCAGTCACGCCGGAACCTTCAACGCTAATCCGCTTTGCGTTGCAGCCGGAATTGCTACGCTCTCGAAGGTTCTCACTAGAGATGCGATGAATAAGGCAACAAGATTGTGTGAAACCCTAGCGAAGGGGTGTCAGGATCTCATAGATGATGAGGGTCTCGTTGCGCAGATTTCCTATGCGGGTCTAAGTGGCGCAGTAGCATTCTCTTCCAAGCCGGTAACTGACTGGAGGAGCTTCCAAGACTGCCACACTGGGAGATGGTTCGCCTACTTGTTTGCAATGATGAACCGCGGAGTACTACCAGCGGGGCCGTCTCCCGATGAGCAATGGACCATTTCCGTACTTCACACGAAGGAGGAGATCGAGGAACACATAGAAGCATTCAAGGACGTTGCGAAGTACGTGAAGAAGTTCGAAACAGCGATGCCAATAGTAGAGGCAATCTAGGAGTTCAAACCCACCGAATTGTTCGTCAGGTCCGGTCACAAGGAGCTGGCTAGCTCTCCTCGCAAGATCGTGACAGCTTGTCCGCTCAGATAGACGCGGTCACCGTCGACGCGAACACGCACAGTTCCTCCACGCCTTGAGGCTTGATAGCCAACAAGGTCATTCTTGCCAAGTCGCCTACTCCAGAAGGGCCCTAGGCAGCAGTGAGCGGAGCCTGTAACCGGATCCTCATCAATACCTGAGCCCGGCGCAAAGAACCTAGACACAAAATCATAGCCTGAGGACATTGCCCTACTCGTGACCATGACACCGCGAACCCCAATCGCTCTCAGCAAGGTGAAGTCTGGCTTCAGGTTTCGCACTGCTTCCTCCGTTTCCACTTCGAGAAGATAGTCGAATCTGCTCTTACCAACGTATTTCGCTGTGACAGCTAGTGCTTCAAGAAGCTGGGCAGGAGCAGTCGTTGGCTGATCTGGTGTGGCTGGGAAGTTCAGCTCGATCCATTCTCCTCTACGCTCTGCTGTCAAGAGTCCGCTACGAGTGTGAAACCTCGCCTGTTCACGCGTCGCCAACAGTCCGGTTTCCCATAGGACGTGTGCGCTTGCAAGTGTCGCGTGACCACACAGTGAGACTTCGACGGTCGGTGTGAACCAGCGTAGAGCGAACTCATTCTCTTGCCTGCTCAAGAAGGCCGTCTCGGACAGATTCATCTCCTGTGCGATATTCTGCATCCAAGCCTCGTCACGTGGGTCTGTCAGAATGCACACGGCTGCCGGGTTTCCCGCAAAGGTTCTGTCCGTGAAGGCATCAACTTGGAAGATCCTGAACCCCATCGTTCGCCCTCCAATCATTGCGACTCGATGCATGAGGAGCTTCTGTCTAGGCGGATCCCAAGGCATGATCTCGGAGTTTCAGGTGTGTTGCGTTGCCGTCGAATGAACACTAGCACACTTACGCCGACTACGAGTCCGGCCAGGATTGCCTCAATAGGGAAGCCAGGTACGCTAGCTCCTTGCTGCTGCGTCTTCTCCGTCACCTGAATAGAGTATGACTCGACGAATAGTTCTTGACTTGTATCAGCGATGTAACAAACCCAGTCGAGGATGTATGTTCCGGAAGGTGCCGTTTCGGGAACGCTCAGCGTGAAAGCGTTGTCAATTCGCTTCTCCTGTCCAGTTCCGACAATTCCAAAGTCAACGATCTTTGGTTCGACCCACCCGGCTGCGGATCCGGAAGCGTTCATGACGACGTGAACCTCTGCCTCTCCTAGATTCGAGACGGTGAGGCAGAATCCGGTCTTGACCTCGCCTTGAGTCACCGTGATTTCTGTCCTCGTCGATCGGGTAATGTAGAGATATGCCGGTCGCGTCGTCTCGCTTATTGGATCAAATATCGAGCAAGCTGCGATAGCGTCTGAGCTGGGATTGTGAGGGTCGTAGCCGCGATCCCAGCACCAACTAAGCCAGCCGATCAAGTTCTGTGTCGACTTGAAGATGTCAGTATAGATGCGATACCTTTCTGCCTGCAAGGCGTCGTCCGATGTGGAGTAACCGAACTCTGTAATCTGCACATGCTTGCCTAGGCTTGCCGCTTTCTGGGTGATGTGTGTTAGACCGCTTCTGTACTCGTCGAAGTTGTTCCAGTAAACATCATCGGTCTCACTTTCGCTGACGCGTGCGTTCAGAGAGATGAAGTCAAGAGCCGTTAGGAGTCTATCATCCCAATCCCAATCTCGTTCGAATAGAGCAGATACGAACCGAATCGTGACGGGTTTGTTGGTGATCTGTCTTGTCTTGTTGGATACCTCAACCATCAGGTTGATCCAGTTGGTCTTCCGCCACTCATCCAGCGGCCAAAACCATGGCTCGTTCAAAACAGAGTAGGCCCAGATGTTCCGAACATCTTTGAGCTGTCCCACAGCCCAACCCACCATCGCCACGTAAGCGTCCGCAATCTCCGGGTCAGTTATCAACCTCATCGCGATTCCCACATACTCGGGATTGGTCCACGAGTCCTCCTCATTCGCAATGGTGTGGAAGTCGATCATCACTTCGAGCCCATACCTATCTGCAACGTTGCAGACGCGGATCACGTTCTCGATGAACTCCTGATTGTAGACGCCTCTTGACATCTCGAGCTTGTACCAGAACATCACTATCGCAATCGTTCTGATGCCATCATTCCTAAACTTCGCAAAGTCCCTCTCAAGCGTCTCTGTCTGCGTGTCGTAGGAATGATGCAGTGTAAGATAGCTTACACCCACATGCCCGAGTGCCGATGAGCCGACACATGGGATGATTCCCGCAATGGCCACTAGGACGAGTGCCAGGGACCAGCATGCAAAGGCGTGGGCGCGGCGACGACTGATACGCAACCTCTTGTCCTCTGCCTTGAATCGATAGGACACTAAAAATGCTTCTGGAAACCGGGGAGTGGCGTCTCGTCTTCGGACGATGCAATCTATCGCTTGCCTCTCTTTTGTGTATCATGAGCGAAATCGTCGAGGAATATTCAACTTCTCCTCGATGCCGCTTTTCGGCGAATGCGTCCAAGCATGAGTCTTCGTACAGTCCTGACGGTGCGAATTCGATCCTAATTGTGTACAGTTCTTAATAGAATGCGTCGGTCTTCTTCTTGTGTGAGACAATGGTCAAGAAAGCCATGTTCACGGCGGGGCATGTTCCAAAAGGCGGGACCTGCTTCTCAAGTTTCATCATCACTGAGAAAGAAGGAAGAGTTCTCGCGGGCAAGATGGCCAAACCAGAGATCTGGGTGGAGAGATTCCTCGTAGGTCCTCAATTCGCGCCTAAGTACGCAGCGTCAGGGAAGTGGGTGCTGCCGGCATCACATCTCAAGTTCGGCGAATCCCCCGACGAGTGCGCTCGAAGGATCGTGCGGGAGCAGCTGCTCGTAGCTGTCGGGGATTGTAGGCTTGTTGGGATTCAGTCACATCTTTCAGGCGAGTCAACTGACATCGAGGATGCACACTGGGATCTCTGCATCATCTACACTGCGACGATTCCCGAGCCTAAGCAAGTGCCAGAATGGTTCTCCGAGCTTCGCTACGTTCCAGTCAAGGGTCTGAAGAGCAGTGACTTCACGCGTGGTCACGGGGATGTTCTGGAACAGCTAGGAATCATAGGGAAAGAGTAGCCTCGTTTGCAAGAGCATGAGGATCGGAGCGAATCGCCATTGGAGTCGATTCTAATCGAGCATGGAGTAGTCGTGACGCTTGATGCTCGTCGTAGAGTCATCTCTGACGGCGCCGTCATGATTGAAGGTTCAAAGATCACAGCCGTAGGCAAGACAGACGAACTTCATGGAATGTGTGCTCCAGAGCACACAATTGACGCGTCGAGAAAGCTAATCATTCCTGGCCTCATCGACTGTCACGTTCACGTGGCGCAGGCGCTGATTCGCGGGTGCGCCGACGATGTTGCTCTCATCGACTGGCTAGGGAAGTACGTTTGGCCCTTACAAGGTAACTACGATGCGAAGGATGGGGAAGTCAGCGCTAAGCTCTGCATGCTTGAGATGATCAAATCCGGAACGACCGCCTTCATCGAGTCGATGATCCACACAAGGTATGGGTTCGATGGGATCACAAAAGCGCTCGAAAAATCCGGCATGCGCGGCTGTCTGGCCAAGACGATCATGGATACGCCCGCCTATGGACGCAAGCAGATGATGCATCCGGGTATGATCGAGGACGGAGAGAAGTCGTTCAATGAAACCATTGAGATGATTGAGCGCTGGGATGGCAGAGCAAACGGTAGGATACGTGTCTGGTTCGGTCCCCGCTCGCTCGGAGCATGCAGCAAGCCACTCTACGAGAAGATAGCCGAAGAGGCCGGGAAGCGAAAGGCGGGTCTCACAATGCATCTGTGCGAAATCAAAGAGGATGTCAAATACGCTCGACGCAAATTCAGGAAGAGCCCGGTCGCGTTTGCGCGTGATGTCGGGCTGCTGGGTCCGAGGACCGTGCTGGCTCACGCCGTCTGGCTCACCGACCACGACATTCGAATATTGAGCAAGGCTCGCACGAACATCTCGCATTGTCCATCTTCGAATGCGAAACTGGCTTCTGGAATCGCCCGCGTTCCTGAGATGCTCAAGAGAAATGTGAATGTGGGGCTCGGATGTGATGGCGGGCCAAGCAACAACACCTACGACATGATCAGAGAGATGAAACTGGCCGCATGCATACACAAAGCCAGACTGCTTGATCCGTTGACTATGCCCGCTGAAAGGATCCTGGAGATGGCCACAATCGGCGGAGCACGAGCAATTGGCATGCAAGACAAACTCGGAACAATAGAACCGGGCAAGCTAGCTGATATCGTTCTCATCAACCTCGATGGTGTCCACATGGTTCCGAATAACAACCATGTCTCCGACCTCGTCTACGCAGGATGCGGAACCGACGTAGACACGGTCATAGTCGACGGCAGGATCCTGATGGAACACAGAAATGTGAAAACCCTCAACGAGATGGAGGTCATCAGAGAAGCCCGCGAAAGGGCAGGTGCACTCCTCGAAAGGACTGGATTGAAACCGGCGACTGGCTGCATTCATGACTAGCTATTGTGAGCTACAGCAAGCCTGTGCAACCGTTGCCGGTCTCTGTGTTTTAATATGGGAACCACTGGAATAGCGGAGGTAATCACTGTTGCCTGTCCCCATCAGGGATGCGCTCACTTTTGACGACGTACTACTAGTCCCAAAGCGTAGCCCGGTACGTTCAAGGAAAGAAGTGGACCTCTCAACGAAGCTGAGCCGGAACATCAGGCTCAATATTCCGATCGTGAGCGCCAACATGGACACGGTCACCGAGTCAGCTATGGCTATCGCTATGGCGCGCAACGGTGGCATCGGCATCATCCACCGCTTCATGCCCGTCGAACGTCAGGTCGAGGAAGTTCTGAAGGTGAAACGAGCCGAGAGCATAATCATCGAACATCCGTATACCATCGCGCCAAGCGCGACCGTATATGATGCGAGGAGAATGATGCAAGAGAAAGGTGTGAGAGGTCTGCCGGTCGTTGATGGCAACGGAAAGCTGCTCGGCATCCTCACGAGGCGAGACTTGCTCTTCGAGGAGAAGGACTCGATGAGGAAAGTCTCGGAACTGATGACGCCAGCAAAGGAGCTTCTCACAGCCAAGGTGGGGACATCGATTGGTGAGGCGAGAGAGATCTTGCGCACGCATAAGATCGAGAAACTACCCGTCGTCGACGAAGAAGGATACCTCCGCGGCCTGATAACAAGCAAGGACATGGTGACCTTATCCGAGAGGCCAGAAGCATGCAAGGACTCGAAAGGACAACTACTTGTCGGAGCGGCTGTCGGGATAAGAGAAGGCTACCTGAATAGAGCACGACAGCTCGTCAAGGCAGGCGTTGATGTCCTCGTAGTGGATGTCGCCCACGGGCACTCCGACTGGGTGCTTGAGGTTGTTCGCAGGTTGAAGAGGGAACTCGGCCCAGTCGACATTGTAGCCGGGAACGTGGCAACAGCAGACGGAACCAAAGACGTGATCGACGCCGGAGCGGACGCCGTCAAAGTCGGGATCGGATCCGGCTCCATATGCATAACGCGGATCGTTACCGGCTCAGGCGTACCGCAACTGACTGCGATCCTGGACTGCGCTGAAGTCGCAAGAGCACAGGACGTACCGATAATTGCTGACGGCGGAATAAGAAACTCTGGCGACATCACGAAGGCGCTCGCGGCCGGAGCATCGAGTGTCATGATCGGGAGTCTCCTAGCGGGGACCGAGGAGAGCCCTGGCGTCACCGCCATGCGCAACGGAAGGAAGTACAAGCTTCACAGAGGAATGGCGTCAGTCGGCGCATCGATGAAGCGAGGAATACCAGAGAGCGAAGACGACTCAGCCCTCCTAGAGTATGTGGCCGAGGGCATCGAAGCATTCGTGCCCTACAGAGGTGAGACTCACGAAATAGTCACACAGCTAGTAGGAGGTGTGCGCTCAGGACTGAGCTACTGTGGGGCTAGAAGCCTCGCAGAACTGCGGCGTAACGCCTCATTTGTCCAGTTGACTTCCGCGGCTCTTGAGGAGAGCCATCCGCATGATGTTGAGGCGATCCAGTAGCATCCGTTGAAGCGAATCGGTCGCTCATTCCACAGTAGAACCAATGCTCGCTACATCATAGCATTCGTGGAGTCTCTTGCCGAGGGGTGGATTCGCAAACGGGCGCTCGTACTATGGCAGGATTCCCTTCACGAGGCTGTTGGTATAGTCGAGCTTCTTGAGACTTCACAGTGCCTTGGTTGCTGTGCCTTGGTGGTTGCCGTGCTTCATCACGTGAGGGTTGCAGGAGCAGCAGCACTGCTCAGACATCTTTCAAAAAAAGGGGGAACGAGTGAGACGTTCTGTGCCTACGGTAGCTTGCTTACGACTCCCTCGACGAACCAGTCCATGCCCCAAAGATCGTCGTGCGTTGCTCTCTGGCCTGTGGCGAATCTCAGCTTCCCATCCTGATCCTTTATCGGACCAGTGAACGGCTCGAAGATTTGTGCTCTCATCTCTCCTCTTCGCTTTTCGATGAGATTCCTGACGTTCTCTGGAATTGCGGTGTTGACGGGTGCCAGCGTGACGCCACCGTCGGCTGCTCTCCAGCCATCCACTGTATCGCCTCCGTCTCCGAGACGCCACCATAGGTCCATGCTCCGAAAAGCCTGCGCATACTGGTATGCAAGGATATACTCATACATCAGTCCCCAGTCAACCACCTGTCCGGTCAAGTGAGCCCTCGGGCCATAAGTCGTCATGTCACTGTAGTGGCTGAAACTCCAGACCGGTTTGCCCTTTCCTTGATATTCCTCAGCAACCTGCAACGTGGTCGGTGAATCTTCCGTGTATGCAAGGACATCGCAGTTCTGCGATTCAACAAGGCTCACGGCAGCGTCTCTGGTTTTTCCCGGATCGAACCAAGAGAACAACCAGACCACATGGCATTCGATGTTTGGATTGAGCTCCCGAGCGCCGAGCACGAAGGCGTTGATGTGTCTGATGACCTCTGGAATAGGGTGAGCCGCGACGTACCCTATCTTGTTCGTCTTTGTGACACCTGCTGCCGCGAGACCGCACAAGTAGTAGAGCTGGTAGAATTCTGCGAAGTATGTTCCGACGTTCTTTGACCTCTTATATCCGGAGCAGTGCCAGAATTTCTTGTCTGGGTATTTGTCCCCCGCTGCAACTGTCGGGTCCATGTATCCGAAGCTCGTCGTGAAGACGACATCTGCACCTTCTGCGACCATTCGATCGATGGCCCCACCTACTTCAGGTTCAGGAATCGCTTCTGCGTAGAACGTGTCGAGCCACGGAAGCCTTGCCACATACTTCCTTCCGCGGTCGTGGCCGTATGACCAGCCGAAATCTCCGACCGGTCCAACGTAGACGAAGCCAGCTTTGATCTTCTTTGCAGGAGCCGGGACCGTAGCAGTCTCAGTGACTGTAGCTGTAACTCCTGGCGCTACTGCAGGAGGCGCAGTCGAAACGCCGGCTGCGTAGCCAGCAAGTCCGCCGACTACGAGCCCTCCAACTGTACCTCCGATGAACTGTCGTCGAGAGACTTTACTCTCTTGTTGCGACATATTGAGAATCCTCGTCTGGTAAATTACGTCAATTGGCTCATAAGGCTTATTGAAACCGGCAGAAATTGACAGAAATGTGTCCATCATTCCCCTCGGACATATGGAAGCGCGAGGGCGGCGGGCACACCGATCCGACGCTTTACAGATTCGGCGGAAATCAGCACGAGTGCGCAAATCGTTGTCAGGTATGGAAGCATCAAGAGGAATTGCGGAGTTTCGGCGCCAATCCCTATCGCCTGTAACCGAAATTGAAGAGCGTAGACTCCGCCGAACAGATAGGCGCCTAGCAAAGCTCTGAGCGGATTCCATACCGCGAAGATGGTCAAAGCGATCACGATCCAGCCTCTCCCTGCGCTCATTCCTTCGATCCAAAGCGGTGTATACAATAGCGAAAGGTACGCTCCCGCCAAACCTGACATGGCCCCGCCGAAGAGAACGCAAACGTATCTGATGAGATATACATTGAGACCCAGACTGTCAGCCATGGCAGGGTTCTCTCCCACCGACCTCGCGTTGAGGCCCGGTCTTGTCTTGAAGAGCACGAACCACAGCACTACGGCCAGCAAGATCGACGCGTATAACAAAGCATCCTGCGAGAAAAGGATCGGCCCAATGACCGGCATATCCGCAAGGACTGGGACAGAAAAGCTGGGAAGCCGAGGAGCCGTCATTCCTATCATCGGCTTTCCAAGAAAACCACTCAGACCTAAGCCGAGAATCGAAATCGCCAACCCGCTCACGATCTGGTTTGCTCTCATTGTTATAGAAAGGAAAGCGTGTATCGAGCTCAGCACAAGACCAACAATCATTGCAGCCAGAATGGCCAGACCCACACTGCCCGTATAGAACGAGGTCATGAATGCGGTCAAAGCACCCATGGCCATCATTCCCTCGACTCCAAGATTCAGTACCCCTGACCGTTCGGCATAGATCTCTCCAATAGTTCCGAGCAGAAACGGGGTGCCAGCCTGCACTGTGTGAGCGAGCAGAGACACGAAGAAAGCCAAATCTATCTCAGCCAATCTTGATCACTTCCAAGTCAGAGTCACTCTGTAGCGAGTGAAAATGTCCGCTCCGACTACGAAGAGCAATATCAATGCTTGAAAGACCTGCGATGTGGCAAAGGCTAAACCCAACTTAATCTGGAACGCATCTCCTGCGACGAGTAGTCCTCCGAAGAGAATTGAGACCGGCACAACCGCAAGCGGATTGAGCCGAGCTAGCCATGCGATTATGATCGCCGAAAATCCGTAGCCCGGCGAGATGCCGTGTCGAAGCCTGAACACAATACCAGAGACAAGGCCCATGCCTGCGAGTCCCGCAAGTCCCCCGCTAATGAACATTACAATCATGGTCAACCTCAGATAGTCTATGCCGGCATACTTTGCTGCAAGCCTGCTCTCCCCACTCACCTTCAATTCGTAGCCCCACTTAGAACGGGCCATGAAAACATAGACCAAGACTGCACATGCTAAACCCATGATTAGTCCAGCATGGATCCGGGTCCCGGGAATCCATGGGAGTCTAGCGTTCGGGGGAAACATGGGGGTAAGTGGGAATTTGAACCCCGCGGGATCACGCCAGGGTCCGTAGACTAGGTAGTCAACCCATAGGATCGCGACGAAGTTCAACATCAGCGTGGTTAGAACCTCGTTGGTCTCAAGGCGAGCTTTCAGATACGCAGGGATTAGGCCCCATAGGCCTCCGAACACGAATCCCGCGATCATCATAGAACCGAGCAGCACAATTGTTGGACTATCAGGAAACAAGAAAACCATACCTGTAGCTGCGAAAGCACCCATGAACAGTTGTCCCTCGGCTCCGATGTTCCAGAAATTCATCTTGAATGGTAGACACAGTCCTACGCTCGCCAGCAGAAGTGGGATGCTTCGAGTCAGAGACTCTGTCAGCCCGTCCGTGGTAGCGAAGATACCTAACACTTCTTGATAGGCAAGAATGGGATTGACGCCGACAGCTAGGAAAAGTGGGGCAGCAGAAAGGAACCCCATGACAAGTGATACGACCGGCACCATGGCAGTCAAAGCGCGGCTTGTTGCGAGTCTCCTATCAAATGTCACGTGGGGAATTCCCAATTGACATGCCTCACTCTCTCAGGGTTTCCGGAGCGATCCGCCCATCATCAATCCAATCTCTTCCACATTCGCCTCGGAGGCCGGGAATGTGCCAACGATCTCTCCACCGTACATGACGGCGATCCTGTCACTTAGTGAGAGTATCTCTTCTAGGTCTTCAGACACGACAAGGAGGGCACCTCCTGCGTCTCTTTGTTTGAGCAATAGGCTGCGGACATATTCCGTCGCTCCGACATCCAAGCCACGCGTCGGATACGCGGCAATCATGAGCTTGGGATTCCCGGAGAGTTCTCTGGCCAGAATTAGTTTCTGCAGGTTTCCACCGGAGAGGGTTCTTGCTGGTGCTGACTTGGCTGTGACTGCTATGTTGAATTCTTTGATGAGTTTTTCCGCATTGCTGTCGATTTCTTGTTGTTCAAGGAAGATGCCGTTCGAGAACGGTTTCTCGCGGTACCTTCTCAGGACTAGATCTTGTGCAACTGTGAGGCCTTGTGGTGCGGCTACTCCGACTCGATCTTCAGGGATGTATGCGACTCCTTCTCGGATCCGACGAGCGATAGGCTTGTGCGTGATCTCTCTGCCACATAGCCGAACTTGACCAGAGGCTATTCGTCGCATTCCTGCGATCGCTTCTGTGAGTTCTCTTTGTCCATTTCCAGCGATTCCTGCGATGCCGACTAGCTCTGCCTTGCGGATTGAGAGACTGAGGTTCTTGACGGCAGGGAGACCCTTGTCGCCCATCACCGTGAGATTGTCGACCTCTAGAATTGGTTCTCCTGCCATGATCGGATTCTTGTGTAGCGTGAAGAGGACTTCTCTACCTACCATCATTGACGCAAGTTTCATCTTGTCGAGCTGTTGTCGATCGACGGTATCGACGTTCCTGCCGGCTCTTAGCACAGTCACTCGATCGCTTGCAGCCATGACTTCGTCGAGCTTGTGAGTAATGAAGACGACGGATCGTCCCTCGGTGGCCATTTGAGTAATGAACCTGAAGAGCTCCTTTGTCTCCGGTGGTGTCAGTACGGAGGTTGGCTCATCAAGAATCAGAATGGTTGCACCTCTGTACAAGGCCTTGAGGATCTCAACTCTCTGCCTTTCACCCATTGAAAGCTGCCAGATCCTCGCCTTTGGATCGACGGCGAGCTCGTATCGCTTCGAAATCTCAGAAATCCTGCTGGCCGCCTCTTTGACGTCAAGGATGAAGACCGGTTCTTTCAGGCCGAGTAGAATGTTCTCGAAGACGGTGTGGGGTTCGACGAGTTTGAAGTGTTGGTGAACCATGCCTATACCTAGATTGATGGCTTCTCGGGGAGAACCTACGCTAACCTTCTCCCCCCGAATGTAGATCTCACCTCCGTCAGGTCGAAATATTCCATAGAGGACGTTCATCAGAGTAGTTTTACCAGCTCCGTTCTCTCCAAGGAGCCCGTGAACTTCCCCCGCTTTCAGTTCGAAATCGACGTGATTATTCGCGACTACGCCTGGGAATTTCTTCACGATTCCCTTCATTTGGACTAGAGTCTCTTTCCTCTGCGGGATCACAAAGTCCACGATTAGCTTCGTTGTTATTGTTGTCAATAAAAGCCTAAGCGGGAATTGGGTGAGAATTGACACGCGATTGTCAACGTATTTGTGCTATGCACGCTCCGTCTCGCTCGGAAGCAGTATGTCATGTGGGCTTGCCTCTGCCTCGCCGTACTGGGAGATCATGAGAAACATCGACTTCTCCCAGAGATCGGATATCGTAGCCGCGCCAGCATAGCCCATCGCAGCTTGAAGACCTGCAAGTAGCTCTTGCAGAACTGACGCTACTTCCCCCTTGTAGGGAACCCATCCCTCCACTCCCTCTGGGAGTCCCTTCGCGGGGGTACTGTAACGGTCGAGCGCGTACCTCTTTGCTCTTGCTGACGGGCTACCCATACCTCGATACTGCTTGTAGTGGCGGCCCCCGATTGTGAGCAGCGTCCCCGGAGCCTCTTTGCATCTAGCGAACAGATTGCCTATCATCACGGTGGAAGCGCCGGCTGCCAGAGCCACCGCAATGTCTCCAGGTCCTCTTATCCCACCGTCTGCAATTATCGGAATTCCCGCTCGATATTGGCGGACAGCGTCAGCAACCTCGCACGTGGCGAAAAGGGTGGGTGCACCCGCTCTAGTCACCATGGTCGTGGAGCAAATTGACCCGGAGCCGATTCCGACACGAAACGCGGCTGGATTCTCAAGCTTCGTAATCGCTTCCTCAGCTGCTTTGAATGTTCCGATATTTCCCACAACAACCTCAGCGTTGACTTCTTTCATAAGCCTCTTTGAAGCCTCAAAGACCTTCACGTTATGGAAGTGAGCAACATCGATGACTAGGATGTCGACGTACCTGTCGAGCTCTCTTGCTCTGTGCAAGTCGAATGGGGAAATCGCTGCGGCGCACAGAAGTCCGCCTTCGTCATCTCGAGTTGCATCGGGGAACCTTCCTCGAAGAATCATGTCCTTTATCGTTATGAGCCCGCTCAGTCTTCCGTCAACATCAATTATTGGAAGCTTCTCGATTCTGTAGGTATGAAGAAGCTCCTTTGCCTCTTCAATCGTTATTCCTTCTCTTGCCGTGATGACTTTTCGAGTCATCAGATTGTCCACTTTCAAGGACGGATCGGCGAATCGCACATCTCTTCCAGTCAGAATTCCAACCAAACGATCCCTATCCACAACGGGGAGTCCTGAGATCTCGTGTTTCTGCATGAGTCCAAGTGCCTCAGCGATAGTGGTCGACGGCGTGACGGTCACGACGTCTCTGATGATTAGAGCTTCAGCTTTCTTGACGCGTTTCGCCATCTCGCATTGTTCTTCGACGGTGCAATTCCTGTGTAGGACACCTAGGCCTCCGTGTCGAGCTAGTGCAATTGCCATTTCGCTTTCAGTGACCGTATCCATGGGAGAAGACACGAACGGGATCTTCATTTCCCGACCTTTCGTCACTCTTGTGTGGACCCTGACATCTTCCGGTTCAACCTCCGCCCGGCCGAGCGACAGGATCACGTCGCGGAATGTCATCGCGATCATGGCGTTCCTGAACTTGTCACGGAAGTAGCTCTCAGGCAACAGATCTACAACCGAGTTGACTGTCTAGCGGGTTGCCGTTATGATGTTAGTGGTCGCCTCAGCCACTCCGTATCTGAGACGCTCTCAACGCCGTGTCTCAAGGTCGACGTTTACCGCCGAGCGCAATGTGTCTGGTATCTAGAAAAGCGAGAAATGTCGGTCCCTGAGTGTGGTAATGTCGTGCGGAAGATGACGTATGTGGCTCGGCTACGGTGCTCGAAGTGTGGAAGAACCTACACACCACATGATCGGGTGCTGACATGTGAGCGAGACGAGGGACGACTTGATGTGGAGTACGAGTACGATTCACTTGTGAGTGAAGTCAACCGAGACTTGTTTGAGCGACGCCGAGGAGGCCTTTGGAAGTATCGCGAACTTCTTCCGATCGACAACGAACAGAACATAGTCACTCTCGGAGAGGTACAAACCCCGCTTCTTACATGCCAGAGACTCGGCAAGTTGCTTGGTTTGCGGAACCTGTACGTGAAGGATGAGACGAAGAATCCAACCGCCTCATTCAAAGATCGACCGATGACCGTAGGAGTCTCGAAGGCGGTCGAACTAGGATTCGACACTGTCGCCTCGGCCTCTAGTGGAAATGCCGCTGCTGCACTGGCTGCTTACTCGGCTAGGGCTGGCCTTGCATGCTACACCTTTGTGCCTGAGATGGCTAGTCCCGGAAAGATCGCGCAGCTGAACATGTTCGGGGCGCACGTGGTTAGACTGAGAGGACTAGAGAGTGGTGTCGACCCGACTGTGACCATGTTGAAGCTTGTCTGCGAACGGTTCGGTTGGTACCCGTGCCCAAGCTTCGGTCCCTTCAACCCATACCAAGCGGAGGGGCCGAAGACCATGTCATACGAGATCATTGAGCAACTCGGGTGGAAGCCTCCCGACTGGGTGTTCGCTGGAGTGGGTGCTGGCGGACTACTTGCCGGTAACTGGAAGGGCTACCGAGAGTTCAAGCGTCTTGGATTCGTCGAAGGGTTGCCCCGAATGGTGGCTGTTCAGTCCACTGGTTGTGCGCCGGTGGTCAGAGCGTTCGAAGAGAAGATGGATCCACAGAACATAACCCCTTGGGAACATCCAGACTCCATCGCCACCGGGCTGTTGGATCCCTATCCGTGGGATGGTGACGCCGCACTCAAAGCGCTCCGAGAATCATCAGGAACCGCTGTCAGAGTTTCAAACGAGGAGATCATTGAGGCTCAGAGAATGCTTGCAAAGATGGAGGGTGTTTTTGCCGAGCCTTCGGGAGTCGCTGCTCTCGCAGGCTTGGTGAAGCTGAAGAATGAAGGCAAGATCCCGAGCGATGACTGCATCGTGGTCGAGATCACCGGAAGCGGCTTGAAAGACCTAGCCGCGATAGGACGGGCGGAATCGCCGTTAATCGATCCAAATCTCAATGAATTGCAGAAGGTTCTAGGTCTGAATAAGTAGCAGTGCTAAGCGGAGTTCGACCTTCTAGCCTCGTTTCTTCTTTTGACTCATTGTCAGTGCCAGCACGGCCATCTTCGTATAGAGGCCATTTTCTGCTTGAGGATAGATCCGCGAGCGCGCGCCGTCCATTACTGCATCGGTCGCCTCCTCTCCTCTCAGGACCGGCAGCACATGCATGACTATGGCTCGCTTGTCAGCCAAGTCAAGCGTCTCCTCGCTGAGCGACCAGTGACTGTACTTCTCATGCAGTTCCAATTCATGCTCCTTGCCAAAGCGGCTTGTACCGACCTCGAGCAGTCCCTTGCTCGCCCAATTCCTAGGGAAGATCGCATCAGCGCCCTCTAGAGCCGTCTTGAGATCCCGCGTGACAGTGAAGGTTCCTCCGGACGAGGCGGCGTTCTCAGAAGATGTGGCAACGATCTTGTCATCTAATTCGAATCCTTCGGGGTGCGCGAGTACCACATCGTATCCGAATCGCGATGTGATTAGGGCATCTTCCTGTATGCTGCATCTTCCCCGGAAGCTCTTAGAGTATGCCCACATGATCACGTACTTCCTGCGCTTCTTCGTGCCGAATTCATCGCGTAGAGTCATCAGGTCGGCTAGGCCTTGTGTTGGGTGGTAGGTGCAACAGGCCATGTTGATGACGGGGATGTTCGCGTGTTTTGCGTACTCCTTCACGATGGCGATTCCTCGACCGTAGACGTAGTCGATGATGTCGTCGAGGATCCTTACGCCTAGTCCATGGCCATATCGTTCATACATCTTCGCCACGTCCCTGATCGCCTCACCAGCTCCGAGACGCGTTGTTGAGGCGTCGATGTACTGCGCATGACCTCCCAAGTAGGTCATTCCAGCCTCGAAGGCTGCACGCGTACGAGTTGAGGAGGCGTAGAAGAGCGCGAAGAACGTCTTGTCGCGCAACAGGGGAATGACACGACTCTTCCGGTGTTTCTCGCGTAACCTATTGGCGAGGCGTAGTGTTTCTTCGATCTCGTCAATGGTCCAGTCTTGGGTCGTTATCAGGTCTCTTCCAGAGAGGTCGGGCAATCCTTTCTCATCCACCGAATGGTGATGGTCTGCGAGGCGGAGATCAGTCGCTCTAAAGAAGTTTGTCAGATCCCTACACTCATCACGGTGAGATGCAAGATTGATAAGCGGTGTGCGCTCAATCTGGGCTCCCTTTCAGAGTGGGAAAATACTTGTCGACCAAAGATCTTGTGGTAATAGCGCTCGGCGGCAATGCCATCCTCAGACGAGGCGAGAGGGGAACCTTCGAAGAGCAGTACAGAAACGTCTGCGAGACTGTTCGGCGCATAGCCGATCTTGTTCAAGACGGATGCGGAGTCGTGATCACTCACGGAAACGGTCCACAGGTCGGCGCCACGCTACTGCGACATGAGGCTGCCAAGAACATCGTTCCGCCATTTCCATTGGATGTCTGCGGTTCTGAGACACAGGGCTTCATTGGTTACATGATCCAGCAGGCTCTGCGAAACGAGCTGAAGAAGAGAGGATTGGACACGTATGTTGTGACGATAGTCACGAGAGTGATCGTCGATGCTGATGATGAGGCCTTCAAGGATCCGACGAAGCCGGTTGGTCCATTCTACACCAAAGATGAGGCCGAGAAAATACGTGCTCAGTATCCGGACCTAGTGATGAAGGAGGATGCTGGGAGAGGCTATCGTCGAGTCGTGGCCTCCCCTGATCCAAAGATAATCGCTGAACGATTTGCGATTAGGTCGCTGGTTGATAATGGGTTTGTCGTGGTGGCTTGCGGGGGTGGCGGCATCCCGATAGTCGAGGAGGGAACTCAGGCGCGTGGTGTAGAGGCTGTCATAGACAAGGATCTTGCCGGGCAGAGACTGGCGAGCCTGATAGGCGCTACAATATTCGTCATACTAACAGATGTTGACGGTGCCTACCTGAACTACGGCACACCAAAGCAGTCCATGATCAAGCAATCGACCCCGCAGCAATTAGAGCAGTACATGAATGAAGGCCACTTCAAAGAAGGAAGTATGTCACCCAAGATAGCCGCCGCAATCAGGTTCGTGAAGAGCGGCGGACAGAAAGCCATCATCGCTGAGCTGAATGAGCTCGCGGAGGCAATGCGAGGAACAAGCGGAACCCACGTGGTACAAACCAGTACGTAGAGATATCTACGCACGCAAGTCGATCTCTTACCGACGCTCTCCGGCTATTGGACAATATCGTCATATGCTCGCTCGACCGCTACTTTCCATCCGCAGGCAGGCGACTTTGGAGAAACCGGCTCAGGCTCCCACAACTGAACATGCAGGGACCGGTCCTGCATTCACTGTGAAGAACGTCGTTACGGTCTTCATTTCGTACCATGGGCGCATCCTACTACTTCGCAGAGGCGATAAGGTCGGAAGCTACCGCGGAAGATGGGCGGGCATCAGTGGCTACATCGACGAGAACGAGGAATCCATCAAACGTGCGTTGAAGGAGATCTCCGAGGAAGTGCAGCTTGACAGCAACGCAGTTGCCTTGGTCAAGACGGGGCAATCATTCCCGGCCCTAGACGAGGATGTTGGTATACTGTTCGTGGTCCACCCATTCCTCTTTTCCACCACTAGTCCCAAGATCACCTTGGATTGGGAACATGACGCATTCCGATGGATCAGAAGCCAAGACCTGAGCAGATTCGAGACTGTTCCGAAGCTTCGAGAATCACTTGAGAGGGTGCTGGACGACACTCCAATGCCTGGCCCGCCTCATCCGGCCGTTCTTGCAAGATTGACAGAGATCAAGGAGGACAGAGTGAACGGTGCGAGTGAGCTCTCCCGTCGGGCATTGATGGCAATGAGCACGCTTGCTAAGCTAGCTAGTGCGGCTACGCAAGAGGATCTTCTGTTCCAGTTGAGAGTGTTCGGACGTGAGTTGATGAACTCACGTCCCAGCATGGCACCTCTGACGAACCTTGCTGGCAGACTCCTATATCTCGTCGAAGCTCAAGCTGGAACGGCGCGTACTGTCGAGGAGCTTAGGCAACTGATCACGGTTGCTTGCCACCAGCTTGTTGAGGAGTCACAGAGAGCGGTGCGCGAGATAGCAGCGCATGCCTTTCATTTCATACACAATGGTATGACGGTCTTTACGCACAGTCGAAGTGCGACCGTGTACGAGACCTTCAAGGTTGCTAGGAGCGCCGGCATCAGTGTAAGTGCAATCGTCACTGAGTCTCGCCCCCTTTTCGAGGGTAGAACCACCGCTCGAGAGCTGTCCGCGCTTGGCGTTCCAGTCACTTTGACCGTCGACTCCGCAGGTGGCCAGGTGATGCGGTCTGCAGATCTTTGCGTTGTCGGCGCGGACAGTGTCCTGTCCGATGGATCCGTCATAAACAAGATTGGAACCTTTCCGTTGGCATTGAGCGCTCGAGAGTATGACAAGCCGTTCTATGTTCTCTGTGAGAAGTCCAAGTTCAACCTCAGATCCTTGTTCGAGCATCGATGCGAGATGGAGGAAAGAGAGACCTCCGAAGTCCTGCCCTATGCTCCTGACGCGCTCGTGACGGTCAAGAATCCGTACTTTGAAAAGACACCCAGTCGACTCATTTCCAAGCTGATCACCGAGGATGGAGGATTAACATCTGAAGAGTTGCCACCTCTATTCAGAAAGATGCTCCGTGGGACTTACCTATGACGTAGTCGTCTCGCGAAAGGGAGTCGACTAGTAGGCCTCGGTTCGGAGAAACACTACTGTAGGATCGAGCTGGGTTCAGCTATTGGGAGATGCAGAGCATTCTGCCAAAGCGATACTCGCCACGCGGTAGTGGGGCCTGCACCGGAGGAAGATAGGAATAGTATGCCGGCTCATATGCAACAGGTGCAACAAACGGAGCAGCTGTACCGTAGGCGATCGGTGCGACGGGCACCGTCTGAGGCATGTAGTATGTTGGGACGGTGTAGTATGACGCCGTCGGAGGAACAGGGGTAGCAAACGCTGAGAGTGGAGTAACCCACAGCACTGGTCCAGGCGAATAGTAGAACATTCTTCCACCCATTCGAGGGCTCTAGGCTTAGGGGGCAAGTTAAGGATATCTAGACACGATCTTTAGCTCTGCTTGAGCAAATCAAACATCAGACTATCCCATACCGGCATTAACATAGTGGAATAAACGACTTGAACCTCCCCGGTGCCGAGTGCTCCCTCATCTGAGCTTTCTCGCGGCGCCGTCGATGTTCTAATAGCTGAGGAGATGGTCTTGTTCGCCTACACGCTCAGCAACGCGAACGAGGACGACTGTCAAGATTGCCCCTGAAAGCAGTGCTCACTGACATGGACGGCACATTCACGAAGTTCAACCTTGACTACATAGGAATGCGAAGAGCCGCACTGAAACTGCTAGAGGATGCCGGCCTCATGCGTCCCGGCTTCAGCGATCAGATGAGCATCTATGTCATGTTGAAGGAACTCCGCCCAACGGTCGACACGGACAGATTGAATGACATCAAGAAACGCATCTACGAGGTCGTTGAAGACATCGAGAGTAAAGCGGCAGATCAGGTTCAGTTGATGTCCGGAGCGAAAGAGGCGCTGAACGAACTGAGACAGATGAACAAGAAGATAGTCGTGGTAACCAACAATGGAAAGCTCGGAACAGAGCGAACCCTTGAGAGACTCAACTTGGCGGGCATGTTCGACGGAGTCGTGACAAGGGACGATGTCGAGGAGCTGAAGCCAGACCCCGGAATCATCTTCAAGGCCTTGAAGCTGGCCGATGCAGACGCTACCGAGGCGGTGTTGGTCGGAGATGCCATAATCGACATTAAGGCGGCAAGAGCAGCATCCGTCAGGAGCATCGCTGTTCCAACAGGCCCCTTCCCGGCGTCGCGTCTCCTACAAGAAGAGCCGGACTTCATCGTAGGTTCCTTTCTTGAGGTTCCGGAGCTCATTCGTCGTCTCGACGACGAATCCTAGCTAGGTCCATTCGGTAACGACGGGACAATTCTTATCTTGAGTCCTGAACACACTAGCTACTCGGAGAACGTTGTTTTCCAAGATTGTGGTAGGCCTTGACGGATCAGACTATTCTCTCAAAGCATTGGACTTCGCGATCGATCTTGCAAAGAAGTACCAGAGTCAACTGGTTCTGGTTCACGTAGTCATGCGACAGATATACGCGATCAATCCTCCGGAAGCAGGAATCCTAGCCGGCACAGCCATCGTGCGTGAGCTTGAGGCGGAGGGTAAGGCGATTCTGGCAAGAGGAGAAGAAACCGTCAAGGCTCAAGGGCTAGCCGTTGAGATCAGATTGCGGCAGGGAGTGCCGGCAGAGGAGCTTCTCAAAGCGGCGGTCGACGAAAAGGCGGATCTCATAGTTCTCGGGAGCCGTGGGCTCTCTCAGGTCAAAGCTTTCCTGCTCGGAAGCGTTTCGGACAAGGTCAGCCACCACGCCAAATGCCCGACCTTGATCGTGAGGTAGCTCGCCTTAGCGAAACCGTCGGCAACGTTAGTATGTTCCTAGGACACCTGTCTTTCTAGCTTCTCTTTCCAGTCGGTAAAATATCAGTAGACCCACGGGCATCAGAACAAGCGCTTGGGCCAGCAGCATCAGGAGTTCGTGAACTGTCAAGAGGTCACCGAATCCCAGACCAAGAATCAAGGCTCTCCTAGTTGCGTCCACTCCGTAGGTCAATGGTATCAGGTAGGCGATCAGTTGCCCCCACCAAGGAAGAATCTGGACAGGAAACGCTAGACCGCAGAAGAATGTGAACGTGGGCCACAGGACCTGACTGATCTCTTCTTCCCGTTTTGCGAAGAAGCATATTCCTGCAAGGACGAATCCCAACGCGGCCATCGCGAGAATGCTCAGAGTGATCGCGACGGTTGCGGTAAAGAGATCAGGAGGTGCCTGTGGCTCATAGCCGAAGAGCAAGAATCCGGAACTCAGCACTATAGTGAATCCGATGATGCCGAAGACTTGGCTTCCAAGCATCATGCCCATCAACCATGCGACTTTGTTGCTTGGAGTCATGAAGACCGGCTCCGCTGTTCCTTGTTCCTGCTCGCCCCTGATTGCATGCGCTCCACCGAACGCGGTTGAGAAGATGAACGTGTTGAACGCGAAGCCGACTGTGACGAAGGCGAGGTAGTTCGTCATTCCCGTCAATGATGTGAAGTAGGCTGAGGTTCCTGATGGCCCGCCTATGATTGTGGCGACGATCCATGACGAGAGCACGAAGAAGAATGGTACTGCGATGTTGAATCCAAGCATTCCAGGTATGGAGACGTATCTTATCACTTGCTTCAGTTCTGATATGAATGACGCGCGAAAGACTCTTGCCAGATATCGGACGTCCAACCTCCAGACCTTCTAGTACATGTACAGTGTTCCCTTGCGTTTCGCTTGTTTTTCCAACGCCTTCAGTGTGAAGTAACCTGCGACCGTCAATCCAAGTGCGAAGACGTAGAGCAAGGCAAGCTCGTAGGAGATGGAGGCGACATCGCCGCCCGTCAACACCGCTTTCCTCATCGCTTGAATTCCGTACGTGACCGGTAGGATGTAGGAGATGAACTGAAGAAGCTGAGGCAACGCCGAGATGGGAAAGACCACTCCAGAGAAGAACCGGATCGGCGCCTGCAGTGCTGAGGCCATCTGATCTGCGGCTCGAGTGAGGACGAAGAAGCTCGCAAAGAACACCCCCACAGAAATAAGAGCGACCATTGTAGACAAGATCCCCGCGGCGATTGCGACCCAGCTAGTTATGGACGGCTCCACGCCGAAGATCATCCAGCTCAGGATGAATATGCAGCCGATCCACCAAGAGCCCTCTATGAGTGACGATACTCCGCAAGCGAATAGTACGGTCATCCTGTTCGCGGGCGTCATGAAGAGTGCCTCGATCGTTCCCATCCAACGTTCGCTCTGAAGGGAGATCCCAGCCCCCCAGAGCAGACGATTGTAGAGTAGGTAGACGATTGTGCCTATGATGACCATTCCTGCAAAGTTGGAGATGCCGAACTCGCGTGAGACAATGCTCGAGATGGAGGCGTCAGTGCCCAGCGCCTTATAGGAGTAGATGTTCACCGCGAGCAGTGGTATGGGCCATATCAAGATCGCGACTATCCATGCGCTGTATGACGTGAAGAGCTTAAGGTTCCTCAGGAAGACGGCCTTGAATGTCCGCCATTCCTTTGCGGGATTCATTCCTTGAGCCTTCTTCCTGTCATCGAAATGAAGACGTCCTCAAGTGATGGCTTCGATTCCTGTAGTGCGATTATTTTCGCTCCGCCTTTCACCAGTAGTTCCGTGAGGCGTGGAATAACCTCGTCCAGATTCTCTGCGTGGATAGTAATCTGACCTGCACCCACTGTCGGGTCTGTGTATTCCACTACGGCTTCCTTTACCCGCTCGATCGTCTTGATGCTCTCTTGGTCGCTCGGGTTGAACTGAGTGACTTGAATTCTTGCAACTTCCAGTTTCTGGATGCTCTTCTTGAGGTTCGCCGGAGTGTCGAGCGCGATTATCTTTCCGTGGTCGATGATGGCGATTCGATCACAGAGCTGATCCGCCTCCTCCATGTAGTGCGTCGTATGGAGTATGGTCTTGTGCTGTTCTTTCTGTAGTCTCTCCTTGACGAAATCCCGAATCACCCTCGCAGATGAAGGATCCAGACCGAGCGTAGGCTCATCGAGCAGTAGGATTGGCGGATCGTTCACGAGCCCCTTGATCACGTGTAGTCGCTGCTTCATTCCCCTCGAGTACTTCTCCACCTGCTCGTCAGCGCGATCCTGCAGCTCCACCAGCCTTAGAAGCGCGTCTATTCGTGGCCTCGCTACGTCTCCGGGAACGTTGTATAGCTGAGAGAAGAACCATAGATTCTCTCGTCCCGTCAATCGCCAATAGAGCCCCCGCTCTCCTCCCGTGACAACGCCGAGGGATTTCCGAACCTGCTCTGCCTGTTTCGCAACGTCAAACCCGTTGACAGACGCGTTTCCCTCATCTGGAACGAGCAGCGTGCAGAGGAGCTTGATTGTGGTGGTCTTGCCCGCACCATTCGGTCCGAGGAGACCGAAGAACTCCCCTTCTCGAATCTCGAAGTTGACGTGATCTACGGCGGCGATCTTCTCCTTGAGGGGTCGGATCTTTCCTCGCAGAGCTGCCGCTACTCCTTTCTGAGGTTTCTGAGCCTTCTCGAAGACCTTGGTGAGGTTTCGAACCTGAACGGCTGGGCTAGCCAAAGGGCTCCCTCTACGAGTCCTCACTGTGCCCCTCGTCAGGCAACGATCTCAGGCCTAGAAATAAGGAGTAGGGATTAGAGCGAACTCGACATGCACCATTGTAGGAACAGCGCATCTCCTGAGTTGGCGAAGGGGTCTCTTGAAAATCCCTATGAAGGCTTGGGGCAAGTCGGAATCCAATAATATTTATTACGGCGACTTGCACGCGCTCTTGCCTCACTGAATCACAGGTGAGTGAAATGGCACAAGCAGGCGGGACAGTTCCCGTAATCATCCTCAAAGAAGGAACAGGCCGGACAACCGGCAAAGACGCCCAGCGAAACAACATAATGGCAGCAAGGGTCGTTGCGGAGACGGTGTCGACTTCCCTCGGGCCGCGTGGTATGGACAAGATGCTCGTCAGCGGAATCGGCGACGTGGTCATCACAAACGACGGCGCCACTATAATGAAAGAGCTCGATGTCCAGCACCCGGCTGCTAAGATGCTAGTCGAGGTAGCGAAGACCCAAGACAACGAAGTCGGCGATGGAACGACCACAGCCGTGGTACTGGCGGGGCAACTCCTGTCGAAGGCAGAGAAGCTCTTGGACTTGGAGATCCATCCTACAGTAATCGTGGACGGATACAAGAAAGCAGGTGACAGAGCTACTGAATTCCTGAACAAGATTGCGTTGACGGTAGACGCCAAGGATGAGGCGCGACTACGGCAAGTAGCCGCCACCTCGATGGGAACCAAGGAAATATCCTCCGAGAAGGAGTTCTTCGCGAAGCTCGCAGTCAAGGCAGTAGATCAGATCAAAGAGGAACGAGATGGTAAGATCAAAGCCGACATTGACCTAGTCAAGATCGTCAAGAAGCACGGAAAGAGCACCGAGGAGACAGAGCTCGTCGAAGGCATAGTCATCGACAAGGAAGTTTCTCACAGCCAGATGCCGAAGCAAGTCCGCAACGCCAAGATCGCCTTGCTCAACCAGAAGCTTGAGATCGAGAAGACCGAGTTCGACGCGAAGATCAACATCGAGAACCCAGAGCAGATGCACCTGTTCCTCGACGAAGAGGAACGCATGCTCAAGGAGATGGTGGAACAGATCGCCAATTCAGGAGCAAACGTCCTCCTCTGCGAGAAGGGTATAGATGACATCGCGCTCCATTTCCTCGCAAAGCGTGGAATCGTGGTGGCCAAGAATCTCAGCAGCGGCGACATGGAGAAGCTTGCGAAGGCCACGGGCGCCAAGATTCTCGCGAGCACCAAGGATCTGTCATCAGATGCGCTCGGCGAAGCCAAGCTTGTTGAAGAGGTGAAGATCGGCGAAGACAAACTGATCTACGTAAGAGAATGCAAAGACCCGAGAGCTGTCACGATAGTTCTACGTGGGGGATCCGAGCATGTGGTCGACGAAGCCGAGCGGTCCTTGCATGATGGCCTCTGCGTCGTCAGAAACGCCGTAGAAGACGGCAAGATAGTGGCAGGAGGAGGGGCCTCCGAAACCGAAGCAGCGAAAGACCTCAAGAGCTACGCCACAACAGTCGGAGGAAGAGAACAGCTCGCCGTCGAAGCGTTCGCCGAGGCACTGGAATCCATTCCTATGACACTCGCAGGCAACGCTGGTCTCGATCCCATCGATATAATGGTCGACCTCAGATCAAAGCACGAGTCACCCGACAACATCTGGACAGGCATCGACGTCACGACCGGCAAGGTTGTGGACATGCTCAAGCAAAACGTGGTCGAGCCTCTGCGAACCAAGCAGCAGGTTATCCGCTCGGCAACGGAAGCCGCGTGCATGATCCTTAGGATCGACGATGTTGTTTCCTCAAAGGGCGTGAAAGAGGCTGGTCCTCCGGGCAGGCCTCCGATGCCTCCTGGTGGGGAGGGAGAGTTCTAAACTAGCTCCTCCCCCTTCCATTTTTTTTCGATTCTAGCATGTCTGCCCTTTTCTCGACATGAACGTCAAGCCATATAGCGTAAGCCATCCTCTACGAGGCTCGGGAACAGCGGGAGGACTCTTGATGCTCTTTGTCATTGCGGTGACGGGCGCAAGCGGTGCGATCTATGCGAGACGCTTGCTTGAGGAACTGAAGCAGAGCGGTCACGACGTGTTTCTGCTGATAAGCGACGAGGCGAAGAACGTAATCGAACAAGAGGGCGAGAGTTCGGAGAGGCTAGAACAGCTGGCCTCTCACACGTTCTCGGAGCACGACTTGGACTCGCCCGTTTCAAGTGGTTCAGTGAAAACAGCAGGAATGATAGTGATTCCCTGCAGCATGAAGACCCTCGCTTGCATCGCCCATGGAATGGCTGACAACGCGATAACAAGAGCCGCAGATGTGACATTGAAGGAACGCAGACCGCTAGTTCTAGTCCCAAGAGAGACTCCACTAAGCGTAATCCACCTGCGAAACATGTTACGTGTCGCAGAGGCTGGAGCAGTCGTCCTACCAGCGATGCCGGCATTCTATACGAAGCCGAGGACCATCGAGGATATGGTAGAGTTCATCGTAGGAAGAGTGCTGGACGTGTTCGGTGTCCCCCATAATCTATTTCGACGATGGGGACAGAGCGAATGATCCAAGGAAAGCTCTGATGAGCAGTCGCAGGCTCCCGTGTCAGGAATCTTTCTTGTAAAGCTTCACGAGCTCAGTGTATGCTTCAGCCGCGTACCTGATGATGGCTAGGTCTGATTCATCCAGCTTTCTCACTGGCTTCGCTGGAACACCGGCTAAGAGAACTGATGGTGGCATCTTGTCGCCTTCCAGAACCACAGAACCTGCAGCAACGATCGCGTTAGGGCCAACCTCGGCGCCTTCTAGAATCGTAGAGTTCATTCCGACAATGACGTAGTCGTGTATCTTGCAACCGTGAACGACGGCATTATGTCCAACTGTGATGAAATCACCGACGATGCATTGCCCGCCTACGTCAGTGTGAATAGTACAGTTGTCTTGGATACTGGTCTTCTTTCCGACCTTTATCTGTCCCCAGTCGGCTCGGAGCACAGCGTTCTCCCAGATGCTGCTACCATCTCCGACCTCAACAGCCCCTATCAGAGTCGCTCTAGGACAAACGTATGCGTCCGAGCTAATCGTCGGCCTAGCTCCGCGGAATTCGATCATTGTCATCTTGAGTCAACTTGCGTGAGTGCTCATGCGGCTGACCTCGTATGTGGTCCTGCCTCAAATATCTGATTCATCCTCTGAGCCGAGAACTACGCTTGCTCTACTGCAAACGATCCAGACGTTCTCGGCTCAGAGCATCCACACGATCGCCTTTGCGGTATCCCGAAAGAGGCTTGAATACGTGCATCCAGTCTATTGATGGGCCGTTAGAAAGAGCTGTAATGTCGTCTTGGGATGATTGAGTTGCACAAGCATGGGGGACCCAAGCTCTTCGGGACAGCCGGGATACGTGGAAGCGTTCGCGACAAGGTGACGGAAAAACTTGCGCTCGATCTAGCGCGAGCGATGAGCACGATGCTGGCGAATGAAGGGCAGGTTCTGGTGGGGTCCGATTGCAGAACTACGTCAGCGGAGCTGAGGGCAGCCGTAATGGGAGGGCTGCTTGGAGGGGGCATCGACACCTACGACGCGGGGGTAGTGCCGACTCCAGTCTTGGCTTTCGGGGTCCGGAGCATGAAAGTGGAAGCGGGGATCATGATCACCGCGTCTCACAATCCTCCACAAGACAACGGCATGAAATGCTACACACACGAGGGAAGAGAGTACATCCCAGAAGAAGAGGAGATCCTTGAGCAACTGATCAGTGAGCGCCGCTTCACCGACATCACTTGGGACTTCACTGGAAGACTTGCAGAGGTTCCCACCGTCAGACACGCATACGTTGAGCAGCTTCTCCGCGTGATGAGACCGTTCCGGCGAAAACTGAAGGTCGTCGTGGACTGTGCGAACGGAACCACGTACGATTTCACCCCGCTCATCCTGTCGCAAATGGGCTGTGAGGTACTCTCGCTCAATGCTCATCCGGACGGACGGTTTCCAGGAAGACCTGCTGAACCTAACCCTACGAACCTCATTAGGACATGTGAATTCGTGCGTAGGGTGAAGGCAGACTTGGGAATAGCTCATGACGGCGATGGCGATCGCTTGGCCATAATCGATGAAAGGGGAAGATACGTCACGAACGACACTCTGCTTGCCTTCTTCGCTCGTCTACTCCTTAGGGAGAACGGCCCCGGCAGGATCGTGACGACGGTCGATACATCATCCCGAATCGATGAGGCCGTACATCTGGCAAGAGGAACAGTCGAACGAACAAAACTCGGCAAGACGCATGCGATGCTAAAGGAAGAGAGCAGAACAGGCATTCGACTTTGCTGCGAACCTTGGAAGATCATAGACCCAGCTTGGGGGTTCTGGGGGGATGCGATCTACGCAGCATGTAGACTCGCTCAGGCTCTGGATGAGTCGAAAGGGCCGGCGAACGCGTTGTTCCATGGAATACCGGATTATCCTCAGAAGAGGTTCTTCTTCCCTTGCGCAGACAAGCTAAAGGATGCTGCCATGAGGAAGATTGCGCAGGCCATGGAAAAAGAGAAACACATCAAAGAGATATCGACGCTTGATGGTGTAAGAGTTGACTTCAAGGACGACAGCTGGGCGCTGATCAGGAAATCTGGAACAGAACCGAAGATCAGGGTGTATTGCGAGGGGCGTTCGGCGAGACGGCTTCAGCAGCTCGTCGCCAAGTCATCCAGGCTCGTTAAGCGAGCGATAGAAACCACTCACAAACCAAGCATGAACTCGACGTAGAATGGATACATGATGATGAAGACTTTCATAGAGGTTGTAGACAGCTCCTTTCGACTATCTCAGTATGCGCGCAAAGTGAAAGACTACGAGGAGTTCGACAAGAGTGCTGGAACTCAAGTTCATACGTGATCATTCCGATGCCGTCAAGGCGGACCTGAAGAGACGCGGCAGCGATGACAAGCTCAGCTGGGTAGACAACGTACTGGAGAAGGATCGAAGATGGAGGTCGTTGCAGACAGAAGCAAACGCTCTGAGGCAGAAGCGCAACAAGCTCACGGAAGAGATCGCCAAGCTACACAAGCAAGGGCAAGACCCAAGCGAGATAGTTCGCGAGGCAGAGGATATCCCAGGCAGGATCCGAGAATACGAACAACAAACAGGGCAACTACGCGCAGCGATCGACCAGATACTGATGCAATTGCCCAACATCATGCATGAGACTGTCCCAACAGGGAAAGACGAGAATGACAACGTTGAGATTCGAAAATGGGGCACGCTCCCAGAATTTCCGTTCAAGCCCCTTGATCACATTGATCTTTGTATCAAGCTCGATCTGATCGATCTGGAGAGGGCTGCGAAGGTAGCTGGCGCCAGGTTCTATTACCTCAAGAACGAGTTGGTGAGGCTCAACTACGCTCTAATCAGCTACGCACTAGACTTCATAGCCAAGAAAGGCTACACGATCCTGCAACCCCCATATCTGCTCAGAAGAGATGCACTCTCAGGTGCGGTCGCTCTCTCGGATTTTGAGGATACGATCTACAAGATCGAAGGCGAAGATCTCTACCTGCTCGCTACCTCCGAGCATGCACTGAACGCACTTCACTTCGGTGAGATCCTCGACGGAAAGACTCTCCCCCTTCGCTACGGCGGAGTGAGCCCTTGCTTCAGAAGAGAAGCGGGAGCGCACGGGCGAGACACGAAGGGGATCTTCCGCGTCCATCAATTCGAGAAGGTCGAGCAATTCGTATTTAGCAAGCCCGAAGATTCGTGGGCCGAGCATGAGAAGCTGATTTCAAATGCCGAAGAGATCTGCCAATCGTTGAAGCTGCCGTACAGGGTTGTGAACGTGTGCAGTGGCGATTTGGGTACTGTCGCCGCCAAGAAGTACGACCTTGAGGTTTGGTTGCCAGGGCAGGGGAAGTACCGAGAAGCGGTGTCCTGCAGCAACTGCACATCATATCAGGGGGTCAGGTCGAACGTGAGGTACAGAGACAAATCGAGCGATCCAACCGAGTTTGTGCATACACTCAACAGTACTTTCGTCGCGACCGAGAGAACATTGGTTGCGATCATGGAGAACTTTCAACAGAGCGATGGCTCGATAGCGATTCCAGAGGTTCTCAGACCCTACGTGAGTGGACTGGAAGCCATTCGAACCAAGTGATCCAAGCGTGGCCTAGCTGCAGGCGCCCCAGCCGCATTCCGGGCAGATGTAGCAGCCTTCTTGGAAGACAACGAATCCATAGCACTGTGGACAGATTGGTGTCTGTCCCGCGTTCTGGGTCCTTCCCAAGTAGTAGTTCTCGGACTCAGGAGTGGATATGGGTGCACCGATCGCGACAACTTGCATGCGCTGTCTGGTCTTTGCGGGGTAGGCGACTGTGCCGGTTGGTCGCCTCGACGTGTTCCCAGTATTCTCAGGGGTTTCTTTCTTCTCACCCTTTCCTGGCGCGACTAGGACTTGGCCCTTGATTGAGGTGTCTCTGAAGACGGTCACGTCTTTGCATCCGAGCTTGTAGGCGAGGAGATAGCTTTCTCGCATGTCGTCCACTGTTGCATCAGCGGGAAAGTTGTTCGTCTTCGATATGGACGAGTCTACCCACTTCTGGAACGCGGCCAACGCTCGGATGTGATCTTCAGGAGTGATGTCCATGGCTGTGACAAAGATACGCTTAATGTCCGTTGGCATATACGAGAGGCCCTGAACGGTGCCGCCTCTTCCGCTTACTTCTCTGATAAGTTCCTCATCGTAGAGCGCCTGTGAAGCCATCACTCTCTCGAAGACGGGATCGACGTAGTAGAAGCTGCCTACCTTGACGTTCTTTTCGTAGACTAGGCTGTAGACGGGCTCGATTCCGCTGCTGCAGCCGGCGATCATCGAGATGCTTCCTGTAGGAGCGATCACTGTAGTGTAGCTGTTTCTGAGTCCGAACTTCTTGATCTCCTGCACAACCTTGTCCCACGGAACCCGCCAGCTGCTTTTCTGCTCGAACCCGCTGAATGGTAATCTCCCTTCAGGGTAGAAGCTCCTATCATAGTATGGGAACGGTCCTCGTTCCTTGGCGAGTTGTATCGAAGCTAGCTTGGAGTGATAGTTGATGAACTCCATTAGCTGCTCCATGAATTCCCGAGCGTCCTTTGTGCCATAGGCGAGTCTGACTTCGTAGAGGAGATCGCCGAGCCCCATTACCCCGAGGCCGACCTTTCGAGTCGCGAGCGTCATCTCTTCGATCTCTTTCAGCGGAAACTTGTTCACATCGATGACATTGTCGAGGAACCGGGTCGCCAACTCGACGGTCCTCCCCAGCGATTCCCAATCGAACTGAATCCGTCCTTCGCTTGTCTCACTCACAAACGCCCAGACATTGATGCTTCCGAGGTTGCAGGATTCATTTGGGTATAGAAGTACCTCGCCACACGGGTTCGTTGTTACGATCGGTCCAAGCGATTTTAGGAACGGATTGTACCTGTTCACGTGGTCATAGAATATGACACCAGGCTCGGCGCTCTCCCAAGCCTGAAAGACAATCATGTCGAAGAGTCGTCTCGCGTTGGTTGTGCGGACGACTTCTTTAGTGCGGGGGTTCACAAGAGCGTATGGTTTGTCCTTTTCGTAGTATTCCCAGAAGTCCGGCATGATGAGAACGGATAGGTTGAAGTTTCTGAGGGCGCGGTTGCCCTTCTTCGCCGTGATGAACTTCTCGATGTCCGGATGATTGCTGTTGAGTATCCCCATATTTGCGCCGCGTCTTATCCCGCCTTGCTTGATGACCTCGGTCATCGTATCGAAGAGTGTCATGAAGCTGATTGGGCCTGAAGCGATGCCTGAGGTGGAGCTGACGAAGTCGCCTTCAGGTCTAAGCTTGGAGAAGTTGTAGCCCATACCTCCTCCTGCCTTGAATACGATGGCAGTCTTCTTGAGCCCATCCATGATGCTCTCGATCGAGTCCTCGACATCAAGCACAAAACAGGCGGACCCCATTCCGAGGACGTTTCCGAAGTTCGCGAGCGCCGGAGTATTAGGCAAGAAACGCTTGGAAACCATCAAGTCATAGAAGGTTTTCACTTCAGCCTCGTACTTGGTCAGCTTTCCATCTCGCAGCAGAGCGAGGAACTCACTCCAAGGAAGCTTGGCGCGTCCTTCAGCGTTGAAGCGGTCATACATCCGCTTCAAAGCTTCGAGGTGGAACCTGTTCAGCGCGTGTTTTCCAACCGATAGCTTGCCCTCAGATGCAATCGGGTCAAAAATCTCCCCGGGATGTTCGGGGGTCTTTCCGGATGGATCATAGAAAGCGGCGTCGTAGAGAAGACTCGGCAAGCATGCGTGGACCGCCACTCTAGTGAATAGCTCCTTGGGGGTTTCGATGAGCTTGCCGTCGATATCCTTTCTCAGGTATCTCGCTTTCAGAACACGAAGCGCGTTGAGATCGAAGCGCTTGTCAACCTCGTCGATCTCTTCTTTCTCGAGTATGCGCTGCTTCTCTCTTCTTATCTCTGCTCTCTTCTGTCGGTAGAGGATGTAGGACTTGGCGGTCTTTGCCTGACCGTTGTCCAGCAGCACCTTCTCGACGGTATCTTGGACCTCCTCGACTGTAGGAATTGTGCGTCCATCGAACCTCTCTTCGAGGATCTTGACGACCTGATCGGAGAGTCTCTGAGCCAGGGGCTGGTCCTTTCCGATGGTGGAGGTGATCGCTCTGGACAGTGCAGAGGTGATCTTGTTCTGGTCGAAGGCGACGAGCCGTCGGTCGCGCTTTCGAATCTGCTCTATTGTGGTGGATGACCTCTCGTACGGGGTCTCGGCTGGGGGCGTGCTCTCCTCTACCAAGGATGTCTTGCTCCAGAAATGTGAGCCGAGCGTAGTGGCGCTCTGTACGACTTTAATAGTTTTCGACAATTGTGTATATAATCGTGTACTGAACTTCCCACGACCCTATGCATCTGCGTCAACGGGCCCACCGCTCGATCCTATGCACTCATGAGTCATGTCGCTCATCTGCATGTTGCGTCTCCGAAAAGGCTTTTATCGCTAACGAGGTTCGTGCGGAAAAGAAAT
>Ga0209725_1000079_pt1 | contig 54136 bp, 49 predicted proteins | sample I18A1metaG_FD_184145 | JGI IMG/M metagenome (GOLD analysis project Ga0209725, IMG submission 184145) | Lake sediment bacterial and archeal communities from Gulf of Boni, Indonesia to study Microbial Dark Matter (Phase II) - ​I18A1 metaG... | ecosystem: Environmental > Aquatic > Freshwater > Lake...
AAATAGGCCCCTTCAACCTTCTCGACAGTAAAAAGATGAAAAACTTAACAGAGGAGAAACTTTCACGATACGGCTTCAAAACCGATGTCGAGCGAGAAGTCAGAGAACTCTCAGGAGGAGAGAGACAAATTCTTGCCGTAAGTAAGGCTATAGAAACCAACCCTAAACTCCTACTGCTAGACGAACCCTTCACTCTTCTGTCGATAGAAGATACAGAGAAGTTCATTAGTTTGATTAGAGAAATCAACGAAAAAACATCCGTTTCCATAATTGTAGTTTCTCACACTTTGGGTTTGATCAAGGAAGTAAGCCACTATATCGTGCTTTTGAAAGCTGGCGAAAAAGCCTTTTTTGAACCAGCTGATTCAGTTAGCATTGGTAAGATTATTGAAGTTATGCTCCACTGATAAGATTAAGCATGCCAATCATCCAAACCATCACTTGGATGCGCATAGGATTTGAGGTGCTGTCCAAAACAGAGGATTGCCGCTTGGGGCCTGTCCACAGATAGGGACTCCACCCGAAATGTGTCATATTAGCGTGACCGGTTTCCGCAGTGCCAGCCAGCCGTTGACCAAGCCTTCAGAAGGAGAAGGAAATCTCAGTGGTAGATGTATCCTCCGTCTACGCTTAGCGACTGCCCTGTTATGTTCTTTGCTTCCTCTGAACATAAGAAGACGACGGCATTCGCAATGTCCTCGACAGTCTGAGGCCTTCCTAGCGCCATAGTCTGTTTAGCTATTTCATCAACGATCTTCTCTGGAGTTAGATCTGGCTTCTTCTTCCCTGGGAAGAAGTATTTCACTCCAGGCTGTTGGGCCGTGTATACCCACATGTCAGTGAAGACTATGCCAGGACAGATGGCGTTGACGTTTATGTTATACTCACCCACTTCCCTTGCAAGCGCTTGCACAAGTCCAACTACAGCGAACTTCGACATGGAGTAGCTTGTCAAGGCGCCTATACCCACTAACCCCGCAGCAGAAGCTACGTTGACAATCTTTCCATATCTCTGCCGTTTCATATGGGGGATGACTGCTTTACAGAATAGGAATGCCCCCTTCGCGTTTATGTCCATTAGCCTGTCGAAGTCTTCCTGGGAGATCTCCTCTATCAAAGCTACATGTGAGACGCCGGCGTTGTTAACGAGGATGTCGATCCTCCCGAACGCCTCTTTAGTCTTGGTCACTACGTTCTGAACATCGCCCCAATTCGAGACATCGCACTTCAGAGCCAAGCCTCTACGTCCTAGAGATTCTATTTCTCCGACCACATTTGTTATTTCAGCAGCCAAATCAGCGAGTGCTACGTCTGCCCCCTCTCTAGCGAGTGCCAGTGTTATGCTCTTTCCGAGACCTCTAGCAGCTCCTGTGACTATTGCCACCTTACCTTTTAATCTCATCGTACGTCACCAATCTTAATGTTTCAAGCGAAATATTGTTAAAAGCCTTTTCACGCATTACACGCTCGGGATCTTGAGCGAGATTCATGTTTTTCGCCGCAAGCCATTAACAACGAAATTAGATGCTTTTTCATGTTTCACGATCACGCGGGCGAATCTAGACTCCTGTAAGATTGATCAGATGTTGCTCCTTTCACAGATCGTACTTTCCGAGCAGAGCCTTGGCGAAGTCTCCAGCTTTTTTCGTAATATCCCATGCCACGGGCTGAAATAGGAGATCGATAGTCCACCATTCAGAGCGATAACCAACAGCCTTGAGTGTCTGCATGATCTCATCGAAATCCAGTATGCCTTCCCCAAGTGTCTTCTTGTTGCCGAATATGCCGTGCTGAAATGTATTATCAGAATCGGTGAGGTGGATGTGGCCAATTCTATCCTTCAATAGTCTAACGAACTCAGGTAGACCCCCTTTCATAATGTCAAGAGGAGGCCTCTGCAACGCACCCAGAGAGCAGATCAGATGTGCATGCATTGTCTCAAGTAGGCCCTTGAAATTGGGTAGACCTATTTCATCGATGAGTTTTATTATCTCCCGAGGTTTGTTGAACGTGTCTGTAGGTTCAAACTCCCACAGGACCGTGACGCCGTAATTCTTTGCCCGCCTTGCACAGTCCTTCCATACCGAGACCAGTTTGCCCCATCTCTTCTTGTACTCAACTTGACTCATGGTAATCTGCGGGGCATTCTCAGCTTTCAGTCGAAACCATGAGCCTCCCTCATCAACCCTTATTGTCTTGATGTCTAGGTCGGCGCAGAACTCCAAATTCATGTCGAACACCCGCAGGTATTTCCTTGTTATAGATTCATAGCTGCTGGTCAGTATGGGCAGGCCTTGCAGATCCGGAAGGTATCCTGATATCCCGAGACCATAGCCCCTAATCATGGCCAGAAGGTCTGACCTTTCCTGCTTTGTTAGATAGTCAAGAGGGTGTGCGTGAGGTCTATGCCCGCATAGTTCTATCCCATCGTATCTCAGTTCACCGAGTTTCTCGGCGACAGTTTCCAAGGGAATAGGGTCGTCATTGTAATAGCCCATGATATAGGCCCAACTTCCAATGGCAATTTTGCCCATCTTAACACTCTCCCAAAAATGCTCTTGATAGCAACCTGTATATAAGCGGTTCAAAGTACACTATGAAGAGTTCCTCAGTTTCTCTTGCTGAATTAGGCTTCTGTAACTCTCTGACATGCAGTTCTGCGGCTCTAGCACTAGGATCTCTTGGAACTTGTTCTTTGGCTATTTCATGTATGGGATTAGGCAGAGGAACTTCACGGTCTTCCTACCTGTGTTCTTAAGCTGATGACGTTCGTTTGGAGGGATGAATATGGCGTCACCAGGCTTGAATTTGCGTTCTTGCTCTCCGTCTGTGGCTATGCCTTCTCCTTCTAGGATGTAGACCTCATGCTCGTGTGAGTGCTGGTGAAGCGGGCTGTTTCCTTCAGGTTCCATTTCGAAGATGCGCATTGCGAAGTTGTACGCGCCCATCTCTTTCGTGATGAGCCATCTCACTTGGAGTTTTGAGGTTCCTTCCTCAGCTGGTTCAGCCTTGATGTCCTTATAGTTCATGAGCTTCAAGTTAATTCCCCTCATTGCTTGGATGCTAATGTATGTTCAGATTCTAAGCTTTATGGGCTTGCTTGAACTCGGGATGTTATCGTGAAAAGATGAGTCCCCCGTATTTTCCGTATCTTCCCTCTTCTTTATTACATTTTAAGTAGAACCTTTTCTTCTGGCAGTGCGGAAAGTCATTGAATAGAACAGTTGACAACTAAAAGATTATCTTGAGGCAAGACGCGAATGTTAGATTCGGTTGCGGGAGTACCCGAGCCAGGTCTAAGGGGTAGAAGCTTGGATGCTGCCCACGGTTCAGGACCCTATGGCGTAGGCCTTCGTGGGTTCAAATCCCACCTCCCGCACCATATGGCTAGCAGGGGCGCAGGGACACACGCCCCAACCCGTTTTCTTTGGTCTCTTGAGGGGGGAGGGGGTAACATATAGAGCTGCTTGCGTCATGACATCGCGGAGCTAGGATTTATGGCGACGCATGTCTTGGAAGAGAGGCTTCAGTGAGCGCCTGAATACCTAACTGGATACCCGAGAAGAAAGAAGTATGTATAAACCTGGAGGTTTTCTGTCTAGTAGCTAAGGTTTTTCGGCTATTCTTTCAGCTGGCGGCTCGAAGCGAATTCCTCAACTTCTCTTCGGGATCCTGGTCCTTCCATCGGGCCAAACTTGGTAACTTTGATAGCGCCGGCTGCGCTTGCGAACCTCGCCGTTCTCTTGAGCGGCCATCCCTCTAGTATTCCAACAACGAATGCTCCATCATAGACATCTCCCGCGCCCGTGGGATCAAGTTCGATCACTTCGAAAGCAGGCTCTCTTATCGTTTCATCTCTGGTAGCGATTATCGCACCGTCGCGACCAAGTTTGACAACAGCCATTTTTGTTCCAAAGTTCAATAGTGCCTTTGCCGACTCAACTGGATCCTTGAAACCAGTCAATGCTTCAGCCTCTGCGCCGCTCGGTAGCACAACGTCGCAGACACGCATTATAGGCGCACATAGTTTTCGAATCTCTTCGACGTTGAGCAGTTCAGGTCGAAGGTTGGGGTCGAAAGTGACCATCCCTCCGGCTTTCTTTACGATGGTGACTGCCTCATAGCAAGCGTCTCGAGATGACTCGCTTACCGCAAGCGATGAACCCATAACATGGACAAGTTTCACTTTGGAAACATAGTTTGGATCTAAATCTGCAGGCGAGAGTTGTCCTGCTGCAGCGTGTCGGAGGTGAAAGATGAATTTTCTGATTCCTGAAGAATAGTACATTACGAATGTGGTTCCAGTTGTGAATCCGCTTCTCGCCTTGATGTATCCAGTTTCAACACCATCGTTCTTCAATCGGTCAATGAGTAGCCTACCAAAGTCGTCGTCTCCAACCACTCCAATGAAACCGCACTTAACACCGAGTCTGGCAATAGCGTCGATGAATATGGCTGGCGCTCCACTCGGGTAGGGACCTGAATACTCGCCTACCTCTGTGTGAGGAACATCCTTCTTGGTACGCATAATCTCGACAAGAATCTCACCCAAAGCGATGACATCGGGTCCGGTAGATATTCCCATACTGATCGACATCCAACTCGAAAGCTCGCGGTAAATGTCTCAACTTCTCAAAGTCTAAAAGCTTATGGAATCTTCAAGATTTAAGAAATTGAAGAATTATTCAGAGAAACTATTCGGAAGCACCGTCGCCCTTATTTCGAGGCATCCTTCTGATCCTATTTCATAACGTTGTCTTGGAGAGGTTTTTGGCCACCTTCCAGTCTATCGCGTCGGTCGGACAGTTCTCACTGCACTTTAAGCATTTTGAGCATGAATTAAGGTCCTTTCCTTCTAGCACCTGAACTCTCATAGGGCAAACTCTGTTGCAGATTTGACACTTGATACACCTTGCTTCATTTACTTTAGGTTTAAGAAAGCTAAATCTGGAGAAGATCGTCGTCATCGCTCCGAGAGGGCATATCTCTGGGCACCATCTTGCGAAAAAAGCCTCAAAAAGTATGAAAGCTGGAATGAAGATTATGTCCATTCCTAAAGCGCCATATTGAGTGTAAGAAATTACGTTTCTACAAATCACTCCTACAGGACAGAAGATGCAGAAGAACGGGTAGTGGAACAATGCAGAAGAAACCAAGAATGCTCCTAGCAATATGACTCCTGAGAATTGAATAGGGTTTCTTCCGGTTAATCTCGTAGGTTTCCTTGACATGTGCAGGCTCCGAGATAGCTCGAAACCCAGACTGGCAGGACAAATCCAGCCGCAGAATATTCTTCCTACGAGGAGGGCGATCAAGATGGGGATGGCTATTGCCCCTATGATTCCGATGAGGATAGTGCTAGCTCCTGCGCTGCCTTGAAGAAAACCAAGCGGACAAGACAATGTAATTCCTCCAATGGTCAACGTGCATATAGATCCATTGGCAAGCCCAAACCACGGTTCCACCGCTATTAGAACTATGACCGAAACTTGAAGAGCGCCTCTCGCAACTAGGGCTCTCCATCTTCTCATCGTTACCATCGTCTCAATCGCCTACGTTCCGGAAGCAGCATCAGAGCTTTGGGTTCAGCTGGACACGCGTACACACATCGCCCACATCCAACGCAGATCTCTTGATTGAAGATCGGTTTCCCATCATCCGTCAAGACTATAGCGCCAAGAACAGGGCATACTTCGTAGCATACCAGACAGCCGCCTTTCGTCCAAGCTATGCAGAGAGGCTCATCAAGAGAGGCATGTCCGATCTTCAGCTCACGGCCTTCTACGTACCTTAAGGCGCTCGTAGGGCACTGGTTGACGCACCTCAAGTTACCTTCGCAGCGACCGTTCACCGCTTCACATGGACCCTTCAAGGCATCTATCTTCGGAGTGCCGACCTTCGTAATTCCGTCAGTAACATCTGCAAAGATTATTGCTCCGGTTGGACAGACCTCTACACATTTGCCACATCTAATGCAGAAAGAGTTGAAGTAATCCTCTGATACTGCGCCCGGGGGCCTAACCAAGTCTTTCTCTCTAGTGAAACTCGGCAATAGTCCTGAGAGAAATACCGTGAGGCCTCCGCCAACGATCGCTTCGATGAAACTTCGCCTAGTAAGCCTCAACCGTATCTCCTAGCTTAAGAGTGTCTTGAGAGTCTTCTTTTCAATTTCCATATCTACAGTTCCACCTGCACCTAAAAGATCTTGTAGAGCAATCCCAAAGATCCGTTGGACAGATCGTTAGCCGGAGATTAAGTTAATGATATAAATAGACGCCGCCACCATTAACCAATTCCTTCGGAGTCGATCCAACGTATTAAGAATTTACATAAAACAGGCACGATAGGAGATCTCTGGAGACTAATCTCAAGCCGTTAGCACACCATCTTCCAATTCTACTGTTACCCGATTGACGCTTGGTTGCGGCGACCCAGTTGTTTAGCATCATCTTGGCGAGGGAGCGCACAATTGAACGAGCCTTCTTACCAAGTCTTTTGGAAGTCATAGACTCCATGTTTTCTCGATGAGTCTAGAAAGTTAACTTTTCAAATGCGAGGTGGAAGATCAGAATAACGAAGCACGCTGTAGAGAAGATGCTTGCTCTCGATCTAACGTTCGACGATGTCAGGAAGGTTAGAGAAGAAAGGGTAAGGAATGAAGAGTCTTCAATCATATTTTTGGACTGAAAATATTCCTTTGAGAATCGGAAGCTACGCATCAATTTACATAAAAAACATGGGGGATAGGAGGGTCTCGGAGGGGGATTCCAAAGCGGAAACATAATGACATTCGATTCTACCGCAGACCGATTGAAACACGTACTCTCTCTATATCGGTGATCATCAGTCTAGAGTTGATTCGAAAATCTTGATTTTAGATCGATCTGCGAAACCGACGCCTAGTTCAGCGGCTTTCTGAATGTGAACGATTCCGTCAGCTGCATCCTTTGGTGAACTCGCGCCCTCTAACGCAAAGAGCTTTTCGGCCGCTATCAGGTCAGCAGCAACAGGATCCTTGGAAGCTATAATCGTATTCAACTCAACCATTTTTCCTCCAGTCGGCCCTGTCTTCGTCATAACTCTAGTCGCATCAATTACAACTAGGTGGGGCTTCAGTGCTGAGTTTAGATCAGCTATGGATTGGTCTATACCTTCTCGATGGAAATGCCCCTTCTCGTCATCTGTAACAGCACCAAGCATGTTCTTCAATGAGATCGTAACTGTTGTACTGCCATGTCTCTTCAACTTCGGCACGCTAATGATGAACGTGGATTCTCTAACCGTTCGATACGTACTCACCTTACGAATTGTAACTCCATTAGGAATATCTAGTGTCTCAATAGAATCTTTGGCCAAGTCTCGACACTCAACTCCAAGGTTCTTAACGGCTTCAGCTATTCCGGAGGACTCGAATGCGTGAGTTGTATCATAACCTCTCACAGAGCTATCGCCAACGATCAGGGCTCGTGAATTCACTTCTTTTACTATCTCCGTTATGGAGGCTACCACATCCGGCTCGGTGGTCGCATCCCGAGCGTAGAAGCCAATATTGGGCTTAACTAGAACTCTTGATCCTGATGGAATTATCTCTTGGATCCGGCCGATTGGTTCTAAAGCCTTTTCGATAAGGGCTCGACGGCTCGTTGCTGATGTTCCTTTCACGACTGAGACTAGAAAAGATGGCGGAATTGGGGTAGAAGTAGGTGTTGGGCTAGGCGTTGGAGCGAGAGTCGACTTGGGTGTTGGCGTCAGTGTTGGTGTAGGCATTGTCGGAAGAGGCTTAGCTGCTTCATAGATCCCGTATCCTGCCGCTGCAACAACTGCAACAACGATAACGCCACCAATGTACTTTACGTAGCCACGTCTAGAGACTTTCTCTTCAGTCAAATGATATCACCATATTTTTCGAAGTTCGTTTCTTCCGTACCATGTATCTACCTCTTGAGCACGCTATGCTTTCTCAAGACGAAGGAAATGAAATGCACAGTCAGTCATTTCCCAAGCTCATAGTCAAGACAATTCTAAGACTTTTATTCTTATCTTTCCCCAAATTCAATTAGCGTAGTGAAAGTCCGCTCTGTAGGTTCATTGATATGACTTACGACGCGCAATACGCATCCTAAGGCTGAGACAACAGCCGTAACAAAGTTCTGGTTAACGTCCAGCAAAATTACGGAATTTGTAAGGAGAACTACTTGAAGAGACTGTTACTAGAACTAATCATGCTACGGGTATACGTCAGCAATATGTGCCAATCAAACATTAAATCAAGTCCTTGAAAAGGCCTTAATCTTGTTGACAGCGTCGGTGGCGCTGGACATGATCAAGCCGACATCGCTAGAGTAGGTCAAGAGTCGCATACCGCGATCCCTCCAGAATAACAAGTTATCCATGTCTCTCACATGAGTTCCTGATGCAATTCCGTTTTTCTTACAGGCGTTAACTACTTTCTGAATTGCCTCGTTCAAGAGTGCACTGTCAAATTCTCCGGGCACGCCAAGAGAGATCGAAAGATCGTAAGGCCCGATTAAAGCAGCATCAACACCATCGACGGAAACGAGATCATCGATGCTTTCTATCGCTCTCTTCTTCTCAATCTGAATTACAACCATGGTATTCTCATTGAGCTCATGAATCCAATCCTTAACGTCAGCCTTACGATAATCAGAGACAATCCCTCTTATACCGAAGCCTCTAACCCCTATAGGAGGATATTTGGCCCAACGAACAACCGATTGAACCTGCTCTCTAGACTCAACTCGAGGAACAAGTATGCCTTCAGCTCCAATATCCAAAGCTCGAGCAATCAAATGGTACTCTGCATCAGGAACACGAACCATACATACCAAGCCTACAGCCTTGCCTGCCCTGATGATGTCAGTGACAGTCTCAAGATCGAACGCTGCATGCTCAGTATCAATAAAAACGAAGTCGAAGCCGGAACTAGCGAGAATTCGTGCAATCTCAGGAGTCCTAAACTCAGTGATCATCGTTCCAACTACGGGCTTTCCAGCTTTCAAAGCCGTCTTCAATCTATTTTCTTTCATCCCAGTTCTCCCTCGCTTCAGTTTGAGAACGCCCATATAATAAAATTCACTGTACACTCTAGGAGCGAACAGAAGGCCTCCAAAACCATCAAGATGTATATCAATAGACTATGGGAATATTCGATCGAACTGTCACAAGGATGATACAGACTATCGGTTTGCGCGACTATCGTTAGATGGATTGAGCCATTCAGACCCAGCTCTCCTCTGACAAACGCTAATGCCCATCAAGCGAGCGCCTAATCGTCAATAGAACGTTTTTCGAGTGTTATCGCAGTTTTACGAAGAAGATTCTTAGCGATCAAGAAAGTAGCGGACGAGAACAAATATGGCTGGCGACCATCTGACATCTTTTCTTAACACAAGCCTTAAGAACAGCCGAGCCAATGTGAATGTCAGATTCGAAAAGTGCTGAGAATATGTCTAGTGAAATCCCGCCTGTGAGCGCTGAGAGTATTAAGGTTGAGAGGTTGGATCCGCAGTCGAGACAGATCAATTTGACTGTCAAGGTTGTTTCGAAGAGCCCTGTTAGAGAGACTATATCTAGATCGGATGGTTCAGCGCATCGTGTCGCCGACGCTCTGGTTGGAGATGAGACTGGAGCCATATATCTGACCCTTTGGGACGACAACATCGACAAGGTCAATGAGGGAGATGTCATATCGATCAAGAACGGTTACGTATCGTTATTCAAAGGATCGATGCGCTTAAACATCGGAAGGTTCGGAACTTTCGAACGGGCTGACGTTCCTCTCCCGGAAGTCAATACCAAGAACAACCTTTCAGAGAAGAGGTTTGAGCAGGAGAGAAGATACCCGACCTTCCGCCCTGCCTATAGAGACGAAGGATATCGTAGAGGAAGACGTTTCAGAGGTCCCAGAAGGAGATACTGAGCCTCCTATCCTTCGACCAGTATAAGACTGCTCATATTGCGAGATTCGATCTCCTAGAGTATTCTCTATTCATGATAAAACGGTTCACAGCCCACGCCTTCTCTTCAAAGTCTTGAAAGCTCCACCCTGGATACGGCCTGTGAGTAGTCGTTAGAACAAGCCGTTCAGGCCCAACGTTTAAGATAACTTTCTTCACGACTTCCATCAAATCAGCTACAGAAATTTGATTATTGCACAGGAGATCGATCGGTAGGCCTGTGAAGAAGACTGTCTGGGGGAGAATTCGTCTAACCTCTTGGAGCCTCGATGACCATGAGAGAGCTGCACTCAAGGTCGATTTCGAACAGATATCCAATGGGTGCAGGCCATCGTACGCTCTGCCAATCCGATCAAGATATGGAACGATGTTTCCGTCAGCATGAAGTACAGCGTATTTACCCCCAGCCCTGATGGCTTCAGATAACTTCACTTGCCTTTCAAGAATTATCCTTGTAAATGCTTCTCCATAGATCGCGCCTCTGTAGTCACAGAAGTCGTCTGCAACTCGAATAGAATCTATTTCGCCACGATTTGCTACTCTCCTCACAACTTCTAAGATTATCTCGAAGAATCTGCTGTGAATGTCTTCAGCCTTCTTCGAGTCAATACGCGTCAAGACTGCGAAATCAAACCGATGAGCTACTTCATCCGGGTATCTCCCAGGCTTAGTCAAACCTGAACTGCAAGCATACTCTGAGTACTCAGTGGGCCCAATGATTTCAGCTTGAAGAGACTTTCCTCTAACTTTCGACACGACTTTAGAGATCGCTGCGTCAACTTCGCGCAAGATATCATCGATATCAGGCCACTTGTAATACTCTACATCTAGCTTTTGGCTCCACTCGCGATAGCGCAATCCACTTCTCCTAAACGGGCCGCCCTCCGCGAGAAATGGTTGAAAGGCTTCAAGCCAGCACCGGACTCCAACGATATCTCCTATAGTCGCCTCTTTAGCCGGATCTGCCAGCCAAAAGTAGAGCGGGATTCTGCTCGCTCTTCCTTCAAACGCATCGATGACAAGCTCACGAGAGGACAATAGAGAGATCAACTCAATTGAATTAGGATTAACCTATCAACCATAAGATGAAGAAAACGATAAGTGATTGAAGTCGTTGCTTCAAGACCCTTCGATTTCTGATTAGGAGAAGACTTATGACGACTATGACGGATGCGACAACGGCGCCTACTAGAATCAAGAAGCCTTCAGAGGCCCCTCTACCGATTGAGGTTAATACTCCATCCAAGGGTTCTGTTGCTAATCTGTAGGTAGCAACACATGCAACATCCGCAACTTGCTTAATGCAGTTTACGTCCAGAGTTTCCAAGGTGTCGTCTGGTGTGTGAATGAAGGTTGTGTCCCAGTCCCAGAAACGCACTGCTCTAACACCCTTCATCTCAAATGAGTCACTATCGCTCCCGACGGCGCCCACTTGACGCTCGTAGAAATTCTCGTATCCCAATTTCCTAGCTGTATTGACAACGTACCGTGCCAGACTATCTGAAGCTTCCAATGTAAACATGACTGCTATCGTTTTACCTCTCGCAACGCCATCTAAGCAGATTATTCCAATCGTAGACTTCAGTATCTCTGTGTTATTTGTAACCCAATTCATAGAACCTTGAAGACTCAATTCTTCAGAAGAGAACGCGATGAAGATTACAGTTCGGTTAAGGCTGAACACGCCGAGAACGTAAGCTACTTCCATCACCACGGCAACGCCAGCAGCATTGTCGTTTGCACCTGGCGCTGATGCAACTGGATCAAACTCAGAAATCGAGTCGTAGTGAGCGCAGACAATTATAGTTTGGTTTTCGTGGGCTACTCCTTTCTTTGATGCTACAACATTCATAGCGGTAAAATTCTCTGAAGCCCTTCGTGTAGCCCTGAAGTAGTCGAAGTGAACATCATACTCTCCTAATCTGGAAAAATAGTCGTGTAGGAAAGCTGCGGAAGCATTGCATTCAGGCGTGAAGATGTATCTAGTCTTGAAATCGACAAGCCTCTTCGTATTATCAACAATCCTTTGGGTCGAGATATTGTCCAAGATAGACGAGTAACCCTCTATAGATTCGACGGTAATGAAACTCTGCAAGCTGAAAATTATGGTCGAGATTAGGATGATCTCGATAAAGATAGCCTTGAACTCAACATCCATTGCCTTTATACTCTTCCTCTCTTGACGATTAGTGCACTTTCTGATGAAAGCTTTCCGTAGAGCTAATCCAAGTCTCCGCATTCGCATAAACTCTCATGAATTATGTCGTACAGCTGTCTCATACCTCTACCAGTCTTAGCTGAGACTTTGACGAGCCTTTGCGATTTCGCCAGAGTCTTTGTCGCTTCGACATACTGGACCGCTAGATCTGTGATCGCCCCTGCTCCTTCCTTCTCAATTTGTCGCTTCAAGTATTGGTGGTCTTCTATAAGACGGTCTAAGTCCTTTTTCTTCACCACGTCCGCTTTGTTAAGAACGTTGACCATAGGTATTCCCAGCCTAAGCTGAGATGCCATCGAGAGCGAGAATACAGCCGCCAAACTCGTAGGAGTCTCAGCCAGATGAGGGTCTATGAGATACACACCTATCGTAGGTGCGATTGCTCTAAAACCACTAACAATCGTTGGACCTGTCGGTCTGAAAACGAATATCTCGCTTTGTCCGGGTGTGTCAATGAGCCTAAAATCAGCTTGTGTAATCGTTACTTCACGTAAGATCGCTCGCATCTTTTTCAGTATCAGTTCAGCTCCTCGTATCATAGCCCCATTAGGCCCAAGCTTCTCCTTACTCATTATCTCTTCAATTGTAAAGTGACTTCTTACGTCGAAACTTGGCTTATATGGGAGGCTGATGCAACCTGGATCGAGATTTACGTAAGATACATTCGAATCCATCTCTCTGCGAATCCACTTGCCGAATGTTGCAGTTAGACTCGTCTTGCCCGATCCTGCTGGTCCCAAAAGTAGTATCTGCATCACAGTCAATTTTGCATACCCAGAGAAATAAGCGTAGGGCAAAATCCATAAACACTTCGTCGAAGACGGCACTCTTCAGCTCTAAAGCAAAGTTTTCAGAGGCGCCAAGGCTCTTCTATTGTGAGGAACCTATTTTGAAAGCAATAGCTTGGAGCGCTGATTCGGTGAGAAGTGATTTAATGAAAGTTCAATTGAGCAAAGAGTCGAAAGTAACTCAGAGGAGATAGAATTCCTTGATGAAGATTGACAGTGAGGTTAAGGCTAGATATAGTGGCTTAGATGTCTTGACCTGCAGAGTGGCAAATGTCGCAGTTGAGAGGAAGAACTTAGAGCTCAAGAAGTTTAAGGAGGAACTCATTAAGGAAGTGAAGAGCAAGTACACTCTCGACTCCTTGAAAGATGCGCCTACCTTCAGAGCATACCGCGATTTTTTCTGGAGAGTAGGAATAGATCCGACCAAGAACCGCCCGGCAGCGGAAGCGCTGATTCGAAGAATCCTCCGGGATAATCCTATCCCAAATATCAATACTATTGTGGATGCTTACAACCTTGCATCAATCAAAACAGAGATAGCCTTAGCAGCGTTTGACATACAAGAGTTGCGAGGGGACCTTGTCATGCGACTCGCAAGCAAAGGCGAGAAGTTTCTCGGGATAGGGATGGAGAAGCCGATGGATTTGGAAGGGGGAGAAGTAGTCATTTCCGATGATGAGAAACTTGTCGCCATCTATCCGCATAGAGATGCTGACCGATCAAAGGTTACAGAGAAGACGAGGAACATTCTGCTTCTTGTGTGCGGTGTTCCAGGAGTCACTATGGACATGCTCGCTGGAGCTGCGACCATAGCAATTGAATACATAACAAGATTCTGTGGCGGCGAGGGAAGAATCGAATAACTGATGTTGGCATCTGAAAAGATTGTTCACAAAAACCTCTAGCGACGAAAGGGGTATTGAGGAGATTCTATGAGGACATACGTTTCAAAGAGGTTGGGTTCATGCCGCAACTGCGGTTTCTGTGATACTTACATATTTTGTCGAGGGGTGACTCCGTGTATTGGCTGCGGCGCATGTATCGCTGCCTGCCCTTTCGAGGCCAGACTCCTTGAACAAGATAGTAAGCGGAGAGAGACTATTCGAATTGAAGTCAACGGCCAGGCTGTCAGTGTTCCAGAGCGTATCACCGTTCTTAACGCTCTTGAATCGTTGGGATATATTATTTCTAAATCCCCTAGGGAGGGGAGCCTATTCGCTCCATGTCGATTGGGCGGATGTTGGGCTTGTGCTGTAGTCATTGACGGAGAGCTTATGCCCAGTTGCGTAACGGCCGTTAGAGATAGCATGCATATTCAAACAGTTGAGCATGAGGTTGCAAAACATACGCCTTTGAGGCTTGTCTCTGGCTTTCAAGGGCATTCCGTCGGAGGGGTTGGAACGCCTTACTGGATCAAACCGAAAGGATGGAGTTATCGCTATATCGAAGTGGCATGTTTCGCTCATGGATGTGTTCTTCGATGTCCGACCTGCCAAAATTGGGAGATAACATACTCCTCAGTAGATGAACCGTTGACTCCAAGCCAAGCAGCTAGGATAATGACTCGCGAGAGGAGAGCTCATGGAGTAGATAGAATGGCTATAAGTGGAGGAGAATGCACATTGAATCGACGCTGGCTTATAGAGTATCTCAGAGAGTTGAGAAGATTGAATAGAGATAAAGAGGCGAGATTTCATGTCGACACGAACGCCGTGATTCTGACACGTGACTACATCGATGATCTCGTTGGAGCAGGCATGACAGATATAGGTCCGGATGTTAAAGGCCTAGATGTTGAGACATTTCTTCGCATCTCCGGACTAAAGGACGAAGAGTTAGCGAAGAAATTTCTTGAGGCAGAGTGGAATGCTTTGAAGTATCTTCTGGACGAGTATTGGGGAGATATCTTCATCGGAATAGGCATCCCGTACAATCCGAAACTGATCTCACTCGACGAGGTGCAGCGTATTGGAGAGAGGATTGCCTATATGGAGAGGAATGTGCAAGTTTGCGTATTGGACTATCGCCCTGAATTCCGTAGACAAGATATTACACGCCCGGCATTTGATGAAATGGTTCAAGTGAAGAATGTGCTTGAGGGTACAGGATTAAGGTGTGTGATCTGTCAGACGGAGCAGGGTCACATAGGTCCGTAGTTACCAGAGATGTTGTGTTAATAGAATGCACTCGTCAGCCAGAGCGGCATCTGAAAGGAGACTGTTGCCTCTATTCATCACAATCTTTGAAATGCCATGTGGAAACGGTATGATAACAGCCCTCGATCCAGGGTAATGATCGCGGAAAAGTTCAACCCTCACTAACCCTATGTTCTACTGCACTAATCTCGACGGTTTCTGTTGTCGCAACAGGAGTAGCCTTAGGGTGTGCCCAAGCTCATTCAAAGAAATAGATAGCTTACAGATTGTTGTAAGCTTCCTTGAACGCTTTAAAGATGAATGAGTTCTCTATGTTTTGACATAGCGTTCTATGTTCTTCTGGCAAATGGAGAAGAAGATACATCGCTTCGAATATATCGCCGTTCTTGAACCAAGGAACGAAAGTACAGGATGGAACCTTGTCCAGCTTTGAGTGCCTCGTTCGCTTTCGAAGTTCCGCGATCTCGTAATCTACGACGGACGTGTCAAGCACCAAAGCGCTCAAGGTCATCCAAGACAGAACAAAGTGTTATGGCAATATAAGATTTAGCACACGATACCACAAAATATTCGACATAAAGTAAAAACGAAAATCGGAGAACGAAACTTTCATAAACTTCAGAGGTGAGCAACCGGAAACTCTAGCTTCGTTCTATTATTCGCAGTCTCCCTGATCTTTCATGGGCGATTGAACAATTTTGGTCATCGATTGATCAGTTTCGGTTGTTTTTGACCGTAAGAAATAAACGTCTTCGTGAAGCAAACGTATGCCGCAACGAGGATTCAGTTAGATGATGGAAACTGCTAACGTCGAGAAAGGCGGGAGAAAGCACACATCTAGTTTCTGCGTAGAGGTCTGTCGAGGACACCTTGGATCATGCCTCGAATGTGTCGTAGACCATGTGGCATTCGAGAACTGGCTTAGGCGAATCTACCAAGAGAATGGAATCTTCGTTAACGCCTGAATGGAGGTGAGTTATGAAGATGAGTAAGAGCGTAGGAGGGGGTAAGTCATTACAGCTAATCGCTATTGTCTTGATTATGCTATTCATAGGTGTTGTCATCGGGTACTACTACAGCCAATCCCAGATGCCACCGCCAACGCCGAAGAGGGTAAGCCTTTTTGAGAAGATCAAAGAGAGAGGATACATCGTAGTCGGAACAAGCGCAGACTATCCGCCATTCGAATCCGTCGACCCAAACACCAAGCAGATCGTCGGACTTGATGTAGACATAGTGGAAGCTGTTGCCAAGGAGCTTGGTGTCAGCGTGAAATGGGAGGACATGCCGTTCGACGCTCTCATAGCAGCAGCCGAGACTGGCAAGATAGATATGATCGCTGCAGCGATGGGGCTGAAGGCGGAGCGAATTCCGAAACTGGACTACAGCATGGCGTACTTACTAGGCGATAATGTGCTCGTGGTGAAAGGAGACTCACCAGTGGAGCCGTTCGCTGACCTAGCTGAAGCAGGAAAACTGAACCTGAAGATCGGGGTCCAATCAGGGACAATACAAGAGGACATCATTAATGGCCTCGTCAAGGAAGGCAAGGCTAAGAAGGAAAACGTAGTCTCATACGTTAGAGTTGATCTGATGATAAGCGATCTCGTTGCAGGGCGAATCGACGCCGCATTCATAGATAAGCCGGTCGCCGACAGTTTCGCGACGCGCTACCCGATCAGGATCGTATACACAGAGTGGGCTCCCCCTAAGTGTCTGTGGATCCCGAAGGGTGAAAGGGAACTCCTAGAAGCAATAGATACAGCGCTCCTGAAGCTTCACAAGACTGGAGTCATAAAGCAACTTATTAGCAAGTGGTTTGTGTAGCTTAAAGTGCTCACCGATGACTAGAAGGCCCCTCTTTTGTCATCTCTTTTTGACGTGCTACTGTCGCAATTTACCTTCATAATCGAAGGATTGCCGGTAACTCTTAGTCTTACGGCTTATGGATTAGGTTTAGGTTTTCTCATAGGTCTCCCTTTAGCGATTCTCAGAGTTTATGGAGGAAGACATGAAAGACTCTTTGTAGCCGCATATGAAAGAGCGATGCGTAGCGTTCCTCCTCTTGTCCTCATATTCCTGTTCTATTTTGGAATACAAACAACGGTCTTCGAGATACCTGGATTCCTAGCGGTGATGCTTGCGCTTGGACTATGCAGTTCTGGGTATCAATCTCAGATCTTTCGAGGCGCCTTGGAATCTGTTGGTAGCGGTCAAATGGATGCCGCCAGATCGTTGGGGATGACCCGGTTGCAGGCGATCAGACTGGTCATCGCGCCGCAGGCCTTGCGATTTGCCCTACCCAGTTGGGCGAATGAGCTCGCAACCATGATCAAAGATACGTCTCTCGCATTTGTCGTCGGAGTTGCTGAGCTTATGAGGAGAGCTGACTATGTTCGAGCTGCCACGTTTGACCCTGTAATCCCATTCCTAGTGGTAGCAGGCATCTACTTTGTCATAGTTTTTCCGATAACGCGGATAGCAGGAACTTGGGGGCGGGAGAAGAAGCGATTGGTGGCAGGCGTTTGACAAAGGTCGTAATAATCAGAGATTTGTGGAAATCCTATGGAAAAGTTGAAGTTGTGAAAGGCGTGTCCTTCGACGTTGATGAAGGAACGACCACGGTGATCTTCGGCCCGAGCGGAGCCGGAAAAAGCACACTTCTAAGATGCATTAACATGCTGTATCACCCGGACCGTGGAACGGTCTTCCTGCGGGACATAGACCTCATGAAGGTCGGCGATAAGATCAACTACTACCGGTCTAAGTTCGGAATGGTCTTCCAACATTTCAATCTTTTCAACCACATGACCGTTCTCGACAACGTGATGATTGGGCCAAAAGTCGTGAAGAAGATTCCGCGAGATGAAGCCAAACGAATCGCACTAGAATCGCTTGAGAAAGTTCGAATGAAAGACTGGTGCAGCCGTTATCCCAGCCAACTTTCTGGAGGTCAGAAACAGAGAGTAGGAATCGCTAGAGCACTAGCGATGGACCCTGAGGTTATTCTATTCGACGAGCCAACGTCCGCTCTTGATCCCGAGTTGATAGGAGAGGTCTTGCAGACGATGCTTGATCTAGCTAAGGAGAAGAAGACGATGATCTGCGTCACTCACGAAATGGGCTTCGCGAGAGCAGTGGCTTCTGAGATGATCTTCATGGATGAAGGTGCAGTGGTAGAGAGAGGTTCTCCAGAGCATTTCTTCACGAACCCAGTGAATGAAAGGACGAAGAGATTCCTCAGCCGACTAACCGAGCTCTATGGGCACCATGAAAGCAGAAACAGATTTGTTGACGAGAAATGATAGATTACCTAGGCTATCTATTAGAGGGCTTGCTCGTTACATTTGAGCTGAGCTTCATAGCGCTCGGAATTGGAATGATCTTGGGGCTCGCTGCTGCTCTCGCTAGAACATACGGTAACAAAACAGCATCATACTTGGCAAACGGCTACATTGAGCTTATCCGAGGAACGCCATTAACCGTTCAGCTCTTCATCATCTATTTTGGGCTTCCCTCACTAGGTCTCCTTTTCTCGCCCACGTTCTCAGCCATAGTGGCCTTGGGAATTAACAGCGGAGCATATCAAGCAGAATATTTTCGAGGCGCATTGGAGTCTATAGGCGGAGGACAGATGGAAGCTGCGCTTTCAATTGGAATGAGTAGACCCAAAGCCATAGCTAGAGTCATACTGCCTCAGGCACTTCGCTTGGCATTGCCGAGCTGGTCGAATGAAGCAGCCTACCTACCGAAGTACAGTTCTGTGGCATTCTTGGTCACTGTACCGGAGCTTCTGGCCAAAGCGAAGGTCGTCATAGCTCAAAACCTGAAACCGCTCGAGGTCTATCTTGTGGTCGGGCTCATCTACCTTGTGACAATCGCATCCCTCTCTAAGATCTTGGACATGATGTACGAGAGATACAAATTCACGGTCGAATAGTGGAGCGGTACAGATGGTGTAGGAAAAGCTTGTGGGATTGAGGCGGATAGAGCAAAGGGCTTCCAGATATATGCTAGTGAGGTCGAGCGCAAGATATCGCTTAAGACAGAGGCTACAGTTTTCGTATTCCGGACAACCCACTGAGGTTATATCGACTGATAATAATTTGAAAGATGAATCTTCAGGAGAGTGGATCCACGAAGCTATCTATCCCGTATGGCAAAGATGAAGTTCATTTCGAGGTCCCTAAACCCAACCTCATGGGAATATTCTGCCCCAAAACTGTTCCCGGAGTAGAAGATGAGTCGAAAGCCATTCAAGATGCTTTGCTGAACCCTATCGACTCCAAGCCACTACCGGAGATCGCTGAGGGAAGAAACCGCATCGTGATAATCACCACAGATGTGACGCGCCCCACAAAGGATCATTTGATCATTCCATCGATTCTAAACGTTCTCGCTCAGGCTGGGGTTAAGGAGGAAAAAATTATGGTGATTATAGGTCGCGGGCAGCACAGGGAGATGGCCGAAGCGGAGGTTGAGCAGAAGGTAGGGAGAGATGTTCTCGATCGAGTCACCGTGGTGCAGCACAATCCTGACAAGAACCTTGTCGACCTAGGAGCTACCCGAAGAGGCAACCGAGTCTTAGTCAACAGCGAAGTCGCAAGGGCCGATCTCAGGATCAGCACTGGCAATATTGTTCCCCACAGTTATGCGGGCTTCGGAGGGGGAGCCAAAAGCATTCTTCCAGGTGTCTGCGGTAGAGAAACCATCTACCGGAACCATCTCTACGTTGTAGAAGGAAAGTCTGGGCCAGGCGTCTTGGAGGATAACCCAATAAGGATTGAGATGGATGAAGCCGCGGCAATGGTAGACCTCAACTTCATTATCAATACTGTGATGAGTTCAGGGGGACACATCGTAAAGGTTTTCGCGGGGCATTTCCTAGGTGCACATAGACAAGGAGTAAGATTTGCGAAAGATCTGCTAGGCGTTCACATGCCTTCGAGAGCTGAAGTGGTCGTTTCAAGCGGCTCGCCGATGGACATCAGTTTCTATCAGGCTTCCAAAGCTCTAGAAATCGGAGACCAAGCCGTAGCAGATGGCGGAGTCTATATTCTAGCTTCTCCCTGCTACGAGGGAGTGGGCGAGGAGGATCTCTATAGGTTTCTGACCCTCAAATCGCCCGAAGAGATTCTTCGCGAGCTCAGGCGACCAAAACCTTCCACAAACCTGGTATCAGGAGTAGCGGCGTACTTGATCGCTAAGATGAGAGAAAGGATTGAGATTGTTTTGGTCTCAGACGGATTGAAGCGAGAGCGGGTTGAGGCTATGGGCTTCAAGAGGGCTGACTCAGTTCAAGCCGCTATCGACAAGTCGCTTGAGAAAAAAGGAAGAGACTCTCGAGTCGCAGTCTTCCCTCAAGGCCCAATAACTTTCCCTGTCCTCTAGACGATTCCATCAACGTCAAGCCAAGCCTACGCCACAGTTTGACTCCGCATTTCTAGATTCTTGGAAAACATTCAGGAACTGCTCTAAAGCCGAACGAACGCTATCAGAAGTGAGTCGGCTCCTTGATAAAGGTGTGAGCCGGTAACTCATTTTGGCTATCTTTGGTCTTAGGCTAGGGTAACCGACTGATAACTTCAGGAAAAGACAAGGGAGAGACATAAGGTGTTAAACCGGAGGATTGAGCCAAAAACCTCCTAACATGATTCAGAACCTACCATAACTTCTTAAGACTGAAACAAGCCTTAGAAGGCGAAACACCAACGGAGATGGCAAACCTAAACTCGGATTTAGAAGGAAAACGACGGATGGAAATTATCAGAAAAGGCTCAAAAAGCAACACAAACCCCGATGATGCAACAGAACCGATATTCTCCAAGTTTATAGAGCTGACGGATTTGTAGTATCGTAAAATGTGACCTACCATGGCTGACAAACTCGAAAACGTCGTCTTCATAGGTAAGAAGCCCCCTATGGCCTACATAACCTCGATCATCACAGCTTTCACTGTACATGACGAGGTTATAGTCAAGGCCAGAGGAAGGGCGATCTCTTCAGCCGTAGATACGGTTCAGATACTTCTGAGAAGATTCATGAAAGATGTCGAGGTGAAGAGCATCAAGATCGGAACGGATGAACTCAAGATGAATGATGGAACTCTGAAACCTGTCTCAACGATAGAGGTCATCCTGACTCGAGGATCTTGATGGGCACCTGTGAAAGCGTTGAAAGCTTTCCGACAGTTTACATGACTCCAGGCCTTTCATTTTCCAGAAGAGATTTCATTGCTGAGAACAGCCCGAGCAGAAAAGAGTAGAACTCCTCGGGTTGCGGTTCCGGCATCTTCTCACGGAACTCGAGCAAGCCAAACTCTCTGCGAACCGGCCTGATAGATATCGTTCCTTTCTCCATCTGTTCCTTCAAGAAGAGTTGAACATCCTCTTCCGATAAGAGAGGCATCCTTTTGCTTGCCCTCCAGTTATTTCCATTATCAGTAATCAGTTTCGCCCAACCTTCGATGCTTGTCAAATCATAGGGGAATCTCTCAACAGGCATCAGCGGGCTCAGTAGGCTAAGTATCCAACATCCAAGTAGCTCGCTGTAGGATGGTGCTTTGACTGCTCGAATCGCATTCAAAAGTTCTTCTTCGTCCTGAAGAAGGGAATCCCAGCTTTCGTCAAATGCTACTCTGTGTCCATCGAATGCTACAGTCAGTCGAAGGTTGAATGAAAGCATTTTCTTGAGATAATCGACAGCTTCTTTTGTGCGTCCTTCACCTAATATAGAGATGAAGCCTGAGTATGCTCTGCCTAGTATCTCTGCTATACTTGAGACGACTGTTTCACCGACAGATCCGACGAATATGGATATTTGTTTCTCTTTCTCTCCTGTAAGGTTCTCGCTGGAAAGTTCAACTTCACATGTGTATGGGATCTCTCCGAAGATTATCTCGTCGTATCTAATTTTACCTCTATGAGCCTTGATTATGCGTTTCGTAGAAGTCTTCAATAGTCCTAGTTTATCTCTGAGAAGCTCCTCATACTCGACGCCTACGCTGGTCTTCCTATAGAGATGGTTTGGAATCTTGTGCCCGCGCCTGCTTACCTTCATCTCTACGCATTTCTCAGAGCGGAGAGACTTTAACGTCCTAGCGAGTGTTGAGAAGCTTACTCCAATATTCTCTGACTTGAGCTTCCTCCAGAGTTCATTAAAGCCCACGCCTTTATCATCAGGAAGATGGCTGAGCACTTGGTGGTGTTGTTCCTCCGCCTTAGGGAATGGCCCCCGCCTTGCCAATTTGCTCCCCTCTTGAGTAGTACTATCTAATTCAGTAGTATTTATCAATGCCGAAAACTCAATTTACGTTAGGGGCAGGAGTCTATGCCGTTCATAGGACCTTGGGAGATAGCTCTCATACTTGTAGTCGTTCTGATCCTATTCGGACCGAAGAAACTGCCTGAACTGGCTAAATCAATAGGCGATGCAATAAGACAATATAGAACGGCAACAGAAGCGCCTTTAGCTGAAATACAGAAAATAACGGCAACGCCAGCGAGAACTGAATCAGCGCCTGGCACCGTCAAAAGCGACGAACAGCTTCTAGTCGAGACTGCTAAGAAACTGGGTGTATCGACTGAAGGGAAGACGCCAGAGCAGATCTCGAACGAGATAATAGAAGCTGCAAAGAAGAAGACTGAGACATAGAACCTGCAGGTAACTCGGAGGAGTAGCGTACGAGAGCGAAGGTTGCGTTGGGGTCAGTTCTACTCATGGTAGGCTTCATCGTTTATCAGTTCGGCATTTCCATCACTGCGGTGCCTGGAAGCTATTTGAGTGAAGTAGAGAATAATGTTCTCACCGCCCTTTTTCCAGGGCAGCCGGTGGATTTGCTCGCCGTTTTTCTTCAGTTTGGCGGCGGCATTATCGCGATTCTCGGATTGATCATGGCGATTAGTGGAGTTGCTGCTCCTCAACGAACAGAGATACGGTATGTTCAAGCACCGTCGCAACCGTCAGCCAGGCCAACGCAACTTTTAATTCGGCTGTTCAACTGCAAGTTCTGCGGAGCTGAGATTGAGGAGAATGAACTTTTCTGCCCGAATTGTAGAAAAGCTCAGAAATAGTGTGCGTAGAAGCGACAAACACACAGGAGGTCAGCTCGTACCTGCTCTTGAATAAGAGATAGCGATGAGAGTGATATGAACTCTGAAAGTAAGTCGAAAACCGGAGAGATGACTTTCTGGGAGCATACAGAAGAGCTCCTGACCCGACTGCGGACAATTCTGGTAAGTGTTTTTATCGCCGGAGCGATCGTCGGCTTCTTTCCAGTGAATCCCACGACTTTTCTCGATCCTCTAGCCATTACGTACACTCCCATTATTTCAGTCGTATTGCGACAGATAGAGAGGGATTTACTTCCGAAAGATGTAGTGCTTATTGCTGGAAATATGATGGATACGGCTGGAATTTATTTGATGATGTCGGCCCTTATGGGATTGATAGTTTCTATGCCGATAATAGCTTACGAGTTGTATAAGTTCGTCAATCCAGCTTTGCTGGAGACTGAACGAAGATACATGGGAAGATTCATAGCATCATTCGTATCCCTCTTCATCGCTGGAGCGCTCTTCTCGTACAAGATCATAGTTCCGATAACTCTCAGAGTAATGCTCTGGTTCGTCTACAGTTCAGGCGCGGCTATGCTCATACCGATCGCAGACTTTTTCACTCAGGTCATAATACTAATAGGCGTTGTCGGATTATTCTTCACTTTCCCGGTATTCTTCATTTTGCTAGTTCAGTTCGGCATAGTGAATCCCGATTATCTTTCCTCAAACAGAAAGGCCGTTTACGCAGGTTTCATAATTCTAGCGATTGTCCTGACCGCTGACCCAACACCGATAACTGACATGATCCTCCTTGTTCCTTTCATAATCCTCTTTGAAGGTACAGTCCTAGTTTCACATTATATTCAAAAAAAATAGAGAGAAAGGCGTTGCCACTCAGGTTAGTAGCCTGTCGTCATACTCGACCTTTGAAAGGAATTCAGGTCCTGTATCCGTGACTAGTATAATGTCTTCTAGGCGGACTCCGCCGAATTCTGGATGGAATATTCCTGGTTCAACGCAGACAACCATGTTCTTCTCGAAAAGCTTCTCCTTAAGAATCACAGCTGCCGGGTGAGTTCCTATCGTCGGCAGTTCATACAGACTTGTTCCTATTCCATGTCCTGTCTCATGCTCATGTTGACACTTGCCGTAGCCCGCGTCCTCAATTATCCTTCGAGCCTTCCTGTCGACATCGCTGGGATTTACGCCGGGTTTGATCATTTCTATGGCTTTCATATGGGATTCGTAGACTGTTCGATAGATTTCCTTCTGCTTTTCATTAGGTCTGCCCACGATCTTCGTTCTTGCGTATTCTGCGCAGTACCCGTAGTAGATGCATCCAAGATCAACTAAGAATAGATCTCCTTGCCTAATCATACGTTCCGATGAGTATCTTTGGAGCCGGGCTGTATTCTCGCCGGAAACGCAGAGAGGCGCGAATGTGTACCATTCCGCACCGTTCATCATCATTGCATATACGCCTGCCGCACCAACCTGGAATTCTCTCACTCCAGGCTTCGCCGCCTCTAGGGCTGCTTGGACCCCTATATCCGCGACTGCAGCTGCCTCTCTCATGATTTTTACTTCATCTTCACTTTTGACGGCTTTAGCTGAGAGTATGGGCTCGGTTGCATCGGTGAACGTTCCTTTAGAGCATTCTCTCTTCAATTGCTCGTATCCGTGAACTGAGTGAGGTGTATCTAGGCCTATCTTCCCGTCGCTAGCTCTGTAGTCGTTCAGGACCTCTTCGACCGTTTTCGCCCATTCTGTTCCAGCGAAGGGTATAGCTCTAATATCTTTAATCCAAGGCATGTTTCTCTTGGCATTGGCAAGATCGGCGTGCCCGACGAGTAGAACCGGCTCATTCTTTTTGGTAAGTATTGTGGCGAATCTTGTAACGAAGAACATACTGGCTAGGTATCTGCAGTCGGTCGTGTATCTGACATTCTCGTTACGGACCATCATCAGTGTGTCCAAATCATATTCTTTCATCTCATGTCTCAGTCTTTCAACTCTCCACTTGCGGAGATCATCCCAGTCGACTCCTTGTCTCCCGGACGGGCAAAGTGATGTGACCAAGATCTCACTTCCAATATTAACTAAGTTCATTCTCTTAATCCATAAAGGCTTCCTTGATGAATGTTCTTAACCTACTGCCCATACAGTTCTGAATTGAGAGCTATGCAACTGTATATTGGAACTTCAGGTTGGAGTTACGATTGGAACCCTGACGGCTTCGATTGGTATATTAAGAATTCTAATCTGAATTCTGCTGAACTCAACGCTAGCTTCTACCGCTTTCCATTTCCAAATATGGTCTTATCATGGAATCGTAAGAGCCCTCATAGCTTCCGCTGGGCGATCAAAGTCAACCGTCTGGTGACTCATGCATCCAGATTCAGTGAGAGAGCGGTTGAGTATTGGTCACGGTTCAAAGAGCTCTTCGAGGTAATGGATGAGAAGATCGAATTCTTTCTCTTTCAACTCCCACCGAGTTCTACCCCAACGCAATCTTTCATCGATAGACTCGAGAAGTTCATCGCTCAAATCAAACTTGGACAGCGATTCGCTTTAGAGTATCGGAACATAAAATGGTTCGAAGATGACTGGTATCATTGGGCTGAAAGCCAGAACATAACTCCGGTCTCGATAGATAGCCCTGACTTTCCGAACAGAATTCTTAACGTGAACGGTTTAGTATATTTGAGGATGCACGGTAGAACCTCTTGGTACAGCCACAGATATACTGATGAAGAATTGAAGGAGATAGCATCCAGAATAAGAAACACCAATCCTAAGAAAGTCTACATATTCTTCAACAATAACCATGACATGCTGGACAACGCGCGGAGTATGAAAGAGATCTTAAGCTAGCTTCACTATTCCTCCTTGCGGGTAAGCCTCATCCACTTGAACTCGATTATTATCAGCCCGAGCAGCATAAGGGTGTTCGATGTCCAGAAGGCAAGCTCCAAAGGCTCCATCCCGTTTCACTCTCCAATCACCGTGAAGGTAAGCCTAGACAGCTGAACGATCTCAGATAGGACTTTCTATCATTGACCCTGTTAAGACGTATGCAGAGTCCTAAGGCTCGTTTGTATGCGCTTGTCTCTAATAGTATTACTAGCACAGAAAGGCCTCAATTGCCTCTGGCGCAATCATTCATCCCATTAGACATTTTCTTTATATGAACCTCTGAGAACCGGATTATCGTTCACTTTGGCGGATTGGGACAAACACTCTTGATCGGGCAGATTTTGCATTTAGGCGAATAGGCTTTACAGAATCGTTCTCCATGAAGATACGTTAAAGTTTGAACCCAACCGCCAGTTTTGAGGAGGTACATCAAACGGCTCCTCAAGCACGTGCCATTCGTTGACCAACTGCACAATGGAACATTGAACTGGCTAGAAGTCTTCTGGTCACAAACATACTTTGAGCACAAGACCTTCGAAGGCATCTTAGCCCCCTCCACCTCAGCCAACTCTAGTCTTTCTGCCACTATTCTCAAGTGCGTATCACAAGGGATGAAGTGTGAGGCCTTGAACGTCGACAATATTATTGAGTCAGCGACCTTCGGTCCAACGCCCCAGCATCCTCGAATCAAAGTCATCCTAGCCAACTCTGGTGTAAGCCAGAGAAGAAACTCTTCAGCTGGAACGTACGGTTCGCCGATCAACTCGAGAACACTCTCAGGTAACCGTTCAGGATGGCTAGGCAGCTCACTGAAGCTTCGCAAGGTCTTCTGAAGTTGAACGACCTGGTAACTCCTTCCGATTGATCGAAGATCGCTCTTATTCGCTTGAGCAAGCAAATCGATACGGCCATCATATCTAGACCAGATCCTTTGACACCAATCCAAAACGAATCTGCTGTAACCGGTTCTCTTCGAAAGAGCTGCAGAAATAAGCATGTAAGGGAAATCCAAAGGAACTATAGGCAGTCTAACACCCGGATAAACCTCTGCCAAGGCTTGGATTTGGGGCTGAACCGTCTTTGGGAGATTTCCTATCCTCTCCTCGTAAGGACCTGTCCAGAGTCCAGTCTCGATAGTTGCTCTTCTTTGAAGAGCTTTCTCGGTTAGCCCGGCGCTGCAATTGACCTCCAAAGTGTCAGGCTTAATTTGCTTGAACTCAAGCTGATTACCGAGATGCCCGGCCACCTTAACCCAGATATTCTGGCTGATCTTCCGGTAAAGCGTTGAGACAAATGATGGCTCAAAGGTGAGGTTGAGATTGAAGTTTTCAACATTAATTACAGTCTTCACAGATAACCGCCGTAGACGACCTGCTTCGCGCGTCGGCTTGGCATTAATGTCATCTCTAAATCAGCTTTTGAGGAACCTTATGAGGTAGATGAGAGTCGTGATAATCCAAACCATATCGTTTCAGCCTCTCAGCCACATGCCCATAGAGGATTAACTCCTCAATCTCAACCTCTTGAGCTAAAGAGAGATCGATCTGTCCAATCCTCTCGATCAAATTGCGATAACTCTCTTCTGTGGAAAAAGATGTCATCACAGCTGGATGGCATTTGACTCCGGCGTCTATCATTTTCTGCAAGGCCTTGAGTTGAAGATTAAAGCTTTCAGGTTTAGCACCCGTCAATTTCATGAATTCGTCTTCATTACATCCTTTGAGCGATACTCGAACATGGAGGAATCGATATCGAGATAGATCCTCAGCGTATGATGAATCACTGCCGATCAAGATGCCGTTGGTTTCTAGGATGAATTTGTAGCCTCTACTTAGTGCTAGTTCATCAAGCAGTTGAAGAAGGTGCTTCCTCCCTATCGTCGGCTCCCCTCCGCTAACACGGAGTTGGCTAAAGCTCTTCCTTTCAGCTATACTTAGTAGCCGATGGGCAACGTCGCTTGGGGAATAGAAGGTTCCGACCTCTGAAGGCCTATGTAGGACCATATCTGAGACCCAGCAGAATCTGCAGAGCAGCCCGCAACCGACGACATCGGCGGTAGCTATGCCGCCGTACCATCTGTCGGGCCTGAACCTGTAGTATTTCTTGAGTTGCTTGTTATCGAGGTTCTTTGTAACAAGCTTCTCGAGTGCTCGATGTCTTTCCGCTGGATCGTATTCCAAGACGAGAGCCGCCCTTTTTTCCTCGTACTGAATGTACATTCAAAGACCTGTTAAAAGGTCAGGTTTGTTGGTTACGACTCCATCGACACCCATCTTTACGTAATTTTCGATTTCTTCTCGAGTGTCGACTGTCCATATATTGACTCTCAGATGGCTACTGTGGGCGTCCTCGATCATTCGGGTTGTGACATACGTGTAGTGCGGGAATAATGCATCAGCATTCGCATCTAATGCAAGTTGTGATGGCTTAACAGGTGCAGATCTGAAGATTACTCCCGTCTTAATTTGAGGGTTAAGTTCCTTAATCCTCTTCACCGCGGAGTGTATAAATGATGTAACGAGAGTTTGGTCCGTGAAATTATTTTCTGCAAGAATCCCAGCAACCTTGTCTGTTACGCTAGGATCTTTCAATTCTACTACAAGTCCAACTCTACCCTTAACCAGATCGATAACTTCTTGCAATGTGGGTATTCTTTCTCCTTTCCCAGCATCAAGCTTTCTAAGATCACTGAAACTCATTTGATGAACATAACCTCTCCCATTCGTAGTTCTTTCAACCGTCTCATCATGGATTACTACAATTTGCCCATCCCCAGTCTCTCTGACATCAACCTCAACCATGTCCACAGCGTACTCTAACGCTCGCTTAATCGCTCGTAGAGTATTCTCAGGCTCGTAAGCGCTCGCACCTCTATGCGCTATCTTTAGAATATTGGCCATGCCCTTCCTCAGGCTCTCCTAATTCGGACATATCCTATTCGTCGCATCAAACTTCCTTGATAATACTCGGTTCAGTCTCGACTTTCCGAGTTGTTCCTCTACGGACATAAGATTCGTCAAGAGCTCTTGTAGCATAGAGGTTCACTAGAGTGTTGGTACTGGCTTCACCAGTAAGTTTCCCTAGGCTACCCTTCACCTGCCTCCATTTCAGTTTGGTTCGCCCGCTCTTCGAGTTGTATATTACGCCGAGCACGTTGGAGACGCGTGTGAATTGTATGTCCCTTATCTTCTGTAAAGTCTCCTTATCCTCAGCCTCAACATACATTGTCCCTTGCTCCGCGGGCCTCTCTGGAAAAACTTTCTCATCTTCCATTAGTTCTTCGGGGATGAACGATTGACAGGTGCTTAAGATCATGAACCTCCTAAGATTCTCCAGCGGGCAGATTGCATCCACCTTCATCTCTCAATCCTCTATGACTATGAATACAATCACGAGTGATTACGCGCTAGCTTATTCTCAAGCAGATCGAAAGAGAAGAACATTTTGGAACTACGCAACGTACGTCGGAGCAGCTCCACGTCTAGCTGCTTTGCTTAGATCGATGCTGACGGTTATGAATCGGAGAGGCTTAACTCCAGACTGGATCAGTGTGTGAACCTTCTTCGGAGGAATATATGACATCGCCGGCCGTCACCTTTTCCTCTTCATCATCTATCGTCATCCTTCCCATACCTTCAATTACATAGTAAACTTCTTCAACATTCTCGTGAAAATGAGGCGTAATTCCCGCACTATTTTTCAGCTTAGTATCCCATATTCCCAGAAGACGGATCGTGTCATCTTCAAGGCTGAGATTATATTCAATCCTTTTCACGATCATGCTCGAGGCACCGATTGCCTTGAGTGCAACCGTTGCCAAAAAACTTGTCTACATTATTCGGCGGCTCAGAGCAGTACTCTAATCGGGTATTGAAAGAACAAGAAGTATGCAGCTGCCATCATCACTATGCTTTCCGCAGCTCTTCGATCGTTCTGGAAGAAGATTGCATTGAAGATGCATATCGACGGGTTTGTAGCCAGTATATAGAATGAGAAGAGCGGATGAGAGAATATGAAGTAAGATGGAAACCAGACGAAATATGTTACCGAGAACCAGATGAGAGCGAACAGAGAGAGCCGATCCTTCGTCCTCTTGAGATTGTATATCGCATAAGGAACGGAGGCCAGCGATAAACCTGAAACAAATGGGTTGAAGACTTCTAAGAATGCAACTCTAGCGACGGATAGATTTCCGTAATAATAGTTTCTAGGTGAGTAAATCCAAGTCCATGGCCCAGGTTCATTGCTCTTAGACCAGTATTTGGAACCGTGAATTTCCAACATGTATTTGAGATGGTTTACAGGGTTCGAGAACATTTCCAGATCCGGTCCGGTGTAGACGCGATCGAAAAGGTATAAAAAGATGAAGAACGAAGCCAAGAAAACGCTTATCCAAATCGCTATCTTTGGCCATCGAATAGATTTCACCCAAGCTTTGATTGATAGAGAAAATCGGTCAAAAATATGATAAAGAATCAAGACCGGGGCAGTAAGAACTGCATTGAGTTTGCATACCGCCCCAAGCCCCGCCGCTACCGCCGATCGAGCCAAATCACCCCTGAAGAAGAGGTAGAAACTCAAGATCATGAAGAAGATGAAAAAGACATCTAGCAAGGCGAGTGAACTGAAGGTGAAGAACATCTTCTCAAAAGAGAGTAAAGCAGCCGACATAAACGCCGTCCATTCATCCTTAGAGATCTCTTTCACCAGAAGATACAAAACCAAAATCGATAGGACGCCGAATATCACACTAAAGATACGCCATCCAAGAGGATTATCTCCGAATAGAGTGATTCCCGTCGCCATGAGAACCTGAGCCAACGGAGGGTGTTCAGGCCTCAGATCGACTCCGTCTTGCATTATCCTCTTCGCTGACGGTATATACCAATACTCATCGAAAACATAGTCTCTAGGGAAACCGATTATCAGCAAGTGAAGACCTAGATAGATGAGCAGCAGGAGAGCTATCTTCTTCATTCCAGAACCCTTGAATCTTCTTTCATATGGGTATGATGTTCCTTAAAGAAAAGCTTGAATCCTTGCACGAAGCTTCTGGATTAAGCTAGGCGCTGACCTCATGGTCGACTTGGGTTTAATCTCAAAGGAAATTGAGTTCTTCCATTGTGAGAAAGAGAATGAACTCTACCTAAACTGGAGTGGACTTAAGGATGAAATGAATCTCTCTTCAGTCTATGAGAAGTATAGACATCTATTCGGTTTTTCATCCTTCCCGGATGTCGAAGAAGAAGGCCTCCACGGTCGAGCATCGTGTATGTTTCTGTTATATAGTCGGTCGGCTTCACTTCGACTTTCCTCATCAGCCCCGCCGCTACCTGAGTCTATCTTTAAGGGTTTAAAGGTTTTTCAACCGTCCCGACACGCGTTTTCACAAGATTCATAAAGGGAAAAGGAGATTTCCATAGGGCTCTTCAGGGTTATTAAAGCGCGCTTCGGCTGGTGGCAATCGTGGGGTCTATACTTAACGTATACACGTGCATATGTAAAGCGAATCAAGCCCGCTATGAACGTGAGAAGAGACTGATAATGAGTATAAATCCGCGAAGCTTGCAGTTACCTCTCTGGACGGCTTTCATCACGCTCTTCATTTTGAATCTCCTTGATATCGCAAGCACAGTTTATGGACTGAAAACAATCTCGTTTGCCTATGAGACAAATGCTATCTTTGCTACTCTTCTCCACGATATGGGTGGCTCTGGACTTGCTGCAGCCATATTCATGAAGCTCATCGTCCTTGTTATTCCTTTCATGGCTGTACATTACCCAATCGCGAAGAATAGACATGAGTTGGCTCTTAGAGTCCTTAAGCTCGGTTTACTTCTGGGAATAGTATCAATTATTCCGCTATACGCGTTGATCGTGGCGAAGAATTTCTGGATTATCTGCGTCTTTCTCAGCTAGACCCCAGTCGATTTACATCCCCATTAAGAATCCCTGCGCTAGCGCTGAACCGATCATCCCTCTAATACTTCTAGGGAATATCTCTAATTCTCCCATATAGGATTCTTGAAGCGCCTTAGCAATTGAACAATCATCTAAGTTCCTTCCTCGAAGACCATCTACAAAACGTTTCCAATCCTCAGCGACCTCCAAACCATTTCTCAAAATCTCCTTTGCTCCGCTTCCAATAACTGCGCCGAAGTGCGGGAAGGCCAGGATATTGACATCATATGCCAAAAGTTTCTTGATCGAAGCGGTATAGTTAACATACTTAAAGCTTGGAGGAAAACTGGTCGGCGTAATCGTTTTAGAAATAGGTCCGAAAGTTCCTGCAGCGTCGCCACAAAATAGTAAGCCGGTCCTCTTCTCGTAAAACGCAAAATGATCCGAGGTGTGTCCTGGCGTGTATACCGTTTCAAGCTCGTAGCTGTCGCCAAGCTGGAAGGTCTCCCTATCGTTGAGGACCAAGATCTTATTCTCATCTTTGAGCGGTTCCATTGGAACCGCAAATCTTCCGAACAATTCCCTTGCTCCCTCGTTGATCTTCGACGGATCGATTAGATGTTTCTTCGCGAATTCATGCACTCCAACTTGAGCGTTTGGAAAATGTTTGAGTAATATGGCCGCTCCCCCTGCATGGTCATGATGGCGATGGCTTACCATTATGTATCGAACTGAGTTGAAGTCGATGCCCAGAGAACTCACGGCAGTCGTAAGCCCATCGGTGGAGTCTGCTGTTCCTGAATCCAGCACTGTTGTCTTCTTGCACTTCAGAATGTAGAGTGAGATCATTCCTCGCACCCCGTAGCCGTAGACGTCGACTAGGTAAATGTTGTCGGCGATTTGACTTGTGTTTGTGACTATCTTCTCCTCCACTTTCCTCGCCACTTCGCTGACTGCGTAGACCGCATGGAATGTTAAATCTTGCGTTTGCGAGTGCTGATACGGGTTCTAAGCGTAGCTCCATGGCAACAAGCAAGGGTGAGCGGACATTAAATCACCTATCTTGCAGATTTGTAAGAGAACGATCAATTATTGACTTTCTCCTCTCGACATGTTACTTTAATTATAGCTGAAACCAACTTGCCTCGCTTCACGGCTTCGTTGAAGATCGGGCCGCCTTCTTTGATCCTAACTTTTCGCTTGCTCTAGGCCATACATATACCCAGACAGCTCGAACTCATACTCGAGGATCTCGTCCAGCACAGAAATCTGTCCGAGCGAGCTCAACCATTCTGATTGGTCGTAGTTGCGCAAGAATGTGTCCACTTGGTCCCTGGTTCAGTGCGGAATTAACACATATTTGTCAACGACATGCTCTGGTGAGATCACCTCTTTCGAAACGCATAAAGAGCCGGATGTAGCGGACGCGATTGACTGTCTCTTCTTCGTAGAAATCTTGATGTGTAGAGGATCCTCAAAATGATGATGAGTGCTTTTTTGGTAGATCTCCTCTAAGTGCTCTCAAGGCCGGCATCCCATTTCTTCCAGAACCTACAACTCCTCCCACTTGCACTGGTCAAAACTATGACGACTCGCGATGAGACGCGCGAAGCAAATCGCACTCACTTAGCTTCGATCGCACGCGATACAGTTCACCAGAAGCTTTTTATCATCAATCTATGGCGATATGTAGGATTCTACGGTGAGACTGATGTTCATCCCAAAGCGTTTGAAAAGACCTCGTCGATTGTTAAATCCGGCACCAACTTTAACTAGACTCAATCAAAGTTACCGCCGATCGAAATTTCCTCTTTCAAATTTGCCTTGCGCAAATAAGTTTGGAAAAGCGTCAGTACAGCCTTTTATATAAAACTGTCTAAAAATCTTAATACGCATCTCAGGTCGTAGTCTACTTTCACTCCACTAGGAGCTTGACTCTCACTTGAATTCATCCACAGAAGACTCAGTCGTCTGTAGTTCAGACGATTCTTCATCGCTTGGCTAGGAGGGGAACTGATGACTCCACTGGTAAAAGGCATCACAAAAATTCGAAAACGGGACGGCAGGATCGTTAACTTCGATCAAGAAAAAATCACGAACGCTATCTTCAAAGCGGCTGTAGCTGTTGGCGGTAAGGACAGAAGGTTAGCTGAAGAACTGTCTGGTAAAGTTGTAGCGATCTTAGAGGAACGGTTTGACGGCCACACCATTCCAAGCGTTGAAGAAGTCCAGGACGCTGTCGAGAAAGTTCTTATAGAGAACGGACATGCAAGAACGGCTAAGGCATACATTCTCTACCGCCAGAAACGTAAGGAGATTCGTGAAGCCAAAACCGTTTTGATGGACGCCGAGTTTGATGCAAGACTGTCTCCTAACGCTATAGCCGTCTTGGAGAGACGATACCTCAGGAGAGACGAGACCGGAAGAATCATCGAGACGCCCACAGCCATGTTCCGCCGAGTCGCTCAAGCCATCGCGCTCGCCGATTTAACGTACGATGCCGACGCTGACATCAAGAAGACCGAAGAAGAGTTCTACAAGATCATGACGAACTTAGAGTTCCTTCCAAATTCTCCAACGTTGATGAACGCTGGAACAGAGCTAGGTCAATTGTCCGCTTGCTTCGTTCTTCCCATCGAAGACTCCATGCAAAGCATCTTTGAAGGCGTGAAAAACACAGCACTAATACACAAGTCTGGTGGTGGAACAGGTTTTTCATTTTCAAGGTTGCGACCGAAGAATGATGTAGTTAAGTCGACTGGCGGAATCGCCTCCGGCCCTATCTCTTTCATGAAGGTTTTCGATTCTGCAACCGAGGTCATAAAGCAAGGGGGGAGGCGGCGTGGCGCGAATATGGCGATTCTACGAGCCGATCATCCCGATATTCGCGAGTTCATTCTTGCAAAAGAGGACAACAATGAACTGAACAACTTCAATATTTCCGTCGGGTTGACAGAGAATTTCATGCAAGCTGTTGAGAATGATCTTGAGTATCCACTGGTGAACCCACGTACTCAAACTATTGTCAGCAAAGTTCGAGCTAGAGAGGTCTTTGATCTTATAGTGAAGCAAGCTTGGAAGAACGGTGAGCCTGGAATTATCTTCTTGGATAGATTGAATCGCGACAACCCTACGCCTAAGCTGGGCGAGATAGAGAGTACAAATCCATGTGGAGAACAGCCTCTCCTCGCCTACGAGTCGTGTAATCTAGGCTCGATCAACCTTTCCCGAATTGTTAGAGATGCCAAGATAGACTATGAAAAGCTGAGGCGAATCGTTGACATCGCGGTTCACTTCCTTGACAATGTAATTGATGTCAACAAGTATCCTCTCAAAGAGATTGAAGAGATGACCAAGGCGAATAGAAAGATTGGACTGGGCGTCATGGGATTTGCAGATATGCTCGTTCAGCTGGGCGTACCCTACAACTCAGAGAAAGCTATTCAAACAGCTGAAGAAGTCATGTCGTTCATATGGCATGAATCCAAGAAGTCCTCGGCTGAACTAGCCAAGAAGCGCGGCCCATTCCCTAACTTCAACGATAGTAAATATGATTCAAATGGTGGACCTGAGCTACGCAATGCTACTACGACAACCGTGGCTCCGACGGGTACCCTAAGTATAATAGCCAATTGCTCTAGCGGTATAGAGCCTTTATTCGCTATATGTTATGTTCGGAATGTTATGGACAATACTGAGCTATTAGAGGTCAATCCTCTCTTCGAGAAGATAGCTTATGAAAGAGGTTTCTATAGTGATGACCTTATGAGGCGGATAGCGGAGAGAGGCACCGTCCATGGTATGAAAGAGGTCCCTGAGGACGTTCAAGAGACGTTCACCACTGCGCATGACGTATGCCCAGAATGGCACGTAAGGATGCAAGCGGCATTCCAGAAGTACACCGATAACGCTGTTTCTAAAACGGTTAACTTCGCAAGAGATGCTACGCTTGAAGATGTTAGGAAAGTGTATATGCTCGCTTACAAGCTTGGCTGCAAGGGAGTCACTATCTATCGCGACGGTAGCAGAGAATCTCAGGTGCTGAATATAGGCTCCGCCCACAAGATTCCAGCAACAATATCTGTGCCTATAGAGTATAACGGATGCAAGACCTGCTCAATTTGAGGAAGCTGACCCTCGAATACAGTAGCTTTGGTTTCTTCTACTTCTTTAGAGCTATCTAGATATCTTAAGCAGAAGGCATCTTTGTCGACACTAACACGGCTAACAATGCGATCGCTGAACCTAGAAGATATACGACCGACAGATCGTTTGTGATCTGCGCAAGTTGCCCGCCGACATACGACTGTACAACTCCTCCGATGAAGGTTATGCTCATCACAAACCCGTATGACTTGCCTCTGCCACCGAAACTTACAACTTCAGCTATTATGCTGTAGAGAATAGGATAGGTGGCGTAAAGAACATAGCCGCTCATCAAAAGGATTATTATCAGTAATGGAACGCTTCGCATGGACTCCATCGCAAATAGAAACATGCCAATCGAAGCAAACGCAAACTCTAATGTTATTGCCTTCTTCAGTCCAATGCGTTTAGCGACGTAGAAGCTTGAGAGTGATCCGATAGCGCCAGCTAGAACGAACAACGAGAATATGGAATCTGATGCAGCTGTAGAGATCTTCACAATATCTGTCAAGAATAGGGTTGTGAAGTTGATGAATGTGCGGTAGCTCGCTCCCATGCAAATACAAATCAAAATTATTACGAACATTGACTTATTGCTGAAACTTCCCTGTTTCCTTCGATCCGCCTCCGAGTCTAACTCTCTATCATTGTACAGGGTGAAGAACGATGTCTTTCTCAATGAGCGAATGAAAAGAAAGTGGATGCACACACCAGATAGTGCGAACAGCCCCCAAATAAGGAACGGCGTTCTCCAACCCAGATATGAGGCAACTACACCCGTCGAAAGAAAGGCTATGAAGTTTCCGAAATCCCCGCTCGCTCCAGATACCCCCATGGTCTTCGTGCGATACTTAACATCGTAAGTTACCCTAGATAGAACGGCGTATGAGGCAGGGTGGAAGATACTGAAGCCGATCGCGTAAATTAGATTGAAGATGAAGATTTGTAGGTATGATTCAGCAAAGAACATGAGTAAGAACGGTAGAAAGACTAGAAAGCCTCCTATCGCGAGGAGGTCAAGCTCGTTGAACTTGTCAGCCAAATCTCCCATCAGGGGTTGGAGGAGAACTATCACTGTCAAAATTGCTGCGTATAAGACCCCAACATCTGAATAGGTCAGAGAGAAATCGGTTACTAGAAGTGGAAGAATAGCGGGAACTATTGCAAACGAAGCATCATTAATCGCGTGGAATAGTGCGCAAGCTGCAAGAGCACTCTTCGGATATGGCGATGCCGTGACCTCCATTGGCATGAATGCGGTATAGAGGCTTTGGAACGTTTTAAAGCGTTTTCCCATCCGCAAGATGGCTTTCTAGACTCATCGACGTTAATGTTAAAGCAAAAGTCTTCCATAGACGATTCTGCTGGATGAAATGCGTTGAAACCTCAACTCAGAGCCGTAGTTAACAAGATCAGAAATAGACCTCTTCGAGAGAAGGTCTCTGATTTTCTTGAAAACCCAACGATCAAGATAGGAAATAAGCGTTACAGCGGGCTTCCTTTAGAACGGTCTCCAGCAAGCATTTCACGTCACCATAACTACCCTGGAGGTCTGCTTGAGCATATACTCGCAAGTTCTCAGGTAGCTCTTGATCTTTGTGGTGTTGTCAGAAAAGTGTATTGCGGGAAGGTTGACTCGGATCTAGTTCTGTGCGGAACAATTCTGCATGATCTGTTCAAGCCTTTAACGTACATAGAGAAAACGGATGGAAGTTACAAGACCTCGCCCTTGGCAGAGAAGATTGACCATCTAACCTTGATTGTTTCTGAACTGATTCGGAGAGGGTTTCCGATGAATGTTATTCATGTAGTTTGCGCCCACCACGGGTATGAGGCTGGCCCAGTTGGGCCTCATACAGTTGAGGCTCTAGTCTGCCATTTAGCTGATCTGGTAGATTCCAAGTTGAATGGTGATGTTCTTAGCGCCGCGAGATACTTAACGAAGGAAGCTACTGGGGAAGAATTAAGACGTATTTCATCCAAAGAGGCTTTTGAAATAGTCTACAAGAAAGCGGTTGAAGGTTGGGAAGGCGTGAGGAAAGCAGTCGAAAGCATAAGGGCGGGATAGAAAAGACACTGCAATACTTGGCTTATATACATCTTGAGTTAATCTCAGACCTAGAGTTGTTCCGGATGGAGGTGAACTGAAGATTTGAAAATCACTTGCAACATTGATGCTTTTCGCCACCTCGACAAACCATTCGAGTATGCAGTGAAGACACTTAGTGAACTTGGTTATCAAGGAGTTGAACCGCAAGCTCTCGATGGCAGATGTATCCTCGAGATATATCATTACTGCCCCATGATAAGCTTGGATGATGACCCAATCGAGATAAAGAAGATGATCTCCAACTATGGGCTTGAGGTGTCGTGTTTGAGTGCTCATACTTCCCTACTGGAAACAGAATTCGGAGTCAGATATTTGAGAAAAGCAATCAAGTTCGCAAAGAGTCTCGGCGCGCCGATCGTGAATACAGCTGAAGGCCCGAAGCCTAAGGGAATGAGCGATGAAGAAGCTTTTGCCATAATGAAACAGAATCTTAATGCCATTATGAAGACAGCTGAGAATTACGATATCTGCTCGACTATCGAGCCTCACGGAGAGTATACTACAAATGCGCTGGGGTTGAAGAAGATAATGGCGCTCTCGAAGTCGAAGAAACTTGGGATAAATCTTGATACTGGAAACGTGTTCTTAGCTGGGAATGATCCAGTTGCAACATTGAAGGCTGTTGTTGATCGAGTTATGTATATGCATGTCAAAGATATAGGCGGAGTACTGCTTGAAGGGAGAGGCAAAGTTACGGGTGCCCCGGTTGGAGTTGCTGTCGGTAAAGGACAGGTCAATATCAAAGGCTGCATCGATGTCCTCAAGAAGGCGGGGTATGATGGTTGGCTATCTGTTGAAGCGAAAGCTGAAGACTTGAAAACAAGCTTGGCATACTTGAAATCGATCATCTAGCAACTGAAATCCTCCCCACCTTTTGATATCTAATTCTCTTTCTGACTAGAAGTCACTTCAATCAAGAGCCAAGGAGACTAGGCGGGGAAAATATGGAATAGAAGAAGGTTTCTATGACTGAAGAGAAGCTTCTAGTTTCACCTAGCCTCCTTGAGCCGCACAATTAGGTCGAGATTGAATATATAACCGTTACTCCTGGTTCTCAACGTCTGCCGGTTTCTCGAAAGTGACCGTAAGTCTAGTTGTGAAGGTTAACTCGGATTGTTTGAGTGCATCTTTTTCTTACCTTCAGTCGGCTGATAATTTGAACCAGCATCTTCAATATGCTCAGAGTTGTATCGATGCTGTTCCAAACCTTATTCGTGATCTCTTGTAGGTCTAGGTTGCACGCTGTCGGGAGCGCTTTCATTATGTTGACATTTAGAACTATAAGGTTTGCAAGAGTTCCTAAAATAAAATCTCTAGTGCCTACGGCATCCGTTTTCGATAACTTGTCCTAGGAAAGCTTTAAAATGGGTTTTGGGTCGAATTTGTTCAGCATAGGTCAAAGGGTGATTGTTTTGGTCAAAAGCATCTCGAAAGCCGTTCAAGAGTTGATAGATGGGAACCTCTCTCTGCAAGAGGCGCTTCAATATCGATATGGGAACTATAGCGCGATCGCAAGAGTGTTAAAACCGAAAGTTGAGGCTACATTGGGAAGAAGAGTCAAGCTGGAAAGTGTAATAACCTCTGTTAAGAGAGCCAGCGTCTCATATAAGGCCGATGAAGGGGATCTCCTCAAAGTCATCGCTGGGAGCACAATAAACCTTCGAACCGACGTTGCGAAAATCTCAGTTGAGAAGACACGTAGGACTCTAGAGATAATCAGAAGGTTTCTAGCAAACTTCACAAGTGAGTTCCTTCAAGTTCTTGAAGGCACCTCGGCTGTGACCTTGATCGCTGACCAGAAACTGTTCCATAAGATAGTTTCGATGTTCTCGAAAGATGACATACTGGATGAAAGAAGAGGATTGGCCGCAATAATCGTTCATAGCCCTAAAGAGATCATAAAGACGCCTGGCTGCGCGATAGCTTTCTACAGCCCAGTCTCTAGAAGACATTTGAATATAGAAGAGACTATGAGTTGTTTTACAGATACGATAATAGTTTTAAGGATGGAGGATGTTGGCAAAGCCTTCGCTGCACTGACAGATCTCATCACTGAAGCACGTAGCCGCGAGGCAGTTGTAAGAAGATAGACCAATAGAAGATGATGAGAACCTAATCAATCCCGAGAGATGAAACTTACAATCTCCTAAACTTCTCTATTGTATTAGAGTAATGCATGAAGTTCTCTAGCGACATCTCCGAGGGGACCCCTGCTCCGCAATTCAGTATCAATCCATACGGCCCCGCATCTTTCACAACCTGTTCGATGTGCTTATCGATCTCATGGGGCAACATCGTCCCGATCTCCCTCGTTATACCTCCCATCAAAGTTATTTTGCCTCCATATCGTGCCTTTAGTTCCGATAATGTCATGTTATCCGCTGGTTCTAAGGGATCTATCGAGTCGAACCCGACGTCAACGAACTCCTCGACAAGGGGCATAACGTTTCCATCAGAATGCAGAGAGGCTTTCACTCCCTTCTTATGTAGCCGCCCGACGACTTGTTTATGCCATGGCTTGTAGATTCTCCTGTACTTCTCAACGCTCAGGAATGGGCTTCTTCGTTCTCCAAGATCGTCTGTGATCCATATTCCATCGATAGGCACTTCATCAACGACCATCTCAGCCAAGTCCATTATAGGTTTGAAAGAAACTTCGATCATTCTTTTTACAAAGTCGGGATCTATTGCGAGATCCCTCATATATTGTGTTAAGCCTCGCAGAAACATCCATGGCGCCTCAAACGGCCCTTTTATCTCGGCTAAGATGAAGTATCCGTGTTCACCGAGTTTCTCGGCAAGCTGAGCTAAAGTCCGAATCTTCATTTCAAACCTGCTGGGGTCGAGAGGTTGGATTGATTCTAGGTCCTCTTTCCTCTGCACCGGGCTATGCAGAGCCTTAGCGAAGTATGGTTTCTTACGCCAGTATTGCAAGCCTCCGAACGGGTTTCTCGATATGATATAGTCTTCCCCTTCGTACAGTCTTTCGCAGAATATATCATAGCATCCTGGAAAACCGACTATAGGAAGATTGATTATGTCGGAGTTGAAGAACCTCGCCTGAAAGATTGATTGAGTCAAACTGTCAGCTTCAAAGAACTTCTGTCCGAAGAACTTCATCTGCGACTCGATCGACATGAAGTCTCCCCAATAAGGAATCATATCGACTGGCTTACGTTCAAGTGCTCGCAAAACTCTTTCTCTTGAATTCAAACAAGAACCCTTCTACAAGAAGTCCAGTCATCCGCTGTATCCTTTATTAATTGAGTAAAGAAGAGAAAGTTTGCCTCTCTTATACTTCTCAAACAGCCTTATCTGCTAGAATGTGTAGCTGAAGACGTATTCTCCCATGCCTTTTATGCCCGCCTCTATTCTCTCCTCCGGTTCGCTTACGAACGTTAAGCGTATGTGTTGCTGTCCACAAGGACCAAAGAATGATCCTGGAATTATAGCTACATTCTTTCTGTAGAGCAGTCTGCTCGAGAATTCTTTATCCTCTCTCTCCATTTTCCCTAGGTACGTACTCATATTTACGAAGAAGTAGAATGCACCACGCGGCTTCACCGTCTTTGCTTCGGGCAGGTACTTCTTTAAGCATTCACTCATCAAATCTCTTCTCTTCCTGTAGGTTGGAATCACGACTTCGCTCAAGTATCGTTGTTTCACATCGCCGCTGAGGAATTTGACTATGGCGTACTGTCCGATCGTATTCGGCGCTAGGGTTGTGTACTGCTTTATCTTCTCCATGGGGTCTATTATCTCAGCCGGGGCTAAGGCATATCCGAGCCTCAACCCTGGAATCGAAGCTTCCTTCGAGAAGCTGCATAGTAGAGCTGTTCTCTCGTAAGCTCCGGGAAGGCTGCTTACCCAGATGTGTTCTCCTTCATATATGATATGCTTGTATGTGTCATCGCTAACTATCCAGAAGTCATGGTCTACTGCCAGATCGACTAGTGCTTTCGCAAATTTCCTGTCGATTATCCTTCCAGTAGGATTGTCCGGGGACAGAAGAATGAATGCTTTGGTTCTGTTTGAGATAGTTCTCTTAAGATCTTCAATATCAGGTTGATAGTCTTTCTCAACTGTTACTGGAAGAGTTTTGATTCTTCCTCCGGCCAGCTTTACAGCTTCATTATAGCCTAAGTAGGTTGGATCCGTAATAATCACTTCGTCATTCTTGTTCAGAATCGCCATAAGTGCAGAGAAGATTCCTTCCGTTCCACCGTCTGTAACAATGACTTGGCTTTCAGGAGCATAGTCTAACCCACCATACTTCTTTACGTCTTGAGCGATGAGGTTCCTAAGCTCCATCCTCCCCCTGGAACCAGTGTACCCGCAGACTCTAAGCGAATCTTTTTTGAGTAGGTCGCATATGGCGTCGACAACCTCCTTCGCCGGAGGAATGCTCGGCGCGCCTCCTCCAAACGAGATTATGTCTCCTTTCTTTCTCGCTTCATCGAGCAACATTGCAACTTGGCGAATTGGTGAAACCCTGATCATGCCTGCTCTATAGGATAGGTTCGGCATCGCAATTTCACCACAATTGAAAACCAAGTTGAATCTAGACAAATCCCTTATAAAGAATCTGGATGGTGGCAGTTGTCGAACTGGAAGCAACATAATAATTCGACGTTCATTGCTCACTGGAAATGTAACGGTGCCCTGAACATCTCTTCAACTTCAGACCTTCTTGCCCGCTGAGTCGTTGCGCTATGAAGGTCAAGAATTAGGTTCAGTTCGGCTTGATAGACGGCGATTCTAGTACGCCTATCCCGCATACTCTAAGCTCGGGAAATGGGTGATGAAGCGTTTGCCTTAGTTTGACTCGGCTTTCATGTGGTTGGACGGTGGCTATATAAGTGAAGCTTAGGAGACAGTTACTGCTTCGTTGACAGTCTCAAACGGCAGTCTAAATCTATCCCGGGCCACAATTGTCAAGAATGGAGTAGGAGAGCCGCTTAGCTAGCTCGTTCATAGAACAAATCTTTCTTTACCGACATCCCTTTCAGTAACCCCTAGTCTGCGTACATTGATCTTCCTGCCTCCGTAGAGTGTTGCTTCTTCTCGTCCGTCACGCAGCGCGGAGGCGATTCTGCCGACTGCATCAGCCTTCATTATGCCGCTTCCGCTCAAACCTGCAACAACAAGAAGCCCGTTCTCCTCGAAGATGCAGGGGTTGGAATCAGAGGTGTTGATGTCGTATTCTCCTGCCCACGTGCTATTCGGCTTCACGTCAATGAATTGCGGAAAGTACTTTGACAGTATCGGATAAATATTGTACGTGAAGTAGTCGCTCTCAGGTTTCGGATCTTCCTCGAAGATGAAGGGTCTTCCCAGATCGTCGGCCGCTCCAACCCAGAATCCTTTCTCGGCTCTAACGGGCCTCATGTAGACTCCTCCCTTTGGCAGAATGGTGAAGGGGAGTAGCTCAGATTCGTTGAAACCTTTCGTAGTCAACAAGTTCACGATCTTTGGACTGCTCAATTGGAAGATCTGCCTTTTCTTAGTCTTCATATGAGAGTCTACCCCTATCTCGTCAAGAAGCTTGTTCGCCCATCGGCCGGCCGCGATAACAGTGGTCTTTGCATATATATCGCCCGCTCCAGTCCTTACGCCTTTGATCTTCTTGTCTTGCCAGATTAAGGGCTCCTTCGGCAATCCGAGCTTCTCTGTAGGCTCCAAGATCAATGAAGTGACTTCAGTGTTATACATGATTGTTCCACCTAGATTCTTGAATTCCTTTTCATAGAATCTTGCGACAAGTTCTGGCGCGATAGTTCCACACTTGATCCCTTGAACTCCTGCAACTATGTTTTCAAGACCGAGCGTTTTGGCTTCATCATCATCAGAGCTGAATTCTAGGCAGAGCCCCTCTACCATTTCGCGCAGGTCATCCTTACTCCATATCTTTAGCCGTATGCCCTTCTCTGTCATTGATTTGGCGAACCCTTCGAAGACTTGATATTCTCGTTCCGTGAGAAGCCACAGGTATCCGACAAACTCGAGGTCGAGATTAGACTTAAGATTTCTTTGAATATGTAAGTAGAAATCTAGCGATGTATCCGCCAACAGGTAATTTGTCTCCGATGTAAAAGTATTCCTTACCGCACCAGCGCTCTTCGACGTATCCCCAGAAGCTGCACCACTAGCCTTGTCTAGTACAAGAATCTTGACTTCTGGATGATCCGCCTTCATGTGATATGCGCATGATAGACCGATTACACCTGCTCCAACTACCACCAGATCATACTGATCAGTCATCTATCTCATACTCCATAAGAGCAGCCTTTACTTTTGGCTAGATGAAGAAGTAAAACTGAACCTCGGATGCCCATCAATAAACACGACCGTAAACCAAGAGAGATTCGATGGCTCTAGGCTTTTGAATCTTTCCACTCGTCCCCCAAAATACGAGGCTCTAGGCTAAGCTTATGTGCGAAGAATAAGACAGAGCAAAATTGAGGTCGATGGAATCCTAGAGCGGAAGCGAGACGAACAACTAGTATTTAGAGGATCCGCGATCAGGCGCGGGGTCTTGACTTTGCCTTTCTCATTCGATCGAACCGCTACCACTCTCAAAGATTCCTCTGAAGGAGATTTCTCATCTTATTTTGACTCTGCGATTCCTGCCAATGCGTAGAGGACGACCCATGAAGCCAAGTGCGAGGTCGCGTTCTGGTGATCGGAAGGGGGATATATCTCGACGATGTCAAATCCGCATAATCCGTTCATGCCGATTCTCTTGACTGAGTTTAACAGTTCGTAGGAGGTCAGGCCCGCTGGGTCGAGTGCTCCACCTGGAGCGTAAGCGACATCGAGTACATCGATGCATATCGTCATGTAAACGAGATCTGTTCCATCCTTAGCGGTCTTGATAGCTTCCTCAATCGTCCGTTCGATGCCGCGTTCCCTAACATCGCGTATCGTGAAAACCTTTGCCCCAGACTCTCTAGCATATTTAGCTCCAGCATAGGCGTTTCTAGGGCCTCTTATGCCGATTTGAACTATGCTGTCACGCTTGACGTTGGGCAGCTCTGAGACTCTGCGTATCGGGCAGCATCGCGCATACCTCTCACCTTCATACTCATCCATATTGTCGAAGTGAGAGTCGAAATGGATTAGACCAACCTTCTTGTCCGAGTGTTCTCCAAAGGCTGCCAATATTGGATAAGTTATCGAGTGGTCTCCTCCCAAGGCTATAGGGGATGCTCCTGAATCTAAGATCTGCTTCACTTTCATTCTGGTTCTATCGAAAGTTACGTCAACGCTCCCCCATAGAACGTCCACATCTCCATAGTCACAGATCTTGATACGATCCAAGACATTTATGTCGAACTCAGGTATGTATCCGCCGTAACGCGCCGACGCTTGCCTAATCGTTCTAGGCGCCAATTCGCATCCAGTTTGTCCACCCCAAGTGAGTGTACCTTCCCAAGGCACCCCAAAGACTACGAAACCAAAACCCTTCAAGCCTTCAGGATCTCTTATGACAGGAGATCTTAGAAATCCCGGAACATCGCCGTAGACTGTTGGGATCATATACTTCTTTATCGGCTTCATCGGCTCCACGTCTTTCGACATGACACTTCATCCTCACAATAGTTCAGACTGTATCGCATAGACTTCATATTAGGTTTTGTAACAAACCGCTACGATAGGCTGACTGTATTTGCGAAGTATGTTGTAGAGAAGCTTGGAATTCATTTTCAAACGTTCTTCAACATCTCCACTTGAACCTAAAATGAGATTTTGAAGTACATATCCTGTCTTAAAGCCTCAACGTGAAGATTCCTTCAGGAGGAACCCGTGCTTCAGAGGATCTTCTGAATCGATCACGAGTTGATTAAACCCTGTTATGTAGGCGTTGCCCGTTATCTCGGGTACAACCGCCTCAAACTCGCCGACCCTCGTCTCTTCGACGAGTTTGCCGCGGAAAATGGTGCCAGCAATACTTTCATGCACAAACTCTTGGTTAAGCTTGAGTTTTCCCTTAGCATGCAGTTCAGCCATCCGAGCACTGGTTCCAGTACCGCATGGAGATCTGTCAGCCTGTCCGACTCCGAAAACTACTATATTCTTCGAATTGGCTTCGGGATGTATTGGCTCGCCGTAGAGTTCGACCAGCTCTACCGTATCGATGTATTTCAGCAACGGATGGTTGACTCTCACCTCCCTATTGACAGCGTTCTTGACCTTGATCCCTATGTCTATCAGCCGATCAGTATTCGCCGGCTCGATCTTGATCCCGAATTGGCTGGCATCTACAAGCGCGAAGAAGTTCCCCCCGAAGGATATGTCCAATCCAACACCGCCCAAGGAAGGAACTGAAAGTTGAACGTTAGGCTTGTAGAGAAACGATGGAACATTCTGGATTGTAACCCCTTTAACTCTGCCGTTCTGAACATGAACATTAGCTTTGACCAAGCCAGATGGAGTGTCTAGCAAGACGGTCGTTGAAGGTTCTGTTGCTTTAACCCATCCGAGCTCCACAGCCACTGTAGCCACACCGATTGATCCGTGGCCGCACCCGGTTAAGTAGCCTCCGCAATCTGTAAAGATGACTCCTAGATCAGCGTCCGCACTCGTCGGCTCAGTAAGTATCGCTCCGAACATGTCATTGTGGCCTCTAGGCTCCTTCATTATAGCGGTTCTGACGTAGTCGAGCTCATTCCTCAAGTACTCCGTTTTTTCACCAAGAGTCTTACCGGGAATCTTCGGAACGCCGGATACGACTATTCTAGTTGGCTCTCCAGCTGTGTGAGTATCCACCGTTGAGATTACTCGATCAAACTTCAACAGGAACACCTTCTGAACAAGATACTCTCAGGAAACTGATAATAAGCCTTAGGCTTAACATGCACATTTTTGTCTTGAAAGTTTGAGATTTCTTAATGAAAAAGGGGCTCGGACGGTCTCTGCTTCTAAATGGATGTTCAACGTGGAACGATAGCTAGGCTCTGAATAGACTGATGCTGATTATGGAACTCAAAATCTCACATAGAGTTTTAGTGACTTTCTCTAATCAGAGTAGAGCCTCTACCTTGTTCAGATAATTGCTACGGAAAATAGTAGGCCTACGTGTAGATGCCGCGTTCACGCCTTCTCGAGTAATTCCACCTCGAAGCCTACACCTGCCTCCCTCGCTTTCTCGTACGCTAGGTAGGCGGCGGCCGCGTCCTGCACGCCTAACCCTACCGACTTGAAGAGAGTTATCTCGTCGTCGTTAGTTCGTGCACGTTTCTTGCCTGTGATAATCTCCCCTATTTCGGCGTAAATGTGTGTCTCGCTTATTGTATTGGCCTTAAGAGGGATGACTATGTCGCCAGCCTCGGCGAGAGCTGCTTCTTTCGAGTCGACAACAACTTTTGATCTAAGGATAGCGTCGTCATCGAGTTCTCTAGCGTCAGGTCTGAAAGATCCTATGGCATTGATATGGGTCCCTTGTTTCAGCAGCCTACCAGCGAAAATGGGAGTCTTAGAAGTTGTGGCGGTCACTATGATGTCGGATTTCTTAACAACGACCTCTGGGCTGTCTGCAATTTCGATGTCTATACCGATCGCTTTACTCATGTCTTCAGCAAACTTTCTACTTTGATCCGCTGAGGTATCGAAAGCGTAAACTTTGTCTACATCTCTAACCTCATTGACCGCTAGAAGCTGCGTCCTAGCTTGAACCCCTGCGCCGAAGATTCCGACGACCTTCGCATTCTTTCTGGCCAAGTATTTAGCTGCGACACCTCCTGCCGCCCCGGTCCTCATTGCGGTTATGTAAGTGCCTTCCATGAATGCCAGCGGATACCCTGTTGAAGCATCGTTAAGGGTTACTGTAGCCAAAACTGTCGGCAAGTTATGCTTTGACGGATTAGATTCAAAAACGGCTACGATCTTTGCTGCTAGCGATCCGGTCTCACTCAAGTAGGCGGGCATAACGCCCATCCACCCGGCTCTGTCGAAAACGGTCAGGCCTAATCTAGTGGGCATTCTAGCTGTGCCGAGGGCCAGTTCCTTAAACGCACGTTCAACGACCTGTATAGTCTCCTTCATTGTCATTACAGCTTCGAGGTCCTTTTTCGAAAGTATGAGGACCATACCCAACATCTCAATCGACGGTTTTTCTCGGCTTTTCGCCACATCAACATTTTCGTTCTGCTGCTTTTCAACCTTGCCAAGCTGCATTGAAGTTTCGACCGACTATGGTAAAATTCGAGGTTGAATCGTTCTTGTAGAGATCTAGATTCTTCGGCTTAAGTACAAGGGCTTGGACATCGTTCTCTAGATTATGCACTAGCCTCCTATCTTGACTTCAAGACCGATCGATTCCATCTTCCCCTTGATCGATTGTAAATGATCTTCTCTTGGCGGTTTGAGCCCCTTAAGCCTGTACTTGAGGCCCAGCCTCTTGTACTTAGCCTCTCCAAGTCGATGATATGGTAGAAGATCCACCTCCCTCACTCCATGTAGCTCTGAAATGAAATGTCCTAAGGACTCGATGTTGTCTTCACAATCGTTGTATCCTGGGATGATCGGAATCCTTACTACCATGGGAATGAGCTTTGAAGAGATCTTCTTTGCATTCCCAAGGATGAGATCGTTGTGCACGCCTACAAATTCCTTATGCCTAACTGGATCCATGTCTTTGATATCGTAGAGGGCTAGATCTGTGTATTTCAGAACTTTTTCCAGGATGCTCCATTCAGCATAGCCACAGGTCTCTAGGGCCGTATGGATATGCCCCTCCTTGCATCTTCTGAACAGTTCTGCGACAAATTCTGGTTGAGCTGTGGGTTCGCCTCCAGACGCCGTTACGCCTCCGCCACTAGCCTCGAAGAATATTCGGTCTCGCTCGACCTCCTCTAGGACCTCATCAACCGTCACATATCTTCCTATCTGCTCAAGAGCTTTAGAGTAACATGTGTCCAAGCATCTTCCGCACACAATGCATCGATCCTTCACTATCATCTTGGAACTCCGGCCAAATGTCTTGATCGCGTTGTACGGACATATTCTCACGCATGTTTCACAGTGGATGCAACGCTCCTTCCAGAAGACCATCTCTGGAGTTGCTTTCTGCCCTTCGGGGTTATCGCACCACAAGCAACGTAGCGGACAACCTTTGAAGAATATAGTTGTCCTAATTCCAGGTCCATCGTGGACCGAAAATCTCTGGGTGTTGAATATAATTCCAGTAGCTGCTTTTTCCACGGGCCGTCTAGACGCCATGCTCTGTCCTCGAGATGATCTCATCTTGAAGCTCTCTGCTCAACCTGACGAAGTAGTCGCTGTAGCCGGCGACCCTGATAACTAGATTCTGATACCTCTCAGGATGCTTCTGCGCGTTCCTCAACGTATCCCCAGAGATCACGTTGAACTGCATATGGTGGCCGCCCAAATCAAAGTATGCCCTTATCAACTTGGAGAATTTCTCAAGTCCATCCGCCCCAGCCAGCGCTGATGGATGAAACTTCATGTTCAGTAATGTTCCACTGCACTTTACATGGTTGAGCTTCGAGATGGATTTGACTACGGCCGTTGGCCCTTTGACATCCTTGCCTTGTACCGGGGATACTCCTTCTGAAAGTGGTTCCCTGGCTTTTCTTCCATCCGGAGTTGCGCCAGTCAGCTCGCCGAAATAGATGTGCGTCGTAGTCGGGATCATGTTGGCTGCATAAGGCACCCCTTCAGAATTCCTATGCCTCCTCAATTCACGACAGAATAGATCGACGATCTCCCGCGCTAGGAAGTCCACATAGTCGTCGTCGTTGCCGTACTTAGGGGCTCTATTCATTAGCATCTGCTTCAGCTTTTCTCGGCCGTTGAAGTTCGACCTGAGTGCCTCGAGAAGCTCTGCCATACTGCAAAGCTTGTCCTCGAGGACAAGCTTCTTGATTGCTGCCAAGGAGTCAGCGGTTGTTCCTGTGCCAACTCCACATATCATCGGAAGATTGTAGAGAGCTCCTCCATCGTGGTAGTCTCTTCCCTTCTCGATGCATCCATCTATCAACATTGACGTGAAGGGTACTGGACAGAATTCAGCGTAGACGCGTCTTGCGACGCTGTCGTACATGACCTTGACATTTACGAAATGCTCGACCTGTCTTCTGAAAGCCTCCATGAGATCGTTGAACGATTTGAATTGTGTAGGGTCTCCTGTCCTAGGGCCTATCTGCTTTCTAGACAGCGGGTTGACTCCATCGTTAAGCACTAATTCTAGGCATTTCGCTAGATTCAGGTAGCCGCTGGACGCCATATTCTCTTTCCCTTGGACGCAGGGTTCGACGCATCCGTTAATGCTTCCCATTCTAGCGTCTTCAAGGGTCTTCCCCTTGTCAAGCATCGACATCGTCTTCTCGTCATCGTTGAAGACAGCTGGCATCCCGAATCCCATCCGTATGACCTCGCATGCTTTCATCAAAAATGCATGAGGCGTCTTGCTGGAGATCAGTACTGAAAGTTGGGGTTGGATTAACCTCAACTCCGCCGCTACATCTAGGCAGAGATATGAGAGTTCATTTGTGGCATCAAGTCCTTCCGGCGTCTGGCCGCCCAAGTTCAAGTTCTGGAAGTCTGCGTAAGTGATGCTTGCCTTAGCGGTTCCACCTTCCTTTGCTACAGTCAACTCGTTGAACTTTACCCATAGGCACTCCAGAAGCTCTTTCGCATCTTCCTTGGACAGCCTTCCATCTCCACAATCTCTCTGATAGTAAGGATACATGTACTGGTCAAACCGCCCAGGCGAGATTGCATAAGAGTTTGTTTCAAGGTTCAGAATGAGATGAGTAAACCAGAATGATTGAAGCGCCTCATGGAATGTTCTAGCCGGGTTCGCTGGAACATGATCGCATACTTCTCCAATTCTTTCCAACTCCACTCTTCTGTTCGGCCTCACCTCAAGCTTAGCGAGCCTTCGAGCCTCATCGGCGTACCTTTTTGCAAATTTGACTGTGGCATCTGAGACGATGAGCATAGCCTTAAGAAGGTTCATCTTCTTGAAGCATTCACGCTGCTCAAAGTCTACATTCGCAAGCTCTTCTTCGATCTCTCGCTTTATCTGGTTTAGACCTTTTCGAATGACCTTCTCATAGTTCACTGTGATGTGCCCGATAGTGCGGTTAAGGTAATAGTGAAAGAATACTCCTTCGTCGATTGTGTCTTTGACTTCCTTCGGGACGGCTTCCATAATCCTGTTGTAGACCTGTCTGCCCTTCCAGTACTGGAAGACCTTCTTCTTTAGAAGGTTCTTCGTTTTTTCGCTCACGGTGAATGGTGCTTCTTTCCTCTCTCCAATGGTGTCGATCTCTTTGATGATCCAATCACATGCAACCTCGGGGTAAAGAGGAGAGCCTAGGGGTCGAGGGGTCTTGCATCCCACAATCAGTTCTCCCTCTCTAATCTTCACCGGAGCTTCGGTCAGCACCTTCTCAAGCATCTTTGCTCTTCTAATCTCGATAGGTAGCCCCTCACTCTCAATGTAGGATTCTGTTGCATGAAGAGCTCTCTCAGGTCGAATCTCAGGCTTGGCTGAATGTAAAATTCTGATCAAGGAATCGATTCTTGAGGAGACCATTCTTCAGCATCCTCCCAGATGCGAATGGTTCAGCTTTCTATACACAGTTGATTCCTTCTAGGGAGCTCGTGGTAATACCTTGGGCTCAATCTGATTCTAAGAATAGGCGGTCTAAGGTGATATCGTTTCAGAATTCTATTCTCGGGTCCTCCTTCAAGATCCTAGCAACGACTTGCGTAGTGGTCCTTTCGATTTCCTTCATATTCATGATGCTTTCCAGCTTGTGCATATAGTCTTCTCTGTTATTCGATCTAGTCAAGACTATGAAGTCGTTCTCTCCAAAGATGAAGTATACGCCCCAAACCCCAGGGATCCGCGCTATCTTCCTCCCCACCTTTTCATGATAGCCGGGACCATACTTTGCTCGTATGAGCGTTACCGTCAGGTAGTCTTTTCCAAGTTTGATGGGGTTGATCTTGGCGTAGTAGCCTTCAATTACCTTCTCCCGCTCCAACCTCTTCAATCGATAGTGCACTGTCGACTTAGGCACGCCTAGCTTACCAGCTATCTCCCCCAAAGGGGTTCTGGAATCCCTCTGCAGCGTTTTCAAAATTTGAATATCTGTGTCGTCTTGAGACACTTTTCGAGAACCCATGAGGCCCCCTCTTATGCTCCTCGTAAGCAATCGCTGAGCCCCTTAAAAGTTGCGGTGCTGCCTTTGAATCCATGGGGTTGGGCTGAAGGCTTCTGGACAACAGTTGCCATATTGGTGATAGGCGCCCTCGTATACTACTACTACAAAACTAAAGCAAAGAGAACTGGAGTTAACCTCACAGCAATATACACGCAAATACCTCCAGAATAGCCCCCTCTTTTTTCCAAGGAATGTTTGTTCATACCATGAGTGCGATTGTTCTACAATGTAGCTAGCTAAGCTGCGACGGTTGATTCGCTCGTATGCTCGCCTGCTCAACTAAACCGTTTAGACTATTATGCACTTCTGGTTTCGCAAGAATGATGCACTATGAGAAAAGGCCTCTGAACCTATGTTGATCAGCGCGACACCTATCGACCTGTGCCTCATATCCTCGACGAAACCTTATCCAGACCCTATGTAGCATGGCGTCGCTACGCATATCGGCTAGCTACTTACCTGCGGCTTCAACTTTCTTGAGGCATTCTTGTAGAGTATCGACGGCTTTATCCAATTGTTCTCGGGATATTATGAGTGGAGGCTGAAGTCTAAGAACGTTCCCCTTCACCCCACCGTGGCCGATCAGCACCTCCATCTCTCTGCAGAGATCCCTTATCCTGCCAGTTTCTTCTGTTGCAGGGCTCTTGTCCTTCTGGCTTCTCACGAGCTCAACTCCAAACATAAGTCCCTTCCCCCTCACATCTCCAATCAAGTCATGCCTGTCTTTGAGTTCGTTCAACCTTTTAGAGAGATATTCGCCCTTACTTGCCGCCTGCTCGGGAATCTTCTCGTCGATCATATACTGGATGTTCGCTATGGCGGCTGCGCATGAAACCGGGTTGCCTCCGAATGTCGAAAGGTGGTCGCCAGGTTCGAATGCATCGCCGATGTCATCCCGAGTCATGCAGGCCCCGAGTGGAAGCCCGCCAGCAATACCTTTCGCTAGGCACATGATATCTGGAGCAACTCCATAGTGCTCTATTCCGAACATTGCTCCAGTTCTCCCGAAGCCTGTCTGAACCTCATCTACTATGAACAATACGCCACGCTCATCCAGTATCTTCTTCACCACGTTAAAGTACTCCTTGGGAGGCACTATTATTCCTCCTTCTCCCAAGATGGGTTCAGCGATGAACTCTGCAACGTCGCCTGACGTGGAAAAATCTATTACATCGCTGATCATCTTGGCGCACTGCAGATCGCACTCTGGATATTGTTGGCCCAAACCGCAACGGTAACAGTATGGAGCCGGTGCAAACGCTATATCGCTCAGGTAAGGTCCCATGGAGTACCGCCTGCGACCTGCTTGACCTGTAACACTAAGTGTTCCTAGCGTACGTCCATGAAAAGAGTACATCAAAGAAACTATCTCGTGCTTCTTTGTGAATTTCCTACCGATCTTCAACGCGCATTCGATGGCTTCAGCACCGCTATTGGAGAAAAAGGTCTTCCTAAGATTCCTTGGCGCTATCCCAGCTAGCTTCTCAGCCAGCTCAGCTACGGGAGCCGTGTGATATACATATGCGCAGCAGTGGATTAGTCTGTCAAGTTGCCTCTTGGCAGCTTCAACCACTTTCGGGTTGCAGTGCCCAGCATTTACCACAGAAATCCCTGAGAAGCAATCTATATACTCCTTTCCGTCCAGATCCTTCAGAGTAGCCCCTCGGCC
>Ga0209725_1000080_pt1 | contig 54032 bp, 56 predicted proteins | sample I18A1metaG_FD_184145 | JGI IMG/M metagenome (GOLD analysis project Ga0209725, IMG submission 184145) | Lake sediment bacterial and archeal communities from Gulf of Boni, Indonesia to study Microbial Dark Matter (Phase II) - ​I18A1 metaG... | ecosystem: Environmental > Aquatic > Freshwater > Lake...
ATGTGATCTATCTGCATGCCGTTGATCCGAGCCGTCTGATAGTCAAGAATGTTGACATAGTTTCTTCCTTCCGTCGGTTTCCAATCTTGAGTAGGATGTGGTTGGCTTGTCTCTAGGAGCTGAAGATAGGCTCGCGGTGGATTCTTCTCCTCATGGCCGCCGAGGCAGGCAAAGCTCTCTGAGTCCATGAAGTCGTTAAACTTCTCGTATGTTCCGGTGAACTCAAATCGGGCGCCACATTTTCGGCAAGCACACAGAAAAACTCGATCCGGCATAGGTTCGTATTGTAGGTCCAGCTTATAGACATCCCTATGATTCAAGAAGCGTCTGGCAAGCTGTGCGGGGAACCCAGGAAAGAAGCACACTAATCGGAAACGGATCGCGTCACCGATTACCTTGCTTGCGCCGGCGGTTAACTTCCTCAGCCAGCAACTCCGGGGTACGTCGCCAAGCCCATAAACTACTCTTCAAACTAACTCACCGCGGCAGAACAGCACATTCTTCGACGTATGGATAAGGACTAACCGCAGTACATTAATGGATCGCAAACATCATGCAATCTCGTTATTGCTGAGAAACTGGCCTCAAATTCCGCTTCAATTGGCAGTTTCCCCCTAGTCCGTTGCTAAGCCTTGAACTAGCTTCGGCTTGCGCACGTCAGTCTCGAAGGATCGCGGATCGGTTCACTGATGTCTTGAGCTCGGTTATGTGAGATATGCCGACACTAGTCTCGCGGCATCTCAAAACCCCACAGAAATCTTGTCTCCTGGGCTACGCCTCTCGGATTATATGCCAGTAAAAGAGTGCGGGGGGTGGGATTCGAACCCACGAAGGCCTACGCCACGGGATGACTCACCCGCGCCGTCAGCCTAGTCTTGAGTTTGGCGCGCGTGGTCACGACGCGACCCGCCCATTTAGCCCAGACACGTGTTGACCTGGCTCTGGGACCCCCGCGTTCCACAAGAACGAGCGACCCGTTTGCCTCACTAAAGCCTTACGCTCTTTCAATCGGTCAGTTACATCGGAATCAAATGTCATGCGAATCAAAGGAATCGCATGACAGTAACGCTACCTCGCCGCTCGTGGCCATGGGTGATTCTACAGCAGTTCGATCTCGATGAATACGTCCTCAGGCGTTCTGATTCGCATTAGGCGCTTGAGGAATCTCTCGTTGGGATCGACATCGATGAGTCGCTTGTGGATACGCATCTCCCACTTGTCCCAGGTGTGTGTGCCTTCCCCGCAGGGGCTTTTTCGCGTGGGGACGTTCAGTTTCTTTGTCGGAAGTGGTATCGGGCCGCGAAGTTTCACGCCGGTCTTGTCAGCGATCTTCGTGATTTCACCGCAGATCGAGTCTAATCCGTGGGGGTCAGTGCCCGACAACCTGATACGCGCCTTGTTGACCACTGCGGTCTATCCTCCACGCTAACTGGAAACACAGCAAGAATAGGTGAGTGATTTAAAAAGGTTCGGCGAGTGAGGCTACGCTTTCTCGGTGATCTGCTGAACAACACCGACGGCGACTGTGCTGCCCATGTCGCGGATCGCGAATCTTCCCAGCTGCGGAATCTCCGAGTAGGATTCGAGGGACAAAGGTCTCACGGGACGCAACTTGACGAGAGCAGCGTCACCTGTCTTGAGAAACGACGGCTTCTCCTCAACGATCTGTCCAGATCTCGCATCGATCTTCTGGATCAGCTCCGTGAACGTGGCTGCCATGGTTGCTGTGTGCGCGTGCATTACCGGCGTGTAGCCCTGTGCAATCGCTGTTGGGTGGAAGACAACTATGATTCTGCCCACGAACTCCTTCGCAACAGTCGGCGGCGCGTCAGTCTTTCCGGCGACGTCTCCGCGGTGCACGTCTGTCTTCGTGATTCCGCGCACGTTGAAGCCGATGTTATCGCCTGGAATTGCCTGCGGGATCTTCTCGTGGTGCGTTTCGATGTCCTTACATTCGCCCTTGACTCCTGACGGCATGAAGACGAGGGTGTCACCGGTCTTCAGCACGCCGGTCTCGACTCTGCCTACGGGAACGGTTCCGACGCCCGTGATGGAGTAAACGTCCTGGACCGGAATTCGGAGCGGCTTGTCCAACGGCTTAGGCGGCTCGGTGAAGGTGTCCAGTAGCGCGAGAAGTGTGGCTCCCTTGTACCACGGCATCTTCTCGCTCAGCTTGACCAGGTTGTCCCCAGTCCATCCGGAGGTCGGAACTATCGTTATCTTGGATGGGTCGTATCCAACTACCTTCAGCAGGTCACCGACTTCCTTCCTGCACTCCTCGAAGCGCTCCTGAGACCAGTTGACCGAAGCGTCGTCCATCTTGTTGATGGTGACGGCGAGTTGGGTGACTCCGAGAGTTCTCGCAAGATATGCGTGCTCGCGAGTCTGCCCGCCAGGGCCAACGCCAACCTCGAACTCTCCCTTCTTCCCAGAGACGACCAAGATCGCAGCGTCCGCTTGGCTTGTGCCCGTGATCATGTTCTTGATGAAGTCTCGATGTCCAGGCGCGTCGATGATTGTGAAGAATATCTTGGGTGTCTCGAACTTTTCAAACCTCAGATCTATTGTGACGCCTCTTTCCCTCTCTTCCTTCAGCGTGTCGAGGACCCAAGCGAACTTGAACGTCTCGCCTGCGCCAAGCTTCGCTGACTCATCAGCGTACTTCTTGATCGTCTTCTCGTCGATGTTTCCCGTCAGGTACAGAAGGTGGCCCATCATCGTGCTCTTTCCGTGATCGACATGACCAATGATGATTAGATTCAGGTGAGGCTTCTTTGCCGACACGAAATCATCCATCCGTTCCGGTATTGAATTTGTAGAGTAAGGCCGCAATCATGTATTTAAGGGTTCGACACCGTTCCGGCCGTTTCCGAAACCAGAATTGAGGAATCTCCTGATCTCTTGACGGAATGGGAAGCTAGGTCAAGAAATTCGCTTCAAACAAGGACTATCAAACGAGAGCACAAGAATGCAAGACGACGACGTGGCTGCTCTATCGAGACGCCAGCGCGACGCGTTCCATTTCATCACGTTTTCGAACTGCGTAGCTTCGGTTGTCACGTTCCGCCGCATACATGATCTCCTCGGCGAGGCATTCGTCTATCGTTCGCGGATTACTGTACGCGGCTTGCCGCGCTCCATCTGTCAGGAATCTCAGCGTCAAGTCTATTCGTCGCTGCGGAGCGATGTCGATGGAGATCGGGTACACAATTCCACCGTAGGCTACACGTGTCACATCCTCAGCAGGCGCGACGTTCTGCACGGCTTTAACCAAAACCTCGACCGGGTTCTTCTTCGTCTTCAGCTCGATGATCTCGAAGGCGTTTCGGACTATGCTAACGGCCTTCGCTTTCTTCCCTCCGGCCCTTCCGTGACGCATCATGTTATTGACCAGTCGCTCAACTATGTTCACTGTTGATTTCCTGAATTTCTGGTGTTCGTGTCGTCCGCTGCTGTGAGGGACGAACATTGGTCTCGTGCTCAGGTATCTCTGCAGACTAATGTCTTCGATCTCGATTCCTGTCAGGCTCCACTTGTTGAATGCCTTGACCTCAGCGAGCTTCTTTGCTTCCTTGCTCATCCTGAACACTTCGCATCCTGTGAGAGGTTACGCTGTCTTCCAAAGGTTCGCTGAACGTAGCTGCGAGGTTGATATAAGGTAAGCGTATCGTGCCTCATTTCTTCCGAGGATTAAGACGGTGGCGGCATCCTCAAGTGATGGGCACAGTTTCCTCTCGCGGTTTTCCAAATGCTTTCTATACCCTGTGATCCTATCAGCGCCAGCGTGTCGACCTTACGACTGCCCTCTTCCGAGTCTCGCCGGGTTCGGCCGTAATGAAGTCGCCTCTTCCCTTCGAAAGAGGCGCTTCCTCCACCGGCCCGGTAGGGCAGGATTTCATCGTCGGCAACTGGAGCCTACGGGAGGAACGATATGCCTCTCCCTCAAGTTGACGGATCCCCGCGTGTAGCCGATTTCGGGCAACAAGGAACGGCTAGCTCCTCGATCCCCCACCACCGCCAGAGGAAGCTTCGACCGGCTATCCTTTAACTGTTGTCTCAGCGAATGGCGATGCTCACAGATCCATTGATATGGTGCGAGCTTTTTCATCGTGCACTGTGCGTTCCCGCGTACGCGGGCGCACTCCTAACTGTAGATTACGCTCGCGTCACGTCTAAGCGCTCTCAACATCTTACAGGCTTCGCACTCGTCGTTCGGTGTAGGGTCGCCGCAGATTATGCATGCTCGAAACGCGCGGACTCTTTCCCTCGTTGTAACTTTATTGGAGAGCCTCTCGATCGAACTAAGTACGGTATGCTTCAAGCCTGGGTGTTTCAACTCTAGCCTGTTGAGCATTATCCTGATGTCGCCTCTCAACGCGTCATGACCATACGGGCACGGTACGGCCTGAAACCTGCTTCCTGACGCATACGCGTACAGCGTGGTCTCCCTCTCAGGCACTTCAGCCAACGGCTTGATCCGCGGAATTAGCCCTGCCTGAGTTTTGCTGCGAACCGACGATGGGCGCAAGATCCGCTCGACATCACCGTGCATAATGTTGAGAAATGCGGTCTGTGCCTCATCGTCAAGGTTGTGAGCTGTAGCCAACTTGGTCGCTCCGACGCGTCTCGCGGCCTCGTTGAGCGCTTTTCTGCGCAAGACGCCGCAGTATGAACAGGGTTGCAACTCATTCTCCTTTGAGGCAATATCATCCATTGTGACTCCGAAGAGGTCACTAAACGAGACGACGACATGTTGGATCTTCAGTTCATCGCATGCGTCTCTAGATATGGCGACGGCTTCGTCACGGTAGCCTGAGATCCCCTCGTCTACAGTCAACGCAACAAGTTGGGCGGTTGGATGACGCCCCTCGAGCTTCCGCATGATCCTCAGGAGCGCTAGGCTGTCCTTTCCACCCGAGAGCGCTACCGCAACAATATCATGTGGCTCCAAGAGCCGCCTCTTGACTATTGTTCGCCTGACTTTGGCCTCGACACTTTCTGTGAAGCATTTCCTGCAAAGGCTGACTCCTTCATGCTCTCTTCGATAGAAGACCGGAGCGATTCCGCAGCCAGAGCACGTCGGCAAGGTTCGTCTATCCTTTAGAGCTTGATGAATCCGAATCGCAGGACTGAGAAGGCGAAGTTGAGAACTAGGATCGCTAGTGAGGCGGTGGTTGCGAATGTTCTTATTTCCTTGATCCGCCCTACACCTAAGGTCTTCAACATAGCCTCGAGGAACCTATCCCCATCGAACAAGTATAACGGCAGCATGTTTATGATGGCTACACTGACGAAAACGATTGATGCCCAGAACTCCACTCGGAGAAGATGGTACGGCAAGTTGTCGGGGAGAAACGGCAACCTGCCAGTGTACGTGATGAAATCCCTGAGCGAACTGACTCCCATGATTCCGCGGGAATCATTCTTCGGGTCAGCTTTGGTGACCATGCGGAAATCACCTCGTAGTGTCGAGACTGTTATCTGAGCGCCAGGGGAGACCCCCGTCATTGCTCGTTGCAAGTCATCGACTGTGTGGACGGACGTAGTGTTGATTCCGACTATGATGTCTCCAGGGTGCATGCCAGCCGCCTCCGCCGGAAAGCCCGGCATGACCCCTGCCACTTGAACGCCGACGTAGTTTGTAATATAGAATGGGCTGATCGTCGCCGTGAAGTTTGCGAACAGCAAGAGCGCTACTAATCCAAGACCAGCGTTCGCGAACGAGCCTGCGGCGTACACACGCAGCTTCGTCTCGTTGGATGCCTTCTCGAGCTGCTCTTCGTCAGGCTCGACGAAACCGCCGAAGAGGATCACTGCCACAAAAACCCCCGCCGATTTGAGAGGCACGTTGTCAACGCGGGTAGCGATTCCATGGGCAAGTTCATGTGTTGCAAGGACCAACGAGATTGCCACCATTAGGTATGGAAAACTTTCCCAGCTTATCGTCAGTCCGGGGAGGGGTATCACGGGTTGAATCGAGGTCGCGACTTCGACGCGATACACAAGATTGAACAAGTTGAGACAAAGCTGGTAGATGGCGAAGATCATCAAGCCTACTCCGACAGCGATGCCCGCATTGCCGAGGGCCCGCCAAAGGTTTCTCCTCTTCTCTGCAAGAGATCCTATCCAGTTGTTGAGCGCTGCCGTCTTGTACATGAAATACGCTGGCGAGAGAACGAAGCCGAAACGCTCGGCCTTCAGAGCTCTGCCGACCAAGTAGACCCCGACCCAGATCGCCCCATAGAACAGTAGAGTCGTGAGCGTAGGATCCATGATTCTTCCTCGGAGCCTGAATACAGTTGGAGCGTCTAGATCGGGCAGCTAAACTAAAAGCATGCCCTTTAACGAGAACCAACACTTAGCTAAGAGGCGCCTCAGCCCTGGTGAAGACGGTATCTCAGAAGGGCCACGGTTCCTCCGAGGGACATCAACATTCTTCCGGCTTCCTGTTCGCTACTCACCAGCGCAACCTTGCCGCCACGCTTCTCAACGGTTCTCATCGTCGCCTCGATTCTAGACCTCTCTTGATCCTGAGCCTCTCTGATCACTTGATCGGCCACGATGAGCGTGTCCACTGCTCCAAGACCAGTGTCTGCTTCGACACGATCGAGCCCGTAAGACACATCTCCAGTCGATGAGCCAAGTCGCTTTAGCGCCTCGTTCACGAGCTCGGTCTCTTGCAGCGCGCGAGAGTCTCTTCTGATCTTGCTGATAGCGCCCACCCTGATCGCTTCATGCACCCCAGCAACGCCGCCGCTCCCAACTGCTTTGACCGCGACAGTTCTTGACCCAAGATGTTTGACCGCGGACCTAAATTCCTTCATGAGATGATCCTTGGTGAACCCTGGGCCGACGATCAGGACCGGACCCGTGAACTCAGCACAAACCGCATCGACTAAGGTTTCGACTCGGTGAAAGTAGTCCTTCATTGCGAGTTGGCGTTTCTGTTCCTCTGCTTTCCCGGGGAGCCTTGACCTTACCTCGCCCTTGAAGTCGAGTCCGAATGAGCGGAGAACTGCAACCGACGCTTCTTCCGAGTCAAGCGCCAGAATGATGATCGGTTCCTCCGCGACGACCGCTTTCTCCACTCTCTGGACGTGGTGATTCAGCCATCTGTCTTTCGTGAGCGTGATAACATCCTCTGGACCCACGCTGAGCGTGTGATGAGACCCGGTGACCCGCACCTCTTCAGGGGCTTCGAAGACTATTCCGTGAACCCTTAACCTGTCAATGTCACGATCAAAGTACACTTTCTGCACTGTGATGCCGAGAGTGAGCGAGACCCTCCTGCTGGATGGTCTAGCCGTTTCCGTAGACTTAACCTCCCGAGTGGTCCTTGCTACAATCCGGTCGCCCTTCTGGATGACATTGTAGAGTACCCAGAGGTCGTCGATATTGCGAAGCTCCAGCTTCATCAAGCCGTGCTTGATGTCTTTGACTAGAATCTTCGAGGACGATCACGCTCGCGCAGATTAGACTAACAGTCGGGCTAGTGAGCTTTTTATACCGTTAGCTGTTACGTTGCGGCGAGCCCATCAATGAACCCTGACGAAGAAGACAAGATCGTTGAGGCCATGGAGCAACTACGAATCAACTACAACCTGCGCCAGTGGAGAGTCTGCTCTCTCATCTGTGAGTCATTGGCTGACAAGTTCAAGTCCATAGCCGAGCAGAACGATCGGTCGGGTCAATGACCCGGAACCTTTTCTTGGCCGCGCCCGAGCTATAGCGCCTTCAGCTTCTCATAGAAATCCATGAGCGCCTTTGTATTCTGACTGTCTTGGTTCAGTGCGAGTATCTTCATCCCGGCCTCGTACCGGTCGAACAGCACAAGGCCATGTTTGACTAGCGGTTCGATGATCCTTGCAACGGTAGAAGGCGAGACTTCCAAGAACCCTGCCAGGGTACTTTGGTTGAAGACCTTGTCTGGGTTCTCAAGCAGATGCTGGATCACCTTCACTTGCGCTCGCGATTGAAAAATGTCTGTCAACCGTGTCATCCAAGCTGCCCCTTCGCATGTACAACTCTCGTTCCGATGCGCTTTCCGCGCAAAGCCTTCTCTATGTTCGAGGGATCTCGTCCGTCAATGACACATGCGGGAATTCTGGATCTTTGGATGATACGGACCGCAGTCGGATCCATAAGCGCGTACTCTCCTGCCCTGAGACTCTTTGATGAGAGAATTCTCATCAACTCTTCAGGTGTCACTTCATTGAGCTTGGTTGCATGCGGATCCTTGTGTGGATCTGCAGTGTACACGCCGTCAACATCAGTCGCGTTGACTAGCAGGTCAGCATGCGTCGCCTCGGCAGCCAGTGCAGCAACCGCGTTCGTGGACTGCCCAGGAATGAGTCCACCCATGACGACTACCAACCCCGAGACTGCCGACGTAACGATGTCCTCCAAACGCTCGGGTATGTGAGGAAATGCCGACTCTCCCAAGGCTGCTGCAAGCAGTCTAGCGTTGAGACGCGAGACGTGAATGCCTATCTGATCGCAAATGGTCTCTGAGGCTCCCAGTGTTCTAGCGGATGTAATGTATCTTCGAGCAATGGCTCCTCCGCCAGTTACTACAAGGAGCTGATTCTTGCGAAAGAACACATTGATGACCTTGGCATATTCTTGGATCCTGTCAGCAGTGAGTTCGGGGTCGAAGGCGAAGCCGCCGAGTTTCAGCACTGCTTTCAATGTTCCTCAATTCATCGCGGTTCTAGCTGATGACGTATGTATGACTTGCGCAGTCTGACAGGTCAAAGCCATGTCATTCTGGTTGCGGCATCTCGGTCACGTGTTTTTTCGCGCCATTTATAAGAACCAGATCTTCGAACGGGTCAAGCGATGGGAGTAGAAGTCTGTGTCGCTGGCTGATTCGGTGTCCCGCTTCAAGCTCAAGCGGACCTTGGAGATGCTTGCCTCCAAGGAGGGGAGGGGCACTGAACTGATCAGCCTCTATGTTCCTCCTGACAGACGGATACACGAGGTCATGACAAATCTCCGAGAGGAGTATGGAACAGCGTCTAACATCAAGTCGCGAGTGACACGGAAGAATGTACAAGAAGCGATAGAGAGGGTACAGCAGAAGCTCAAGCTCTTCAAGACTCCCCCGCCGAACGGCCTAGTGATATTCTGCGGAGCAATCCCGTACGGAGCCCCTGGGAACGAGAAGATGGAAATCTACACGTTAGAACCGCCCGAAAAGATCAACGTCTACTTCTACCGTTGCGATAGCCGTTTCCATCTTGAACCTCTCTTTGACATGATGCGAGAGAAGGATACGTACGGTGTTCTAGTCATTGACTCAAATGAAGCAATCTTGGCAACCTTGCGTGGCCAGCAGATGAACGTCCTGAGAGAATTCACATCTGGGATACCGGGAAAACATCGCGCGGGTGGCCAATCGGCTAGGAGGTTTGAGAGGTTACGTGAGGCAGCGGTAAACGAATACTTCAAACGAGTTGCCTCTCATACCAACGAGATGTTAGGCCAGATCCCAGACCTGCGCGGCTTGATCTTGGGAGGGCCGGGGCCGACAAAGTATGATTTCGAGGAGGGCGACTATCTAAACTACGTACTCAAGAAAAAGATCATTGCAACTGTTGATACTTCCTATGTCTCTGAGAGCGGCCTAGACGAAATTGTCGAGAAGAGCCAAGATCTTCTCAAAGGGGTCCGCTACATGGAAGAGAAAAGGGTGGTACAGAAGTTTCTGTATGAGCTTGGTCATGAAACTGGACTTGCGTCCTACGGTGAGACACAGGTTAGAAAGCACCTTGACGCAGGATTGGTGGACACTCTGCTGCTTTCAGAGAAGCTCGATAGGCTCCACGTGCTCGTGAAGTGCAAGAACTGCGGATATCGAGAGGACGCCCTGCTTGCTCGCTCGGGCCTCGCCAAGTTCGAGCAGGAGCTCCTATCGAAGACCTGCAAGACTTGTGGAAACGCGACGCTGACAATTCAGAGTACTCAGAATCTTCTTGACGAATTTGTCGAGATAGCTGAGAAGGGTTCCGTGAACCTGCAGGTCATCTCGACGGAGACCGATGAAGGCATAATGCTGCTTGAATCATTCGGCGGGATTGCCGCCATTCTCAGGTACAGACCATCAGGTTAGCCGAGAGCCATCATGGAATGGCACGGACCGCAGATCCGGTTCAGGCTCAAGAGACGTAGCGCAGTCGGCGGAACTTCTTCGCTAGTGCGACGACCTTCCTTCTCGCGGCACGTGAAGTCTCCCGGCCCAGTATTATCTTGCTGATAATCTCTGCGACCTCATTCATGTCTTTCTCTCGCATGCCTCTTCGCGTCATCTCGCTCGTGCCCAACCTGATCCCTCTGTCAACAATCACGTTTGCTTCCTGGAGTTTGTCAGGGATCTTCTCGGCATCCTTCAATCGATCCATATCTAGTAAGACCTGATGTGATGCAGTGTATCCGTCCTCTTTGCAGCGCACTGGAACCCCTGCCTCGTCAAGTCCTTGAGCGAGCGCGCGACTGTTCCGAACCACCTGACTCGCGTACTGCTTACCAAACTTCTTCGCCTCAAGAAGTGCAGCAGCAAGAGCCGCAATGCGATTCCAGTGCGCGTTGTCAACAACCGCAGGAAAGATCGTCTTCCGAACCTGCTCGCCCTCGGGCAGGTATGCGGCGATGATTCCGCCTTGAGGGCCGAAGAAGCTCTTGTGTGTCGAACCCACCAGAATCCTTGCCCCCTCTCTAAGAGGCTGCTGGAAAAGCCCTCCCGCGATCAAACCCAGAACGTGAGACCCGTCGTAGACCAGCATGGCATGAGTTTCGCGACAGACGCTTGCTATCGCCTCGACCGGGAGCGGAAAGAGAATGAAGCTCGCCCCAAGTACAACGAGTTTCGGCATCTCGTTTCTGATCAGTTCAACTGACTCATCTGTCCGGATGCTCCACCTCTCTTTGTCGAACGGAAAGTATAGGTTCTTGAGGCCGAGAATCTGCGGGTACCCGGCCTGCGTGATTCCAGGATATCCTCCATACTCAATGCCGACGCTGAGGATCTTGTCGCCTTGCCGAGCGAATGCGGAGAGTACAACCATGTCAGCAATATGCCCAGATAGCGGCGACACGTCCGCCCATTCCGAGCCGAACACGTCGCATACGAGGCGTCTCGCCAGTTCTTCCACCTGATCGGTGTACTTGGTTCCCAGATAGAAGTGGTCAGGTGACGTGTAGCGATGCCCGAGATCGGAGCCAAGAATCTTCCGGACGCTTGGGCTTGTGACATTCTCGGAGGGTATGAGGTTCAGACACTCCTCCCCCCTCCAGCGTTCATGCCTACGAAGTGAGTTCTTCAAGTCAGCTACCAATCTGACTCCTCACCAGAAGCTGTGATGCCTCTCAGCAGGAGCACTTCAATTTCAAATTCGTCTGTAGATCGCATCCTCGCGTGCACCGTGCCCAATCTCGCCTTCAATCTGTCTGAGTAAGAGGATGCGTTTGTAAGTAGGAGGATGCGTCGAGAACGCCTCGTTCAGTCCGCTCCACGTTGATCTCGCCTCCTTCTCCATGGCGAGCTGAAGTTCTCTCTCGTCAAGCACGCCGTCATGATCAAGATCATACTGGGCTCGTCTGTCTATGATATCCTGAACTTCACTCTTCGCCAGAGCAGGGTCCGAAATATAGAGCGCCCTTACGCCGTGAGGGTCTTCTGGTCGCAACGAAAGACCGTAGGCGATCTTCGTGAGGGCGCTCTCAAGGCTTCTGGGGGAACCTGTCAAGTAGCCTGAGTAGACGTCCGCAAAGTGCTCTCTAAGTCGGCTTAGCCTGAGAACGAGAAGTTGAGCAACGAAATAGACGACGAGCGCAACAATCCCGGCGATGGCAATGTACCCGGCATTTCTGTCTCTGTCCCGTCCTCCGGAGCCCATGAAAATTGTGCTTCTTGCAATCATGTAAGCAAGCAATGGAATCGCGGAGAGAACGGTCATCACAATCGAGTCTCGGTGTCTGACATGGCCAAGTTCATGAGCGATGACTCCCTTGACCTCATCCTCGTTGAGCTGTTTGAGCAGGCCTTCATGCACCGCAAGCGTCATGTTCGATGATGAGTTCCCGAACACGAAAGCGTTTGGGGCAGGGCTTGGCACTATAGCCAGCTTCGGCATCACGACATTACTGGCCGAGGCAAGCTCCTTGACCGTGTCTTCAAGCCAAGGATAATCGCCCTGCTTGAGATAGTGAAGATTCGTTGACCATGCAACAATCGACGGACTGATCGCAAACTGTATCCCAAGGAAGATGAGCGCCAACACGAACGAGCCCGCAAGAGTATCCAACGGGGACAGATTCATGCTGGTAGCCGCGCTGTACAGAAGAGACACCGCGCCCAGAAAACCCACGAAGATGACGAGCGTCAGTATGATCGTTGCAAGCATCGTTGTGCGAAGCTGGGCTAGACTTGCCATTCTGTTCACACACGGGCGACTGGCTTAACGTAGAGCAACTAAAAACCTAACGCTTGTCAGCGGACAAGTGAGGACGATAGGCCGAACGCAAGGGAGTTCATGACTTCTCGTTCCCTCGCGTGAGGCGTCACCTGCCTGGAACGAATGAACAATGCCCGTGATTCTACTCCTTGCGTCTTCGAATGTAGAGAAACCCCACCACTGCCGCTGCTGCGAGCGCTGCGCCTGTGGTCGCCAACACTTCGGTCGTGACAGAGAAGCGGTATTCCTTCTGGGCTAGCCAATCGAAACTTGGCACCGGGGCTCAGACACGGCGTCCCCTTCGCCCGCCCGGTCGGCGCGTTCCGTCATGCGGAACCGGCGTGACATCCTCGATCCTGCCGATTCTAAAACCAGCTCGTGCTAGCATACGTATCGCTGCCTGGGCGCCTGGACCGGGAGTTCGCGCTCCATGTCCCCCAGGGGCTCTCACTCGGATGTGAAGAGCAGTGATCCCTTTGTCCTTGGCAGTCCTCGCAGCGGCGGCCGCCGACTGCATCGCTGCATACGGCGAACCTTGAAGCCTGTCTGCTTTGACATGCTGCCCGCCGGAACTCCTAGCAACGGTCTCGGCTCCGGCAAGGTCGGTTATGTGGACCAGTGTGTTGTTGAACGATGAGTAGATGTTCGCTATCCCCCAGCGCTCAACACGCTTCTCGGAAATGCTTGCTTCCTCCTCTGTAGTGACGAGTCGTAGCGTACGATCTTGAACCGTTTATTATAGTTTTAGAGCACGCTCGGTAATCTTGCTTCATTGAAGGGGAGTCACGACGACACGACGACCGCTCAGAGAAGAAAATTGTACGAAGCGCGCTCCAAGGCGCGTGTTCGGTCGGGAAACCGGCAGCACTACTTTCATCTTGCGGCTTGACCTAGGTACGAGACGAGGCCGAGCATGTCATTTCTGATTCGTCCAGTGGAGGCGGGGGACTTGACAGGCGTCTATGCGATCGAGAAGGAATGTTTCGATGACCCTTACCCGATAGAGTTTCTTGAACACCTTATCAAGACCGAGAGCAGTCGCTTCTTGATTGCCACTCAAGCTGGAAGGATCGTCGCATACGCCGTTGCTACGGCAAGCGGAAGAGAGGGGCATGTCGTGTCAGTCGTCGTGGACCCAACCCATCGTCGAATGGGCATCGGCGCCGGGCTACTTGCCTCTGTGACATGCAAGCTGGTGGAAGCAGGCGTTGACGGAATTCATCTTGAGGTGCGAAAAGGAAACCGTTCAGCTATCTTGTTCTACGAACGGATGGGGTTTCAGAGATTCTCAGAGATCAAACGATACTATCCAGACGGAGAGGATGCGTTGGTGTTGACGCGACCGGTAGAATCATCGCACTCTGACCGTCAATAGGAGTGGACTGCTTCGAAGACTCTTACCTTCTTTCTATTGGACATAAGCAGCGAGACAACGTCTGAGGGCTCTGAGATCTGCCTATGGGGGCTAGATAGTCAACGGAAGGATGTTGTCATAGTCGACAGGAATTTCAAGCCCTATTTCTACGCCGTACCCAAAGATGACCTCGGAGCTGATACGCTTTCCCGATCTCTGCTCTCGTCCAAGACTGAGTATCGAGATGTGCTCGATGTCTCGGTTGTGGAAAAGAAACTCTTCAGTCGTCGCCTGAAAGTCGTCAAGATCAGCTGCAATTCCTCGGAGGCGCTTGAGGAAACTGCGAAACGTCTTGCGAAGAACGCTAGTGTGGAGCAAGTTCTCGGGGACGACATCCGCTACTCTTCGTTGTACTTGTACGACAAGGGCTTGACACCTTGTCGATGGAATCAAGTGGAAGTTGAAGAATGCGGACTTCCCGGAGCCCACGTAGACAGCTGCTATCGGGCTATAGGCTCCGCTAATACAACTTCACTTGAAAGGACTCCAAAATTGCGAGTCCTAGCGTTTTCGGTAATTGCGTTCGCAGAGAAGGGGTCTCCTCACGCAACGCAAGACGCCATTTCCGTAATCTCTGTTGCGACGAGCGACGGCCGGGCCCGCAGTTTCATCCGATCGAATCAGTCCGACCATGACTTGATGGCAGAATTCAGGAGCTTCCTAATGGAGTTCGACCCGCACATAGTGGCGGGTTTCGAGAGCAATAGGGACGGTTGGCCGTACCTGATTGAAAGAGCTAAGCGCTCAGGCAACTCACTCGGAGTGAGCCGGCTCAATTCGGAGCCGCATACGAGCGTCTACGGACATATCTCGATCACAGGTAGAGTGAGCATGGACATGCTCGACTACGCCGGCGAACTGCCGGAGGTCAAGGTGAAGAGCCTAGAGAATGTTGCCGAGTTCCTCGGCATCAAACTCGAGGCCCAGCTACCTGACGAGCTTGAGCTTGCTAGAATCTGGAAAGCGTCGCAAGAGAGACCTATGCTAGTAAAGGGTGCCGATGCTCGTGCACGAGCCACACTGAAAATGACCGAGCAGTTCCTAGAATTCGGCATGGAATTGTCGGCGCTCACGTACATGCCGCTCGATCAGGTGGCAACCGCAGCAGTTGGCCACCGTGTGGACTCGTACTTGATCAAAGAAGCTTACGGGCAAGGTCACTTGATCCCTCATCGCAGCGAGCAGGTCTACTTGCGATACCAGGGTGCGATCGTGCTTGCGCCTCGTCAGGGCCTGCACGAGAATGTGATCGCTTTGGACTTTGCTTCAATGTATCCCAACCTGATGATCCTCTACAACCTCTCGCCGGACACGTACGTACATCCGGGTGACAGGGTCAAAGACGATGCGTGCTGGATCATTGAAGGCCTAGGACACAGATTCAAGAAGACACCTCCTGGACTCTACAAGACCGCGCTCGCTAATCTCATCTCATCCCGAAACAGCCTGAAGACAAAGCTGAGTAACCAGTCACTCTCCGCCTCAGAGATACGCCTTCTGCGGGAACGAGAGCGAGCGGTGAAGGTGATCACAAATGCCTGTTACGGATACGCGGGTTGGACCGGGGCCCGATGGTACATTCGCCAGGTAGCGGAGTCCGCTGCCGCACTCGGGCGAAAGACCATTATGGAGCTAATCGATCGCTGCCAAGCAATCGGGCTAACTGTCATTTACGCTGATACTGACAGCGTCTTCGTGACGCACGATGAGAAGAAAGTTGAGTCTCTACTTCGTTGGGTGAATGACAACCTTCGGATGGACATTCGGCCCGACAAGACGTACGAGAGGGTCCTCTTCACTGAAGCCAAGAAGAGATACGCCGGCCTCCTTACGGATGGCACCATCGACATCGTTGGAATGGAGGTTGTGAGGGGCGACTGGTCTGAGATCGCACGGAAGGTGCAGGAAAACGTGATTGAACTCATTCTCAGAGAGGCATCTCCAGCCAAGGCCAAGGAGTACGTGCTGAAAGCAATCGATGAACTGAGGCGAGGCAAGGTCTCCATGGCGGACCTCGTCATATGGAAGAGCCTGACCAAACCTATTGAAGAATACAAGGTGAGAGCCCCCCACGTAGAAGCTGCCAAGAGGTATCTCAGCGCCGGTCGAGAGCTGCTACCTGGGGACAAGATCGGCTACGTCATCACAAAGAAAGGGGGGAAACTCTACGAAAAAGCACAGCCCTACTTTGATGTCAATCTAAACCAAGTCGACATAGAGTACTATGTATCGAGTCAAATCGTGCCAGCGGCGGCTCGAATCCTTGAGGTATTCGAGATCGGACAGGATGAACTACTGCTGGGAAGACAAAGCTCGTTGTCATAGTTACCTAGCAGCGACGTCTGAAAGGGTTAGCACCCTAACGTCGGATGGTTTCTTGGCTATCTCTGATAGTCTGTCCCCGATAACGAACTTGATCTTCATTTGATCTGCAACATCGAGTATGCGCTGCGTCACGACTCCGTCGAAGACGAGGATGTTGGCTGCCTGGATCGTGGGCAACTGGTTAGCGAGCTCGCTCACAGGAAGATGAGCGATCTCTCTTGCGGATTCATCAAACACAGCTGCCTCAAGCGTTCCTCTCAACTCGTGCGCCTTCTGAACAACAGCTTCGGGAAGTGACGGTCTAACCCCGACGCTGGGTTTCACTACGCCTTTGGGCGGTCCATGAGGCACGCGGTCCCGGAGCGCTTTCATTATCTCCTTCGGCGTCAGTTCCTCGACTTCCTTTCCGGGCGGGGCTCTTGTGAGGTAGTCTAGTTCCGCAACTTGGTCAAGTTCTTTCAGTATCAGGTCTCCGCCTCGATCTCCGTCAAGGAAGGCCGTGATCTCCTTGTTCTTGGACAAGGCGATGATTGTTTGCGGAATCTTTGTACCTTCTATGGCTACTACGTTCTTGATTCCGCATCTCAGGAGATTCAGGACATCTGCTCGTCCCTCAACTACTATGACCGAGCCGCTCTGCTGCACCTCTGGTCCCGCCGGAAGTCGGTCAGGCCCGAATTCCACAATCTCTGCCGATCGAATTGCTCCTGATACTTCTTTGACCATCTCGTCCGTGCTCGGCGAACCCTCAATCACCCACTTCTTGAGAATCTCCTTCGCCTTGTCTAGGATGACTCTCCGCTTTTCTTCACGGACATCCTCTACTTTCTCAAGCCTGACCTTCGCGGTGCAAGGTCCAATTCGGTCGACACTCTCGATCGCGGCTGCGATTATGGCTGTGGAAACCTTGTCCAAACTGGACGGGACCATTATCGTTCCAGTGGTCCTGTCTTGCTTTGATTCCAGTTGAATCTCTATTCTTCCTACTCTTCCGCTCTTCTGAAGCTCTCTCAGGTCCAAATCGGGCCCGAATAGGCCTTCAGTCTGCCCGAAGATCGCGCCGATCACATCGGGTTTTTCAACCACTCCCTCCACGTCGAATGTCGCCAACACGACATACTTCGTGGTGGGTGCAAACTGACTCTCTGTTCCCAATTGATGGTAAACCTCCAATTACGGACGCGGATGCGCATACCAGCCAACCTACTGCTCCTCCAAAGCATCCTTTCTCATGTGAGACACCCGTCGTGCGGTCTGAAGGAAAGTGAAGTTTGTGAGCGCTTTCGCGCGTCAGCTTGAAGAGCCCTTGAGACACAACTCCTGATAAACGTTTTCTCATCACCGAGTCGAAAGGCCGCTCCGGCAGCTCGTACGGGTTATTGTGAAACCATTTTAAGACGAGGACGATTTTCCCCTACCAGTGAGGGTGCAAGACGGTGGCTATCAAGATCGGGATAAACGGTTTCGGCAGGATAGGGAGAGCGTTTCTACGAGCATCCAAGAGATCAAAACTCAGGGCAGAGATAGTGGCTGTGAACGATATAGCTGATGCGAAAACGCTCGCTCACCTTCTCAAGTATGACTCAGTATTTGGCATACTGGATGCAGACGTGAGGCTCGTTCCTGGCGGCTTTTCCGTCGATGGAAACCAGATAACAGTCCTTTCATGCAGAGACCCCGAAGAACTGCCCTGGTCCAAGCTCGGCGTGGACATTGCCTTGGAATCTACAGGCCTCTTCACGGACCGAGACCAGGTGTCAAAGCACCTCAAAGCGGGAGCCAAGAAGGTCTTGATCTCGGCTCCTGCCTCAAATCCCGACATCACGATTGTGCCGGGAGTGAATGACTCGAAGTACAGCTCAAGGACACATCACATTGTCTCGTTGGCGTCATGTACGACAAACTGCGTGACGCCCGTTGTCAAAGTGCTCCACGAGAATTTCGGAATCCTCCGAGGACTGATGAGTACGGCGCACGCCTATACGAACGACCAGAGGATCCTGGACCTTCCCCATAGGGATCTTAGGCGCGCGCGTGCGGCTGCGCTTTCCATAATACCGACGACGACCGGTGCGACCAAGGCGACCACTGAGATTTTCCCCGAACTCAAGGGAAAGATCAACGGCCTCGCGTATCGAGTGCCGGTACCCGACGGCTCTCTGGTCGATTTCGTGGCCGAACTGGAGAAGGACACAACATCTGAGGGGATAAATGGCGCCTTCAAAGCTGCGGCTGAAGGACCCCTAAGGCGTGTCCTAGAATACTCGGAAGAGCCCTTGGTGTCCGTGGATATAATCGGAAACCCGCACTCCTGCATTGTCGACGGGCTGTCAACGATGGTCCTCGGCGGTAGAATGGCAAAGGTGCTTGCGTGGTATGACAACGAGTGGGGCTACTCAAACCGTTTGGTCGACATGATCGAGATCATAGCAAAGACCATCTAGCTAGTATGATCTCGCCTCGTCCTCAATCGCGAGGCTATCGACTGCCTCTCTAGGTATGTCGCCAAGTTCTCGATTCCCACGATCTCGGACCGAACGAGCGCCTTCAACTGTTTCCAGATCTCGACATTTGCCTTTACGCGCATCTGGGAGAGATCTCTTCGCAAACGCCAAGCGAGTGACCGACCTTCCTTGTCAAAGTCAGTGAGAATCAGCGCTTCGGAATGAGTTGCGATCGAGTCAAGAAAGTCAACAAGCCCTAGGCGGCGGGACTTCACGCAGAATATGGGGCCCGTGATCCCGAGCCGACGAAGGGCCCTCATGTCGTTTGGGCCTTCCACGATTATTGGGACTCCCCGTTTCGAACAGGCCGCAACTGTTTCGACTAGGTCTGTGACGGCCTCGAGCCGTCGCTCTTCGGCACTCAACTCCGATTGGGATCCTATCGGGTGATTTCCATGGCCGTGATACGGCTCAACAGATCGGGATCCTTCGCTAGTTCTTTTCGGACACCTTCAAGCCTGTCAGAAAGGGACTTGGCGACACCGTCCTTCAGGTCCTGCGGATGGAGTTGACCTGAGGCGTATGCCCTCTTGATCTCCTCGTACTTCTCAAATCTGATGCCTCCTCCATACTTAATGGATCTGTGAATCTCAAGGCTGCCCATCTGTGGCAACAGGATGAGGCGGACGATTTCCAAGACAGGATTGTTTTCGGTCTCTTTCGGCGGGCAGTATGCAGACCTAATCTTTTTTCTGATCTGCTCGGGGGCTTCATGAACCAGAATGGCGCTGCCAGGAACGCTCTTGGCCATCTTGCTTCCTATCTCAGAGTCAATCTTCCGATTCGCATCAAACCTACCTGCCGCACCTGTCCCGGTGCGATACTGAGATTCCCCACGGAGATTCGGCAGAAGATGCGTGTGCAGTGAAATCGGTGTTTTCCTGCCTAACTTCTGTGCTGTTTCACGAGCTATGACGTGTGCCTTTCTCTGATCAATTCCCGCACAGGCAATGTCAAGATCCAGTTGGAATATGTCTGCTGCTTGCATGCACGGGTAGAACATGGCGGCGGCCTCGACGTCTTTGGCGTCGATCTCTCGACCCATGATTGGAAGTGCCCTCCGTATTCTGTTTGTTGTATTGGACTTTGCTATCCGGATTACCTTCTCCCAGTAGTCGATGTTGCTTGCATGCTCGGAGGCCCAGCGATACGTCACCTTTTCCGGCGGTATCCCCAATCCGGTGAAGCAACGTTTGAAGTACTCCCCGCACACGCGAATATTCTGTAGGTCGCCGTTCAGCTTGTTGTTGATCCATGCGTGCCAGTCGGCGAGAAAGATCGTGAACTCGCAACCAGCGTCTATCATGTCTTTGATCTTTCCGCCGCAAACGAGTCCTGTTCCGATGTGCATTCCGCCACTAGGCTCGAAGCCCCAGTATGCTTTGGGAGAAGTCGTTGCGTCCAGAAGCAGTTTCAGTTCCTCTTCCGTGATGACTTCCTCGGTGTTTCGCGAGATTAATTCTAGCCGTTGCTTCACGTCCAAAGCATAGCCTCTCGCTGTGAGGTAACATGTAGACCTCTTAAATGATAGCTCAAGGTTTCACCGCGGGCAAGAGTCCAAGACGCACATGAACTCCCGCCCTGTCGCCCACGACACTAACACGCGAACTTCATCGAGGGGCGTCGCCCCACTGAGTCGGCTCTCTCAGAGGTGGGCTGTTTCTGGTGCCCATGCTCCCTATGTTTGTGGCCTATCAGATTAATGGTTCGATGCGGCCGGACATAACGCTTGGACGTTCAGCTCAAAGGCGGCAGCCGGGTTCTGGATTCCCCAGTTCTCCAGTACTTGCGGGTGAAGCTCACCTAGGATTCCAGCATGCGCTTCACCTACAAGGACAGAGGCCGCGCGCCCTTCCAGAAAGCTCCCGTGGTCCAGCTCCACTACTCGATGCTGCAAGCCAAGGTTCAGGAGCAGAGCATCTACGGACGCCCTTGCTTCAGTGAATGAAGCTTCAGCGTGGCATGTTACGCCGGCCAGTTTCACGACTTCCTCGACCTCAGAACCTTTGCGTAGGACGCAGGTTCCTGCCTCGAATACTCGCTGCGGATAGGCGACATGCACATTGGCCGATAGGATCTCCATTAAACTCGGAAGAAGCCAGTTGCGGAGACACGTCAGAGTCTGTACTCGCGGGTTCTGTAGCTCCACGAGTTCCACTGGAGGCACGTTCATGCGTGTGAAGAGCTTGTCGGGGTTCGATAAGGTGAACGTGAGCGTTTCCTGGAAGCCCAAGCCTACCATTACTTCCCTCAGTAGGTCATTGAACTTGTGTTGTTCTGTGATGCCGCCGACAGTCGCGTGCGATGGCCACCTTGGTTTGATCCGGTTCAAGCCGTAGGCAATGCCGATGTCTTCTATGATGTCGACAGGATGCATTATATCCAATCGAAAACAAGGCACGATGACGTCCAATGAGTCAGATGATGCTTTCGATGCATCGAATCTGGCTCTGCGCAGTAGCCTTATTCCCTGACCAACGGACAAGTCGATTCCAAGAACACTGTTCACGTAGTCAACGCAGATTCTCACGCGACGTGTCCTGAGCACCGGAGTCACGGCTCTCTTCGTACTTCCGTACGGATAGTGAACACTGCTCGAATAGATTTGGCCGGCACGATCCGCAAGACTGACGGTCACCATCATGAGCGCGTTCATCACGGTGTCCAGCGATGTGCCGGTGACTTCCACGAGGACATTACGTGTCTGCGGAGTGATTCGACCTAGGTCGTTTGAGTTTATGACCGGAGGAAAGGAAAGCACATTGTTCCTTGAGTCAAGCAAGATCGGCCAGAGAGGGTTCGATTCAACGATGTGACCGTACTCGATTCCCTTTGGGTGTTTGACCAGGATCTCTCTCAAAGTCATTCGATCGGTTGTTCCAAGAGGCACGAAGCTGATCTCGTCTGGCTCCACAGCGCTGTATCTGAGCGGAGGGGCTATGAGATCAAACTCGTAGAGTCCTATTGATGATCTCCTTCGTCTCCGGCCGTAGCTCTCGTCAAGCTTATCCTGCAGGTGCATCAAGCCACGAATCGCAGCGTCTGATAGCTTCACGTTCTTCACGACCGAGCAGGCGATGAATGGCCTGATCTTTCTCAGGCGAGGATCGATCTTGATCGAGACCCCCGAGGGACCTACGATCGAGTATTCTTCGAGGCCCGTCTCGATTCCGAGCAATCCACGCAGAGCCCGTGCTATGCCTTCAGGAGACCATAGGTCCGGTCTGTTGGTGTCCTTGTTCTCGAGGCTGAGCTCCTCGAGTCCCGTCTCTTCGGAAAGTGTGCGCGTTCCCTCGCACTTGATCAAGCTCAGCACATCGTTGAGAGCGGGCAGTTCTCTGGGCAGCTTGGCACGGACAAGCTTCTCAAGGTCCTGGTGTTCGACGACGACAGTGACCATCCTATCCGAGCTCCTGCCTTCTTAGCCAATCCAAGTCTTGAGAAAAGAGCATGCGCATGTCATCGATTGCGGCCTTCATCATGAAGAGCCGCTCGACCCCAAGACCCCAGGCTATCACAGGGACCTTGACACCAAGAGGGATTGTCAGCTCTGGACGAAAGATCCCCGATCCTCCGAACTCGAACCAGCCTGCCCCTTTCTTGTACGCGACGAGCTCAACACTCGGTTCAGTGAACGGAAAGTAATCAGGGTTGAACCTGACCTTGTCTGCGCCCGCCATATCTATCGCGAATCGTTCCAACACCCCCAGCAGATCTCTTAGAGTGAGATCTTCACCCACGACTATCCCTTCGACCTGATTGAACTCCGTAAGGTGCGTCTTGTCGACCTTGTCCGGTCGAAAACACCTCGCGATCGAGAAGTACTTTCCAGGAATCTGAAGCTCCTTGCTCACGAGGGTTCTGGCGCTTTGAGCAGTTCCGTGGCTTCTCAGGATCAGTCTGGGCGCTTCTTTTTCCGAGTACCGGCATCTCCATCCAGTCGACCCGGTCTTCCAGCCAGTCTCGTGCGTTCTCTTGACATTCTTGAGGTAGCGAGCGAACGGAGCGGGATTACCATACTCGGGCGATTTCACTAGATATATGTCGTGAACTTCGCGAGCCGGGTGATCCTGGGGCATGTAGAGGGCGTCACAGTTGAAGAACATCGCCTCAACGATCGGCCCAGTCATCTCTCTGAATCCAAGCGCGATCAGCTTCCACTTGAGCTCATCCAAGAATCGCCTGTAGGCCTGCTTCTTTCCCGGCCAAGACGCCGCGACCTCTGCTCTGACATCGTACTTCCTCAGTCGGACCTGCCGCCACGTCCCTGTCGCTAACATCTCAGGGGTTAGGCTGCTGACTTCAGGCTCGATCGTGATTCCTTGCGCAGCAACCTTCAAGCCTTCTTGAGTGATCGAAATGACCTTGTCTACTCGCTCGTGCACGCTCACGAGTTTCCTCTGTTTCAACACTTGCAGCTGAGCTGAATCTGCAGCGTCGAGTTTGGAGATATCGGTCTCCAAAGACTTGGAGAGACCTTGGAGTAGTTCCTCGTCGCGCGACGTCTCCGCCATCTTCTCAGCAACTATCATGGTCTCCTTGTCGACGGTTTCTAGTGAGGCCCAACCTTTTTTCTTGAGCCAACCGTAGACGATCGGAAGCATCTCCACTGGGACCTTCGCTAGGGGAGCAGCTTTGGACGCCTCCATTCTTCCTCCGTGATCGATGACAATCATCAGAACCCTTCGCTCGGGCAGCCCCTCCTCTGCGTAGGCTCGCCCCTCAGGCGTCAGACCCGCCAGCAAGGCGGTCTCGTCCTTCAGTGACGCGTACCCTTTCTCGGCGAGCGTTAGCGCGGCTCGCATCACAGCGGCTTCATCAAGCCCCGTCTGGGCTGCGATCTGTGCTGACTTTGCCCCCGCTGGCAGAGTAGCGAGCGCTTGCAGCGTTCTTGCTTCGTGCTCTCTGAGATCAATCACAGATGCCTGACCTCCGTTCGTATGTGCTCAGCACCGGTCCTTCAGTTGACAGCGCATAGTCCTGGGGTCGCAATCGTTGATGCGGACCACCAAGACGTGCCGATTCAAGTGCAATTGAGGAGTGTGAAAACGCAGTCACCGTCATCTTTGCTCTCGCGTCTCATCGTGTATCTCCGGTCACGCTGACGCGATACGTTCCTGTCGGATGATATATTAGCTCTGCGCAGACTCACTCTGGAAGGTTGAGGCCCTTCGACTCGGCGAGAAACTCTTCTATGTGATCTCTTGCTTTCTCACGTTTGGCCTGATGTTCGCGGAGAAAGAGTTTCACACGATCCGCGAGTATGTCCTTGCATTCCCCGCAGAGTATGCGTCCCGACAGGCAATTCTTTCGAAGCTCTTCGATCTCCTTGTCATCATCCATGAACAGGTAGTACTCGTAGTGATAGACGCTGCAAATGTCAGGGTTCGCGCCAAGCCTTCTCTGCTCTTCCACTGTCGCTCGTCCCCCAGTGAAGGCGTTCATTATCTTCCGCTCAGCCAACTCCAGCGAGTCGGTGGTGAAGATAGCGGTCTCGGGCATCGAGGCTGACATCTTTCCTCCTTTTCCAAGGCCTGGCAGGAACTTGCAGTGAATCTGGGCGGGCTTCGGATACCCGAGTTTCGGCGCGACGTCACGTGTGACTCTCCAGTAGGGATCTTGATCTATCGCTGCGGGTATCAGACATGGGACGCTCTTGCCGCTCAAAGCCGATGGGAGAAACGCCGGCACCGACTGGATTGCGGGGAAGAAGATTATTCCGACGTTGGAGCTATCCTGGAAACCAAAAACGGCCTTCACGGTCGAAAAGGTCATGTGCTTCGCAACCTTGACCGCTAGCTCGTAGAGATACTGAATGTTCTTGATGTCAGAGATTATGACGGTTCGCTTTGGATCAAATCCGATCGCTATGATGTCCAGTGAATTCTCATAGGCCCAATGATACGGGTCTTCAAGGCTCTTGTTCTGATGGATCAGGAACTTCTCGTCATCGGTCATCTGAAAGAAAAGGTTCGCCTTGAAGATCTGTTGAAGATGCCTCGTGAATATCCAAGGAACTATGTGCCCAATGGTAACAGGTCCTGAGGGTCCGCGTCCAGTGTAAAGCGCAAACTTCTGACCCTTATCGTACTCGTCCAAGATCCAGTTGAAGTCCCTGTGAGAGAAGAAGATCCTCCTACGGAGTTGAGTGTGTAAGGTCCCCGCGTGTTTCCGAAGATGTTCGAGGAGCTCGATCGTCAAGTTCTCGGTTCCGAACTCGCGCGTAAGCTTGTCGTAATCGATCTTGCCGGAGACTTCCCATGGAGTTACTACCATTTCCTCGTTACTATTCGACAGTGACAGCCTCTCCAAGACTTGTTGTGGCTCACGAATCCTTTCGGAAGTCCAGCTAAGTTTCTCAATCCTAAATATAATGCAAGCGATAGCTTTGCGCTAGCCACTTCGTGGGTGCTCGCGCAATTGATTTCCAAGGATGAAGTCGAAGCCTACCGAAGAGGAGGACAAATCGTCTCGCAGCTTCGAAAGACTGTACCTGCGTTCGTACGCGAGGGTGTGCCGGTTCGGGAGCTATGCGAGCGGGTAGAGCGGGAAATCGTTGCTCTTGGAGGGCAACCGGCGTTTCCGTGCAATGTTGGTATCAACGAGGTTGCGGCCCACTACACGTCACCTTGGGATGATGCAAGCGTTGTACCCAGAGACGCTGTAGTGAAAGTTGATTTCGGCGTGCATATCGACGGCTACATCAACGATAGCGCCGTGACGGTTTCTCTGAGTCCGGTCTACCGTTCGATGATCGATGTTGCAGATGAGGCCCTACATGCGGGGATTGCAGTGATAGCTCATGGCGTCAGGTTCTCTGATGTGGGCGAGCAGATCCAGAGGGTAATCACACAGTACGGTTGTAGACCCATCCGAAACCTAATGGGCCACAAGGTTGAACGGTACACTATCCACGCGGGGCGGTCTGTCCCAAATGTCGCCGGGCCCGCGCCTGGACGGTTCGAGGTTGGAGATGTCTATGCTATCGAGCCGTTCGTGACCGTGAAGGAGGCCGCCGGCAGAGTTGAAGACTCTGATCAAGCATTCATCTATCGAGCGGTCAGAGAGAAGGGCCTTCGCTCTGAATCCGCCAAGATGATAGTCGAGCATGTTAGGAAAACGTACAGGACCCTGCCTTTCGCGTCGAGGTGGCTCTACTCGGCTCTGGGTAGGAGCGTCGTTGACAGCGGCTTATCTGAAGCTGTGAGGGCAAAGTGCATTTCCGGATATCCTGTCTTGGTTGAAGCAAGCGGGAAGATCGTAACGCAGGCCGAACACACACTCATTGTGACGGAGAACGGATGCGAAGTCCTAGCGATCTAGAGTCGACTCTTCTTCGCAGGTTCCTCTGCGTATATCGATTCGACTCGCATCGTACCGTTACACTGCTGACACTTGCCGACTTCCTTGTAGACGAAGTCACCCTGGTTGAAAGCCCGCACTACTTTGAACCCGCAGTTCCCGCAGAGCACGGTTGAGAGCACCTTCGTCGCCAGGCTCTGAAGCATCACTATTCTCCTGCGCATCTGCATGATGGAAGATACGGCCAATACGATCGCCACTGAGCTTGCGATCGCATAGAAGTAGAAGCTCTCCATGTTGCCTTGTTGCTGGAAGTTGAGGGCCGAGTACATCGCCCAAACCGCCCACGCCAGGATGATGATACTGAAGACAACCATCAGGTAACTGTACATGGTGCCTGGTCTGGCTTCCAAATTCCGTGGCCTACTGCGAGATACCCACCGTGTTGCCGATTCCGGCAACGATGATGAGTTCTCCTTCCTTCGTTCTCTCTTGAATGAGGGCTTTGATCCTCTGAATGACGCCGTCGGCAGCCTCAGCGATCTCCTTCTTCATCGGTGTGATCGCTTCCTGAATGCTCTCCTTGATTATGATAGCATAGACAGGGATCTTGTGTTTTGTCGCCTCTTCCTCTATCTTGAATCGCTCCGTTCCCACTCCACCGATAGCCGCCCCGATGCCGTCGCTGATTTCCCCTGTCTTCTCTCCTTCGAACTTTAGAGCAGCGTCAACCATCACGACCATGGCTACCTTTCCTTTGTTTTCCTCGATGAGGATACGAATTGCGTCTCCAGGTTTTCCAACGTTTCCGCCTGGTCCTTTCGCCTTGAGGGCTATCACCCGGCGTCCTTCGAGCGTCGTCTCCGCAACCATGATGTCCTTTTCGACTTCTCGCTTCTCGTGGTCGCGCATGAGCTTCGATGCGACGAGAGCACCGGCTCCGTCGCCGACCGGCTGTCCTTGAGCAAACGCTTTCGCCGCGCCAGAGTATGCCTCTGCTTCCTGCATGATCAGAGGTAGCAGCATCTGGAGCTGCAGTATCACGTAGAAGCTTGAGGTCTTCTTGCCGAGAAGATAGAAATGCCTTACCACCTTGAAGAGCATGTTAAGCGCCCATGAGGCCTCGACTAAGTTCTCGAGATTGTTGACTTGCGCGTCGGTTGCGTCTGGTGCCAGCTTCCGGACATCGGCTTTGAACTTCACGTCGCGAACATCCAACAAGTGGTCAAGTTTGCCAATTATTCCGGCGGGATCAAGGTCGACCGGGGTGATCAAGAATTGCTCGAGAAGCCCTGAGAGCGCAGGCGTAGGATCCTCCTTCGGCTTTCCAATGTCTTTGATCGTTCGAAGTGCAAGAGCCTTCGCGTCATTCTTGATGCCTTCAAGTTTCCTCACCGCACCGTCAAGTTGCAGGATTGCAATCCTACTCTGTATCTGCTGACCGAAGAAGAAAGAGGCAAAGATCATCCCGAAAATCAGCAGGTTGATGAGGTTCGCTAGGAAGCTACTCCCTCCCCCTGCTGTCGGGATCTGGAGCACAACATCAGATATCAAATGGGTGTCCTCAATCGAGACGCCTGTAGAACGCCCGGGCGTCGTTATAAACATTCATTGATCATTCCAGCAAACAGAATTCACATGGAGTTGGCAGCTGTCCAAGTTTCGCGTGGCCTTGCGGAACACACTACCGCCTGAATCGCCTGGGAGATTCACTTCCGTGTTTTCGGCGACGCATGCTTTCGAAATGGGAACGGGTCCTAGCTCCCAGCTATGGCCGCCAACTCCAGCAAGGTGCTTCGCCAAGCGATAATTAAACGTTGTTCGGTTCGCAGAGGAACGCATAGACGCTCGAGATGGCACAGCAGGTTCCGGTGAACTTCTCCGCAAAGTCACAGGCAAGACTTGGTGGGGCCGAAGGGATTGTCATGGCGTTCTCGCCACTTTGAACCCTCGACTTCCGCCGATCTCACTGTCTACGGGTTTCTCCCGCGCTCCGGAAGATCGTCATCCCACACGGTCAGCAAACCCGTACCATGCCAAAGGCTTCTGGAGCCCTTCACGGGGTTGTCCTGTCGTCATCCCTGGCTAGATACCGCCGAACCTTGCGGCCGCCTACGGCCCCACAGGCTGACGACTCTCTGGCCCCACCGGGCTAAACTCGCACGCGCGCTTTGTATATAATGTTTCACACTTCTTGGGAGATTCCGGTGAAAACTTGAAGTCGCGCGTCAAGCGTTTCGTTGGCGTCTCGCGCTGCCCTGCGGACGATCAGCGTCGATAGGAATTCAAAGGCGTAGCATATCGACGCAAGTTAGCAGGCGAAGGCCGTGCACGAACACACGGTCATTCGTTGCTCAGGTTTCTGCAACAGCCAAGTCTAATAAACGCAGGATAGGAAGGCTTGATGTGACGCGAATGATCCGCATAGGCATAATTGGGAAGACGAACACCGGCAAGACCACCTTCTTCAACGCCGCTACACTTCTACATGCCGAGGTCTCCACCTATCCATTTACAACGAAGAGACCCAACACTGGCATGGCGTATGTCCAGACTGTCTGCGTTTGCCGAGAGCTGGGCTTCCAGGACAAGCCGCGAAACTCAAGGTGCATAGACGGGTGGCGGTTCATTCCAGTAGAGCTGGTAGACCTCCCGGGATTGATCAAGGGCTCATGGAGGGGTAAAGGACTGGGCACGCAGTTTCTTAGCGTAGCGTCTCAGGCCGATGCACTGTTGCACGTGGTTGACGCGTCAGGCAGCGTTGACGCAGACGGCAAGCTGACCCGCCCTGGTATGGGCAACCCAGTCGCAGACGTCTATGATATCGAGGAAGAACTGACTCGATGGTTCATCAAGATAGTGGACAAGAGCATTTCGAAGATTCGCCGCCAAGCCGGCAAGAAGGATGTGGATGAGGCAATATTCGAAGCACTTGCAGGATTGAAGGTTCGTCTCGATCAGGTCAAGCGAGCACTTCACGAAGTGGAACTAGCCGATATTGAGCTCAAAGACTGGAAGTCGGATGATATCGCTCGGTTTGCGAGGAAGGTCCGGGAGATCGCCAAGCCCACAATGATCATAGCGAACAAGATGGACCTTGCCTACGCGGAACAGAACTACAAGAGACTCGGCCAAGAGTTCGGAGGAGCTCTTGTGATACCCTCCTCGGCAGACGCCGAATTGGCGCTACGGAGAGCAGAAGAGAAAGGCTACATCCGATACATACCCGGGGAGGAGACGTTCCAAGTTCTCGCAGCCAGCAAGCTGACGCCTGAGCAATCGAAGGCACTCATGTATGTTCAGCAGAGGGTATTCACAAAGTGGATACGGACGGGCGTGCAGTTTGCACTCAATTCTTGCGTGTTCAAACTTCTCAACATGAATTGCGTCTATCCGGTGGAGGATCAGGAGAAGTTCACCGACAAGAAAGGAAACGTCCTACCCGATGCACTTCTGGTTCCTTACAACGCCACCTTGTCAGACGTAGCGGCCCACATCCACACAGAACTTGCCCAGACCATGATCTATGGAATTGACGCAAGGACAGGCGTGCGATTGCCTGCCGACTACATAGTCAGAGACAGAGACGTGATCAAGATAGTCGCAGCCGCCGAACGACGGGCAAAACGCAGAACCTAGCCAGAGAAGACCTTCAGCAGATCGGCTTTCGTAATTATGCCTGTCACTTGCCCTCTGTTCATCACGAGAACCGCAGGGTGATACTGTAGGAGAGCTGAGATCAGGGACAGAGGGGTTCTCTCATCAATCTGGGGGAACGCTTCGGCCATCACGTTCTTCACGGGCACTCTGGAAAGATCATGCGGGCTAATGCCTGAAACTATTCGGTCCATGATTGTCTTCTCGGCGATGCTTCCGACGATATGTCGCCCATTGAAAACCGGCAGTTGAGAGAATCCTTTCTCATTCATGATTGTTGCAGCCTTCGAAACGGGCTCATCTTCTTCCACTCCGACCACTCTAGGTTGTAGGAGGTCCTTCGCGCGCGGTTCCTTCTCTCTCTGCAGTCTCTCAAGCGCGTCGAAGATGGCTTTGGTCTTCAAGTATGATGGCCCGGTCCTACCGGCCTCAATCTTCGCGATCAGTGATTGACTCACGCCGGCAAGTCGTGCGAGGTGCTTCTGGCTCAAGCCTAGAACTCGTCTTCGCTTTGAGATCTCCTCAAGTCGAGGAAGCATGCAACTACACCTCTCTGGAGCTATTCCATTTGGAATAGGTTCGTCAGAACGCTATTAATAGGCGATGCTGGTTGTAGCCGGGCCGAGGTTTCAAGATGCCAAACATATCCGTTAACGTACTGAATCAGACTCCGGTCGAAGACCAGCCCATCGAGATATGCGAACGCAAGGGCTTGGGACACCCTGATTCGATTTGCGACTCTATAATGGACAGGATCTCAGTCGCTCTAAGTGAGGAGTACCTGACACGTTTCGGCACAATCATGCATCACAATATCGACAAGGGACTGCTGGTTGCTGGAGAGGTCGAGTGCAAGTTTGAAGGAGGAGAAGTTGTTCATCCAATGTTGATGGTCTTCGGCGACCGCGCCACATTCACCGTCGGACAAGACAAGATACCAGTCGAAGAGATCGTTCGAGAGACTGCAAAGAAATGGTTCAAACAAAACTTGCGCATGGTCGACCCGGACAAGCATGTGAACTATCAGATCGAACTCAAACGTGGCTCTGACGCCCTGACTGACATCTTCAAGAGGAAAGGGAAGTACCTAGGCGCGAACGACACATCGGCCGCGGTAGGTTTCGCCCCGATGACCACAGCCGAGCGTGTCGTCCTCGAGACAGAACGATTCCTCAACTCCATGGACTTCAAGAAGCGTTTCCCGGAAGTTGGAGAGGATATAAAGATCATGGGCATGAGGAAAAACAGACAGCTGAACCTAACCATCGCAATCGCCTTTGTAGACCGATACGTGAACAGCGAGACGAGCTACTTCAGGCGCAAGGACGAGGTCGAACAGGAAGTAATCGAGTTCGTACATTCTGGAGCGCAGATCGACTCAGTAGATGTGAGCATAAACACGGCGGACATGCCTGGAAGAGGACTCCCCGGACTGTACCTTACAGTACTTGGAACATCGGCTGACGGGGCTGATTGCGGACAAGTCGGAAGAGGAAACCGAGTGAACGGAATCATTCCCCTAAATCGGCCAACATGTTCCGAGGCTGCAGCGGGAAAAAACCCCGCCAGCCACGTTGGTAAGATCTACAATCTTCTCACATATCAGATAGCCAACCGCATTCAACGCGAGACAAGCGGCGTGCGAGAGGTCTATGTCTGGCTTCTGAGTGAGATCGGCCGACCTATCAACGACCCGAAGATCGCCTCCGTTCAGCTAGTTCTCGATCAAGGCACATCTCTCAAAGAGATCTCGGGCACCGTTCAGGAGTTGATCTCGGCAGAACTCTCGAACATCGACAAGTTCAGCGAAGAACTTGCTCACGGACGCATCCCAGTCTGCTGACGAACACTTCTCCTTCCAGTCTTCAAAACTGATCGGTCACATGCCGGGCCGTTAGAAAAAGAAGTGAAATGCGAATTGCCAACGATACTCGCGGATGGCATCGCAGCTGTTTTGAAGAAAATCTTGGCAGCGTTGGTGGTACTTCTTATTTCCTCGTACTTCGTCTCGATGGGCCTCGGTTTGTTTCTGATCTATGCCATGCCTCAGGGACTTGACGCCGCATCAAGGCAAGTTGCTGAGCTTCCGTTCAGTGTGCTCATGAACGTCAACTTCAGGATCCCGCTAGGGGTCAGCGTGGGTTTCTTCTTCCTCGTGATCTGGCTTCTCTACAGTGGCGCCTTTATCCTGGCTTGGTTTGATAGGCCCAGCTTTCCTTCTTCCCTGAGAAGTTTGAGTCGTCCGGACGTGTGGCGCTCAAACTATCTTGTAGCTTTGCCCCAGTTTGCCTCAGTACTGTTTGTGGCCGTTGTCTTCCTACAGGCTCTTCAGGAATCAGCGGGAGTCCAGACCGGCGGAATCTCGTTCGAGAGTCCGGTGTTGGGCTTCCTGTCTATCTCATATGCTCCCCTTGTTGAGGAATTCAGCTACAGGATAACAACCATAGGGATCCTTGATGGACTGAATCACATCTGGAAGATGCGCAGACTTCCTTCGAATCAAGGTCGTATAAGCGCCATCCGTCTTCTGATGCTGAACATATGGAAGCCTGAAAGAGCCAAGGAAGTCCTGGGGTACAATACCATTCGTAACGACGGCGTGAGAAGAGGAATCTCACGGTTCGAGTGGATCGTGCTGGTTCTAACGTCAGGCGCGTTTGGAGCAGTTCACTACCTGTCTGGAGGAGGGTGGGAAATTGGCAAGATCTCAACCGCCATGCTCTCCGGGTTCGCTATGGGCTTCGTGTATCTGCGCTACGGCGTGTACGCTCCGATCTTGCTCCACTGGTTCTTCAACTACTACTTTGGAACATTCGATCTTGCTTCACAACTGAACATGGCGGGAAGTGACTCCGCCTCCTTTGCGGTGGAGCTTCTGAACCTAGGGACCGGGGCTCTGCTGGTCGTCGCGACCGTGGCAATCTATCTTCTGGGAACATGGAGCTCGAAACATCACAAAACGCAGATGTGAATGATCGCAGGCGAATCTCCGAATGTTTCATAAGGAATTGTTTCGCAGAGCTCAGCATCGCAGGTGTCGGAGAGTGTCTCACCGCCAAGTCCATATGCGTCCGTAGACCTCGCAGCTAAGACAACGACGACAATCGACCTCATGCGGGAGGCGTCCCAAGATGAAACGTGATACGAAACTGTCGAGGGGAGCCAAGGTCCGAGAAGACAGGATGCGCCTGCCCGCGAGATATGATCAGTCTGAACTCGAAGCGTCGTGGCAGAAGAACTGGGAAGAAGCACGCATCTACCGGTACGACCTCAGCGACCACTGGAAACCGACCTACTCCATTGACACCCCTCCTCCCTACCCCAGCGGCGAGTTCCACATGGGGAACGCCCTCAACTGGTGCTACTTCGATTTCGTCGCTCGCTACAAGCGAATGAGCGGTTTCAATGTGCACTTTCCCCAAGGATGGGACTGTCACGGGCTCCCCACAGAAGTTCGAGCAGAACGTACTTTCAACATCAGGAAGCGGGAGATATCGGTCGAGAGGTTCCGCGAGATCTGTGTCAAGCTCACCACAGAGTACATCGAGAAGATGAAGTCGGCGATGAAGGCCATGGGATACTCCATCGACTGGAGCTTGGAGTATCGCACGATGGATCCTGAATATTACAAGCTGACCCAGCTTTCGTTCCTCCTACTCCTGAAACGTGGGTTCCTCTACAAGGGAGAACATCCAGTCAACTGGTGCCCCAGATGTGAAACCGCAATCGCGGAGGCCGAGGTGGAATATGTCGACAGCAAAGGAACGCTCATCGACATTCGTTTCCCCACGAGCAAGGGAGACCTCGTCGTCGCAACTTCGCGTCCCGAATTCGTACCAGCTTGCGTGGCACTGGCTGTCAATCCGTCTGATGCCCGTTACAGAAGGTTTGTGGGTGGAGAAGCCATCGTGCCCGTGGTCAATCGCAGAGTCCCAATCTTGACAGATGAGCTCGTTGACGCCCACTTTGGCAGCGGTGTCGTCATGATATGCACGTTTGGAGACAAGACTGATGTCCGCTGGCAACACAAGTACAACCTTCCGGTCGTGAGGATCCTAGACGCTCAGGGGCGCATGACAGAGGAAGCCGGAAAGTATGCCGGGCTCACTATTGCGGAAGCTCGGAATGCGATCGTCGATGACATGAGGAAGACCTCGCAGGTCGGAGAATCAAGACCCCTCAGCCGGGAGATCGGGACATGCTGGAGATGTCACACGCCGGTCGAAATCTTGTCAGCGCCCCAATGGTTCATGAAGACCAAAGCCATGACGGAGCAGATAATCAAATGGACGAACCTAGTGACTTGGATCCCAGACTTCTCAAAGAGCAGAATGATAGAGTGGGCAAGGTCTCTGGACTGGGACTGGGTGATCTCACGGCAGAGATCTTTTGGAACTCCGATCCCAGTCTGGTACTGCCGAGGCTGTGGTGAAATGCTGCCCGCCAAGGAAGAATGGCTGCCAGTGGATCCACGATCGCAGCATCCGCGAGCAGATTCGTGTTCACAGTGTGGATCACGCGATTTCATTGGCGAGTCAGATGTGATGGATACGTGGATGGATTCCTCCATCACTTGCGCGGTACATGCGGGCTGGCCGGATAGGATGGCGGAGTTTGAGAGGCTGTTTCCCGCTGATCTACAGCCCAACGGCTTGGACATCATTCGAACGTGGGACTACTATCTGATGGCTAGGCATCTGGCATTGTTTGAGGAAGCACCGTACAAGACCGTCCTCGTCAACGGGATGGTTCGAGGTGCCGACGGCAGAATGATGCACAAGTCATACGGTAACTACGTGGAAGTCACCGAGGCGATCAATAAGTACGGCGCAGACTCGGTGAGGCAGTGGGCGGCGGCCGGGGGATCAACGGGCTATGACATTCCATACAGGTGGGCCGATGTGCAGCATGGGCGCAAGTTTCTCACGAAGCTCTGGAACGCTGCTAGGTTGATACTGTCATCGCTTGGGGACTATCCCCCAGATCTATCAGCTCCAAAGCTTGAGCTACTGGATAAATGGCTCTTGAGCAAACTCAACAAACTGGTCAAGTCGACAACGGATGCATTTGATAATTTCCAGTTCAACGTGGCGACAGATTCCACGAGGAATTTCTTCTGGCACGATCTATGTGACCAGTACCTCGAAGCCGCGAAGTACCGACTGTATGCAGAACATGCTGAACCTGCGGAGAGCAGAAGAGCCGCCCAGTTCACGCTGTTCCGCACTCTTGACGTCGTCTTGAGGCTGCTTGCTCCGATCTGTCCTCATGTCGCGGATGCTCTGTACCACGAACTCCAAAAGGGTCGCGCCAAAGTCGAGAACGTTCATGTGGCTCCTTGGCCAACAGCAACTGACGAACTGATCGACGAGGAATCCGAAAAGCAGGGCACGATCCTTGTTCGAGTACTCTCAGAGATTCGTCGTGTGAAATCTGAGAGGCGAGTGTCGATGAAGGCGCCGATCAAGAGACTGAGGATTCACTCGGTAGAAGAGGTAGCGAGTGTGGTACGCGCCCACCTCGACGCCATTCGGCAGATTGCAATAGTTCAGCAGGTAGAAGTTGTGCCGAGCAAAGCCAGAACAAGCAAACTACCCTTGGAAAAAGGCGCTGACTTTCAGTTGACCGCAGAATTCTAGGCGCGAAGTCTTTAATACACAAACTAGTTTTGTTAGGGGAGCGGTTCGCCATGAAAGTAGTCGAATTGAAGCCGGGGATGAGACGAGTTGATGTCGAAGGCAGGATAGTCGAGAAAGGAGAGCCGCGGCAGGTTCAGACCCGCTTCGGTGAAACTAGCAGAGTCGCAGATGCAGTCTTGACTGACGACTCCGGCTCGATCAAGATGTCACTGTGGAACGAGCAGATAGACAATTTCAACGTGAACGACGACGTGCGCGTTGAGAACGGGTACGTCACGAGCTTCAGAGGGGAACCTCAACTGAACGTAGGGAGATACGGTCGCCTTATCGAGAAACAAGCCTAACAAGAGCAAGCCTAGACTAACTCACCGGTGTTTCGCGTGCGGCGAAGCACCAAGCGGGAGCCGTTCATGACATGAGCGAGGACGACAGGCTGGCCAAGATCAAGGAGCTCCTCGATTCGACGCTAGCAGAGTTCGAATCCGTATTCAACTCGGCTGGCACATTTGATCAATCTAGGGTAGGAAACGGCTGGACACCTTCAAGCATTCCAGTCCAGACGTACGCGATCGAAGCGATGCCCCTTGATCAGGCCGTGAAGATCGCGGAGTCAAGAAAAACTCGCCTCTTCGGACCTCCCGGGCTACTGAGATTTCGTTCCAGAAAAATCGAAATGGCTGCGGACCCTGTTTTGGTCTATCTCCCCTTCTGGAAAGTGAAAGGGTATCATGAATGCTTCTATTTCAGAGGCAAGACATACAAAGCGACCGTGCCCGACGACGTTGTTGCGGTTCAAGTAGGCGGCCGGATCAGGACCCTAACTTCCGAAGCTGGGATCCAGCGCTCTTTCTTGGGTAAGATCCCAGCTTTGTTTAGGCGAATCCTGTTTGCACAACGCGAGTCTAGGTACTTCACTGTAGATAGGGCAACGGAGCTCGCCTACCAGTTCAAAGAGGGATCTGTCCTAGTGGATGGACAAGGAAAAGCAGATCTTGCGATGGAGTATCTGCTCGAAAAGAAGCCGCAGATGCGACGACTGGAAAAGCGAGATGCACTCGAAGGCGAGCTACCGGCCGCAAAGTTTGTGCCGTTGACTTTCACAGTTGACGATGTTGTGCGGCTTCTTCACAGCAAAGTCGTGAAGCCGCCAGCTCTCTTCAGCAAGATACTAACCAACAGGTTTGAAATCACGGAGCTCGACCTGTTCGAACTGCCTGTCTACCTGTTCAGGTATAGGTACTTGGCGAGAGAGAGGGAACTCCGGATTCATGGAGTAACCGGCGAATCGCTGAAATAGCGGCCAAGAGACGGCGGGGTCAAACGGCCCCTGAATGCCGACAAGACGCGCTTTGCTCCGAGATACAGCCGGCGCCAATACTTCGACAGCAGCCACCTCGCTACAACGAGAGCTACGATGACCGCTAACATCATTTCGAGGACGGTGTAGGGTTCGACGATCACCTCAGCAGATGCGGATCCGACGTTTCCGTAGGTATCCTTCGCCTCCAATGTAAGGTTCCAAGCTCCCGGCCTGAGCAGGTCATTCCACGTGAACGCATGCTTGACAACCCAGACTGCAGCGGCTTCGTCATAGCTTACAGTAGCGTTCACCTTCATGTTCCCGTAAGTCAACCAACCTCGAACGGTAGCGTTGGTAGTCACCCCTCCGTCGGGATAGGTAACCTGCGTATATGCAGTCATCGTGTCGAAGGGGACCTGGTAGTGAGTCGAATTGAAGCTGGTACTAATCCTAAGCATCGCTGGATTCACGCTGAAGCTGTCTGTCTCGATGTCATTTTCCGGGCCGGTATTCCCGTACCCGTCATCAAAGCTGCTTGCCGGCAACATGAACTTGTATTTCACGCCGAGCGTAGCGTTTCGAGGGATCTTGAATTGACCGACCCAAATTCCGCTTGCGGCACCGGAAGGTGCAAGTCCGAGATCAGCTACCTTGAATTGTCCTGCATAGAATGTAGCTGGTTTGAGACCTTCCTTAATAGACGTGACCGCCGTGGAGTCTCGATACTGTACTAGGAATTCAGCACTGGCGATCTGCATTCTCTCGTAGAGAGCTGCAGGCTGAGCTAGAACTGTGACATTCAGCACGGCAGGGGTTACGGAGAACTTTGAGATTGACACGAACTCCTTGTCCGGGTAGTCGTACGTTCCAACACCGTCTATGAAAACGGTGTAGGATTCCGTTATCGCATCCGGCGGTATCTTCCAAGTCGTTACGAATGTCCCAGTCTCGTTTGCGGCTATGGTTGCGTCGTACACGAAAGCGGCTGCGGGATTGCGGATGGTTGCCTTCAGACTTCCTTTTGGTAGTATGCCGCCTCCTTTTACTTGAACGACCTCTGTGCGCTGGTAGACATACTTGTCGGTGCTCCATATCCCATAGTGCGCTCGAGCTATGGCAGTATCTGATGCGGGCAGGTCCGAGATGCTCACCAAGTGCGTTCCGAGAGGGGACGTTGGTTCAATCGGCAGTGAGACACCCGGCGGAATCTCTCCCTTGTCCGTCGCGGTGAACGTCTGTCCGCTGTTGCGGGTGGAATTGTCGAATGGAGTCTGAATCCAGATCACATACGATCCTTTCGCCTTGAAGCCCACACCTTGGAGTACCACTTGCTTGTCCCGCAGCGTATAGAATGACTGATCCGTCAGAAGGGAGGGCGCGGCCTGTGCAACTGAGAGAATCGGAAAACCAGCGGCAAACGTGACAACAAGCAACAACGAGACCGTTGCCGCCAGTATCGGTTTCATCTGCTCTCGAACTCCCTTTTCGATTGACTAGCTAAATAACAACTTCTGAGCGGGTAGTTAACGCGATTAGGCGTCGCGTGACCGGTCCCGGGTCAGAGACTCATCGCGTCTCCGATGCCTTTCGAGAAGCTCATCCTGAGAAGAAGCGGGAAGCAGATCGACCTTGGGACTGCAGACGCCATCCGGCTCGTCCTCTAGTGTACAATTCCGTTCCGCCCATACTACTGCACTGTCTCTCTCAGGTCTTGATCCAGCAAGTATCTAGGAGAGTAAACGAGTTCATCTCCCGCCTTCTCCGCCCACTGCGATCACATCGTATTTCTTGAAGCGCCCACAGCTCCTCTCGTTCTTCTTCTCAGAGTCAAGAGGTTTGAATCTATCCAAGTTGATGGCGAGAAGATGGCGCCGGGAGAGGGATTTGAACCCTCGCGGCCCCAAAGGACCACAGGCTTTCTGTCACGACTCCAGGCCTGGGCTCCCATGTTGGGATCTGCCCCGTACCAGGCTCGGGAATCCCGGCGTAGGTCAACCGCACCCGTCGAACTGTTCAGGACTTGCGCGTGAAGCGTCATAAAGATTCTCATCAAGACTCGTAACGAACATTCGCTTGTGGATAGCGCGATGCGGATGATTCTGCTAGCCGCGCCACATTTTGGGGTACGTTCCGCGCGGCATGAGAACTCTCATGACCTTCGCGGCGATTCCCTTCTCTTGGTGAATTATCGACTCGCTGGAGAGTGTGCTCCTAGCCAGTGCAACGGCTTCACCTTTCAGAGTCAGTATAGCGACCGTCGAGTCCCTCGGGAATGGGTCCTCGACATCGACCACCCCAGGGATCGCGAGGCTGGCGCCGTGGCAGATGGCGTCAACGGTGGAATCTCGAATGTGAATCTTCGGGATGTACTGTAGAGCCTCTTCGACAGGTCTCACTATTGCCCTGATCGCGGTCTCGTCGCCTTCCGCGAATCTAGCGTGAGCGTCGACGACCTCATGGAGGGTGTTCAGACCGGTGGAATCAGTGAACGGACCAGACCTTGTTCTCCTCAGCTCCTGCATGTGGGCGCCCACCCCGAGTATCTCGCCGATGTCAGAGCATAACTTGCGGATGTACGTTCCAGCCTGACATCCAACCTTGAGGAGCACCCGGTTTCCATCGCGCTCCAATAGCTCGATGTGGTAGATCGTTCGCTTCCGCGACTCTCGTTTGACCGAGGCTCTTAGAGGCGGCTTCTGATGTATCTCCCCAGCGAACTCGCTGAGGACTTTGCCCAGATCGTCATCGGAGACATCATCGTGGAGTAGCATAAGGCATACGTACTCCTTGCCCGAGTCGAGGAACGCTTGCACTACTTTCGTGGCGTCCTCTAGTGCGACAGGAAGCACGCCGGTGACTATGGGATCTTCCCAGCAGGAGGTGCTTCTAGGGTCCCGCCATGACCAGCGTGTCCAACTTCGAGTATCTTCTTCGTCCACGCTGTGACCTCGTGGCTCGACGGCCCTGCAGGTTTATCGAGGTTCACTATGCCGAAACGAATGTGCTCTTGGATTGGCCGCGTAAGCGGGTTGCGCCCGTACTTGGGGTCTGTTGACTCCTCGCATTTCCTGACGACTGTTCGCTTGATCTCCCATGGGGGCGATATTCTCACATCTTGCACCGGGTACACAATGCCGTCTGGCATATTAAGAGAGGCTGGCCTAGCCGTATCTCAGCCTCTCAGAACTAGCATGGAGTCGACAGGTCAATTCTCTGAGTTGACCTACTTACGAGACGGCCCGCTCAGACGGGAGGTTACGGCTTTACCTCAGCTTTCATAAAACTGGTCTTCTTCGCCTTTTCCAGCGCCTTGGCGACTTCCTCGTCCGTTGCGCCTTTCTTGATCTCAACTCTCTCTGGAGTTGCCTCGATGTGTTGAATGTTCACGCGGCGTCGCTTTACCTCGGTCAGCTTGGGCGGGCCTGTCACCAGCGCGAAGTTCTTGTCTATCATATCTACTACGACGCACTTCTTTCCCGCCTCTCTTCCCGAGAGTTTGACGCATATTCTTCCGAGATCGAAGCCTGCCATTCTGGTGTCACCAAATCGGCGGGTCTGCCTAGATGACCTGTTCCACTAATAAGCTTACCACACTCGACGCCTTGGATGAAAACGTTTCCGGTTCACGTGCGCTTGTTCAGATGCAGAATGTCACGAATCTTGGACATCATTTCCGCGCTGGTGCTCTCGATGGAACGGTTCCCCGTGTCAACCACAACGTTGTAGAGCGACAAGTCATCTATGTCAATTCCGTAATATCGCTTGTACCGGTCACGCTGTATTTCTTCGCGCTCAAGTGTTTGTCTTCGGGCCACCTCATAGTCCAAGTGGTCTCTATGCGCGATTCTCCCTATCCTGACCTCGTCAGGGGCTTTCAGGTAGATTCGCACCTGCGCTCGGTCTTTGGCCATCCAAGCCGCAAGTTGACCCTCGACAACAACATTGCCCTTCCCGGCTTCAGCCGCGCTCCGTTCATCGATCAGGCGGTCGATCTCCTGAGAGTTCGCGGCCTGCCTGCTCAGCTCTTCGAAGCTTACGCCTCTTTGCTTTGCGAGGTCTCTGAAGAATTGGCCCGCCGAGACGTATCGAAGCTTGAACTGTTTCGCGATTATCTTGGCGTACGTGGATTTTCCAGTTCCGTGGGGTCCTGCGATCGTTACTACCAAGCCCATCTATGCGGGGCTCCGAACCTTCGCCCTCAGCAGGCTCTTCAGGCATGATGCGCAGATGTTTCCGCCGTAGGGCCTCGAAGGCGATCTAGCACTTCCCGGGACACGGTGCACCCGCGTGAAAACCGTTCCGTGAAGGACCTCGCCGCACACTCTACATCGCGCTCTGCCCTTGCGCATTCTGCGGTAGCTGATTGATCGCCTCCCGCCAGGAAGACGAGACGCGATTCGTCTGGCAGATCTCGACCTTTCCGATCGAAGCGGCAACTCAAACGTCCTCCGGATTGACGCCGGAGATTCTTGTGAGCGGCAGACTGATCGTAAACGAGCATATCAGGTACCAGTAGAAGAACGTCAGATTCGTGCCGACAAACGGGATCTGGATAGGAGAAAACGCAACGACATGCTCGCCGAAGAAACTGCTGAGCACAATCCAGACAGCCCAGAAAGGCAGGATGAAGACGAAACTGACCTTCATCCGGTCGAAGGCGACTCGGCTTTGGAGCTTCATCATTGCCTGCTGCTTCTTTGTGACTTTCGCCAAGAGCTGCTTGTCATTGCTCTTTCGAGCTTTCTCGAATTCCTTCCTCCAGGCGTTGACCTCCCTAGTAACCTGCGCGACATGCTTGACATCCACTAGAAGCCTGTTCGCTGCGGTCGATATGACGGCGAGTGTTCCCGCAATCGCCAGGGTCATAAGGGTAGAGGCTGGGATCGCACTGTAGGGCTGGAGCGCGGCCATCAACATGTTCCAGATTGTATCGATGGGCTCCAAGATCTATTCCCCTAGGAAGGCTCTTGCCGCTGGGTAGAGCTCCGTGATCCTTTCCCGTACGAGAATCTGGTAGTACTGTTCGATGATGCCAACCGTGAGAAGGATTCCAGTTCCCGAGCCGAAGGCTCCAAGAAAATCTGCCGACGCCGCGATCACACCGATGATGATCGCTCCAAGCACGGTCACTACCGGAATGTACCTTAGAAGAAGCTGCCGGATCGGCATTTGCGAACGCCTGAAACCTTCGATTTGCATCCCGGAGTCCAACAGTTGTTTCGCCACGGTGTTGGCGTCCATTCCGCCAACCTCCACCCATGTGACGGCGAAGAAGACACAGAAAAGTACGAGCAGAGCAGCGTAGACACCCGCTCGGACAGGATCGGACAAGACGCCTGACAGACTGTTAGGAGGCACCACGTAGTACACGAGTCCTCCTGTAGGCTGATACTGCGTACCAGTCGTCGTGAACTGCCCGATCAGGTTCAGCCAGAAGTTTGCGTTAGATTGGTTGTATCTGGACCAGATTATCTGCGATATGAAGTAGATGTTGCCGAACAGTGCAGCTGCGAATATGACTGGTATGTTCGATACGTAGAGCAGTTTGAGCGGGAACTTTCCCTTGAACCCACGGTACCTTGCGTATGAGACGGGCACCTCCACTCTCAACCCGTTACAGTAGATTATGATCCCGAAGACCAGGAGGGTAGTGAAGAAAGCGACCATGTCGGGAAGCCCTTCAGAGCGGTAGAAGATGTTCAGCAGCACGTCGCCTCTTGCTATTCCTTGCGCGAAAGCGATTATGGCACCGTAGAATTTCCCGTCGCTCATCGGCCCCATTGGGGAGATCGTGTCCCACCAGATGGACTGGGCGACCCCCGCTGCAATGAAGAGGCTGATGCCGCTTCCTAGACCCCACCCTTTCTGCAGCAACTCATCAAGCAGCATCACGACGATCCCGGCTATGACCAGCTGAACAAGTATGACGACCTGTGTCTGGAGTGTGATACTTCCGTATGTGCCGCCTATGATGTAGGCCGAGGCTTCAAACACCGTCATGACGACGGAGAGGATCTTGCTCGCGCTCGTGAACATGGCGCGATCCTCCGGATTGCTCATGTCAATGTTGACCATTCGTGAGCCGGCGAGGACCTGAAGTATGAGCCCCGCAGTCACAATGGGACCGATGCCCAGTTCCATGAGGGTGCCGCGATTTGAAGCAAAGATGACTCGAAGCGCTCCAAGAGGATCCTGCTGAGACATACCCTGAGTGCCGTAGAGTGGCACATGTGACATGACAAAGTAGATTATCAGTGCCATTGCGGTCCAGAAGATCTTCTCGTTAAAAGCAACCTTCCGATCAGGAGCCGAAATGTTAGGAAAGAATCGTGCTAACGGTTTAAACAGCTCTATGAAGCGCACCATGAGAGCGTGCTCCTATGCCGCGGGTTTCTCAATGCGGCCTCCCGCCGCCTCGATCTTGGACACGGCGGACTTCGAAAACTTCTCAATTCTCACAAGAACCGGAACGTTGATCTTGCCAGACCCCAACAGTTTGGCATACCCAAGTGACCGCAGATCCAAGACTTTCTTGCCTTCATGCTCAGAGACGGCACGCGCAGAATCCGGACGTACCAGCAAGTCTTCGAGTTGACCAACAGTTGTCATTGACCTCTGTTTCCTGCTCGACTTTGGCAGTAGCCTCTTCTTCGGGATACTTCCATACCTGATCACCGCGCTCTTCTTGTGTCTGAGCAGTCCGACGTTTCCGTGGCCGCCGAGCATTCCGCTTCCTCTGTGCTGTCCGGAGGTTCCCCATCCATGGGTTCTGCTTCCCCGTTGCCTCCTGATCTTTCTTTTGCGGGTTGTCAATTATCGGTCCTCCGACAGCGTAGTCTACAGGTGTCTCATGTACCAATTGGAGCCACTGAGACCGATGCTGTTCAGATAAAGGTTTACCTGTCGTTTCTGTGCGGTCGCTACAATACGGTCCTCTTTCGTCTCTCGTGGGATATCGCTTTGATATGCTTCTGGTGTGAATCTACTTGCGAAGTCTTCGCTGTAGTCTTTCAATCATGTCTTTAGTCATTCGCGGAAGGTCATACGTGGGATTCCAGTTCCACTCTTCCCGTGCTGCGGAATCGTCTAGTGATCGCGGCCAAGAATCTGCTATCGCCTGGCGGTAATCAGGCTCATACTCGCATGTAAACCCCGGGATGACTCGTTTGATAGATTCTGCAAGTTCACCCGCCGAGAAGCTCATCGAGTTGACGTTGTAGACGCGATGTTTCAACCTTGAGCCATTCGCCTCTGCGAGGTCCATCAGGGCCTTTATGGCGTCAGGCATGTACATCATGGGCAGAACTGTATCTTCACGAACAAAGCACGTGTAGCGTTTGCCTTCCACGGCCGCGTAGTATATCTCGACGGAGTAGTCGGTCGTGCCGCCTCCAGGCATTGTCTCGCTACTGATTATTCCAGGAAGGCGCACGGACCGATAGTCAACCCCAAACTTCCTGAAGTAATAGCTGCCCAACAGCTCCCCTGAGACCTTCGTAACACCGTACATCGTGGTCGGCTGCAGTACGGTATCGTTGGGCGTGTTGTCGCGAGGAACACCTGCACCAAAAACAGCGATTGAGCTGGCCCCAATGAGGCGTTCTAGCTTGTGTTTTCGTGCGACTTCTAGAACATTGTAGAAGCCAGTCATATTCACCTCGTAGCAGAGTTGAGGATTCACTTCACCGACAGCAGACAGGATCGAAGCCATATGATACACGACGTCAATCTCATTGTCAACAATGGCCTTGGCCAATTGCTCGCGATCGAGGACATTCAAGTACTGAAATGGCCCCGAATCGCGAAACTCCTTAGTCGGCCTAGTAGTATGGCCGGCCGCGATCACACCGTCCCTTCCGTATTTTCTGCGAAGGGCCTGGACAAGTTCAGTGCCGATCTGACCGACCGCACCAGTCACAAGTATCCTTTTCACGCTACCACACTCCCACACAGATTGACCGCGCCGAATTTGGCACTGCAAAGTGACTTGATCCGTCACATGCACACGCTCTTGCGTCATCGTGGCTCCTTCGCTCTAGGGAATAGGGATGTCGACGGACAACACGAAATCTCGATAGAGCTCCCATAGAGAGCACGACGTGTGAGAGTGGCAGACTGTGTCTTCATATGTCTTCCTTCGGCGAACATACGCTAGGGGACTTTCAATTCGAAAGGCTATTATCGGGGGTAACTTGCTGCATGCTGTGCTCGTATCGAATCCTTCGCGAGTTGTCTAGGGAATGTCGAAAGAGAAGCTCGCCTTTCTTAGAGAGGAATACTTGAGCCTCGAAGGTGCCGGACTGAATTGGAGGCTTCGGACACTCCAAGGAAGCAGTGCGCCCCACTGTGTGGTTGACGACAGGAAGGTTCTCATGCTTTGCTCCAACAACTACCTGAATCTGACAAATCATTCGAAGCTGAAGGAGGCTGCGAAGAGGGCCATTGACACGCACGGGATCGGCTCAGGCTCTGTGAGGCCAATAGCAGGGAACATGGACCTTCACCTTCAGCTTGAGAACAAGCTCGCGGCGTTCAAGCATGCGGAAGCCGCTCTCGTGTACTCGACGGGATTTGCAGCAAACGCAGGCCTCATCCCTCAACTCGCAGGTGAGGGGGATCTCATAATCAGCGACGAGCTCAATCACGGAAGCATCATCGATGGGGTCCGTCTGAGTAGAGCTGAGAGAGGGATCTACAAACACTGCGATGTTGGGGACCTAGAAAGAGTCCTCAAAGACGCACAGGGAAAGTACAGAAGAATCTTCGTGATCTCGGACGGCGTCTTCAGCATGGACGGTGATATCGCCCCGTTCGACAAGATAGTCAAACTGGCTTCAGAATTTGGAGCGATCACCTACGTAGACGACGCCCATGGAGATGGGGTGCTTGGGGAGAAGGGAAGGGGAATAGCTTCTCATTTTCATATTGACGGACAGATCGATGTCGAGATGGGCACATTCTCCAAAGCGTTTGGTGTCGTAGGAGGATACGTCTCCGGAAGCGAGGACCTGAAGAGGTTCGCGTTCAACAAGTCACGCACTTGGCTCCTCAGCGCATCACATCCCCCGCCAGTGACAGCCGCTTGCATAGCCGCGCTAGATGTCGTGGAGAACGAGCCTGAGCATCTTGAGAAACTCTGGCAGAACACTGCTTACTTCAAGAAACAGCTCAAAGACATGGGCTTCGACATAGGCAATAGCCAGACACCGATCACGCCAGTAATAGTCGGAGAAAGCCCTGTAGCACAAGAAATGAGCGCCATGCTCTACGAGGAGGGGGTTTTCGCCCTTCCAATCGTCTTTCCGATGGTGGCGCGTGACAAGGCTCGGATCCGGACTATGATGAATGCAGGTCACACGAGGGCGGATCTTGATGTGGCGCTTGCCGCCTTCGAGAGGATTGGTCGTAAGCTGAAGGTTCTCTGATGGGTATGCTCATCCGACCCAGTCGGCCTGGGTAACGGTGCTGTAGGTGTTTCGGAGAGCCTCGTAGACAGCCAGCCCAGTTGAGGCAAGCGTGCTTGTTGATCCGTACGTGCGAGTCCAACAGTCCCTGACGCCAGCGAGCGTCAATATGGACTTGGCTATCTCGCCGCCGACCAAGCCGAGTCCTCGCGGGCCTGGAATGATCTCCACACGTACGCTGCCGCATTTTCCTGTCACGCGGAACGGCAAAGAGTGCGACTGGCCGCAGCCGCATTCCCAGCTTCCGCATCCGCGTCTGACTGGGATTATCTTCAGCTTCGCTTGAAGTGTAGCCTTATCGATGGCTGTCCTCACCTGCTTTGCTTTTCCGTCGCCCACGCCAAGGTATCCGTTGTTGTTTCCGACAGCGACGACAGCTCTGAACCTTGACTTTTCTCCAGCGTCTGTCTGCTTCTGGACGAATCCGATCCCGAGAACCTCTTGCTTCAGGTCGGGGAGGAGCACATCAACAATCTCGGGCTCCATTACGCGGAGCCCCTGAGTGAAGACCTCTTCGAGTGAGAGGACTTGACCGGACTGAACCATCTTGCCAAGTTTGGTCTTGGGAACCCAGCCTGCCTCTTGTTGTCGCGTCGTTGCGAATGCCATGGTTCTATCGTTTCCTAACTAGTTTACGCGCTTCGATGTATTCGTCGAGATGTGAGGAACTTCTGAACGATCCCCCTTTCGCCATGAGGAAGAGTTTCCTGTAGGTCTGGCTCAGTATCATTCGTCTATCTCTCAACTCTCGCAGTCTATTGCGGATCGCACGGATTCGAAGGATCCAGGCTTTCTTTCGGGGGATGCGGATTCCCTTTCTTGAGCCCGGCCCGGATCGTCTTCCGATACTCTTCTTTGATTTCAGTGCGCGTGTTCTCCCTTTGCTCGATCCGGTCTCCGGCAGAGCTCTGATCGATCCCTCATGTATGAGCTTACGGATTTCCGTCCGTGTTATTGCCGAGCTGATTGCATCGATATCCTCCGGGTCCAACCAAACCCTATTCTGGCCGACCTTAAGTATCTCTGCGGCAATGCGTCTTTGCGATCTGACGTTCATTCATGATTCCCTTCAGCGGTCGTCGCTTCTTTCTGCGCTTTCGTCGGCTCAGGCTCCTCGACGACTAATTCTTCAGCGGGAACCGTCTCAGGTTTCTTCAATCCGGGGTTTGCAACCGTGAGCTCTAGAGCCTGGGCCCGCTCCATTATGGCGACTCTCTTTCTCTCGCCAACCGTGTGGCTAATCTTCACGATCTGCCTCTTTGGGTCGACCTTCTCAAGGTCCGCAGGGCGCGTGACGAGAATCTCTGTTAGTCCCGACGGGTGGCGTCCCCGCTCCTCACGTTTTCTCTTGTGACCTACCTTGACCGTTCGAGGCCATCCTCTCATGCCAAGCCTCATCTTGCTGGTCTTGCCGCGAGGGCGTCTCCACCGCTCCTTGACCCTGATGAGGCGCCAGCTCTCTTGCCTGACGAAACGCGGGGTACGATGCGTCTTCTTGACCAATCTACATGCCCTCTTTCCGTTCGAAGACGTAGATTCCGTCGAGAAAGACCCGTTGGTCTTTGTCCTTGATTCTTGTAGACTGCTCGATGTTGGCTGCAGTCTGGCTTACTTCCTCCAGGTTGATGCCTTGAATGACTATCTCGTCCCCGGAGGCTTTGACTTTCGAGTCTCCTACGATCCGGGCGACTCGGGGAGTCTTCTCTCCTGTGAAGTTCTCGATGAGCAGCTTCCGTTCCTTCTCGATCACTTTCAGTGTGACTGGAAAGTGAGCATGGACAACTTTCATCTTGAATGTGAATCCTGCTTTGACGCCTTTGATCATGTTCCGGATCCTAGCCGCGGCCGTTCCGGTCATCGCTACCTCGGCTTTTCGAGGCCACGAGGATCTTACGCGGACCCTGCCTTTGTCAACTTCTAGAACACACGGGAGATGTGAGAGATCCTCTTCCAGTGTGCCTTTTGGCCCTGTGACTTTGACCTTTCGGTGGGCAATCTCAACTTTGACATCGTCTGGGACCTCTATGGTTCGTTCGACAAGTTCCGTTTGTGGCATGCTCAGTCATCTACATGTATTTCTTGAACCCGAGGGTTGGAGCCAGCTCCCTGAAGCATTGTCTGCATAGGTTAAGACCGTACTTTCTTATCACGGCGTCATACTGGCCGCATCGTCTACACGCTCGGCTTCCCTTGCCAAACTTCTTTTTCCTCGGCGCTTTCTTCTTCGCCACTACTCCGGACCTCCGGATATCTCTGTCCCGAAATTGGTTCGGACGAACCGAATCGCTTCTTGTTTGGTGACGAGGTGTGCTTTCCCTACTTTGCTTTGTCTGATCCTTCTACGCTTTACGCGGAACCCCGGTCTCTCCATCGTCGCGATCACATCGAAGCCGACTATTCCAAGTTCTGGAACGTACCTTGTGCCAGGCATCTCAATATGCTCCTTGACGCCGAATGCGAAGTTTCCCTGCTGGTCGAAGTTCGATTCTGAGAGGCGATTGCCCACAGCTTCAAGAGCTCTCTTCATGAACCGAACAGCTTTGTCTCGGCGCAAGGTGACCTTGCACGCGATGGGTTCTCCTTCCCGGATTCCGAAGTCCTTCACCGTTCGCTTCGCGCGCTGAGAGGAAGGCCTCTGGCCCGTGAGTTCGTTCATGATGGTCTTTGCCTTCTCAAGGGCCTCTCCCGATTGGCCGACACCGATGTGGACCGTCACCTTGTCGAGTCTGACCTTTCGCATCGGGTGCTCGTTGACAGACGCCGCTTCGGCCGCTTGCATCCTCAGGCTCCGCCTTCAATCTTGATTATGGGTTTATCCTCGCCAACGACGAACAGATAGTCAGCGATGGTTTCAAATCGGTTTCCTGAAGTGTCCTCCATTAGAGCGGTTGCCCTTCTCGCTGCGGTGCTTGGTTCAATCTTCATGATCTTTCCGTGTCTGCCCAGGTTTCTTCCGGATGTGACCATCGCGTAGGCTCCTTCCGCGAACTTGAAATGGCCAAGTATCTTCTGGGTCGGAATGCTGATCCTCAACGTGTCCCTGGTTCCGTAGACATCGTTCGTGGGATTTCGTGCGTCCTGCACCGGTATGACAATGCTTCTGCCATCATGCAGATTCAGCTGAACGTGACCCTTGTTGAGGGTCGTCTTCCCTTCGATCCTACACAGTTTTGCTTTGGCCTCATCTTTGGGTATTCGCAGCGCCGTCAGGCCTTTGCCTACTGCGGGAAGAATCCTGTAGCTAATGTTTGCGTCAGGTAACTCAATGACGTCCATGAGGCCCGTGGCGAACTTGTGGTCGCGCCGGATCTTTCCGTCGACGCTGACTCGATTTTGTGCAAGCACGATCTTGCTCTCACGCGTGTTCTTTGCGTAGCCGAGCACGTCTCTCAATAGGATGGAAAGCGGAAGGGATGATTCCTGTGCGTGCGGCCCTGGGCTAGGCCTGATTGCCCACTGGAATTCCTTGGGATGAATCGGCCAAGAGCGTGGAGCTTTTTCCCTCTTGAGATGTTTCCTCCCACCCTTTCTTCCCATTTCACTCGCCCCCGCTCTTCTCGACCGAGGTCTTCGACGCTTTGAGCGAGTCCGCTCTCCATTTGTCGTCTAGGTTCAGTTTCGTTATCGTTACCTTGGTACAATGCACGGAAACCTTCTCTGAGGTCCCTGCGACCTTCTCTCGGGTAACTCCTTCGACGAACAGCCTCTGTCTGGTGGTGTCAATGTCGGAGACTTTACCTTCCACTCCGGAGAAATCTCCCCGGCTGATACGGACAGTGTCGCCGGTCCTTACGGGAACCGACCTTCTAGCGTATGTGGCTCTCAGTTCGGCTGACAAGGGCGCGGCGAGAAGCTTGTGCTTCTTCCAGCTATGCGCGGTGTAGCGCATTCGCCTTTGTTTGTTCGGCCGCGCCGAGGATTTTACAGGCATAGATCGTCACACTACTATGCTAGCGACGTTGGCAACCCTCGGCCACCTTTCCGCCGCCTCTCGAGCCACTGGGCCTCTGATCTCAGTTCCTTTGAGCTCGCCCTCCGGGGTCATAATGACTGCCGCATTATCCTCGAACTGAATCCTGACCCCGTCAGGTCGATTGAAAGGTCGCCTCTGACGCACCACGACGGCTGGGAACATTTGCCGCCTGAGCTCGGGCGTGCCCTTGGATACAGAGACCATTATCATGTCGCCGACGCACGCTGCGGGAACGCGTCTGAGCCGGCCTCTGTACCCCATGACATTGATGACCTTCAGCTGCTTAGCGCCGGTATTGTCAGCGCAGAAGATTCTGCTTCCGGTAGGGAGCCCGCGTTCGACGTGCGGCCTGTACTCTACCATTCCTTTCGCGCTGACTGCTCTCGTTCTTGGCGCTGGCATGCTATGTCGCTCCGAAGTTTCGGCAAAGAGACGGCTCATTCTTCTTTAATGTTTTGATGGTGATGTGTCTACGCGGCTGGGAGAATCTTCTCGATAGCAACGAATGAAACCTCCTTACTGACTGGTCGACACTCGACTATTCTTACGCGGTCGCCTTCTTTCAGTTCCAAGCAGGGCGGGTTGTGTGCAAGGATATTGCTACGACGCCGCTCGTAGCGCATATACTTCCTAACGTAGTGAAGGTGTCCTCTCTCCACGGTGACTGTGCCGCTCATCTTGGTGCTCACCACTGTCCCTTCGAGGATCTTGCCTCTTACCCGAAGAGTTCCATGATAGGGGCAATTCGGGTCCTCGCAACTCTTCTCTGGCGGTTTTGCGCCAATTCCTACTTCTCGCATCACCATCTCCTCGTTCTCGCTTTCATACGATTCTCAGGTCTGCCGACCAGTCTTGCTCCGTCGACTTCCACAATGGAACCATCTGGCAGGTCCAGTCTGAAGACCGCCGCGTCCTTAGGTATCACTTTCAGTCCCTTCCTAGTGCTGAGCTTGACCGTGTTCCTTGTCTCATCGACGATTCGCCCGCTCGTCCCGGCAAGGGACTGGTTCGAACTCCTCGCAATTACGGCTCTCAACCCTACCAGCTCATGCCTCGAGATATTCTCCGGTTTGATCGGCATTACTCCTTCACGGGCACCTTGGCCGTCTTTGCCTGCGCGGTCAGAAGCCTCGCGATGGCTTTCCGTATCTCCCTGATCCGCGCTGGGTTCTCGATCCTTCCGCCTGATTCGACCGTTGTGCGCATCTTGCCCAGTTCGGTTCTTAGTTCCTCGAGTTTCTTCTGCCTCTCGTCTGGCAGGAGCTGAGCGATCTCACGCTTCCTCAGTATTGGCAGCTTCCTCTGCCTCCTCGGTCTCTCGCTCGTCCTCTGCCTTGGCTTCAGGGTGCTGTTCAGGCGCCTGCTCGCCTGGCGTCCTGATCTCGGGCCTATCGGGGAAACTCGCTCCAGGGGGCAGGATTCGGACGGCCACGCCGAACAGTCCTTGTTTCAACTGTATGTCAACTACTGCGGACTTGACTTGCTTGAGCACGGGGTCGCCTACACTTGGAAGGTAGCCGTCCCTGTACCTTTCATACCTGGCTCTCTCCGTCGTCAGCTTTCCACGAATTGTGATTCCGACTCCTAAGGCTCCGGCGCCCATTACTCGCTGAAGAGCCCAGTAAGCAGCTCTCCTGAAGTGAATCCCGCGCTGAAGCGCCGCGGCGATTTGGGAGGCAACGACCATGGGATCCAAGTCCGGCGATTCGATCGCGGCAACAGAAATCTGCGGGTTTTCCATACCAAATGTTTGCTCAAAGACCTGTGTCAGGTCACGGATACTCTGGCCGCGCCTTCCTATCACCATGCCCGGCTTAGCGGCGTAGATCACGACCCTAGTGCCGAGCGGCGTCTTAGTTATCTCGGCTCTGCTGTAGCCGGCCTTCTTGAGCTCTCCGGCTAAGTAGGAGTCAATCTCCGCCTTCTTCATGTTGTCACGCACGAAGTATTTTTGAACAGACATCAGGCTTGCGCCTCATATCCAATCAATTCAATGTGTGTGAGTACGTTGAAGGACGGGCTCGATCTCCCGAACGCACGTGGGGTGAAGTTTCTCATCTTCATTCCTCTTTGGCTAGCAGCGTGAATTATCCTAAGCCTGTCAACATCAAGGCCCTTGTACTCGGCGTTGGACTGCAGCTCCTCAAGCAATCCGAGAATTCTTGTGGCAGCCTTGCTTGGGTAGCGGCCTGCATGCCACTTTTCTGAAAGGCTCTTGTGAGGCACTTCCTTCTTGTATCGTCGGTACGCGATGGCGCGTTTCTTGGACGCAACATCTTCGAGGAGTTTCTTCGCATCTTCTAGCCGCATTCCTTTGATCGTGCGGCAAATCTCAGCCGCAGCCTTGGGAGAGATGCGGAGCTCGCGCCCTGAGCACCTCACAGACCGTTCTGGGTCTATCTCCTTGACTGAATACGCCCAGTTTGGCATGCCACTTTCGCCAGCATCGCCGAACGCATGGACAGAGCGCCATAAAAACCAATACCTTGCTCGCGGCGGCGCGTTCAATCACATCAGGACAGCGATCAGGCAACTACTTTTACGTCGCCTCTGCCTCAAAGTCACCAGATCGAGGTAACACTGGGCTTTGACTGCTGGGGCGGAAGATGCACGTGTGATCGAGTCAGAGCTGAAGGGGACCACGCTTCGAGTATACTGGGAGGTCTTCAGGTCTCCACGACCGGTCGGTGTAAGGGAAGTGCAACGGCTGATTCGATTTTCCAGTCCGAGTACGGCGCTGTATCATCTTGAGAAACTTCGTGAGCTCGGGGTTGCCCGCAAGGATGAGTACGGCCGCTACCAAGTAGCAGATGAAATCAGGCCCAGCCAGTTCCGAATGTTTCTTCGCATTGGTAGGATAATCCTGCCCCGGTTCGTCTTCTACGCGGTCTTCTTCGTGGCTGCTGTTGTCATGTATGCGGCACAGTCGCTGTATATAGGATCGGAGATTAACGCGATGGCTTTGATCTTCGGTTCCAGCGCGGCTCTAGTCTGCGTCTACGAGGCGGTTCGGATCTGGAGGGATAAGATCCTGTGAGAAGCAAACTGGAGAGTTCGGCCGCGTTTCAATCTGTAGACTTATCATGAGAGCACATAGCCAAATGAAATGAGGGTTCGAAGACGAGGAAGGAACTGGCACTAGCAATCGTTGCCGTAGTTCTGGCGTTCGTGGCGGTGCAAAGTGCGAGCTTTCTGCAGAGCAGACCATCAGCCGCGGTCATGAAAGGAGATTTCCTGGCCGAATCGACTGCGCGCTCTCAGGCGGTTCAACCTGTAGCTGTCTCATGGGTTCAAACAATCGCCACGATCCTATTAGGTCCACTTGCAGTGGCGATACTCTGTTACTTGTTCATCAAGAGGGCTGTCTAGTAGGATAGCGGCGTATCTGGACCTGTTCTTTCTCTGTTGCACATGATGGGAACCGAGGAAGCCGACGCCTTCTACTTGAGGGGCACGTACATGGAACTTCTTGACGCTCCGATGCCTGGAGTTCCGTGAACGACCTTCTTGTTCGTGATGACGAACTCTCCCAAGTAGTGCCCGATCATTTCTGGCCTGATGCTAAGCGAGGTGAACTCCTTACCGCTGTGCACCAGGAGCGTCTTGCCCACCATCTCCGGAAGGATCACCATGTCTCTGCAGTGCGTCTTGACCGGTTTCGCGTTTTCCTTTCCTGATGTTCGGATCTGTTCAAGGAGTATCCTCTGCTCGTCGGTGAGGCCTTTCGTCAAGGATCGCCTCTGGCGAGCGGGAAGCAGCTTGATGAATTCATCCATGGACATCTGCTGAAGGTCGCTGATGGTGTGGCCGCGATACGTGAACTCTTTCGGCATCTTTCAGTCACTACCTGAAACTCGTTCGACTCTAGCCATCCAAGAAAAAAGAGTTTCTACAGCACACCAAGTCTGACTGCCAAATCGGAAGCCTTGTAGTCTGGCGAGAGCTTGACAAAAGCCTTCTTGCGTCCTTCAGGCGTAACCACAGAGTTGACTCGGTCGACCT
>Ga0209725_1000081_pt1 | contig 53986 bp, 54 predicted proteins | sample I18A1metaG_FD_184145 | JGI IMG/M metagenome (GOLD analysis project Ga0209725, IMG submission 184145) | Lake sediment bacterial and archeal communities from Gulf of Boni, Indonesia to study Microbial Dark Matter (Phase II) - ​I18A1 metaG... | ecosystem: Environmental > Aquatic > Freshwater > Lake...
GTGTTAAGGCTCCTTCAGCGAATGCTTTTCCGATTTCTTGTCTTTCATCGTCACAGACGATTATGATGCTTTCGCCTGGAACTGCTTCTAGGACGCATTGTAAGGCGTTTTTTGCGGCTTCCCAAGCCTCCATTCCCCTTCCTCCACGCCATAGCTACGCATTGAACCCTAAAGTTACTGAATGAAGCATTTAAAGACTTTTGCGGAATAGAAGGGGCGTCTTTTCGTATGGTTTTTTTGAAATAAAAAAAATTTGGGCTGGCCTAGGGGGGTCTAGTGGAAGAGGTGGAATCAGAGCCTTAGGCTGGTTTTGTTTTGTTGAAGGGGGTTGAACTGGGCTCTGTTTGGATGGCGCAGAATCAAACTTCTTGGCATGGGTGCAGCGACCTTGAACAGCTCGTGAGCGTTCACCTTAAGTTTTGATGTCTAGGGGGCAGATACGACCAGCAACTCTGCGCCTTTACGTTTGCATGTCCCGTCAGCAAAGAACCCCACCGCAACCGCAACTGTAGGAATTCCAAGTGGTTGGAGAAGGGGAACTGGTGGCAAAACGACAAACATCAAACTAGTCATTCCTGACTCAAATCAACGATGTGGCGATAAATCAAAGTGTGAAAGACGCTGCAAAAGGGTTCATAAAATCAGGCGAAGTAAAACATGGGCTGCTCAACAGTGTGGAGATAGTCATTAGGGCTTATGATCCATGCGTCAAGTGTGCAGCGAGAAACTTGACAAATAAAGGGTTTTTGACTGTAGAGGTGAGGGATGAAGAAGAAATAGTTAAGAAACTATCTTAAGCGTCATTCAGCGGGGTTAAGGAAAAAGAGTCAAGCGCGTGCATTTATGCTTTGTTTGTACTCATGTGATGGATGGAATCGATGCTTCGTTTTCTCTAGATAGTACAGTCTTGTTAACGATCTAAAAATATATTCCCTCTTTATCCTCTTATGCATTACAAATGGGGCATTTCCCGTTTAGGTAACACTTCTTGTTTAAATGTCTTCCATAGTAATACAGTGCTCGGTCAATGTCTCGTGGTGTACATTTTATTTTCCTTGCAATCTTTCGAATGATTTTAAGGTATTCCATATAATCCCTGAGTCGGTAGTCTGAAAGTTCCTCATTTTTTATGAAGCCAAGAGTTTCTAACGCTTTTCTCGCATTGACATCAAAGGTTCCGTACCGATCAGGGTAGATCAAAGTTAATATGGCTGATGCCATGCGCTCCCTTATCCCTGTTAGTGCTGTAAGAACTCTTACCTTTTGAGAATCTGACAAATCCTCGTTCAAGACAATCATGGTAAGTTTCCTTATGTCACCTTCCGTATTGTTAGGAATGTTCACGTGCCGTATCGATATAGGAAATTTCCACTTTACCAATTTTAAAAGTTCTTTCATCGTGGCATACCCTCTACTTTGGATTTTTTGCCCAACTTTCATTACTCTGATGGTTTTTTGGTCTTCCTCATAAGCCTCTACAAATTTCTTAATTAATCTTAACCAACTCTGTTTTCTTATTTTGTTGACAATTCTAGGCAAAGCTTACTCTGTCCCTCTTTTTTTCTGTTACATAAATTTAGCTCCATTTTATCGAGACCTGTTACATTAGTTAAGAAATTCACTGGACTTGCGTGATGATGTTTTCCGTTTTCCTAGAATACCTTTAAAAGCATTGTATAATGTGGACAATTCATCCTGTGCGTTGCCAACTTCACGTATAAAATCTTGCCTTGAGAGGGCTGGATGAATCTGTATTTTCCTTTTTTTCTGAATTTGCAAATTTACCAGCCAATTTAACTGCTGTATAGACTTCACGACATTCTCTACATTTTGTGGCGCGATTTTCGCGACGCTCATCCTTTCTGTTTCTTCCGTTTTTCCCAGTATCTTTGGTCCAATAAACTTCTTGAGAACAACATCATACTCTGAAGGCAATTTTGACACAAGACTATACAGTGTTTCTATGTTTAGGGAAGAAAATACGTCTTGTATTGCAGCTTTTTGTTCTACATTGAGACCAATTTCGAAATTGTCGTGCGCCAGATGCATAAATATGTTGCATGTTCTTATGCCTTTGTCAGATACCCATATTTTGTTTGGTTTATCCGCCATGCCGAATTGTATGTTTTCTTCTCCAAAGATTTCTTTGAAGGCGAGTAAAGCCATGGCCTTTATCTTTACTTGTCTCTCAAACTCTCCTTGATTAAATCTAATATTTTGTGACGGAGGAAAGATTTCTTCGGCACTATCGCCTTCAATGAAGATATAGCCTATGCCCAGTTGCCTTAATAAAGAGTCTACATGTTTCAGATCAGTTTCTGTTGCTTCTGAAGCAATGTATACTCGAGGAAACAATCTTTGATAGGCTGTTGCTTGACCCAAGGCTGCACCTGCGCCTTCCCAAGTCTTTCCAAGCTTGCACTCAACCGCATTTGCTTCAAGCTGCCAATTATCGATCCATTTGAACGCAACAACATCAACCTTCATCACTTTTCCATGAACCATAACTCCAAAAGGGCTGTGAGCCACTTCCTCCCTTATTTTTTTCCTTGCACTTATTGAAAAGTAATCTTTTTCACGAAACATGTTTTCAATGGGTAGGTAAAGTTTATTTTCCTTCAGGCTCATTTTCGTAACCACCTTTATTCCCCACGTCGTAATGTTCTTTTTCCATCGTATTCTCCATACTTATTAGGATACAAGTGATATCCGCAGCTCACGAAGAGACCTTTAGCCTCTGGCGTATTCTTAATCGCCTTAACACGAACCTTCTTGCAACCTTTCTGAAATGCTAATGCCTCGATGAAGCGTACCAATTTGGTTCCACGACCTTGACGCCTCAAGTCTGGCTTAATGAAGATGTCCATTATTGTGCACATGTCGAGGCGGACCTTAATCTGGCCAACTTTCTGTCCTTGTTCGTAGAGGCCATAAACTTCATTCTCCAAATCGTTAACACCGTCAAACTGGATGCTCATCCTATTCCACACAGATTCATCATTCTTAACGATAAATAAAGCTATTCAATTGAGAAAATGGTACATTTGAAAACTGCGTCAATACGGGTTCTTTTGCTTCATTTACACCTAGTGAAAACTAGATCCAAAAAATTAGCAGATTGGGATTTTTCCGTTGGCTAGGTCTTCAGTGAATTTGTCTATGTTTTCCAGTTCGTGGTTAACAACTTCTTCGATTTGTCTCTTGACACTTTCGAAGGAGTTGTTGCCTTTCATTACAACCTGCGCTGCCGCCACGGCTGGCTCGTCTATTGGCTTTCCTATTTGACTCAGCAACCAAATGTACACCTCTTCGAGCCCCGAAACCTTGCTGTAGACTTCGCTAGCGATTTTGTGGGTTAGGGTGTTGTAGATTTTTCCAACGTGACTGACTGGGTTCTTTCCCGCTGCGGCTTCTGAGCAGAAGGGCCTGTTTAATGGTATGACACCGTTGGTTCTGTTGCCTCTGCCAACTTGTCCTGAATCGCCTGCCTCGGCGCTTGTGCCGAGCACTGTTATGTACACTCCGTCAATGCCTCGTCCCTTTTTGTCTAGAGTGTTCAGTTCTATCGTGGCCTTGTCAAAATACGCCTTTTTCTCGACGAAGCTGGTTATCTCTTCTTGGATGGCTTCTTTCTTCTTGAAGTAATCGCTCTCATTTTTTACATAACGGTCGACAAACGCCATACCAATGGTGAGGCGAAGCTCATTATTCTTCCTAAAGCCCATGACCTTCACGTCTTCGCCAGACTCAGGAAATCGCTTCTTAAACTTAGGCGAGTTCAAGTATTTCTCCGTGCCTAAAACAATTTGCTCAGTTCGAGTCATGGGCGCGTAACCCACGGCCGCAGATGTGTCGTTAGCGCCCAGCACTCTTCCTTTCCTTTTGAAGATGTCCATGAGTTCAGGATGACCCGGCTTGAGTTCCACCTGAAACCTCACATGCTTCTCTGGGTCAACGAAACGCAGACGCTCTTTGAACCATTCTTTTGCTGTTTTGATGGCTATTTCCTCGACTGGAATTTTCTCTCCGTCCACTTCGAAGGTGGCTCTGTCTCCGATGACTAAGAGCATGGGTTTCTTGATTTTGCCTCCGCCGAACTGGGTCTCAGCCTCTCCAGCAGCGAGTAAGGATTTGTCAATGTTGTGATGCAGAATGACACCTACCTTCTTGAGGTATTCTTGGCTCAGTCCGACTGAAATTCGATCCATTATAGCGTCGCAAATGCAGTCTGGGTGTCCAAGCCCTTTTCTCTCGACGATTTCCAGTTTCTGCTGTTCAAGTGGCGTTTGTTTCAAGCTGTCGACGAGTATGTTTCTCATGCGCCTAACCGCCTTTGACGGAGCATCATAAAGGAGAACAAATATATATTTTGCGATATCAAATAGACTATAAAAAATAACTGTGGGTTATCAGATGATCATAACCGGACCCATGTTAAAAAAGTTAAGGATAGAGGCTGGACTAACCCAACGACAACTAGCCCAACTAATCGGAATCTCCCAAGCCCACATCACAAAAATCGAAGGAGGAAAAGTAGACCCCCGATTGTCCACAGTCAACAAGATCCTCCAAGTCCTAACCGAGGGGGAAGGAAAGAAATGCGGAGACATCATGACGAGGGAAGTTATCTTCGCAAAGCCAAGCGACAGAATTCTGAAAATAAGCGAGCTCATGATGAAACACGCCATATCTCAACTACCAGTGATTGAAAACGAACGAGTCATAGGCACAATAACCGAGGAAAGCATCATCCGAAATTTAAGTTCCACCATCGCAGATGATAGAGTTGAAAAAGTGATGCAGGCACCTTTACCAAGCGTTCCAGAGGACACAAGCGTGAGTATGATCCGACCCTTGTTAGAAGATCATCCAGGCGTGTTGGTCGTGAGGAAAGGAGATGTTGTCGGCATAATCACTCGATCAGACCTGTTGAAAATTGTTTCCAAAACCATCTGACTCAACCGTTTTAAATCACTTCCTATCATTGTAAAGTTAGGGATTTCCACATGAGTTTTGAAGCGTTCGGGAAAAAAGTTGGCACTGCAATCTCTGAGTTGAGGCAAGCAAAGCCTAAAGAAATAATCTTAGTACATCACGACGATGGAGACGGACTATGCTCAGCGGCTGTTACAAAGGCAGCATTAGAACGTGAAGCCTGCAGAGTTAAGACCTTCTGCCTAGAGAAAATTTATCCTGATGTCGTGGAGAGCCTGCACAAAGGTGCAGGCAAAACAATCGTCTACGCGGACATTGGCTCCTCCCACGCTGACCTCATCTCTGAACTCAACAAGAGTCGAAACCTCACCATCATTTTAGACCATCATGACCCCATGCCAACAAACGACCCCAAAGTCTACGACCTTAACCTCGAGCATTATGGTTTCCGAGGAGAAAGCGACTTCTCCGGAGCCACCAGTTGCTACCTATTCGCAAAGGCATTAAACGAACAAAACGTGGACCTCTCATATCTGGCGCTGGTGGGAAGCTGCGAAATTCCAGACGGTTTCGCTGGCTTAAACAAGGTTGTTTCAGATGAAGCAGTTAAAAACGGAATCGTCCAAGTTGAGGGAAAGAAGACCAGGATAGTGAAGTTTGGAACTAGCGTCGAAGACCTTTTCTCGAAGCTTCAAATCTTGGGGCCAGTCGGCTATTACGAAGGCGGACCCGAACTGGGAATTCAAGCCTGTTTAGAAGGAATAACTGACCAAGTGAAACAAAAAATTGATGAGCTAGAGGAGCGACGAAAAACAGCGAACAAACGTCTTTTGGCGAGGCTGTACCGCGAAAGACTGAGGGAAACAGAACATGTCCAATGGTTTGACGCTGGCGACGTGTATAGGGGCATGGGAACCAAGGTTGTCGGTCAGTTTTGCTCCTTCATATCCTACCAAACACGCCTAATAAAGCCCAACAAATACATTTTAGGAGTGATGAGCGTGCCGCCAGACGTGCCTGGCTGGGGAAAATTAGGCGAGGTGTTTGTGAAGATTTCTGTTCGGGTTCCGAAGGCTCTGCAGACGCTTCTTGATAGGGGAAAGATGCCTAGCGCCGTCGACCTCTTGAAAAAAGCCTCTGAAGGCTTCGGCGTGGCAGACGGTCACGAGTATGCTGCCAACGTTATTGTTCCAGTTGACAAGAAAGAGGTTCTCATAAAGAATGCGGAAGGCGTTATTAGCGTTTACAGTTGAGGATGAGGGGCCTTTTATTTAACTAGTAAAATTGATTTAAAGTTGTAATAAAAATTGATAAATAACCTTTTTCTTAGTGTAAAATATGCTAGAATGTTTAAAAGAGGCGTGCGGAGTCTTCGCGGCACGCAACTCTAAGCATGGCTCTGTGTTTCCCTACATTTACTGGGGACTAAGAGCACAAAATCATCGGGGACATCAGTCACACGGCTTCATCACCTTTGACGGAAAATTCCACACAAAAAAAGGTTTAGACCTAGTTCCAAAAATAAAAGGAGAAAACATTCAAAGATGGCTTAAATGCCTGCCTGGACACGTGGGTATCGGAAACGTAAGGTACACAACCTCTGGCAAAGCAGATAAACGGTCATTAATTAGAGGTACCCAACCTTTTTTGGTTGAAAAAGAAAACAAAAGAGTAGCCACCTCATTCAACGGCAATATCGTCAACAACTCTCGAGTAAAGAAGGAAATTCGAGAAATATTTCCCAAATTTTCTTACGAGTGTGATGCGGAACTCGTCTGCAGAAAACTCCTCATCGAACTCCTAAGAAACCGCGACATGCCTTCAGCCGCTAGGGCGTGCATGAAAGAAATCGAAGGTGCCTTCTCCGTGGCAGGAATAACCCAAGACGGAGAACTCTTCGCCTTTAAGGACCCATACGGGATACGACCACTCTGCTGTGGCTTCAGCGAGGACCACCAAGTTTACGCAGTATCCTCCGAGACGGTTGGTTTAGACATCAACGGTTTTGAATTTGACTTCGAGGTGGAACCAGGAGAATTAGTAACTACGTCTAAGGATGGTTTCAGACGAGAACAACTTATGAGATGCGAGAGAAAGGCGTTTTGCGGTTTCGAGTTTGCCTATTTTTCTAGACCTGACTCAAGATTGGGCAATAAGTACGTCTACGAAGTGCGTGAAGAGTTTGGAAGAAATCTGGGAAGAGAACACCCTGAAATCGCAGAAAAGGCTAACATAATCATGTCGATTCCCGAGACTGGCGACGATGCCGCCTTAGGACTTCATGAGGAAACTGGTCTGCGATGGGAGCGAGCCTCTAGAAGACACAGATACGTGACCGAGCGCGCGTTTATTCTTCTGCCCGAAGAACGACACACAACGATTGACAGAAAAATTAACATACTTGACCATAAAATTCACGGAAAAAACGTTATCATAACAGAGGACAGCATCGTTAGAGGCGATACCACGAGGGTGGTTGTGGAAAAACTGCGCCAAAAGGGAGCAAAAAAAGTTTATCTATTCATCACTTTCCCACGCATAATTGGTCCCTGCTTCTACGGAATTGACATGGCAACCTATGGCGAGTTAATAGGCTCCAGATATGGACCTGAAAGAATCGCTGAGATAATAGGCGCAGACGCCGTATGCTATCAGTCGGTGGACGATTTCATCACGGCGACAGGATTCCATGAAAACGAGCTTTGTATGGGTTGCGTAACTGGAAAATATCCCACGCCGACGGCTCAAAAGATGGCTGATGAAATGAGAGAACGATTTGAAAAAGGCTTCGAAGAAACTGGAAGAATATACGAGGTTGAAAGCTGCCAAACAGCCTAGCTGAACTTCTCCATTTTGGTGGGTTTGATGGAGAAAGTCGGAATCCTAGTTGTCTCGTATGGTTCAAGAGAGGTGGCGATGGTAGACGCTTTCAGCCGTAGCAAAAACTATTCCGCAGAAATTTATGTTGCGGACAAACAGAGAAACCCCTTCAATTTGCAGAAGGCAAAAGAACACGCGGTTGTTCCTAACCTAGATGTGCAAGAGATTTGCAGGTTTGCCAAAAAACATGAGGACAAGATTGATTTTGGAATAGTTGGACCTGAAAAACCCATAATTGACGGCATACGAGACGTTATCGAATCTGAAACTCGCATACCGATGATCTGCCCAACAAAAAAATACGCCATCGAAGGAAGCAAAGTCGCACAACGGGTGTTGTTTCAAAAAGTTGTGCCAGAGGCAAATCCAAAATTCAAGGTGTTTGACCCAAAAGACTACAGTAGTTTAGGCAAAGTAAAAAAAGACGTAGAGGCGTGGCTAGACGAACTAAATAATAGCGTTGCCGTGAAGCCCGACAGCCCAGCAGCGGGAAAGGGCGTCGGCGTCTGGGGCGACCACTTCACCACTCGCCAACAATTGTTCGAACATTTTCTATCAAATTATGAGCATGGTCCTGTAATAGTAGAAGAAAAAATTGAGGGCGAAGAATCCAGCTTTCAAGCCTTTTGTGACGGAAAACATCTGGTTTCCCTGCCAGAAACTCGAGACTACAAAAGAGCATTCGACGATGACAAGGGTCCCAACACGGGTGGAATGGGTTCTTACAAGGGCAAGGGCGACTTCTTACCCTTCATGACCCGGGCTGACAGAGAGAAAGAAATCGAAATCGTAAACAAACTCTTCAAAGAATTAAGAGGGAAAGGGAATAATCACGAACTGCGTGGCATTCCCTTCTACGACGCCTTCATCCACACGGGCAAAGGACCAAAACTCCTAGAAAATAACAGTCGACCCGGTGACCCAGAAATACAGAATCTACTACCCATACTGAAAGACGATTTTGTTGAAGTATGCTTCAAAATACTTGACGGAAGCCTAACACGAGTTGAGTTTGAGGAAAACGCAACTGTTGTGACGTATAAGGCGCCGCCCGCTTATGGTGACTACGCGGAAGTATTTCCTGAACGTGTAGATTTGAGACAAACTAGAAAACCAGTGGATTTAAGTCAGGCTTACAAGCTGACAGAAAAACACGGTGACAGAATTCGAGTTTATCCGGCGTCGATGGAGCTGAGAGACAAAGAAACATATGCGCTTGGTTCGAGGGCGGTTTGTGTTGTTGGAATCGGAGATACCGTTCAAGAAGCGAGAGGAATCTCATTGGAAGGTTTAAGGGCTATTAAGGGCGGGTCGCTTTGGCACAGAACTGACATCGCTTCAAGGGAGCATATTGAAAAGAGCATTAGGCACATGGAAAGACTGAGGACTCAGTGATGGGCGCAGGCGAACCACGGACAGAAAGCCAGAGAATATTCATCTCTGACGTTGAAGGCCCAATCTCAAAGAACGACAACGCCTTCGAGTTGACTAGTCATTTTATTCCAGATGGAGACCGCTTTTTCTCCTTAATCAGCAAGTATGACGACGTTTTAGCGGACATTATTAAGAGACCCAGATACAAGGCTGGAGACACTTTAAAACTGATTCTTCCCTTCCTTAAGGCGTATGGATCAACCAACAAAAAAATAGAAGAATATTCTTCCCAGAACGTTCTGTTAGTGCCTGGTGCTAAAGACACTTTGCGTTTTGTTATGACCGTGATGCGATCTTTTCTTGTCAGCACTAGTTATGAGCACTACATACGCTCTTTATGTGTCCTCACAGGCTTTCCATACGAGAGTGCTTACTGCACCAAGCTTGACATAGATAAGTATCGGATGGACGAGAGGGAAAAAAACAGACTTAAAGAAATCAAGGAAGAAATTTCAGCCATACCTATGATAGAAATTCCGAAAAACGCTCAGTCACTTAAGGATTTTTCTCAGAAGGATCAAGAAACACTCCGAAGACTTGACGAGATTTTCTGGAAAGAAATTTCTAAAATGGATTCAGGTAGGATGTTGAAAGATGTTAATCCAGTAGGGGGCACAGAAAAAGCAAATGCGGTGCAACAGATTGCTAGGAGGTTGAACAGTAGCATCCACGATGTGATGTATGTAGGCGACAGCATCACTGACGTTCAGTCGTTTCAACTAGTTAAAAAAAGTGGAGGACTAACAATTTCTTTCAACGGCAACGAATACGCCATCCGAGAAGCGGAGGTTGCGGTTCTTTCAGACAACACAATCGTAACTTCAGTTCTCGCAGACACTTTCAATAGGTTTGGCAAAGAACAAGTTATCCGATTAGTTAGAGAGTGGAGGTCTTCTGGGCTGAAAGAATATTGCGCCAACCGTGTTTTGCTGGAGCACATGCTTAAACTATTTCCTAAAACTCTTCCCAGAGTCGAAATAATAACAGCGCGCAATAAAGAGCGACTGATGAGAGAAAGTAGCGTCTTCCGAAAAACTGTTAGGGGAGAAGCTATAGGAAGGCTGGGATAAAATATGAAGGCTGAAATTGAAGACACATACGCGGAGGCTTTTGAAGGCTTATACTGCAGAATTATCGTAACCGCTGATGATGAGGATACTTTAAGAAGGGCGGCGGAAGACGCCACAGCCACGCCTTCAATAGTTATCGGTCGAACTGAAGGAGGAATTGAGAAATGGCTAAGCCCAAAACAAACCCCAGACAGGCGGAAAGGCGTTGTTCTGCAGTTTTGGGGAGGAATCGACCAAAAGAAGCCTCTTCAAGATTCTGTCAAGAAACTCGAAGTGGAAATGTCCTATCGCATACGTCAAGACATTCTCGTTAAGCCCTTCACAGCCGTTTTCGACGACCTTCCCAACCCAGACGGGAAAATTGATGCGATGGATAGAATCGGTCACTGTGGAGATGGGTTCGAGTGGGTAGAGAAACGTTACGGACGTGACATGGTTACGGTTCCCATCATGGTGCCAGACTTCCAAATAGAGCATTATTTGGGTTATGCTAGTGGAGTGATGGGCGCAAATTTCTGGTACATGTGCAAAACCAAGGAAGTAGTCATGGAGGCTGGCAGAAAGGCTCTAGAAGCCATAAGCAAGATTGAAGGCGTCATCACTCCATTTGGCATCTGCTCAGCAGGCTCAAAGCCAGAAACCAAATTTCCATGGATAGGCCCAACCACTAACCATCCGTACTGCCCAACGTTAAAGGAGAGATTGGGAAAGGAGTCGAAGGTTCCAGACGGTGTTAACTACATTCCAGAGATTGTGATTAACGGCGTATCCATGGATAGGGTAAAAGATGCCATGAGAGTTGGAATCGAAAGCGTCCAAAATGTGGCTGGAGTTGTCAAAATCTCGGCGGGCAATTATGGAGGCAAGCTTGGGAAGTATAAGATATACTTGCGTGAGTTGTTTTTATGAGCCTAGACGTCATCGGGTTTGGCGCCCTCAACCTAGACAAACTGTACCGAGTGAACAAAATCGCCAGAGAGGAAGAAGAAGGCTTCATCACAGATTTTCAAGAGGCTTGCGGAGGCTCAGCCGCAAACGCCGTCGTCGGCTTGGCGAGATTGGGACTAAAAACTGGCTTTATCGGAAAGGTTGCGAATGACCATGAAGGACGACTTCTGCTCGACGATTTCAAAAAAGAGAACGTGGACACAAGTGGGATAATCGTTTCGGAAGGAGGCAGGAGCGGAGTTGTCATGGGATACGTCGACAAAAAGGGAGAGAGAGCCCTATACGTTGATCCCGGCGTCAACGACTCTCTAGAGTTTGACGAAATCAATTTGGAATACGCCAGCCAAACGCAGTTTCTACACTTAACATCTTTCGTTGGGGAAAAACCCTTCCAAGCCCAAAAAAACCTTGTGAAAAAGCTTCCAGACGTAAGAATAAGCATCGACCCAGGAGCGTTGTACGCAAAAAAGGGCTTGACATCTCTTAAAGTGATAATAAAGAGGACTTTTGTGGCGTTTCCGAACGGAATCGAGTTGAAACTTTTGACAGGCAAAGACTACAGAGAAGGTTCAAAGGTTTTGTTGAAAGAGGGCGTTGGCATAGTTGCGGTTAAGCTTGGTAAGAAAGGATGCTACGTCACTGATGGTAGAGAAAGCCACATCATCGAGCCGTACAAAGTTAGTATAGTGGATACGACTGGGGCTGGCGACGCCTTCTGTGCAGGCTTTTTGTACGGCTTAATCAAGAACAAAAACTTGTACGAGTGTGGAAGGTTAGGAAACTTCGTGGCCTCAAAATGCATAGAAAAGATAGGTGCCCGAACGGGACTTCCCCGACTTTCTGATTTACGAGACATGTAGAGTTCTAGAATTTCTTCTCCAAATATTCGGTCACAGACTCGAAGATGAGTCTTCCGTCTCCGTATTTCGGTATTCTTCCTATTCTCGTCCAGTCATGCAGTTGCCAGCCGTAATAGGCTCTTTCTGGATGGGGCATGAGTCCAAAAACCGTTCCGTCGGGACTGCAAATTCCAGCGATGTCATGGAAGGTTCCAGTTGGGTTGACAGGAAACTTGCCGTTGCCATATCTGCCTTGCTCATCGCAATACCGAAAAACAAGCTGATCGCCGTCGTATAACTTTTTCAAGTACTCGTTTTCAGTTTCTTTTGAAAAGACGAATCTTCCCTCAGAATGTGATATAGGCATTGCCAGCACCATGCCTTTCTCGACTTTTCGGGTGAAAATGCATTTGCCCTTGTTTTCGTGTCTTAGATGGGTCCACATGCAACGATAGCCGATGGGCAGATTGGTTGCTAGAGAGGCTTGAGGTAACTCGCTGAAACCGTCAAACCCTGGCAGCAAGCCAGCCTCAACCAAAACTTGGAAGCCGTTACATATGCCGAGAATGGGGCGTTCTTCACTAGCAAACTGTTTTAAATCGTTACCCAGTTTGGCGACCACACCCTTGGCGAGTATAGCGCCGGCTCGGACATAGTCGCCATAGGAGAACCCGCCAGGAAAGACTAACACATGGTAATCGAGAAGACCCCTTTTTCTGACGATCAGGTTTAAGTGAACGATTTCCGCCTTGACGCCCAAGTCTTCGAAGGCACGTTGGGTTTCGGCGTCGCAGTTGGTCCCGCCAACCCTCATGATGCAAACACGTATTTCGTCTCTCTTCATGCTCAATCTCCCAGCGTTTTCTTCCAGTGTTTTCTCAAGTCGGTTAGGCTGGCGTCCACTATTTTTTCGTCGTCTAGACCATAAACAGAAAAGTATGCGTCCTTCTTTACTTTGCCAATCGCTGAATAGGCACTGTCTTTCATTAAAGTCTCGAAGTCTTCTTTGTGTTTATCGAGAACTTCCACTAGGAATCGACCGTTTGACTCAGAGAAAAGAATGAAATCATTTCTTATGAAGCTTCTGAGTGTCGGCACAGGTTTTAGGTGTAGGTCTATTCCGTATCCGCCGCTGAATGCCATTTCAGCCGCTGCAACTGCTAAGCCGCCCTCAGAAATGTCGTGGCAAGACTGAACGTACCCAGTGTCGATAGCCTTTATGATAGAGCCCACGGTTTTTCTGGCTTGAACCGCTCGCACTTTTGGAACCGTTCTCCCCACGAAACCTTTTAATTGGTAATATTGGGAACCGCCAAGTTCGGGGTAGGTCTGTCCGACAATGTAGATGATGTTGCCAGGCTTTTTCACATCAACCGACACAGTCTTTCTTATGTCTGGAATTATTCCGACGGCTGTGATTAGGAGTGTTGGTGTCACTGGTCCTAAAGGCGACTCGTTGTAAAGGCTGTCTTTTCCCGAAATGAATGGCGTTTGGAATTTCTTTGCGAAGTCGTAGCAGGCTTGGCAAGCCCTGACCAGTTCTCCCAGCCTCTCTGGTTTTTCTGGGTTGCCCCACGTGAAATTGTCCAGTAATGCGATTCTTCTGCCGCCTGCGCATGTGTTGTTTCGTATGGCTTCGTCTATGGCGGAGGCAGTCATCCAGTATGGGTCAATTTTCCCATATTTGGGGTTCATTCCACAAGAAATGGCGACACCCTTCCAAGAATCTGTTAAGGGCTTGATTACTGCAGCATCATTTGGGCCCGCATACTTTCCTTGCAGCGGTTTCAGAACCGTATTTCCCTTCACCTCGTGGTCGTATGTTCGTATCACCGCTTCCTTACTTGCAATGTTCGGCGAGGACAACAGTTTCAGAACATCGTTTGTTAGGTCATCTGCTTCCTTAAAGGCAGGCTCTTCATAGTCTGGCGCCTTCCATCTTGCAACTCTTCTCACTTTTGGAGGCTCGAACAGAAAATGAAGGTCTATATCTGCGACCATTTGCCCTTGAAAATCAACCCACAGAATCTGATCCTCAGTGAACTTGCCAATAGGAGTAGCCTCAACGTCTTCTCCCTCAAAAATTTCCAAAACCCTCTGAAGGTTCTTTTCTGGAACCGACAAAAGCATTCGTTCCTGCGATTCAGAAACGTAAATTTCCCAAGGAGCCATGCCTGGATATTTTAGCGGAACCCTTTCCAGTTCCACATGTATTCCGCAGTTGGAGCGGTGTGCCATCTCACCAGTGGCGCAGGATAAGCCTCCGCCGCCCAAGTCAGTGATGACAGAGGCTAGTTCTTCGTCTCGGACTTGAATGATGGCGCGCTTCAGTTTTTCTTCTTCGATAGGATTTGCGATCTGAACGGCTGACCTCGATATTTCTTCAGATTCTCTGGTTAATTCAGCCGAAGCGAAGGTGACTCCGTGAATTCCGTCTCGACCTGTTCTTCCGCCAACCAAGACAGCGATGTCGCCTGGTTTTGTTTCTCTCTTAAACTTGCTTAAGGGAAGGATTCCGACGCATCCACAGTAGACTACAACGTTGCCCACGTAGCTTTCGTCAAAGTAGATGCCTCCGTTCACGGTTGGAATTCCCATGTTGTTTCCGTAACAGCCTATTCCCGCCACTACGCCACGGAAAAGGTATTTTGGATGCTTGATTCCCGTCGGAAGTTTTTTGTAGTCGTAGTCGAGCGGACCAAAGCAGAGAACGTCTGTGCAGGCTATGGGGTCTGCCCAAACCCCGAGTATGTCTCGGATAACGCCGCCCGTGCCTGTAGCAGCTCCTCCGAACGGTTCGATGGCAGATGGGTGATTGTGTGTTTCGACCTTAGCGGCTATTGCATAGTCTTTTTCGAAATCGATTATGCCCGCGTTGTCTTCGAATACGGAGATGCACCAAGGCGGGCTGAGTTCTTTTGTGGCTTTGGCTATGTACGTTTTGAAGAGGCTGTTTATTTCGCCCCTATCCGTGACTATTTCTCCTTTGAAGGTTTTGTGGAAGCAGTGTTCAGACCATGTTTGGCCGATTGTTTGAAGCTCAACATCAGTAGGGTTTCTTGCCTTTCTAGAAAAATGGTTTTGAACTGCTTTCATTTCGTCTAGGTTTAAGCCGATTCCAGATTCTCTACTGATTTGTAGGAGTTGTTTGTCGCTTGCTTTGCTTAGATTTGCCTCAAAAAGTTCGAATGGCACAGCCCTCTTGACGTATAGGCTCATTTAACTTCCTCAATCTCAAATCTGTAATTGTCTTTGGTTGGGTTGGCAAGCAGTTTTCTGCACATTTCTTCCACTTGTTTTTCCGCTTCTTTTCTGGAGCTCGCTTCAAAATAAACCGTGTAAACCTTGCTTACGCTAACAGTCGCAACCGAATATTTTAGTTCCCTTAAGGATTGTCTAGTAGTTTCTCCTTCAGGATCTGAATACCCCGGTTTGAGGCTGACCTCGATTTTGGCTCGGTACATCATGATATATCATTAAAAGATTAAAATTTAAAGATTATTGCGTCAAAAATTTAAACAAAGATTTAAAACAAATCTTTACGGTCATTTTAGTTGGGACTTCTTTCCCCTGTACAATGCAATGATTTTTTCAGAGTCTGTTACTCTTCCAATTCGCTCGGTTTCTATCTTGTCTCTTCTAAAACTTTTGATGATGCTTTCTTCGTCAGTTTCTTCGGTGACTACTGCGAAGCCCCATCCCATGTTGAAGGTTTTCAGCATCTCTTCGTCTTGGATCGGGCGTCTCAGTTCAGAAGCGGTTTCTTGAATCAGTCGAAAGATGGGTTGGGGTTTAAAGTTGTCGAACTCGAACCCTATGCCCTTAGAAAACTTCATTAGCTTGTCAAACTTTAGGTAGGCGTCGCCCGTGATGTTGACTAGCCCCTTAATTTTGTGTTTCCTAGCGGCGTTGAGGACTGGTTTCACGTAGATTTTGGAGGGTTCGAGAACTTCATAAATAATCTCTCGGTCCAATCCGTCTGGAATGTCATGCGGTTCGTACTTGCCACCCCACTGTCTAAACAGAACTTTCCTTGCTAAAGATACGCCGTTGCTGTGGATTCCAGAACTCCTTAAGCCAACTACAACGTCCCCAGGCTTGATGTTGTTTCCAAAGATTATTTCCTCTCGGGATAATTCGCCGAGGCAGGCAACAACCATGTCGAATCCTTTGCCTTCTGTTAAGCCTCTGACAATCTCTGCTACGTCTCCAATTTCTCCGCTCGGCACTAAGCATTCAGCTTCGGTTGCGCCTTCGGTTATGCCCTTCATCCACTCGCCTACTAAGAATGGGTCAGAAACGTGAGCATGAATGTTGTCTGCGATTGCTAATGGTCTCGCGCCAGACCTGATTACGTCGTTTACAGCCAACGCAACGGCGTCAATGCCAACGGTGTCATACTTGTTGGCGAGCTGTGCCAGCAGAACTTTGGTTCCGACTCCCTCGATTACGAGGTCTAAGTACCCGTCATGAAAGGGGAAAATGTTACCGTAGGGAAGTTGAATTATTTTTCCGTATCTGCTGAACTTATAGGTTTGCCTAAGAATGGCCAAGCGAGCCTTGGATTTTGCTCTTAGTTCTCTGTCTACGCCTGTCTCGGCATATGTAAACTCCTTTGGCATAAAATTCCACTTATTGGCTTAGGTAACGATTTCTGTGAGCAAGCCTTTCTCTAAGGCTCTCTTCATTTCTAACGCAATCCTGTCTCCAGTGCTCATGGGTCTGCCGTATTTGGCGTTGGCGTACTGTGAACCCAACCCCATGTGAACGTTGGTTCCGCCGCCGTGTCTCGTCGCTATGTCTTGGGTTTTTGGAACAAAGTCGAAGAGGGTCTTTCCAGCGGCGTCATAGACTCCTTGAGAAACCGCTTCTACGTATGGCTGTTCTTCGAAGGTCATGAGGGTTTGGATGCAGTAGGCGCCGATCATTCCAGGCGGTTCTTCCTTTTGCGTGATTTCTACGAATGAGTCTGCGACTGGGTAGATTTTTCTTATGAGGGACTCTCTTAGGCTGATTAAGCCGTGGGCGGTGACCTCGAAGCTTATGGGATATCGGGTCTTGGTCCAGTCGGCTTTCAACTGTTCTTTAGCCAGCATTCTCACAATGCCGTCGTGTGTGGTTTCTCTTCTTTCGTCGATGGATAGGAACTCGTTTGCCAGTTTCTGGCGGCTTACATACTTTTCTACTTCGCCCCATTCTTGTTGGGCATTGATGGGAGAGTAGAAGAAGTTGAAGTTTGCTGTAACGCCTGGGATGTATTCCTCAGCTCTGGCAGACTTGAGGTCTTCTACTAGAATGTGGCCTGCCAAAACCTCTTTTTCAACTTCTTCCTCCAAGCTTCTTCCGTCAGCCGAGAAGATGAAGCCTCTTTCTAGTCTTCGTCCAGAATGTGGGACTTTAATGACGATTGGTTGGTCAACCTTCTCTAGGAGTCTTATGCCTTTTGCTTCCACAAGGTATTTGATTTCTTTTGGGTGCGGAATTCCAGCCTTCTCTAAGTACCAGTAATAGTTCTTCTTTTCTTCTTCTCGGTTCTCTATTTTTAATAGCCTTCTCGAGCCCAAAATTGGTACGGTGAAGTCGTTTTCGATTTCTCTGCAGTTCTTCTCTCCGACATAAACTGCAAACGCCCTGTTAGGTATCTGAACTCCTTCGAGTTCAACTATTCCTTCCATGTTTTCTTTTTTCAGAACGTCCTTGTATTGTTTCAGTATCAGGACAGCCTCTTTCCATTCTTCGTTTTTCTTTTTCACTATGTCGTCGATGTTGTCTGCAACAATCAGGTCTTCTCTAACTACGGATGGGAGGTCAAAAATGTATTCGTCTGGGTTGCCGACTCTCTGCTCTCGTAGGTAAATTTCTGCCCTTTGAGGGGTTGTGTAAACCAAGCCTTTGAAGCCGTAGTTTCTAAAGCCAGAGAGGGCATCGAGGGCTGAATGTGAGCCTAAAGCCACGCCTATCGGTCTTTTGTATGATTTGACGATTTCCTGCATTTCTTTCCTTTCTATAGTCATTAAATCACCAACTGAGAAGCGATAGTTAAGAGTCTAGTCATTTTAATCTTTTGTCAAAACTTTCGTCCAGTCAATCTTTCGTAGGCTTCGACATATTTTTTGGACGTTTCAAGGATAACGTAGTCTGGCAAGCTTGGGGCTGGAGGTTGTTTGTTCCAGCCAACCGACATCAAATAATCTCGCACATACTGTTTGTCGAAGCTAACTTGGTCCCTTCCGGCATTGTATTTTTCTGAGGGCCAGAACCGAGACGAGTCAGGAGTGAACAATTCATCGATAAGGATCAACTCCTTGTCGTGGAAGCCGAACTCAACTTTGGTGTCGGCAACCAGTATGCCGTTCTTTTCAGCCCGTTTGGAAGCCCGTTCATAGATTTTTAGGCATGCTTCCTCGATTTCTTTTGAGGCAACTTTTCCAACATTCTTAGCGACCTCGTCCTTCGTTATTTCGACATCGTGTCCAACCTCTGCTTTGGTGGTTGGTGTTACAATTGGTTCTGGCAGTCGCTCAGCCAATTTTAAGCCAGAAGGAAGCTTAACCCCACATATTGACTTTCCCCTTTTATAGGCATCCCACGCAGAGCCGTACAAGTAGCCCCGTATAACGAACTCGATTTTTATCGGGTCTGTTTTCTTGACCAGAACCGTTCTTTGGTCGACTACATCTAAGACATGGTTTGGAACGATGTCCTCAGTCTGATGGAACCAGTAGACGGAAAGCCTGTTTAGCGTCTCTCCTTTCTTTGGAATGCCGTTGGGCAAAACCACGTCGTAAGCTGAGATTCTGTCGGTGGACACGATTAACAACTTGTCGCCTAGGTTATATACGTCTCTCACTTTTCCCCTCTTAAACATCGGAAACGGTAGAGCGGTCTCTAAAACGACTTCGTAATTCATTGTTTACCCTTTTCATTATGGTTTAGAAGGCTTCTTCCTTATTTCCTGAGCGTTTCTACGAACCTTCTCTTCCATTCTCAGCTTGAATTGAGCAACCTTATTCTGCAAAGAACGATTAGTCAAAGCAAGAATTCTTACGGCTGCGAGAGCCGCGTTTTCAGGCTCTGGAACATAAGCAACTGGAACCCCCCTAGGCGTTGACACGGAGGAAAAGATTTTGGCGTAACTGTGCCTTTCCGAGTCCGGAGGACACGCGATAACTGGATGTATACTGTAACCAGCGACGACACCAGAAAGCGCATCTGACAATCCCGCAACAGTGATTAAAACAATGTTGTCTCTACTAGTTTCGTATCTTTGCAGGTCATCCAGCAGTTTTTGAGGGGTCTTATGTGCTGAGGCGACGTTATACTCACAGGAGACTGGAAATCCCTCTTCCCGAAGAAATTTTTCAATACGAGAAGCAAATTCATAGTCTTTTTTAGAACCCATCAAGACAACGATTCTTTCCGTAGGCATAATTAATCATTGTCCGGGGAAAAATTTAAGCCTTTTAAACCAACTTGGACTGAGTCGTTGAGGAAAGTTGAGGCGAGTTCGAAACATGAAGACTCATGTTCCTCTTGAACGTTCTCTCTATTTTCTGCATCCATACAACGCAACCCTAGTGACATGCAAATCGAAGGATGGAAAAACTAACGTGATGGCGATAGCCTGGATTATGCCAGTCAACGTTAATCCACCTAAGGTTGGTATGAGCATCCGTCCAGAAAGGCATTCTCACGACATAATATTAGAAACAAAAGAATTCGTTGTTAACATTCCAACATTTGACATGGCAGAAAAAGTGTTGTTCTGCGGTCGAACGTCAGGCAAAGCACGCAACAAGTTTAGAGAAGTTCAACTGACTCCAAAAAAGGCAAGAAAAGTGAGCCCGCCAATCATCAAAGAATGCGTAGCGCATTTAGAATGCAAACTAAAAAGAGCCATAAAAACGGGGGATCACACACTCATGATCGGCCAAGTCATCGCAGCCTATGCCTTAAAAAGCATTTTCAAGGAAGTTTACGACATGACTAAGTTTCACCCATGTCTACATGTGGGTAAAAACTTCTTTACGACTTCTAGAAAAAGGGCAGTTGAGCCAAAACTGACCAAGTATGTGGTTTGACAAAATCGCCGAATTTATAGGTCTTTGTATTTGTTGAGTCTTAGTCGTCACGTTTTTTGGAACTCGTCCCACTCTGCTGTTTTGATTTCGAGATATTGTTGAAAGCTGCTTATTACTAAGGTTTAGATTAGGCGGAAGTCTTCTTTGATTGTAGTCAAGACCACGTGTGTGTTGGTTCTCTCTACAAAGGGGAGTGCCAGTAAGCGCTTAGCGAAGGCGCTCAGTTCTTCTCTGCCCTTGAACTTGGCTATGACATAGGCATCTGTTAAGCCTGTTACGTCGTAGACACAGCACACGTTTGGCATTCTTGCGATTTCGTTCTCCATTTCTAGGAGGCGTCCTTTTGAAACTGTTATTTCTATGAGAGCTGTCAACTGGTAGCCGAGTTTCTCGTGGTCAACGATGGCTGAGTATCCCCCTATGACTCCCTCTTTCTCCATTCTTTTTATCCTCGACAGCACTGTGCCAATGGAAACGCCCGAGTTTTTTGATATCTGCCGTGAAGAAAGCCTTGCGTCGGATGTCAGTGCTTTCAAAATTTTGACATCTGTCTCGTCCAGGTTCATGCCTTTCTGATCTCCATTACACATTTATCCTTTTTGTTAATTTTTTTCTCAACATTTGTTCTGTTTTATCTTCAAAAGATTTATATTTTAATAGAAGATAAATCTTTCTGTTGAAACCTTGAAAAATGAGGAAATTTCAATGAGAGGCGAGGCTTTTCGGGATAGAGAAAACATGACAATTTGTTTACCGCTGATCAAACACGCCGACCACATAATGTTGCATTTTGTAGATTTGCTCGGTTCTGTCAAGGGTCGAACAGTTCCAGCGCAAGAAGCCGATTCGGTTTTAAGAAACGGCGTGGGCTTTGACGGTTCTTCGATTCTAGGCTGTGTAAGCATCCATGAAAGCGACATGATCATGAAACCCGACGTATCAACCTTCGCGGTTTTACCATGGTACTTTTACGATGAGGCGGTGGTTAGTTTCATATGCAACATTTACCAGCCCGACGGCAAGCGTTTCGAGGGAGACCCAAGATATATCTGCGAGAAAAAAGTAGAGCATGCAAGAGAAAGCGGCTATGAACTCACAGCGGCGGCGGAACTCGAATTTTATTTAGTGGAAAAAGATACAAGCAGAGGACCGCGCCCTGTAGAACATCGAATTAAGGAAAGTTCAAGATATTTTGACATATTGCCTGGAAGAGACTTAACAGAAACTTATCGCATTGATCTTTGCAACACATTAGTATCTATGGGAATCTCTGTTGAAAGGCAACACCACGAGGTAGGCTCAGCCCAAAATGAAATCACCTTCCAATATTCAAATCCGATAACCACTTCTGACAACATAATCCGTTACAAACTGGTTGCCAAAGCGGTTGCGGACCGAAAATACGACTGGACAGCCACTTTCATGCCTAAACCGTGGTTTGGCAAGGCAGGCAGCGGCATGCACACGCACTTGGGCTTGTTCTCGACGAAAAGTGGGAAGAACCTGTTTTTTGACCCTCATGGATATGCTTGCATATCACAAACATGTCGGTACTTCATTGGAGGCTTGCTTGAACACGCTCGGGCTTTGTCAGCCGTAGTATCGCCTACAGTTAACAGTTATAAAAGGTTGGTGCCTGGCTATGAGGCTCCAGTCTATCTGGCTTGGAGCAGAAGAAACCGTTCGGCTCTGATAAGGGTGCCTGAATACTTTCCAGGAAAAGAAAAAGAGGCAAGAGTAGAGTATAGAAGCCCAGACGCATTGTGCAACCTGTATTTGGCGTACACAGTCCTTTTTGAGGCTGGTTTAGAAGGAATAAAGAAGAAGATTGAACCAGGCGACCCTGTGGAAGAAAATGTTTACCATCTCTCTGAACGTCGGCGAAAAGAACTAGGCATAAAGACATTGCCAGCATCGCTCAAAGAAGCGTTAGAGGAATGGAACAGCGATGACATCTGTATCAGAGCCTTGAACAAAGAGAACGCTGAAAAGTACATGAGACTCAAGATGGAAGAGTGGCGAGAATACGAATCCCTCGGACATGTCGCAGCAAACACAACCAAGATAACAAAATGGGAATTGCAAAGATATCTTTTTACTTGAACATGAATAATTTTGAAAAATGAACTGCGAAGAACTGAGAGGCTTAGTCGAAGCCAAAATCCAAAAAACTGAAAGTGGATGAGAGCTAGAAAGGTCTCTTTATTTCGTCAAAATTTTCTTTGAGTGCCGAGACTACAAAGCTTCTTAGTTGAAATGGGTTACTTTTTGCGTCTCACTCTTCTTATTTCAAAAACTACGGGGTTTTCTGGATCTGGGCATGCGTTGTCTATGGCGTCCTTGTCGTCTGCCCATGGAAACTCTGCCCCATATCTCATGGAATAAACTTTTGGAAGCATCATCATTAGGGCACTGTAGCAGATGTTTCCCCTTATGGATTTTCCATCAAAGTAAATTGTGTCGCCAACTTTGTGACCGAAATTGCATGTTCCCTTTACGCTCTTGACTTTCACTTCTATGTCATAAGACATGTAACATCACCAAATGAATGTGACACCCGCAAGCTTAAAAAACTAATCCAAATTCTCCCTTATTCGATAATGTCAAACTTCAGCGTCTTTCCTTCACTGTTAAATACGGCCACATCACGCTCAGACTGATAAGGAAATGCTACAATAACCATTATTCTCCCATAGAACCGATTAAAGTCGTTGACGGATGGGGTTAGAACACCTGAAGGGTGAGAATGCGCCAGGCCGACTATGGAGAAGTCGATTGGAAGCATGTGGGGAGGGAAGGCTGAAAAGCCTTTTCCGTGAGTTGCAAGAGGTGGAATGACGACTTCGCTAATGACGATTTTATCTCCGCTAATTTTTCCCTTGAGTAGAAGAATCCCTTCTCTCGGGTGCGCACCCAACGCATAGCTAAGAAGACTGTCAATAACTGAACGCTTGAAGTATACGATATCCTCCAACTCGTGCCTCCAGAGTCAATTAAAAGACATTTATATATGTTAAGGATTTTGGAAACTGGATGACCTTTTCACCGAAAAAACGTGTGGTGTTGTAGAGCTAATGAAAAGTTTTAAATCTATACATGCAAAATCAGATTGGTACGTTCCAAGCAATTGGGACCGAAACGTTAGAATTAGAAGAGGAAGTATGTAGTTTGGCAAATGGTTTGGGTATTGTGGCTGCTATTATAGCGTTCGTCAGCTTAGTTCCGGTTGCGCCGTATCTGGCATGGTGGTCAGCGTCAGGTCCAGGATGGACTTTGTCGTTATTTCCTTGGGGAATCTCGGGGGCAGGTATGGCCACGCCTTCTGAATATTGGTGGGGCTATACAGCTATGGTTTTCATTGGTCTTGCTGGGGTTTTAGGGCTAGTAGGTAGTGTGATTGGAAAACCAGGAAAGGGTGTTCTCGCTGGTGCTGGGTTACTTGGGCTTCTCTCAATCATCGTCTTTGTAGCAGGATTCGTAACGAATGTGACTCGCGGTTCTGAACTCCTATTTTACAATGGTCCTGACGGCAGCGCCTACTTATATGGTGGCTTCTGGCTAGCGTTAATTGCCGCCATCCTATTGTTCGTTGCATCGGCAAGGCATCCTAAGGCTCCATCAGCAGCGCCGGCTCCGGCTCCGGCTCCGCCAACAGCCTAAGTCCAACAACTTCCCATTTTTTATTTTTGACATCGCACAGAATTATTTACTTTCAAAATTGAAGACTCCTATAATTAATTCTGAAGATGTAAGTATGCAAAGCTCATCGTACATCAATTAAAATATAAAGAAATACTTTTTGTATTGTTAACTCCTCTCGTAAGAAAAATACAAATTAGGCATTAGTGCATCTATTTTCAGTTTAAGGTGTATGTCCTCTATATTCTGCTATGAACACGCCTACGCCTACTAAAGATATGAGCGAAGCAACTAGCCCCATTAGGGTAACCATCTTTACGTTATCCATTGTGTATGCGAAAATATCTGGCGTATATAACATTAGTACCTGCATGATTAGAGCAATCAAACTGATGATTCCAGCGACTAAGAGAATTATTAGCCCAGCACTCGACTTTTTGGGGGAAACCGTCATACTTCATTTCACCTCCATCATCATTTTGCCTCAATATTTGGTTAGCAACTAAATAAAAAAGTTTCCACTGTTTATTACTTGCACCGTCGCTCACGCCTTCGTAAATACCTTCCTAATCACTACTTTCTCGTTTCTTATACTTACCACGAACGCAGAGAGCCTTTCAATTCAAAACGTTTAAGTTAAGCTCCCGAAAATGCGGAAAGTCGGTTCAATGAACCATAATAGAAACGTTAGGTATGGTAGCAAAATGAAGGAACAGTTTAAATCTCCGTTGAAAGCCATCAGACACTAAGGAGGGCCTTGTCTTTTCATGTTTTTTCATGTTCTCTTAACAACTAAATGTAACCTGCAGTGCAGGTACTGTTTTGGTAAGTCTTGCGAAGACATTGGAACCGACTTTGGAGATTTTAAAATTGATTACTGTCTGCCCCCGAGAATCAGTTACAGCGTTGATTTGTTAAGAGACTTTTGCAAAAAAGACCCAGAATGCGTTTTGACCTTTTACGGCGGCGAACCGATGCTTTGCATCGAAGAAATTAAACGAATAATGGACAACGTGAAAGTGAAGCATTTCATGATCCAGACAAATGGCCTGTTTTTGGACCATCTAGACCCAGAGTATGTGAACAGGTTTCACACAATTTTGGTATCCATCGACGGAGACCAAGAATTAACTGATTATTACAGGGGACAAGGAGTCCATCGAAAAGTAATCAACAATCTTAAACTAATTAAAAGAAACGGCTTTGACGGAGAACTCATCGCCCGAATGACGGTGATGGAAGAAACCGACATTTTCAAGCAAGTGTTATGGTTGTTAAACAACCAAGATTATTCTTTCTCCTCGGTTCACTGGCAACTAGACGCGGGCTTCTGGAAAAACGACTTCGAGAAGAGACAGTTTGGAAAGTGGGCTAACGAAAGCTGCAATCCTGGAATCAGAAGACTAATCAAGTTTTGGGTTGATTTCATGGAAAAGCATGGAAAAGTTTTGAAATTGTATCCTTTGCTCGGGGTAATGCAGTCGCTATTGCTGAATGAAAAAAGTTCGTTGCGTTGTGGTTCGGGCTGGGTCAACTACAGCATTTTGACAGACGGGAGTATTACGCCCTGCCCAATTATGGGAGGGATGAAAGACTTTTACGTGGGGCATATTAAGACTGCGAAGCCTCTAAGCTTAAAGACGTTTTTTGTCGCTAAACCATGCATCGAATGCGAAATCTTTTCTGAGTGTGGTGGACGCTGCCTCTACGCAAACATCACTAAACAATGGAGCGAAGAGGCGTATTCTCTTGTTTGCGATACGGTGAAAAACCTTGTTGACTCGCTAAAGCAGGAGCTGCCAAGAGTGAAGAAGTTAATTGCTGAACAAAAAATCGGGCTTTCAGATTTTGAATACATGAAGTATAATGGGTGCGAAATAATCCCGTAGGCTGACTCCACATTCATTAGAACGAAATTGCCTAATGGATAGACTTAAAGTCGCAACAGAACTATTTTTATCCTATATGTCATTAACAGCCGAGATGAAGGCTTTTGCAGAGAAAGTAGGACTCGACGTTGTCAGAGTTACATCTGCCGAGCCTCTCCCCGAAGCAGCGAAGCGGATTAAAGAACAAATTCAACGAGGACTACGCCCCAAATGGAAGGTTGAGGACATTGACTCTTTCTGTGACCCGACAAGCGTTCTATCATCAGCAAAATCCATTGTGGCGGCGGCAGAATGCTACTTGACCTCAGAGCCAGTAGACCTAAGCAAACTAGGCGAGCCACACGGACGAATCGCCAGATATCTCTGGCGAAATTACTATCATGACATTAAAGAAAAACTTGAGAAGGTTGCGACTTTCTTAAAGAAAAGAGCTCCAGGAAAAACGAAGTTTCAGTTTAGATGCTATTCTAATGGGCCTTTAGCGCAAAAGCCCATCGCCCAACAGGCAGGGGTTGGCTGGTACGGCAAAAACGGAATAATCTACACTGAAGAATACGGGTCTTGGATAGTGCTCGGAGAACTCATAACCAACGTTGAACTCGAACCAGATGAACCGCTTGAAGTGTCTTGCGGAAACTGTGACGCCTGTATTAAGGCTTGTCCAACAAAGGCGATAATTGAGCCCTACGTCTTAGATATGCCGCGCTGTCTCCAATACATGACAACCCGACAGTTCAACATGCCCACTCACCTCCGCGAGATTTGGGGTAACAGACTCTACGGATGCACAACATGCCAAGACGTTTGCCCTTTAAACCGCAAAGTAAAGCCAAAAAACAGAAAACCAACATACGGATACGTGGGTTCAAGCCTCCCACTGATTCCGATTCTCCAAATGAAAGAAAAGGAATACCGCGATCGCTTTCGTAAAAACCAAATAGGAGAGTGGTGGGTACGCTTTGGAGCCATCCAAAGAAACGCTTCTATAGCCTTAGGAAACATCCGAGACCCAGTTGCAATTCCAGTCTTGACCCAAGCTTTGAACAACAGCCGAAGTCTCATGGTTCGAATCCACGTGGCTTGGGCTCTAGGAAAAATTGGAGGACAAAACACAAAACAAGCCTTAGAGGATGCCCTCAAGAGGGAACGCAACCCCGAAGCTCGGAAAGAAATCAAGGAAGCGCTAGATAGAAATTAAGAGATTTTATTGTGATACAACCTTACCCGTCTGTTATAGAAGTTGCTATACTTTCGAATATTGATAGCGTGCTTTCCCTCCGTGCCCGCCTCTTGAGGGTCTTCATGTTAACCTTGGTGTATCTCAATATCGCCCTTACGTCATCTTCATCCTTTAAAGCCCTTTCTTTCGGAACCGTTGCCTTTATCATGCGCAACTTTGATAAAACTAATCCTTCGGGAGTTTGAAAGAAGGTCGGCAAACCCAAGATGCTTCCAGCTTTCTTTTCAAGCTTCTTGTCGGAAAGTATAACATCGAGAGTGAAAGGCGTCTTCTTGTCTCTGAAGGTGATTATTTTATAGCCTGATTTGAAGGCTTCATTAATTCTGCCCTCGTTAACTTTTAACCCAGCCTTCCTTAATGGCAATATAAGCCGAGCTCGTAGGTTTCCTCGAGCAACTTTAACCACAATGTCTACGTCCATGGTAGTTCGAGGCGTACCATAATAGCTTGCAGCTAAAGCTCCAGTAAACATATAATCTATTCCAGCAACGTTGAAGTTGTTGACGACCCTTCTGATTAATCCTTCAAAAGTCTTCAGTTTCTAAACCTCATGGTGACGCCGCTTCTTATATCTGATCCTTTCCCTAACCCGTTCTATGATCTCGTCTTCTTTGACCGTTTCGTCTCGATCCTTAACAGCATCAGCGCAAACACGGGTACACACATCTGTCATGTTTATTGAAAGATTGACCTTATCTTCAGGCTTCAACTTTTCGATAACCAACAGCGCCACCAAATTCTAATTGCTGTCTTAGCCTTAAGAAGCATTTCCCGCAAAATACGCGCTTCCCCATCAACTGTGGACACGTTTGCTTATACCCATCCTCCCGTGTATTTCTGCTTAACCACTCTAATCGGCGACAACTCTTCTTTTATGGCTCTTTAAATGTGACCGCCACTCGCTTTGCGTGACTTTTCATGATAGGCATAAGCTCTAACTGCAAAATCAACATTTCAGGAATATAATTCACAAATCCTCTCTTAGGTTTAAGGAAAATCTCATCAAAGGGAAATTGGGCACTAAATGCCATTTCTAAAAAATGGTGGATGGGTATAGGTTTAAAGTTTCGATTAGTTTTTCGCGTTAGGCGCTTCCTGACATTCGATATTTTTAAATCGCACATCTGACTGGCATGTTATGATGTTTGAGGTTAAGCTGGCGAATGAAGATTGCGGAGATACCTGATCAGTTTCATCGTTGGGTTGGTTGCTCTTTGCGTTATGGCTTGGCTAATCGTAACCTTCTTGCAATATCCAGAGATTAAAAATCTTCCCTTATACACTTTGAGCACGATTTCCAGAATCGTAATTACACTTCTTGTTTCGATTGTTTGGGGCGTCTCCTTTGGCATATTAGCCGCAACAAACAAGGTAGCCTCACTTATTCTCACACCTTTTATAGACCTTCTACAGTCCATTCCGATACTTGGATATTTCCCGATGGTCATAGGTTTTCTATTCGCATTAGGCCCGTTAGGCATTGAGCTTTCCGTTATGGTCCTGCTTTTCACATCCATGGCGTGGGCTATTTTCTTTGGAGTAGTAGGGGCCATCCGCGGTATTCCAACAAATGTTGTCGAGTCTTCGCGAAGTTTTGGTTTAACAGGGTGGCGGTACATTAGGCATGTTGTATTGCCTGCCATCACCCCAGCAGTGGTTTCGGGAGCAAACCTTGCATGGTGCGATGGCTGGTTTTTTATGATTGCCGCAGAATACATCCAATATAAGGGGACTATTGTGACGCCGCCTTCTGGCGGACTGGGCTACCTCCTTGCGAGGACTACCTACGAATATAAAGACATGAGTGTTGCTATAGTCCTGTTGCTATTCATAACCTTCATCGTAGTATACTTCAACACTCTGACTTGGCATAGGCTCATAGAACGAGCAAGCACAGGCACTTTCAAGCCAGTCTTTAGGATGGATCTTTCGGGGGTTGGAAAACTTGGAGTTGCAAAGGCCGTTAGATGGCTACATTTCGGAAGACCTCACTGGCCAAGATCTTTTTCCATAGTTTCTCAGCGCTTGCGAAAATACACCCACATCGAAAAAATTGTCGTTGCAGTTTTGGCTCTTTCGGCAGTTTTCTTTGTTTTGTATAACGTACTTGGCCAATTCCCCACATTGGCAGCAATTCAGAGCGGATTCAACCAGCCGCCTGCAGGAGAGCTGGTCCATCTGCCAGTGTTGATTGGCTTGACGATGGGGCGTCTTGCAATAGCTTACGGGATTTCTCTTGTAGCTGCAATCGGTATGGGAGTTCTGGCTGCAGAACACAAAAGATTCGCGGCTGTTTTATTTCCCCTCTACGATATTGGGCAAGGAGTGCCCATTCTAGCGTTGTTTCCCGTCATTTTTCTTGGGTTGAATCAGCTCCTCGGAATGCCAAACATTGCCCTTGAACTTACGTGTATCATAATGCTGGTTCTCGACATGATATGGTACATGTTTCTCAACATCGTAAGTGCAGTGAAAAACATTCCCACCGAAATAAATGAAGTGGGACAACTTTTCGGGTTCAAAGGAATAAAAAGAATAACGCACATAGTTATTCCATCCATATTGCCAGCCATAGTAACTGGAAGCATCCTTTCATGGGGGACTGGCTGGAACACCATAATTTTTGCAGAATACTTGCCGTCGACGAAGCCAGGAGAACAGCCACTTTCGATCCCAGGAATAGGCTCGCTCCTGGACAGGGCAGGCTATGAATACGGAAACACCGTCGTACTCATTTTTGTGCTCGGAATAGTCGCAGCAATCGTTCTTTCCATGGAAGGGTTTGTTTGGCGACGTTTGCTTAGAAAATACGAAAAATATCATGTTGAGGTGTAAACTATGTCAGTGCTTGAAATAGAAAATGTGACCAAGACATTCGTGGCAGAGAAATCCAAAATATTGGTTTTGGACAACGTGAGCTTTTCAGTTGGAAACGACGAGTTTGTCTGCTTGGTTGGCCCTTCTGGCTGTGGGAAATCCACTCTGCTCAGAATAATAGCAGGGTTAGAAAAGGCTGATTCGGGCAGAATACTGTTTCACGAGCAGCCTATTACGCGGCCATCTCCAAAAATTGCAATGGTGTTCCAGCTTTTCGGTCTGCTGCCCTGGAAAACCGCGTTGGAAAACGTTGAAGTGCCGTTGGAAGTGCTCGGCGTAGCGAAGCAAAGTCGCGTGCACGTTGCTCAGGAATACTTGCAGATGGTGGGGCTGGAAGGTTTTGAAAACACCTACCCCCACGACCTTTCAGGTGGGATGAAACAGCGCGTTGGAATCGCGAGGGCACTAGCCTTAAAGCCAGAAGTCTTATTGATGGATGAGCCCTTCTCTTCGTTGGATGAACTTACGGCGAAAACCCTCCGCGAGTTGGTGCTTAGCATTTGGCGAAACCCTACGTTGCCAACGAACACTTTCGTGATGGTGAGCCATAATGTCGAAGAAGCCGTTTTTATGGCAGACAGGGTTATAGTGATGTCGCCTCGTCCAGGCAGAATCGTTGGAGAAGCGAAGGTTGACATCCCGAGACCCCGCTCCGAGCACTTACGCGAAAAGGAATACTTCAGGTACGTGGATGAGGTCATAGAATTGCTGGAGAAAGGCAAGACTATAACAAGGGATGAAAGCCCCCTGTCTCTGATAGCGAAACGAGCGGGCAAACGTTGAGAAAAGCAAAACTTGCTTGCGTTTAGCTAGAGTTAGATTCTCAGGAGTCACTCTTTGCGTGAGACGAAGACTAAAACCTCCGCCTTTCGATTCTTAGGCGGCTCAATCTTCCAGTTGGTGTAGCATTTGATCTCCTTGAAGCCTGAGGCTTGCAGATAGTGGAGTAAATCCCAGTAAGTGAAGAGTCGGAGGCGTTCGCGGTCTCGAAAGATGTGCATGCCATCGGGAGCCTCGATTATGCTCGTCTCTTGCCACCAGGCTACACCGTGCATCGGGTCAAAGTCTCGGAGACGAATGACCTCAGTGCTGTGTATGCCAGGAGCGCGGTCTTCAATAACACGAAGACATTTATAGATCGCATCCAGAGAGAACCAGTGCTTACCCTTATAGAACGGATTGCCGACATTACAGACCAGTACGCCGCCTTTTCTCAGTGCGCGGTGAATCTGGCCTAAACACTTTAAAACGTCATCATCATTTGGAAGCAGAAAGAGTATGTTGAGCGCAAGCACTGCGTCAAATTCGTTCTCATAATTTAGTCGTGTTGCATCGCCCTGCAGCAGTTTGACGGATACCCCTTCACGTTTGGCTCTGTCCTTTGCTATTTGAACGCGTTCGGGCGTGTAGTCCAGTCCAGTGCATTTGTAGCCTCGGCTGGCTAACCCGAACACGTGTCGACCGCTCCCACAAGCAACATCGAGCACCTCCCTAATCGGACGGGTCGCATCAGCACGGAAAGCATGCTCAAGAAAGTTGAGTTCACGTTTGGTAGCTTCAGCAAAACGGCGCTGTCGCTGGGCTAGGAGGTCTTCATAGTAGGCTCGATGAGCGTAATAAGCGCGGGAGGCTTTGAGAACTGTCTCTCGGGCATTTTTAGGTCTTCCCATGATGTTCATTCCTCCATAAAATCAAGTTTAAATCCAATGTTTGAATTCAACGAAAGATAAACTTTGAGGTAAAACAAGCTTAACGATTGAGTCTCAAGAAACTGAAAATGGCACAAACTGGATTTTATCTGTGAGACATAGGTGTAATTCGGGCTCATTTTTTGAAAAGGAGTCATGTGGACGGGGCGGGATTTGAACCCGCGTCCTCAGCGATGCCAACGCTGCGATCATTCCAAGCTGATCTACCCGCCCAAAACCGTATCGTAGAAAACAGCCGAAGACTATTAAGGATTTTGTCTTGTTACGCCAGCCAAACAGCCTGTATATTTGGAGCCTAGTTGGATCCTAATTGGATCATGTATGGGATGGTCTAGAAGCGTGTGCGCACGCTTCTAAAACTGCAAACTTAAAATAAACCTCACACAACTTTTACCTAACTCGCAATGAAAAAGGGGCCGGTCGTCTAGCTTGGTTAGGACATCTGCCTGACGCGCAGAAGGTCGCCGGTCCAAGTCCGGCCCGGCCCACCACAACAAATAAAAGAAAATAATCTAACCTAGATGAGAAGGCTGAGCCCACATGCCAGAAGAAGTCTTCGACACAGAAAAATTCATCCAGATTTCAGAACGAGCGGAATACTGCAACATAAAACGACTAAAAAGAATCGTGAAACTAAAACTTCGAACATCCCGAAAACTCTACACGTTGAAGGTTGACCCAACCAAGGCAGAAGAGATCATAAAGAAGCTGCACTGCGAAATCCGCGAAGTTTAGCATAGCATTTTTCACAAAAAACAAGCTTCTTCCTGTCCGTGTCAAGAATAGAATTGGAAAAGAACATGATACAGGCTGAATTGTGGCAATGACCCAACCCAAACGTGTGCCCAACCTCGTGAACCGCCTCTTTAACAGAACGCTCAACAAACAATGCCCTACTCGGCGATTCTCCATAAAACTCGGGTCTAAGCCTACACAACGATATTACCGCAGCCTTACCCGGACAGAGGGCTTCCCCGAAAACAAAGTTTAGACGCGGAACATAAAGATCAGCCTCTGTAACCGCCAAAACTCGGTCCGCATCGTGTTTTTCAGTCTCGACTTTTGCCAAGATGTTACTCGAATAGTACTGGCGTCTGGCCGTGTCGTAGGCGTCTTTAGGCATCGGCATAACATCATCAAGAATTGAGCATGTGGTTTCTGAAAAGACTTCGCATAAACCACTTTGTATGCTTCTCATCAAGTTTTCGTCTACTGATCCAACGCGTAAGATGGCTATTTTCATTCTTTCCTCCTTCAGACAGCGTAAACGTCTCCTGCCTTTGGCGCCAAAGCCTTCAAACCCGTTTCCTCCTTTATCCATTTGGCGAACCTTTCACAGTTTCCCTCGGCTCCATGCACAACATACACTGTTGGGTTTCCCTCCAACCCCTTCACGGTTTCTTGAAGCTGACTGGCTCCACAGTGAGATGAAAAGTCAAATCGTTCAACTCGAGCCTTCACCTTCCGCATCTTCCCATCAATCACGCATCTTCCCTTCTCCAGCAACTCTCGCCCAGGCGTTCCGGGAACCTGATAACTCACAAGAAAGACGGCGTTATGCTGCTTTTTCCCAACCTTCTGCACGTAGAAGACAGACGGCCCACCTTTCAGCATGCCTGCTGGAGATATGACCACGCCCGGCTTTTTGGTTGCCGTCCTCCGGTCTTTCCATCCTTCAACCCACGTGGCGGAGTGAACCGCGTCCATAAACAGTTTGGGGTCACGCAAATAAGCGACGTGATTCATCAAGATTCGGTTGACCTCGCGGGTCATTCCGTCTATCGTAACTGGATACTCAAAATGATGAGCGGCGAGGATGCACGAAACTTCTTGCGAACGCCCCACACTGAAAGCGGGGACAAGAACGGTTCCGCCGTCTTCTACCACTTCGATGACGCTCTCTACAAATTCTTTCTCCAGAGTTGCTCGGTTGGGGTGCTCCTCATCTGCGTACGTGCTTTCAATAATTATTACGTCAAGCTCTCCGTAGTTTTTGTCTGCGCCGGGAAGAAGGCGAGTGTCTAAAGTATTGTAATCACTTGTGTATAGCAGTCTTTTTTCATCATTTTCCACCAAGACTTGAGCACTCCCCGGTAGATGTCCCGAGTCTAAAAGTTGAAAATGAACGTCTCCAATGGTTTGTTTTGTTCTATAATCCACATGAACGCAGCTCCTCAGCATAGACCTTAACTCGATGTATTCGAATGGGAGGTAATAGCCTGACAAATGAATAAAATCCGAAATCAGTACGTTAGCCAAATCAAAGGATAGACGTGTTCCATACACGGGTTTTCTCTCTTGAATATGAAAAATCGGAACCGCACCCGAATGATCCAGATGACTGTGAGTTAAGATGATGGCGTCCACATCCTTAGGCGGAACATGCATTGGAAAACCAGGTTCGTGGTTGACCATGACGCCATAATCAAGCAACAGTTGGGTCTTCTCTGTTTTGACAGCAACTGCTGCTCTTCCAACTTCTCTCGTGCTTCCGAGGAATTTTATCTTCAGTGTGATTCTTCCACCGTCCTCATTTTATAGGTTGGATGATTATGTTTTGGAATGATTTTAGACTTTACATCCGCTGACAGTCATATGTCGGTTTCTGATATATTTCATTTTTTGCAGTATTTCTCTTATAGATGCCTCTTCTAGAGAATTATAGAGTTCGCGTTTATCCAACCTCAACTCCGATGAGATGATGGTTGTAAACTTCAGAAAAAGGGTTCAAAATTGCCAATCAAAAAGGCCATGATGGTGTGGATCTTCGGTTTTCTCACCTTCCTATCGGTTTTGTTTACTATAGATGCCTTCCTCTCTTTGACTTTGGGAGGCAAAACTTCACTCTTAGAGCTGTATCCATTCAATTCGATAAAAAAGATTTTTGGAAATATAGACACGACCACGTACTTTTGGATTTCCCTAATTTCAGCATTCGCTTTTTTCGGTTTCACCTGCCTCATTGCATTTCAGGATCCGCTCTCTGCCATACTCAACAAATTACTTTCGGAAGCTGCTAGGGTAGAAGAGAGTCAAGTGGATCAAAGTAATCTTGAACCTGGCGTAGGCGTGTTAGAAATGATTAACCACACGCTCACGTCTAACAGCATAATCCTTCACACGGTTAAAGAAGGACTCAATAACGTTAAAGACGGCCTAAACAGTGTGAAAATGGACCTCACGCGGCTTACAACAGGATTGGAAAAACTAGAGCGAATGGAAACAGATGTTATCAGAGCTAGGAGATGCCCTTCCTGTGGCAAAGACTTGCTTCCAGAATTTAAGCTGTGCCCCTACTGCGGAGAAAAAATGGTGACCAAATACATGTACCCGCAGATATTTACGAATAAATAATCAACTGCAAAGCAGGAAAATTCGATCATAACTTTGAGGATGTCGCCTTTACTTTCCCCTTTTTTATGGCGCTTAAAACGTCGTCTACGTTTAGCTCGGCCTCTACCTCAGTGTAGGCTAACCACATTTCTCTTGGTTCGTGGGCGTCGCTTCCCGCTACGCTTGGTAAGTTTCTTGCTTTCGCTAGAGTTTCTGCCATCTTGTTTTCTTCGGTTGTCGTGTGAGGGTTTATAATTTCTATTGCGTCTGCTTGTATGTTCTCTGCTATGTTGCCAATGCCGTCGAACCTTCGATACGGATGCGGTATGACAATGACTCCATCTCTTTCTCTCGCAAAGTCGATCAGGGCTTCGATTGGCAAAAGGTACGCTGGCTTCTCCTGAATTCCTAAGACGGTGACGTGACCTTGTCGTGTGCTCACTTCTATTCCCGGGATGATCAAAATGTCTTCGTATGCCATGGCGAATCTGCGTGCCTGCACATAGCCATCCAAAGTGTCATGGTCAGTGACTGCAACTCCCTTAACAAATGGATGAGTGTAAAGCTGGTCCACCAAAAATTTTGGTCTTATTCTCGAGTCGCCAGAAAAAGTGGTATGCATGTGCAAGTCTATCCGAATCATCTTGTTCCTCTCGTGCTCATTACGTTTTTTATCGCAGTGGTAAGTTCATTCAACGCTTGTTTGTCCCAGGGATTTTTCGCTTTTATTATTGTGAGGGAAACGTTTTTCTTGTGGCATAAGTTTCGACAGGCTGCGGCTATTTTTTTCTTCCATGTTTCAGTGTCTTGAAGCAAGATAATTCTCCTGTAATTCGTTAGGGCAATGTAGTTTGCCACCTGTTTTGCTGTGTAATTTATACTCTCTTCGTCGGGTGGAGTTGCGATTTCATACTGGGAGAGTGGATAAACCTCGTCGATTTCTGCTGGCACGATTCCGAAGGGCGCTGTATAGGTGCAAACATGAACTTTGTCCGTATTGTCGCCTATTTTTTGCTCAGTTTTCCTGGAAACCCTTTGATGCTCTCTTGACTTGTGAAACGGTTTCGTTCGAGTTGGCGGTAACAGAACCAGAACTGTAGCTTTTTTTGGCGGAGAATACCTTTCAAACAGGCGTTTTCTATAGCGAACAACTTCAGGGCGTATTAGCTCTAGCGAATCGAAGAAGAAGACCCCACTTTTTTTCGTAACTGGGCTTTGTCTCTCCACATACTCGCCATACTTTCCCAGAGTTTTTAGAGCATGAAGGAGGGCTGGATGCCCATGAGCCCTCAATTCTAAATGCTCCCAGAGGCGTCCCTCAATTATCGCCTGCTTTATCCGCTTCATCTCAGAGAAACTAACGTGAAGGTTATGCTCCGCCAACAGTTTCTGCCGCTCAGCCTTCGCCATCTCCATAACGCCCTGTGGGTCATTTTTGGCGCATACGGGGCATGGGCATGGAAAGTATTCGAGTTTGTTAAGCATGGTGGTTCCGTACTCTGTCATGTAACGATTTTCCCGAGCATAAATGGCGTACGCAGCCGAGTCGAAGAGGTCACAGCCTAGTGCTACTGCCAACGCAAACATGAAGGGGTGCCCAGCCCCGAAGAGATGTAGCGGACGCTCTAGTGGTAGGTTCATTTTTGCCGTCATGACCATGTCAACCAGCGTGTCGAAGAGATACTGCTCCATAACAGGCGTGGGGCTTCCCAGAGCATGAATTTGGTAGGGCAGTTTTCCCATTTCCTTGGCTGAGTAAGCAACGAGGTCGAGATGTCGTCCTCCCTGAACTGGACCCACCCAAATGATGTCGTCACGAGTTTTAGTCTTTGTCAGTTCTCTTGCTCTTTTCAGGGTTTCATTGACTGTGTGTTCGGCGTGTCGTTTGGAGACTTTCCAGTCTGTTGGCACGTCCAGTATCGTGGCAATGTCCGTGTCTATTTCTTCCTGATACCGTACGATTTCTTCGGGAGTGACCTCCACGTCTCCGTACACGAGAATTTGGTAGGCTCCTGAGTCGGTCATAACGGCTCCGTTGAAATCTAAGAACCGGTGAATCCCCTTTTCAACAGCCTCCTCTTTGAAATTCTTTCTTATGATGTAGGCGTTGGTTATGAGCGCCGGATAGTTAAACGTCTTCTCTATCATTTTTGGTGAAATCGGCTGGACTGTGGGATTTATGACTGGCAGTAAGAGGGGAGTCTCAATCGTGCCGCTCTTGGTTTCCAGCTTGCCAATCCTCGCAAGCAAGTCTCGTTCTCGTACCTCGAAGGACATGGGTACTAGCCTGCCAAGACATCCTTTAATAACACTGATATGCCTCTTAATTATGCTTGTCTGGGAGCGCGTCTTAAACATGGTCTGCGTTGTTCGGATGCTCGAAAAGCCTAAGCTGGATAACCCTGTCCTAATTGAGGGATTGCCAGGCATAGGATTTGTTGCGAACATCGCCGCGTTGCATCTTATCCAAGAGTTGAAGGCAAAACTTTTTGCAGAAATCCATTCCTCATCTTTTCAAGACTTCGCCATAACAGCGAAAGAAGGCAAGGCACGTTTTCCAATCAACGAACTCTACTATCATAAGGGCAGAGACGAAGAGGAGCGTGACCTCATCATCTTGTATGGAAACACGCAAGCACTAACAACTATTGGGCAGTATGAACTATGCGGACGTGTCTTGGACGTTGCCGAAGAACTGGGATGCCACCACATCATAACCCTCGGCGGTTTAAGGCGGGAAGAAAAAGTGGACATTCCGAAACTGTACTGCGTTGCATCTGATTCTGAGACTCTGCAACAACCATTAAGTTTAGGCGCTGAAATTATTGAAGGACAAATTTTCGGCGCGGCTGGGCTTCTCGTTGGGTTGGGAAAGCTGCGCGGCATGAAAGGCTTCTGTCTTCTCGCCGAGACTCTGGGCTTTTATCCAGATGCAACGGCTACACGTGAAATTTTGAAGGCGGTCTGTAAAATGCTGCATTTGAAGATAGAATTAACCAGACTAGACGTGGCTGCAGAAGCGACCCGTGGCATATTAGAATCGTTCGGTCTAACTGCCTCTCCAGCGGAAAAAAGAACAGAGAAGGAGTTGCGTTCTGGCTGGCTCATTTAAGCCTTCGTTTCGCTCAAGAATAAGTCATAAACCTTCTGAACCCGTTCAGCGGCTGGTCCAGTTCCTTCAACAACGCCTTTCTCCGTGACCTTGATTTTCTCCATAACCCAAACGAAGCCCTTATCTTCGTAAAGCCTAACCATGGTTGGGAAAACTTTCTCTAGCCGTTCAGCTAACGCCTTTAAATTGAACGGCTTTTCCACGGAATAAATTTGAGCGACCACGTTGCCGTTCAGGAACGCTCTGTGAAGGATTCTTCCCTTCTCATCTTTTGCATCTGCCAAACAAAGGCTTAAGGTCTCTGGGTTTATTCCAACCACTGTCCCAGTGAATTCCTTTCCATCCATCGTCACTACCGCGACCGTTTTGTCCACTAACGCGGCTACTTCTCCGAAGAGTTTTCTCTGAGCCACTGACAAGCTATCACCTTCGCCTCATATTTTATGAAGGGGTCATTAAAAGGCTTATTTGTGTAAGCGCCAATTTTTGAGCGTTCTAAAATGTAGTATTATATACTTATCTTGATAGTCTTACATCTCTCGGAGATGAACGCCATTGATTCTCTGTTTCGTGTTAGGTTTTTTGTTTGGTCGTAAGTTGACGACTAAGCGATTAGCTAAGCTGACTCCCTTACTTCTCGTTCCTCTCGTCGTTTCTCTTCTTTCCTGTTTCATTTTTTTGGAAGTGGAGAAAGACTTAACTCCTGTTCAGATGGCACTGCCCTTATCGTATCCATTTTATCTGAAGGTTCAGAAATCGCCCATTGATATTTACCCGCCATCATTCTCTGTCAAAGTGTTTTTTGTCACTGAACTGTACAGATTTAATGAACAATCCATCAGCATCTACTACCTAACAGCCAAATTTCTTCCCGTCTTCTACATCTTAAACGTCGCCACAATTGTGATAGGATACAAACTGGCATCCGTAACGCAAAAAGCTAAACCCCATTCTTAAAAAAAGACTTTCAGTCAGACCGTTTTCGCCGCTCAACCCTTTGTTGCAAAAGAAGAACCATGTTAGACGGAACGTCTCGATGAACCACAACGTTTGGTCCAATCAAGCTGTTTTGTCCAATCTTCACGCCCGGCATAAACAGTGTGTTTATTCCAGTTTTAACGTCGTCGCCCAAAACGACTCCCAACTTTGTTCTTTCACTGTCCACAACCTCGCCTTTTATGAGCATTTTGACTGTTTTTCCGTCGAGGCGATAATTAGCCACCACGGTTCCAGCGCCAAAGTTGCAGTGTTCGCCAATGATGCTGTCTCCAACGTATGAGAGATGGCGAATCTGCGTGTGGTCCATGACTATGCTGTTTTTTATTTCGCAAGCGTTTCCTATTTTTACGTCTTTGCCAATGCTCGTGCATGGGCGAATGAAACAGTTAGGCCCAATGTCGCTGTCTTCGTCAATGAAGACTGGGCCCTCAACGTAGGCTCCTGAGCGAACTCTTGCCCCCTTTGCCACTACCACAGAGCCAATAAGATGGGCGCCGTCTTCTATAACGCCATTAATTGTAGGTTCCGTCTGGCTAAGTATCCGCTTGTTCGCCTCAAATAAATCCCAAGGGCGGCCAACATCAAGCCACTCTTTATCAGAAATCTGAACGCCTATTACTGGTCGTTTCTCCCGCATGAGAAGAGAAAGCGAGTCAGTTATTTCCCACTCTCCCCGCGGGGACGGGTGCGTCTGTCTTATCTTCTCAAAAATTTCGAATGAGAAAACGTACATGCCCGCGTTAGCTAAATTAGTTGGCGCTTCGCCAAGCCGAGGCTTTTCGACAATCTCAGCCACGTGAGAACCCTCGAGTTTCATTATGCCATACCGCTCAGGATGCGTAACAGGAACAACAGTCATAGTTACGGCGGGCTTCTCCTTCTCATGGGAACGAAGAATTAACTCAACAACGTCTGAGGTGACGAGAAGGTCACCGTAGACCAGTAAGAAATCCTCGTCTTTTACGTAAGACTCTGCGACGCCAATCGCATCTGCAGTGCCGCGGACTCCCTCCTGAAACACGTATTCAAGCTTCATCCCAAACTCTGAGCCGTCACCGAAATACTGTTTAAAGCGTTCAGCCATGTAATGAACCACGATTAACGCTTCGTTTATCCCAGCGGCTCTGACTGAAGCGAGAAGATGCTCAAGAAGCGGCTTTCCACCAAGAGAAATAAGATGCTTGGGTCGTGTAAACGTAAGCGGACGAAGTCTGACACCCTCACCCGCCGCCAAAACAACAGCCTTCATCACACCGTCTCCTTAATCATTTTTTTAACCAGCCTAACGCTTTTGTCCGTAATCTCTTTCGCCTCTTTTTCAGATTCTGCTTCAGCGGTAACACGTATAATGGGTTCAGTGCCAGAAGGTCTTATTAAAACCCACCCGTTTTTGAAGGTTAAACGCACCCCGTCAATGGCTGACTTCTCTTCAGTTTCAGCGAAGAGAGAGGGTAAAACTTTCTCCATCTTCTCCATAATCTTCGATTTGGCTTCGTTTGGGCAGGCTAGGTTTTCCCTGAAGATGGGATATTGGGGGGCTTCAGAGACAAAAGAGGACAAAGTTTTGTTTTCTTCCTCCAACGTTTTAAGGAGGAGAACGGATGAGAGGATTCCGTCTGGGCAGTAATGATATTGAGGATGAATCCAAGCGCCGCACGGTTCGCCTCCAAAAACCGCTTTATGCTGCTTTACGGCAGACGCAATATATGCGTCGCCAACCTTCGTCCTAACAACCTTTCCACCATTTGGATTCACCATCTTCTCGACGCACATGGAGGCTTCCACATTAGTGACCACGACTCCGCCCTCGTGAGCCTTCACCACATGAGACGCGTAGGCTGCGAGAACCTGGTCAAGCGGAGCGAACACTCCATTTTCGTCGATGGCAACCATTCTGTCACCATCACCGTCGTAGGCAATTCCAAGATCAGCACGCAACCGTGTTATCATCTCACTCAAGGACTGAAGCGACTCTGCGTCGGGTTCAGGGCTCCTTCCGGGAAAGAAACCGTCGGGCTGAGAGTTTATGGCGGTCACCTTACAGCCTAACATACGAAACAGGACTGGCGCAACTTGGCATGTGGCTCCGCAACCAGGGTCCAACAAGACTCGCCACTCTTTTTCCAGTTTCACGGTTTTCTGAATTGCCTCTAAATAGCGGCGAGACTCGTCCACAGTCGTGGTTGTTCGAATTTTTTGCCAAGACGACCTCTTGAAACGACCGCTCTCCACAATTTCTTCGATTTGGTTTTGTTGCTTCTCATCGTATGCCATGCCGTCCTTGTTGAAGAGTTTGATTCCGTTGTATTCGGGCGGGTTATGCGATGCAGTAATCATCACTCCAGCGTCTGCTCTGATTTCTCTGGTGAGGAAGGCTAAGAGCGGAGTTGGGGTCAATCCCAGCCTAATAACTGTTGACCCCCCTGCCAACAGCCCAGAAATGAGAGAATGCTCAAGCATGGGAGAAGAAACACGTGTGTCGTGTCCAATCGCAACTTTTCCAGAGTTGATGTAGGTTGCCAAGGCTAAGCCAACGTTAAGCGCCAAGGTGGGAGTTAAATCCACATTGACGACGCCACGAACTCCTGAGGTACCGAAAAGTTTTGGGTTCACCAATCTCGCCAGAACTCTCAAATGAGGTTTAATCATTTATAGTTTTTCGGTACAAACTCTAGAAAGCGTTTAGAGGTGCGAAGTGGAATGAAAGAGGTTAACGTAATCAAAAACGGCAGAGTGCTAACACCCTTCAAAACAATAGAAAAGGGCGTAGTCGTTTTTGAAGGTGAAAAAATTGTGGCGGTTGGGCGAGAAAACGAGGTCAGAACGCCGAAGAGCGCTAAAATAATAGACGCTTCAGATGGGGTTGTGGCGCCCGGTTTCATCGACATTCACGTTCATGGTGGTAAGGGCAGGGACGTGATGGACGCCTCCTACGAAGCAATAAACGAACTGTCAAAATTCTTTGCGACTCATGGAAACACAGCTTTCGTCGCCACCACCATTTCTGCGTCACGCAGCGAACTCCTAAAAGTTGCTAAGGCGGTGAGACTAGCCATGGAAAAGGGAACAGACGGCGCGGAAGTCCTGGGAATACACATGGAAGGCCCATACATGAGCCCAGACGAACGTGGAGCCCACGCCGCTGACCAGATTAGGCCTCCGTCTTTAGAGGAATTCCAGGAAATATGGGAAGCATCGAATCGGGCTGTTAGGATGGTGACGTTAGCTCCTGAATGGGCTGGATCAGAGAAGTTCATAGAAAATCTTCGAAGTCTGGGAGTGGTCGCTTCAGTGGGACATTCGAATGCGACGTACAGCCAGGTTGTAGACGCGATCCAGCACGGTCTGAGGCATGCATCCCACACCTTTCATAGGATGAGGGGTTTCCACCACCGAGAACCAGGAGTTGTTGGGGCAGTTCTTGTCCATGACGAACTAACAGCCGAGCTAATCTGTGACAATGTTCATGTGCACCCGACCGCGATGAAACTATTGGTCAAGGCTAAGGGTGCGAACAGAGTCGTTCTCATAACTGACGCTATTCGGGCTGTGGGCATGCCGAACGGCGAGTATAAAGTTGGCAAAGCCACGGTCATAGTGAAAAACGGCGTTTCCAGGTCGGCAGTGGGCGAGCTTGCTGGAAGCACTTTAACGATGGATAGGGCAGTTAGGAACATGGTGAAGTCAGTTGGGTTGCCTCTTCAAACAGCGATTAAGATGGCGGCAACAAATCCAGCAACGACATTGGGCATTGATAAGGTGAAAGGAAGCGTCAAGCCAGGTAAAGACGCTGACATCGTGATAATTGATGAAGAAGTTAACGTCTACATGACGATAGTGAAAGGACGAGTTGTATACGCTACTTAATCCATGTGGTTTGAGGTTAGCGACACTGTTTGGAGCAAAATTCAATAAGCCCTGTCAGCGTTGGATGCTCCCCCGCTGGACTTGAAATGTAATATGCGGCTACGGCATTTGCCATTGTTAGCCTGCAAGAATCTGAAAGTCCCATCGCATCGCTAAAAATATTCCCAGCGTTCCAAGCGTCTCCTGCTCCAGTGGCTCTGAGAACGGGAACCTCAAAAGTAGGCACAACAACCTTTGAGTTCTTGGTGAACGACCCAGCGAAGGTTGCTGTGTGAAGGTCAATGCGGGCTGAGAGCCTGTTTGCCAAAATTCTTGCGCATTCCTTCGCCAATTCATCGGGCTTTAACGTTTTCTGTAGCCCTTCCACATCCTTGCTTAGTTGAGAGGCATAGCAAAAAGCTTCGCTCTCATTAACACTAAAGATGTCGACAAGATTTCTCAAGAGGACTCTTTTCATAAGTATGGGAACATCCTTTATTTTTGGGCTCGGGTCTGAGGTGTCATAGTACGTCTTGCCCTTTTTCCCTCTTTTGACCCAATTAAAAACTCCCTCAGCCAGTTCAGTTCCAAAACGTCGAGTCCCCGCCCAATGGAAAACACATACGTAGTCAACTTTTCGCAAGATCTTGAAATCCTCAGAAGTGAGGTCGTCTAAGCCAAATTCAGGAAGCGATCCAAGGTCGCTCATCATCTCGTTAACCTCTTCACCTTCGTAGGTTAACTCGAAGGCGGTGGTAAGTGACATGTTGCCGTGCTTTTTCACGTGAGAAAGATCCACACCAAATGGATCTAAATAAAACTTGAGAATACAAAGCCCAAGCGGACTCGTCTCAATAATTGGATACACTTTGGCGCCCAAGGCGGCTAAGGCTGCGGCGGTGTTTGCAGCGTTTCCACCCCTCAACTGCGTTTGTTTAACGCCGTGGATGCTGCCTCCTTTTCGTCTCGCCACCCTCTCAAGAGCCTTGGAAAAATGATGAACATCCTTGTCATATGTTATTAGGCGGTCTAAGAAAAAGTCTGGCATGACGACTACACTGAATTCCTTCGGTTTTATCTGCTCCAAGGAATGAAGAAGTTCTCTTGTCAATTTGACAATTGACATTTTCGTCTCCCCTTTTTGCGAAGCCCTTAACATTAATTGATTTAACCCTTTATTTCCTTGCTTCGCCTCGATGCTGATAATTCTTTATAGGTCGAAGCCGTATTACCAACTGAACGCAAAATTCGGTGGCGACAGGTTTGTTCAACAGTGAAAAACTAAGTGAAATAGAAAGGCGGAGAGAAGTTTGGGATAAACAAGTCTTGGCGAAAGTTCTCGCCACTTTTCGAGAGCGGAAAAGCGAGTTTGTGACGAGTTCTAACATCTCAATCGCCAGGGTGTACACACCGCTTGATGTAAGAAATCTCGACTATGCACAACAATTGGGGTTCCCAGGCGAGTATCCTTACACGAGGGGGATTTATCCCACCATGTATAGAGGACGTCACTGGACGATGCGACAGTACGCTGGCTTCGGCACTGCAGAACAAACAAACGCTCGGTTTAAATATTTACTCAAACAGGGGCAGACGGGATTAAGCGTTGCCTTCGACTATCCAACTCAAGACGGTTACGACTGCGATCACCCTTTGGCTAGAGGCGAGGTTGGAAAGGCGGGAGTGAGTGTCAGCAGTCTACGAGACATGGAGGTTCTGTTCGATGGAATCCCGTTGGATAAGGTTACGACGTCCATGACCATCAACGCCTCCGCTTCTATACTACTTGCCATGTACATTGCCGTTGGCGAAATTCAGGGAGTGCCTCAAACAAAATTAGATGGAACGATACAAAACGACATTCTAAAGGAATACGTCGCTCGCGGAATGTACATTTTTCCTCCCAAACCATCCATGAAACTAGTAACCGACATCTTTGAATACTGTTCCAAAAACATGCCCAAATGGAACACCATCAGCATTAGTGGCTACCACATTCGCGAAGCTGGCGCCACTGCCACGCAAGAGGTAGCATTTACCTTGGCTAACGGCATCGCTTACGTGCAAGCCGCCATAGACAGAGGACTTAACCTGGACGAATTTGCAAGCCGACTGTCCTTCTTCTTCGCGTCTCATAACGAGTTTTTTGAGGAAATCGCCAAATTCAGGGCTGCCAGAAGACTGTGGGCAGAAATTATGCGGGAACGCTTTGGAGTTAAAAACCCAGATTCTTGGAGACTCAGATTCCACACACAAACTTCGGGTGTAGCCTTAACGGCACAACAACCACACAACAACATTGTGAGAGTTACGATTCAAGCATTAGCGTCAGTTCTCGGAGGCACACAATCACTGCACACAAACTCTTTCGATGAAGCCTACGCGTTGCCAAGCGAAGACGCCGTGAGAATCGCCTTAAGGACGCAGCAAATCATCGCTCATGAAAGCGGAGTCACTGATACTGTTGACCCGTTGGCAGGGTCATACTACGTCGAGTATCTCACCAACCAAATCGAAGAAGAAGCGATGAAATACATCGACAGAATAGACTCCCTCGGAGGCGCCACAGCAGCGATCGAAAAAGGGTACATGCAACGAGAAATCGTGGAGAACGCGTATAAACATCAAAAACAAGTGGAAAATAAAGAAAAAATCATCGTTGGCATGAACGAGTTCACCGTCTCAGAGAAGATTCCGATGAAAACTCTGCGCGTTGCGCCCATTGTTGAAAAGAGGTTGACTAAGCGATTAAAAGGAATAAAAAAAGAGAGAAACAATGAGAAGGTAAAGAGTGTTCTAGATCAATTACGTCACGCCGCAGAACTCGAAGAAAATCTGATGCCAACAATCATTCACGCCGTGAAAGAATACGTTACACTTGGGGAAATCTGCAACGTGTTGAGAGAGGTTTTTGGAGAATATAAGGCACCTGCGATTTTCTAGAATGAATTATTCAATTATAACCGAGGTTTCTTCCTTATCTACGCTAGCCATTAGGAGTACGAACAGCCTCGCTTGAACTGTAAGAGAGCTTATTCAGAGGGGTATGTTTGCATGTTTCTTTGGTGGTCTTGCCTCCCTCTTCGTCGCAAGCATCTCTAATGCTGTTATCAGTTTTGGTCGTGTCTCTGCGGGTTCAATGATGTCGTCGATGTAAGCTTTTTCTGCCGTGATATACGGGTTAGCAAATTTTCTACGATATTCGGCGGTTAGTTCCATCTTTTTCTTTTTTGGGTCAGTTGCTTGGGTTATCTCCCTGCGGAAGATGATGTTGATTGCCCCTGCTGGTCCCATGACGGCAATTTCGGCTGTTGGCCAAGCATAGTTTATGTCTCCTCCAGAGTGTTTGCTGCCTAACACGTCGTAGGCTCCACCATAGTCTTTGCGAAGTATCACCGTGATTTTGGGGACCGTGGCTTCGCAGTAGGCGTAGAGCAGCTTTGAGCCGTGCCTTATTATTCCGCTATGCTCTTGGTCAACTCCTGGCAGGAACCCTGGAACGTCTACGAAGGTTATGACTGGAATGTTGAAGGCGTCGCAGAATCGGATGAAACGGGCCGCCTTGTCAGAAGAGTTTATGTCTAGGGCTCCGGCGAAGAACTTTGGCTGATTCGCAATTATACCAACTGAATGTCCGTTCAGTCTTGCGAAACCAACCACGATGTTTGGCGCCCACAATGGTTGAATTTCAAAGAAGTCACCGTTGTCGACTACGCTTAGAATAATTTCTTTTACGTCATACGGTTTGTCAGGGTCGTCGGGAATGACTTCGGCTAAATGTTCGTCGGTGCGGTTTGGGTCGTCGCCAGTATCCACCGTGGGCGGATCTTCTAAATTGTTAGAGGGCAGATAACTCAGTAGTTTCTTGATGATCCCTATACATTCTTCCTCGGTGTTGGCGATAAAATGTGTAACTCCGCTGGTTTGCCCATGAACCATCGCGCCCCCTAGTTCCTCAAAGGAAACTTCTTGACCCAGCACAGTTTTAATGACTTCTGGACCTGTTATGAACATGTGACTGGTTCCCTTAACCATCACGGTGAAGTCGGTTAGCGCTGGTGAGTATACGGCTCCGCCAGCACATGGGCCCATGATGGCGGAAATCTGCGGAATCACTCCTGAGGCGACTACGTTTTTGAAAAAGATGTCTCCGTATCCGCCCAAGCTGATAACCCCTTCTTGAATTCTGGCTCCTCCAGAATCGTTCAACCCGATGACTGGGGCGCCCGTTTTCATAGCCAAGTCCATGACCTTGCACACCTTCTTCGCGAACATTTCGCCCAGAGAGCCGCCAAACACGGTGAAGTCGTGGGAAAACACGAAGACTAGTCGACCGTCTATGGTTCCGTAGCCAGTTACGACGCCGTCTCCTAATATTTTGTTCTTGTCCATATCAAAATCGGTGCACCGATGAGTGACGAAGGGGTCGAGTTCCACGAAACTGTTAGGATCTAAGAGTAAATCGAGTCTTTCTCGTGCGGTTAATTTTCCCTTCTTGTGTTGCGCTTCTATTCTTTCTTTGCCGCCCCCGAGTTTTGATTCTTCTTTAAGCTTTCTGAAGTTCTGAATCTTCTCCTTAACTGAAGGTTCTTTTATTGGCATTCTGGTTCCTCCTTAACGATTTTAGACTGTTGTTCCTACTCAAATATTTAGTTAGTTAAAAAAGTAAGTGTCTCCTCCGACACTTTTAGTGAGAAAGGGACTGTTCGTCACTTCTGTATGTTACATCGCCAGAAACGACCTTTTTTAGAGTTCCGTCTTTAAGCCTGATTATCAGTACTCCGCTCGAATCTACGTCAATCGCCCAGCCCTCAAATTTTTCGTCAAAACTAACGACTTCCACGTATGCGCCCAATAGTCTGGTTAAGCTCCTCCACTCTTCGAGAATCAAGTCAAATTCTTTACGAATAAATGCCTTGTAATGATGCTCTAATTCTTCAAGCAAAACTCGCAAAAACTGTTCTCGATCAATTTCTTCAGCCATTTCTTCTTTTAAAGACGTCACCGTGTTCCTCAAATCTTCTGGAAGCAAGTTTACATTAACATTTGCGTTTATGCCGATTCCAACAACAACAAAATCTACTGCGTCATCTCTCGTGCTCATTTCGGTTAAAATACCGCAAGCCTTCTTTCCGTTGAGTAGAACGTCGTTGGGCCACTTTACTTCAGCGTTCAAAACGAACATTTTTTTGATGGCTTTAGCCACTGCTGCGGCTGCCATGAATGTTAGTTTAAGGGCGTCCCCTGGGCTGACTTTAGGTCTTAGAATGATAGAAAAATACATTCCACCCTCGGGCGACGCCCATCTCCTTCCGAATCTCCCCTTCCCACGACTCTGGGTTTCAGCGATTACGATTGTTCCTTCTTCAGCTCCTTTTACAGCTAACTTTTTGGCTGTGTCGTTTGTTGAAGTTACCTTGGTAAAATAGTGGATTTTTTGTCCTATGAAATCAGTCTGTAGTCCGTTCTGAATTTTCTTTGGCGTTATCGAGTTCTTTTTGCACATCTGCGCAGGGTGCCTTCTTTTCGGATTCTCCTATTTTTCACACAACTCTATTAACACGTTTTTTGTGCTTTTTGGATGTAGAAACGCTATTTTGAAGCCTTCGGCGCCAATTCTCGGTTTTTCATCTACCAGCGTTATTCCCTTGTCCTTTATCTTCTTGAGAAAATCTTCGATGTCAGTCACCTTGAAGGCTATGTGATGTATTCCTTCGCCTCTTTTTTCTAGGAACTTAGCCACTGGGCTTTCCTTGTCGGTGGGTTCTGTTAACTCGATTTTGTTTTCTCCTGCCAAAAGGAGTGCAGCATTAACTCTTTGTTCCTTAACCAGCCGTATCTTTCTGACTTCTAAGCCCAAGATTTTCTGGTAGATTTCCAGCGCCTCTTCAAGTTTGTTCACGGCAATGCCGATGTGGTCTATTCCCGTTATCATTTTTTCACCACGCTTAACAACTAAATCTCACCAGGCTAGATATAAATCGCATTTGATAAGGCAGAATCTATAGGCTTCGTTCTTCCATTGCTTTTTTGATTAGTTCTGTGAAGGAGATTGTTTTGATACCGATTTTTTTGAAGATTTTGTCGTTGGTGAGTAGTGTGGCGTTTTCTCCGAGGGCTACTGCGGCTTGTAGGGCGTCGAAGAATTCGACATCGTGTTTTCTCAGGAGTTCGTATAAACGTATTATGTCGTCTGAGGTTAGTTGAATTTCTTCTATGTTGAATTCGGTGAGTTTTTGCTTCATTAAGAACAAGGTATTCTCAATTTGTTCGGGATGAATTTTGTGGGCTTGTAACACAAGGCTTACTTCGAGAAAAGCTGATGTGTTTGATTGCAATGTGTCAATTCTTCCTTCTTTGAATAGTTCCAGGATTTTCATGACTTGAGGGTGCCATTTGTCGTTTTCTCTTAGCCCGAAAAGGAATTCGGTTTCTGCGATGTACAGTTTGAAGCCTCCATTGTGGCACAAAATGTTTATATTGTGTCACGTTATAAGTTTTTAGTTGGTGAATGCCGTTGGAAGTTGTTGAGGTTGCGGATAAGTATCGTATTACGATTACTCGTTCTGTTAGGGAAGTTGTACCGTTGAAAGTTGGGCAGAAAGTGGCAGTCATTCCATTCGGCGACAAAATTCTCGTTCAGCCTTTGTCTGATAAGCCTGAAGAAGAATTGGCTGAATTGACGAAGGATGTTGTTTTTGATAGGGAAGCACGCATGAAGGCTTCTAAGCTTTTGATTTCCCAGACTAAAGGATAACATCACCGATGGTACAGTATCACCCTTGCATTAGTGTTTTCCTGATCGTTGAATTTGATTTCCGTGATAATAAGAACTATGTTTAGATGTCAATGACGCAATTGGGGAATTTGTTCTTGATCTCAGCAGTCCACTTCTTTATGAGTTGTTTTTGATCAACCTTGTCCTTGTCAGTTTTGATCAACATGCCTACGCGAAGAGCGCCTGTGCGCACTCTCTGTAGAGCTTCAAGGTTCTTGCATGTCCCAAGTTCGTTGCATTCGTTGCAGTCAGATATTTTCCTGCTCGAGGCGCAGGGTCTAATCTTGCATTCATCGTTACCACCGCCTTTCAGGCATCCTCGACATACAGGCAGGGTTTGTATTGATGTCAGCCCCTTCATGAATTCCTTGGAATCGAAGCCTTTAGCGCCCCATTTATCCACACCATAACCTCCGATGATGTGTTCATATCTTTTCGTCAGTTCCTTCAAGGTTCCATTGCCTACTACACAACTTCCACACCAAAGTCCACAGAAACCGATTTGATTCTTCACATTTTGGAAAGCCTTAGCTTCCACTTCACATCACCCCAGCAAATCTTACCTAGCGATGAACAACAAGCATGATATAAGGATTCAGCAAGCCATAGTCGAAGTTGCGAATCAAGCAAAGAAGAGATTTCGCCACTTGGAGCGAAGTACAAATCCCATCATGAAAGAACTGACATTGGCAATGTTAATTCGATATGAATATTCAACTGATGCTCATCCAGCAAGTTTTAAGTGCCTTCTCAAATCTATCTGATACTCAACGTGGTGTGAAAAATGATGGAAACATATCCTTGGTGGAACGAAAAACACAAGAAACTCGCAGAAGAAGCAAAAAAATTCGCAGACGAGAACATTCCACGCGGAGAAGAAATCAACTGGACAAAAGAGTTTCCTCTTGACCTTCTGATGGAGGCGGGTAAAAGAGGCTGGTTTGGAGCCCCAATTCCAGAAGAGTATGGAGGCATGGAAAGCGGCGTAACAGGATGTTGCATCGTAGCAGAAGAAATGAGCCGCGTATGCTCCGCCTTGACCGGTTCTTACAGCGTAACCATGTTCGGCGGCGTGGAACAAATCATAAAGTTTGGCAACGCTGAACAGAAGAAACGTTGGCTGCCCAAAATTGCGAAAGGCAAAACATTGGGAGCCATCTGCATCACCGAGCCCTTCGTTGGTTCAGATGCCGCTGGCATAGAAACCACGGCGACTCCCAGGGGCGGCGAATATTTAATGAACGGCAAGAAAAGATTCATAACTAACGCTGGTGTAGCCGACATATACTGCGTCTACGCTAAAACAAGCGAACGCCCAGAAGACAAAGCCAAATACAGCCACCTCAGCGCCTTCATCGTAGAAAAGGGGACGCCAGGCTTCACGGTGGAGAAAATTAACGAACTCGGCGGATGGGTTGGCCTACCAAACGGATACCTAAACTTTGATGAGGCAAGAGTGCCCGCAGAAAATAGGCTGGGAGCCGAAGGAGACGGCTGGAAAGTCCTCGTAGACGGGCTAAACTTTGAAAGAAACCTCTTCGCTGCTGGAATGCTCGGGCCTATGCGAGAAGCCATACGGTATGCGGTTGGGCATGCAGAACGAAGGCTACAGTTTGGCGAGCCGACCATAAACTCTGAGGTTAACCAGTTCAAAATTGCTGACATGATTTCGAGACTGCGGATTGCCCGACTGCTCGTCTATCACGCAGCTCATCTCATGAACGTTAAGGCTGAGGTAGTGTTGGAGGCGACGAATGCGAAGCTTTACGCTTCCGAGGCGTATAGACAGCTCCTAGCAGATGCGGTTCAAGTGATGGGCGGAGACGCTTGGACAAGATTCTATCCGCTCGACGCGTTCATGAGAGACGCAAAAGTGAACGAGATGGGCGCTGGAACAAGCGAAGTCATGAGGATGGTCCTCTACAGGTTTGGAGTACGTGCCATGGCTCAAGAGCTAAAGTTTCCCCGACGGCAAATACATAAAAGGCTTGGAGTTCCAATTTCCGCAGCCAAACCGTGGACCACGGCTGAAATTAGCGAAAAAGCCATGCTTGAGATGCTGGCAGAAGACTACAGAGTTAATCCAGGGCTGTACATGAGCCGCAACGACATGAAAGAAAGCATGGCAAAAGTAGCGGATGAGCAACTGGACAAACTGTTAACATCCTTAGAGGCGAGGGGGCTGGTTAAATTGTATAAGGATAGGCGTGGCGCCATCATTCTAGCGAAGGCGACGTACAAGGGGCTGAAAGAAGCGAAACCCCTCAAGTATTATCAGTGGTTCCCAGAATGGATTAAGAAAGAACAACTCTTCTAAGAACCGCCACCACCCTTCTATTTTCTTTTTCTAGAGAATTCTCTTCGTTAAGCTCGGTGACTTATTCAAAGCCGACTTCTCTTAGTTGAAAATTGTTAGTATGAGTCGTAATGAACTGACTTTTTCAGGTTGGTTAGAGCATGTAGCAAAGGGAATTAAACGCCCAAGGGTATATCATTTGTTCTTCTTTTTGAATACAATCATTGCCATCACCGTAATCATAGATAATAATGCTATGATGACTGAGGGAAATTCAGGCACTATTGCATATTGATCGGATTCAGCAGTCAACTCATAGCTATCCACCAGAGACGCCCTCTCTGATACAAGCAAGATCTCAAAAGATGCTTTTTCACCAACATTAAGGTCATGTGGATTAGTGTAATCAAATCCATAGTCTATTACTTTTCCTGCTGTATCATAAAAGGTGGCATAAACCTTTACCCAAGTTGTCGGATAAACACCTATGTTTCCTATTTCTCCAACTACATGCATCCAATCCAGTATATCAACATACGAGCTGCTTGACACAATCTGCAGACCTTCTGGCTTACCAAATTCCGAAATGTCATATTCTACTTCAAGGTGATAATGGTCAACTTTTGCTGATTGTTGAGCATCATATAGTAAGACTTTGAATGGAGACTTTCTTCCTACCAACAGCACCTCTAAACCTGAATAAGTTAGAGACGTGTCTACCACATGATCCGCAGAATCATAGAACGTTGCGGAAATTTTCACAAATCTTAGATGCATGTCTCCAGTGTTTTGCACTTCCCCTACAACAGTATAGTAGCCCAGCGAATCAAGGTAGCTCGAATGACTCAGAATCGTTGCTTGGGCAGCTGCATTGACTGTTTGCGGAAGACTAAGTAAAATGAAACAACCTAAAAGCAGAAGAGCCATGAATACCAAACGTTGCCCAATCTTGACTTCCCATATATTGAATCTAGTGTAGTAGTGGTTGATGTTTTCCTCTTATTTTTTGTGGAACGATTGGGTGAGAAAATGGACAAGGTGGCTGAAAGATTTGTGTCTTTGGTGAATATGCTTAAGGAATGGACGAGAAATTAGGAAGAATGAATAAAAAAATTGGACAAGATTACCACCGAGTTAAAAGATTTTCGTCTTTGGAAATGGGATGTTATTACACGCTTACCTCAAAGTTGTTTTCGTGTATTACTTTCTTGAGTCTTCGTTAGTGAGGGAAACAGAATTTTTAAGTTTTCTTCTTCAAACCGCGATGATTTGTCAGGACAAAGAAACATTTGAGGAATTTTATTAAAGAAGCATTACAGAGCATTAGGAGAGGAGATGTGCCGGAAGCCCGTTGAAGACATCGGTTGTCATTGAGGCTAAAAACCTTGCCAAACGATACGAAGAACTACTGGCAGTGGACAGCATAAGCTTCAAGGTTTTCAGGGGAGAATGCTTCGGGTTCTTGGGTCCAAACGGGGCTGGAAAGACAACGACGATGAAAATGGTACACTGCGCCCTGCCTCTCACTTCTGGAGAACTACAAGTAAAAGGCATGAACGTGAAAGAAGACGCCAGAGAAATAAAGAAGCTCATAGGCGTTGCGCCTCAAGAAAACAATCTTGACCCAGACTTCACAGTGCTAAAGAACCTACTAGTATATTCCAGATATTTTGACATCCGCAAAGACGTGGTTACTGAAAGAGCGGAAAAACTGATAGAATTCTTGCAGTTGGGCGAGAAAAAGAACGTGATCATTGAGCAGTTGTCCGCTGGCATGAAGCGTAGACTGATTCTTGCTAGGGCGTTGATTAACGAGCCAGAAATTTTAATCCTAGACGAGCCTACAACTGGGCTTGACCCACAGGCAAGACATCTGATATGGGACAGGATTAGGAACCTCAAGAAAGAGGGAGTCACGATACTTCTAACAACCCATTATATGGAAGAAGCAGCCCAACTCTGCGACAGAATCGTAATAATGAACAACGGAAAAATAATCGAAGAAGGAAAGCCCCCAGAACTCGTTGGGAAACACATCGGAAAGAAAGTCATCGAAATCACGTACGATGAGGAGATTTTGA
>Ga0209725_1000083_pt1 | contig 53636 bp, 50 predicted proteins | sample I18A1metaG_FD_184145 | JGI IMG/M metagenome (GOLD analysis project Ga0209725, IMG submission 184145) | Lake sediment bacterial and archeal communities from Gulf of Boni, Indonesia to study Microbial Dark Matter (Phase II) - ​I18A1 metaG... | ecosystem: Environmental > Aquatic > Freshwater > Lake...
ATTTCTCTCTGAAATCAGGCTCAGCGTAAAGGTCGATTAAATCATTGAAATCCTTGATTATTCTGGCTATACGCTCTTGAATCTGCTCTGAGGTCAGCTTCAACTCCTTAATCAATCTGTCAATCTTATTGATATAGAGGACAGGCCTCACTCTTTCTTCTAGAGCTTGTCTAGTAACCGTTTCCGTTTGGACCATGACTTCCTCAACCGCGTCTACAACTACGACAGCGCCATCGATAGCCCTAAGCGAACGAGTAACCTTCCCTGAGAAGTCGACGTGCCCAGGAGTATCGATGAGGTTGATGACGTAAGGCGTGCCGTCTCTTTCGTGATATAGGCTTACGTTCGCAGCCTTTATCGTCATCTGCCTCTTCTGCTCCTCCTCCATATAGTCTAAAGCCAAAGCTGTTCCAGCAACAGATGGAGAAAGCAGCCCAGCCGCCGCAAGAAGCGAGTCAGACATCGTCGTCTTCCCATGATCGACATGAGCTATGATGCCGATGTTCCTAATCTGTTCCTTATTCTGGATTATCTTCATTATGTCCGCTGTGGTCTTGAAGCGCGGCACTATTATTCCCTCGCTCGAAATTTCGATGAGTCAACTCGTAGAGGACATGACGACTTTTAAAGTTTACCGGAATAAGATTAGTTTCTGCTCTTGCTTCTGGCTCCCCCAGAAAAGAACACGCATGTTCCGACATGTCAAAGCGAAGAATTCCAGTCCACATTCAGTATTTCTCTTATTCTCAGTCTCGTCAAGATCCAGAGGTCTACTTGCTCAGCCGACGAGCCTTCAATTTCAACTTCCACTGCAGTTGGTTTCGTCCGTCTCACTAGCGATTGCTACTATTGTTTGCTGTCGCTTGTTGGCTATGTCTCGTGGGTCGTCTTCATAAAGAATGAAGGCTACTTTGGAAGTTTTCCCAGTCTTTTAAGTTCATCGGCAACGTATTTTAGGCCTAGTTCTTCTAGTTTGCTTCTTGTCGGTATACCAGTGGTTTTATCCCATCCTCTGAGTTCGTAGTAGTTGTCCAACATCAGGCCTAAAGTTGTGGCGTCCAGCGTTTGCCCTCTTGTAGGTCCTGTTGTTGCTGGTTCCGCGATTCTCTCCGGTAGTCTATCGTCTTTACGTGTTATCCCTTCTCGGACGTTGAAAGCTCTGCAGAGATTGAAGATTCTCTCTCCAGTCTTCATCAATTCGTCCGCATTAACATTCCATCCTGTAACCGCTTTGATGACTTGGTTGAGTTGTGAAGTCTTGTATCCTGCACCTGCAAACTTGCACATTACCATTGAATCGTACAGTGCGTAGTAGTTCTCACCTTTAATCACATAGTCAACCTTCGTTCGATCTGTCGCGTATCGACTGATCTTCTCAGTTATACCGATTGCTGGGTCAAAGTTCTTCTCTTCGAACGCCGGATCATGATCGGTTTGAAGATGGCATGCACCACGGTTTGATGTTGCATACGACAGCCCAATCCCTTTCTTTCCTCGAGGTTCATGCATCGGGATCTCTAGTCCTTTGACATGTGCAGCGAACTTCTCTGAACCTTGCGCAAACTTCACAGCCATCCGTCTTGTTCCTAGAGCAAGGGTTGCGCCGAACCCGCGCTTGTGCGCGATATCTTCCACAAGGTTGACGATTGCGTCTGCATTTCCCCAAGTCAAGTCGATGCCGCCAGTATCTTTCGTCGTTATTATTCCTCGTTCAAAGCATTCCATAGCGAAGCCGATCGATACGCCTGCTGAAATAGTGTCTACGCCATACATGTTGCAAAGCATATTCGCTTTCGCTATAGCCTTCAGATCCTTTACGCAGCAGGTCGATCCGAAAGAGCCGACGGTCTCGTACTCAGGTCCTCCATATTCAGGGACAACGGGGGCGTACGGGCCGTCCTTCACTGCCACTTTACGCATGCATCCTATTGGGCATCCGGGGCAGGTTTGTCTACCGACCAAGATCGTCTTGGTCATCGTTTCGCCAGTTATATCTTCAGCATACTCGAAGGTGCCTTCTTTGAAGTTCTTTGTAGGCAGAAGTCCCTCCTCATTTAGCGATTCGAGTCCATTGTCGGTTCCGTTCTTCGGGAGATCTTTTATCCAGTCGCTCCTCCCACGCGTCTTCCAATTCTTCATGTACGTTTGCGTCAGCTTTCTTAGCTTCTCGATGTTTGCGGCTTGGAGTTTCCCTGTTCCTCGGACTGCTACCGCTTTCAATTTCTTCGATCCCATGACTGCGCCCAAACCGCATCTTCCGGCAGCTCTATGTCTTTCGCTTATCACCGATGCATAGTTCACCAGGTTCTCACCAGCGATGCCTATTGATGCGACGATGGCCTTCGGTTCGCCTATCTCTGCTTTAATCTTGTCCTCTGCCTCCCCGGTAGTTTTCCCCCAGAGTTCTGAAGCATCGTTTATTCTTACTTGCGAGTCTTTCACCGAGATGTATACGGGGGTTGGAGACGCGCCTTCGATAACGATCGCGACGTAGCCAGCGTTCTTCAATTCGATTCCGAAGCTCCCTGCCGCGTGAGCTTCCCCCCATATGCCAGTTAAAGGCGATTTTGCGAAGACCCCGTAGCGGGAAGTGCCAGCTGCCATAGACCCTTCGAGAACACCGACTGCGAAGACCAATTTATTCTCTGGGCCCAAGGGGTCTATCCCCGATTTCAGGTCTTCGAAGAGGATTTTCGCCGCCAATCCTCTTCCGCCAATATGTTTTCTCAGATCTTCCTCTGAGACCGTTTCTTCACGAGTAGTCTTGTTTGACAAGTTTATGCGGAGGATTTTGCTCAGCATCTTATCCATTAATATCACGGCCGTGCACATTAGGGCTAGGCACTAAAAAGCTTTTCCAAATGTTCTCTTGCTACCGCCAAGCTTTCTTCAGATAATCGATAACTTCCGAATCCTCTAAATCATACCAGCTCACGTATTATCGCCCATGATCGAAATGGGCTACAATACCGATGTTCCTAATCTGTTCCTTATTCTGGATTATCTTCATTATGTCCGCTGTGGTCTTGAAGCGCGGCACTATTATTCCCTCGCTCGAAATTTCGATGAGTCAACTCGTAGAGGACATGACGACTTTTAAAGTTTACCAGAAGAAGATCAGTTCCATGATAGTGCTGATGCAGTTAAGGGCTTCTCGACAACTGCCTCTACTGGCTGGTTCTAGAATGCAGGGGTAGATCTCTCGTACTTCATCAGGCATCAGCATGAGTAAGGTGTTACCTATCTCAGCTGCATTCTTCAAGGAGTTCTTTAGAATCCACTTTCATCCAATAGTTCTTTAAAGAAGGATAGAGATTGCGGTAAACCTTGCTGTAATATTCTTCGTAGGTTTTCACTCTCTCTTCATTTGGAGACTTGCTGCTGACTATTTGAATCGTTTTTTCACACGCTTCTTCTAGGTCGCCATAAACGCCTACACCGACCCCGGCGAGGAGAGCCGCGCCAAAGGCTGCCTCCTCCTCAATTTCCGTCTTAACTACTTCCGCGTTGAGAATATCTGCTTGTATCTGCCGCCACAAGAAGCTTCTGGACCCGCCTCCACGAGCGATAACCTTCTGTGTTTTCACCTCAAGTTTATCAAAAATCTCTAGGCAGTCTCTTAAGGCGTAGGCGACGCCTTCCATAACTGCCCTAATCAGGTGCGCTCTACTATGTTCGAATGTTAACCCGAAGAAACCACCCCTCGCATTGGGGTCCATGTGAGGCGATCGTTCACCTAAGAGATAGGGAAGAAAGATTAACCCTTTGCATCCCGGTTCAGCTAATTCGGCTTCTTTTGAAAGAAGATCATAGGGATCGATACTGCATAGGGCTCCAACAGATTTTTCCAGGTGAGCGAAGTTATCCTTGAACCATCTTAATGATAATCCTGCAGAGAGGATTGCTCCTTGAAGATACCATTTCTCTGGAACAGCATGACAGAAAGTGTGAATTCTATATTCAGGGTCGACTTTAAACTCATTCAATGTGACGAAAGTCTGGCCGCCGGTTCCTATATTGGAAGAGACTACGCCTGCTTTGATCGCGCCGCAACCAACGGCTCCAACAGGCGAGTCTCCTCCGCCAGCTATGACAGGGATTCCCCGAGGTAGATTTGTGGCTTCAGAGGTTTCGACGGAAATCTCCCCTGTCACTTGAGTAGATTCGAAGACCTTGGCAAAGATTTCCGGCGGAATGCTGAGCTGCGAAAATAGATAATGCGACCATTCTCTTCTTTTTACGTCGAACAGTAGTGTTGCGGAGGCATCTGAAGTATCCGTAGCGAACGAATCCGTCAACTTGAACCTAACGTAATCCTTAGGCAGGAGAGCCTTGAATGTTTCATTGAAGATGGAGGGCTCGTTTTCTTTAACCCATAAAAGTGAAGGTCCCATAAAACCTACTATGATGGGATTACAAACAATATCTAAAACCTTTTCCGTACCTATCTTCTGATAGAACTCCCTACATTGAAAAGAACTCCTCTTATCAGTCCAAATTATGGCGGGCCTCAAAGGTTTGCAGTCCTTTCCAAGCAGCACTGTCCCATGCATCTGTCCTGAGAGGCCTATTGCCGAAATTTCAGAAGCGTCTACTCGTGAACTCTTCAGCGCTTCTTTAATAGATGCCTTAGCGGCGCACCACCACCACTCAGGATCCTGCTCGGCGTAACCTTGACGAGGAGACGAAATCGAGTACTCTCGAGAAGACTTAGCCATAAGGTTTCCCATGTCATCTATGATTAGAACCTTGGTGTTAGAGGTCCCGATATCGATACCCATCAAACAAACCAAACAGCCACCAACCTATTTCTCAATAGGACATAACTAGGAGCATTTATTAAATCCTTAAAAAAGCTTCAGCCAACAGTATCCCTATAATACCATATTCACGCACCACTCCCTAGACGCAACTGGTATGATACAGAGCACTAACCTTGACTATAGTCTATTCGCTACCCTACTGATTATATCCTCTTGAATCATGGGGTCTAGATTGACGAAGAAGGCGCTCATCCCATGGACTCGAACGACCAAGTCTCGATAGCTCTCAGGATGCTTCTGAGCATCCCTCAGAACCTTCTCATTTACGATGTTGATGTAGACGTAGTATCCGCCTAGGTCGAAGTAGGTCTTGATGAGGGACAGAAGCTTCTTCGTGCCCTCCTCACCCTCAACATCACTTGGGTATAGAGATTGGCTAAAGGCAAGGCCGTGGGAAGCCCTCCAATGCTCAAACTTAGTAACAGACCTCATAGTCGCCGTAGGACCCTTCCTATTCCGGCCCTGCATAGGGCCGATTCCAAAAGCCAAAGTCTCCTTCTGATGCCTGCCGTCTGGAGTAGCGCCAACTCTCAAACCGTAAAGTACATGGGTCGAGGGGGTGCTGAAGCCGGCTCGGAAGGATCCGCCCAAAGCATTCTTGTAGATATGGATCCTATCGCTAACCTCGGTCGCTATCTGCTTAGCGAGGAGATCAACCTCATCAATATCATTCCCGTACTTAGGCGCTCTATTGATTAGCTTCTGCCTCAAGTCCTCCCTACCCTCAAAGTTAATCCTCAGAGCCTCAACCAACTCATCCATCTCGATCTCCCCAGACTCGAAGACCAACTTCTTGATTGCGACTAAGGAGTCTGCAACGTTCGCAAGACCGTGGACAAGGCATCCTGAAAAGTTGTATCGGGCGCCTGTACTCCTAAAGTCCTCACCCTTCTCGATACAGTCATTCATGATGGCTGAAAGGAAAGGAACGGGTCTAAGCTCAGCAAGCACTCTATCAACCTTGTTATGGGCAGAAACCATCATATCCAGGAAGTATTCGACCTGCAGTTTGAAAGCACGCATCACATCCTCGAAAGACTTAAAACCCTTAGGATCCCCAGTCCTCGGACCCAACTGCCTCCCAGTCATCGTTGAAACCCCATCGTCCAAAGATAACTCCAGGCATTTAGCCAAGTTGAACCATGTCGCGGTCGTTCTCGCATTCATACAACCTTGAATTACAGGCTCTTGACAGCCGGCTATACCGAAGTCTCTAGCATCCTCAAGTGCAACCCCACCCCTAACTAAGGACTTGATAACCGCGTCATCTCCATGCAGTGCAGGCATACCGAAGCCGAGCTTCAGGAACTCAGCCACACGCTTCAAAACGTTGGCTGGAACCCCGCTGTGATACCTGAATGACAATGAAGGTTGCGGGGTTTTCATCTTGGCTGTGGTCTCCAATGCTAGCCTGGTCATCTCGTTGGTGGCGTCCCTTCCATCCTTCGTCTGTCCGCCGAGGATTACGTTCTGGGAGACGGCCCAATACTTCTTGCCTACCACGAACTTCAACCATAAGCATTGGGTTAACTCCAACGCTTCATCCCAAGTTATCCTACCTTTATCCAAATCCTTATTCAAGAAGGGACCTAGAAATTGATCAAGCCTACCAGGTGAGAAGGCGTATGGATTAGGGGTCTGCTCAATCGTCTGTATCACATAACTGAACCAGAAGGATTGAACGGCTTCATAGAAGTTTCGAGCAGGATTGGCTGGGACCCATCGACAAACTTCACCTATGTGAAGAAGTTCACTCTTCCTACGAGCATCTTCCTCACGCCGAGCCATCTCAGTAGCCAGATCTGCGAATCTGTGCGCGAACTCGATTGCGGCTTGACATGCTATCAATAGAGCATCATAGAAGTCTCGTTTTTCCTTCCCTGCGACTAAGGATCTCTTTTCTCTAACATCCTCCATTATCCCATTAAGCCCAATATTCAGAACCTTCCCATGGTCAGCGAGAGCGTGTCCTGTAACAGGTTCAGTGAACCATACCGCTTCTTCCGACGCCCACCTATCCTTTTCTGTGAAAATTTGGCTCATCTCGACTCCGTAGTCTTCATTCATCCAGAATTCTCGGACCTCCGCAATCTGGCTTTCAGGGATTCCGACGAGCTTGGAGTAGTCTCCGAAGCCCAACGAGTAGCCTGTGAAGTTCTCTAATCCACCTGCGAATAGATTGTAGGAGGCGTCAAAACAATCATCTTGGCTTCCGACGATCAACTCATCAGGTTCTATGAAGATTTTCATCTCCTGTAGCATCTTCTCAAGCATTCTAGCCCTACGGATGACCGTTGGCTGGCCTAAAGTCTCCCTATAGGATTTCATCTTAAGCTTCTCAAGCTCGAACCATCCATTGAAGACGGTTTTTGATTGAACACGCCTCTTAATCCTCTCCGGCCTCGTCTCAATCTTCTCAACAAAATTCACTTCGACCATGATTAATCCACACTCGCATTGATTCTATTCTTTCTGAAGAGCCTAACGATCTCTCCTATACGTTCGTCTGATTGAGAGAGAAGACCTTTTAAAGCATACTCCTTACCGAACCTAGCATATTTAGGTTCGGCGAACCTATGGTATGGGAGCATATTCACATCAATAGGATTCCTGAACCGCTTGAACCCATTAATGAAAGATATCATCTCATCAAGATCCTCGGCTGAATCATTGTATCCGGGTATCAGAGGGAGCCGAAGGATGATGTCAACCTTCATCTTTGCCAGCCTCTGTAGATTATCGAGTATGATCTCATTAGGAACGCCCGTGAAACGTTGATGCTTTCTAGAATCAATGAACTTAAGGTCGTATAATACGAGGTCAAGATGTGGGAGAACCCTCTCCAGAGTCTTCCATTGGGTGAAGCCTGCCGTCTCAATAGCGGTATGGATGCCTCTCTTATGGCATCCGGCTAAGACTTCGGAGGTGAATTCAGGCTGCATCAGAGGCTCCCCGCCAGATAGGGTGACGCCGCCTCCGGAATTCTCATAGAACAACTTATCCTTCTCAACCTCATCCACAACCTCGTCTGTGGAGACCTCCCTCCCACATAATACAAGCGCTTCAGCATCACAGACTTCAACACATTTACCGCAGTTCTCACAACGATCCCTTAAGAAGATCCTCTCGCCACCTACAATCTGAGCTCCGCGAAGACAGACGACTGCGCATCTCCCGCATCTTATACAACGTTCTGTGAAGAAGCCTATCTCAAACTCAGGCTTCATACCTTCAGGGTTATGGCACCATAAACATTTGAGCGGGCAGCCCTTGAGAAATACCGCCGTACGGATCCCAGGCCCATCATGGATGCAAAACCTTTGTACGTCGAAGATCCTACCCGAAACCATAGCGACCAGCCGTATCTCGTCTAGGTCAGCAAAAGGTACTCTTGAACCAGATATAAAAATAACTCCGGTCACGAAATATTCTTTGAATCTTTCGATGTATCTAGAGTGAGCTCAAGATGCAAGTAGCCGCGGTTGGACCCTTGATGGTAGATATTCTTGCAGCAAGCCAACCTTCGATCGCAGAGTTTGCAATACTATAAGCGTGGTGGACTCGATAGGAATTAGAATGCGTTGAAGCAGGATGCCCGTGCGATAGCTAGCGGTAGTTCACATTTACCGGAAGAAGATCAGTTCCACGAAGATGCTGATGCAACAGATTTTGATAGGGAAGTTACAGAAACTTCAAGAACGAGGACCATCCAAATCCCAGCCTTGAATAAAGTGACCAAGTCTCTTGGATTTGATTTGTTGGTTTGACCTTATTTCCCCGGTATCAGGCCATCGATCGAATAGCCTATGCGTTAAGGTAATAAGGTCTTGAAGACATACGTCGTTACGAGGGCTGGAATATTGAGAGAGAAGATTAGGGTAGGGGTCTTTTCACCGAACGATCCTCGCTCATGGGTTAGAAGCGAGAACTTGGATCTGATGCTGGAGCATGAGAGATCGTTTATGGAGGCTTTGCGGAAGGGTTTCTACGTGCTTCTATAATAGCCGCTGGAAAGCAAGAAATCAACATGGCAGATCTGGTTAACATGTTTGAGGATCTTCTCAGAATCAGAGGGCTCCTTCTGTGCTTTGCAGCTTCATCCCCGTACCTTCTTTATCCTGTCTTCCTCTGCCCTGAACTTGTCTTGGGTAAGGGGCCCAAATGGAATGTAGGGTTTATATTCGGAAATCTTCAGTAGCCTGCATCCTTCAATTAAGCTCTTAGGAATCTCCCCGACCTGTTGACTGTTGACTCAAACCCTAGATCATAGAACCTCCAGCCTTGTCACGGTCGTCGATGGAACATTGCCTTCAGATGTCCATCCTCGTAACTGGTAGTATTCGTCGAGCATCTCCTGTAACATTTGGAAAGTTATGATATGCCCTTTCGCCGGTCCGTCCGGGATTGTCTCTTTCTCTATTCTTGGGGGTAGTGTATCATCCTTTCTTGTAATCCCTTCTCTCTTCAATATGACCCTCTCCAAATTATAGATCCTCTCCCCAATCGTCACGAGTTTCCCGGTGAAATCCATCCCTGTCGCAAAGTTTACTATGTCCTCCTTCGGCTCATCTGTGAGATGCAGTGATCTTCGAGGAATCGTGCAGATACCGATCGAATCTATGTACCCGCGAATATCCTGCAGAGTTTTCACAAGTCTAGCTTTGCCCTTCACGGCGAAACGATCCCAAGTCTTCTTTATCAGTTCATCTCTTATGGTCCAGCCTCCAACATTGTGGCAAGCTCCTCTTGACGAAGTTGCGTACGCCAAACCCATTCCGTAGAAGGCTCTTGGCTCGTAGGCGGGAAATTCCATCCCTTTCGTATGCATCGCGTAATATGAAGCGTTCTTGCCAACAGCTTCGGTCAGTCTTCTAGCTCCCTCCGCTATTAGGTCTCCGATCCCCTTTCTTTGGCATGTTGCGTGAACAAGATCAAACACAGCTTCCTCGTTCCCGAACTTGGCGTCAATTCCTTCTAGTCGTTTTTTAGGTATGATGCCCCGCTCATACAGTTCCAAAACCAAACCGATCGTGTATCCCATGGATATTCCATCCGCGCCATATCTATTGGAAAGATCGATCGCCGCTATGATAGGGTTGAAGTCGAAGATTCCGCAGTGAGGGCCGAAAGCCCAGGCTATTTCATATTCAGGTCTGCTTCTGTATCCTCGATACCTTCCTTCTTTTGTCTCGCATAACTGGCCGCAGGCTACTGGACAGCCGAAGCATCGCGTATTCCTAATCTTGAACCTTTGTTTCGCTATGAAACCGGATACATTCTCCATGCCTTCATGTCTCGTCACTTGGAAATTCTTTATCGGATACGAACCGGTCTCGTAGATGACTTCAACATACATAAGAGTTCCGAACTCTGTATGGCCACTCGTAGTCTCCTTAAGCAAGGGAATAGAGCTTACTAGATGTTGCCGCATATCTTCGAGATTTGCAACTTGAACAGTACAATGCCCTCGAACAGCTATCGCCTTCAGATTCTTCGACCCCATGACAGCTCCGGCGCCTCCTCTCCCATAGCTCCTCTCATCGCTCATTATACAAGCGAATTTGACACCTCTCTCTCCAGCCTGACCGATCGACATCACTTGAGCTTTTTCTTCGCCCATGTCGTCCCTGACCGCTTTCTGTGTTTCGATCGCATCTAGGCCCCAAAGATGCCTAGCGCTCCGGAATTGGACTTGATCATCCACTATCGAAAGGTACGTCGGTTCATCAGCTCTATCCTCTACAATCAGGCCGTCGTATCCCGCGAACTTCAGCTCCGCGCCGACAAAACCGGCGGCATTCGAACACAAGTACATCCCAGTAAGCGGGGATTTCGTTGCTACAGAAGATTTCGATCCACTGAAGACAGGTGTCCCTGTCAAAGGACCTGTGAAGAAGATAAGTTTGTTGTCAGGTCCCAGAGGATCAACAGCCGACCTGATTTCATCGTAATATACTCTTGCAGCAAAACCTCGTCCTCCAAGATACTTCATCACCCATTCTTTCGGCGTTTCATGTACGTTAACGGAGTTCCTGCGCAGGTTTATCCTCAAATACTTCCCTTTGTATGCATACAATTTCTTCCGGCCACCGGTGCTAGTGGAAGCAGAAAAAATCAAGTGGCTCGTTCACCATTTATGCTTTACCAAGGAAACGCAAGAAAGCTCCCGACTTCACCTATGCGATCGTCTCGGTTTACGGTTGATGAGCTTGCATGCATTCTCACTCACCAGAGATTTTTCGCCCGTAACCTTTCTGGCACAGGTATATCTTCGAGCTCTGCAAGAAAAGCGATCAAGATTGGGGTATCAAAAATTATTATTGGACATCAACTGTTCCGGGGCGGTATCAAAATGGCGAGCCAGACGCTCTGTTCCTCTGAAGCGGCTAAGAACGCATTTCTGGCCATTCACACCTATTCAAGAGAAGATTTAGAGGGTATTAAAAAAGTCGCTGCGAACAAGATGGATGAGTTCGGATCTGCCGACCCGGCATAAGAACGGACAGCTAAAATCTAGACTGCCATATCGCTATTCATAATTTTCTCACTACCTCCATTAAAAGTACGATTTACAGACATAGGTCTGGACAAACTTAAGTCGACCCTCCCCGAGGTGTAATCAATAGGCATAACCTTCCCAGTTAAGACTACAAGAGAGATTTTGGAAGTGACAAAACAGCAACTTAACACAAAGAATTTATGCCTTTAGCGCACGCAAAGAAGTCTGCTTAGCTCTGGGTAGCCATCCTGAATTATTCCAATTATTTTAAAGCGGCTGTGTTGCACCTATCATTAAGCGAGATGAAGATTCTTAAACCTGGCGTAGTTCTTGATGAAAATAGGAAATTTCGACGTGCAGACTAGGGATTCTATCTCAGGCCAGCAAGACTTTTTATTCATTAGCGCGCGAGATATATCCTTGACGTCGACTGAGGCAGTTACCTGTAGATTACTGGGGCTTCGTCCGGCCCGAAGAGCTTGTAAAGCACGAGTTCCTGCTTTCCAATATTAGCGATCATATGCTTTTCTGTAGCTGCCTCGTAAGTTACGAACAGCTCATCCATTGAATCATCTCCAGCCTTCACTGGTACGTCCTTTACTCTTCCGCGGCCTTTCCATGCAAGCAGGGCATATGCACCGTTCTCTTTACTCTCGAAGCTCTTGCCGGACGGGATTTTTAGCTCCTTCCCAGAAAATTTCCAGCTTCGATTAGGGTTGAAGATCCAACGTTCGATGGGTCCGCCTTCCTTCGGTTCACCGATCGTTTCAGGAACCGTATGGTACTTCCGATAGAACTCTGGATCGCTAGCCTTCTGCCAGTCGATAAGTCTCATCACACTCTCCTCGTCAGGCAGGCCTCGAAGCATCGCCTCCTTCGGGAGGAGAACTCCGTTAACGAGCGCTTGCAGCATGTTGTAGACATCGGATTCCTCCTGTATCTCTAAAGTGAGCGCTGTACCTGGTGCGTGGGGTATTCCTGGAAAGAGGTGGTAGCCTTCCCCGATGTTCAGCCTGTATGCTGGCGAAAGGTCTAGAACCTTATCGTCATTCCACCTCTTTACTATGGGCAGAACGTCATCCGCAGTAACCCGGCTGTGGACGCCCAGGTGGGAGTAAGGGAGAGGACCGCGATTGGGGGCGTCCAAGAAGTAATATGCCTCCTCCTTTGGATTCATATTCCAATACTTCTTTGCATCCTCTTTTCGGGCATGGATATGCCAAGCTACCGGCAAACCAATGTCCAAGATCTTTGTGAGTACGCCGAAACGATTGTCATGCTGTTTTGCATAAGCGTCTCCTAGCATCCGACTCGGATTGAGCTCGAGCGCTTCAGTAAAACTCATCCTTACTCCCTTTCTTGTCAAGTTGATGCAGCTTAATCCTTCATTTGGCACCTTGTGAACGTTATCGGCGAGCACACTTGAGGCGATCCATCTCTCACAGATCCAACCTCTAATACCAACCTTGAATTTTCTGATCCCTAGCCTTCCAAGCCCTGGGTAGCTGTCGCGCGCCACGTAGGCTGGCTTCATCCTGAGAACGCCGCCAGTAGAATCAAGTTCACGCTCAATAACTTTGAAACGGTCGACCATGAATCAACCCTCAGGCCAACTATTCCCAATCTGACATTTATCTGAATTGCGCTCCTTAACCACAATTGGAAATAAAGCGTAAATATCGCCGACCTAAAGCCGCCGCATATTTACAAATAGAGGAAAGAACAGATGAGCGAGAAGTACAGCGTCGGGTTGTGGGCGTTCGGTCCGCTCATTGATCGCTTTAACACTACAGGATATAAGCCTAGATTCAACCTAGAGCAACAAATTGGGTTAGTGGCACAAGCGAAGGGTGTTAGAGGGGTCAAGAAGGCCATGATTACCTCTTCAACGACTATGAAGAAGCTTGAGATCTGATGATCGAAGGAATCAGCGAAATAGCGCGTCACAATGAGAAAATAACAATCTTTCTGGAGTATAAGCAGAAGGAACCTCGAACGCATCTGCAGATCGCGAATGTTGCCAAAGTCCTGTATATGATTGAAGAGGCAGATCTGGAAAACATCGGCGTGCTCATTGATGTTGGACACGCTTGGATGGCTGATGAAAACCTGGCGGAGTCCGTAGCGCCCGTTCACAGGAGAGGGCACCGGGGCATTCCGCTGGGAGGATAGACTACCGCAATTGATCATAGCTGAATTCACTAGGCGAAGGGCTACGGCTTTGCTTCGACCGCGTTGCCGACTCGACTAATTGATTCGATAGCCGTTCCGGGTCGTCACTTCTCTCATACCCAGCTAAGAGCTGTTCAAGATCCAGATGAACTATCTTGGGACCCAAAGATCGAATATCTTAAACGGGCAAAGGTCCCTTCCAGCTGATCTCTGAGGGGCCCTTATGAACGATCCAAAACCGAATTCGCCATCACCTGCAAGAATCTTCTGTCTGACGCTGACACGGCTTCCTCACAGTAAACGTGCACGATTCTTCCCGCATTTCTTAACAGCATCAGGCAGATTTTCCATCTCAGGAATATGTGCTGCGTATACAACATGCTTCTTGACTTAACGGATCTCTTCGATAGACGCGCAGTCAGCTACCCCGCCCCCTTGACTTTTCATGAGGGCGTCAACCCGCGTACGTGTTACACCTGATGTGGTCCCTACTCCCATGACGCAGGCCGCTCCAACTGCTTCTCCGTAGACTAGGACGTGAAGTAGTCGGTCTAGAGTGAGTTCCGCCGCCTTCAACGGTTTCTCCGCTCCTGTTTGTAGGATACCGTGAATGACTCCTGATGTGAAAGCATCTCCGGCGCCGGTGGGGTCGACTGCCTGAACGTTGAAGGCAGGCAGCCTCACCTTGTAACGCCGGTTCGCAGCTAATAGGCCACGGTCCCCTAAACTTACCATAGCCATCCCCACACCTTTTTCCAGTATAGCTTCTAGAGCCCTTTCAGGATCCCTTTCCCCAGTGAAGCTGGCGGCCTCCACATCGTTCGAGTGGAATATATCCACACACCTTAGAGCCTCATCCAGATAATCCCAGCCGTGGCTGTGGGGAACAACTGGGTCCACGAACGTGGTGCAGCCTATCTCCTTCGCTTTTCTGAGAACATCTTTCAGCTCATAATCCATTTGCCCCATAACCCCGGTTGTGCCGACGTAGAATATGCGCGGTTTCTGCCTCTTGAGGATTGAGAGCACATGGCGTGGACTTGGCGCCGGGCTTGGCTCGCCGTGAAACCTACGGTCCTCATCTCTAACGACTAAGATCATGCATTTGCCTGTGTGAATTCCTCTGAACCTCTGCATATGAGCGACAACACCGCTCCTCGTCAATCCTTTTTCGACAAAATCGCCGAAGACATCCTGTCCAACGGCTCCAGCAACACCAACATCTCCTTTACGCAATCCTAGCCTTCTGAGATCCATGGAGACGTTCGCTGCGTGCCCTCCCAAATGAACCTCTATTCCCTTCGGCGCGAAAACCAGCTCACCGGGATCCGCCACCTTCGGGAGGTCAACAGCCAAAATATCCAAGACCAGAACGCTTACACATAAAACCAGCATTTCACGGATCCTCCAAACATTGTTCTGACTGTGCCTGGGAATATGGAATATCTATGTATTAATCCATTATTCAGCTCGAGACCTGATCTTAATCGACCTCTACATGCCAACCCAAGCCTATGCTCCCGTATCATCTTCCGAAGTGGCCGCACAAGAACATTGCAAAGGGTGTAGTCACGTGCGGAAGCAACTGAGGTAAGTGGAGGAATCGATATCCCTAAAGAGATTGAGGAACCCACCATGATCGACGTATGCTTAATCTTAGCCCATTCCACAGGGTTAGTCGATTCTTCCATCAATTGTGCAGCTTCATCAATGCTTCGGGGTTTCCCGGGAAAAGTTTTTCTATAGAGACAGGGCAAATAGCCACATTCATTATCTGAAGCTCATGCGCGCGTATACCTTCATCGTTGTGTAGATGAGAAATCATGATGCCGAAGAAGAGCGGTCTGCGCATAGGTCGACGGGAGACCTTCTCGACCAACCTGAAGGTTGCAAATATTCTCCAGCAGTTCATCAAAAGCGCTCTTGGCCCTCGGAGCATGGAAAAGATACTCATAGATCCTTGGGGCGACATCACGGTAACCAGTGACGGAAAAACGATCCTTGATGGGATTGATGTACAACATCCGGCGGCGAAGATGATGGTGGAAGCCGCCAAGGCGGTGGACATTGAGGTTGGAGACGGCACAATTACAACGGTTCTCTTAGCCTGTGAACTGCTGAAGAGAGCTGAAGGACTCATAGAACAGATGCATCCAACGGAGATTATCAAAGGCTATTCGAAAGCCGCGGAAAGAGCCGTCGAACTACTTGAAGGGCTCAGCATTCCAATCGATTTGCAGGACCCGGAGACCCTTCAAAAGGTCGCCCTCACGTCGCTTCACAGTAAGGTTTCTGGGTCGGTCAAGGAGCATTTTGCTCGACTGGCCGTCGATACTGTCAAGCGAATCGCCGAAACGAGGAATGGGAAGGCATACGCCGATATCGAAAGAATATTGGTCATCAAGAGGAGGGGTGGGAGCCTTCTGGATACGAAGGTCATTGATGGGATTGTGGAAATTCAGACTATCGCTCACCCAAATATGCCTAGGAGTGTGGTGGATGCGAAGATAGCTCTTCTGAATTATGCACTAATAGTTAGGCACCCAGAAATCACAGCTCAGATAAGGATGGAAGGTCCAGGACAGGTGAAGGCGTTCTTGAATGAGGAAGTCGCAATTCTGAAGGAGATGGTACGCAAAGTTGCTAATTCTGGGGCCAATGTTCTAATTTGCCAAGCGGACGTTGATGATGCCGCCTTGGACTGTCTCGCCGGAGAGTCTATTGCAACTCTAAAAAAAGTCAGTAAAAACGATATGGAAAAGATAGCTAAGGCCACCGGTGGAAGAGTTGTTGCGTACCTAAACGATTTAAGTGAGAGCGATATAGGCTACGCCAAGCTTGTCGAGGAGAGGACGTTTCGCTATAGAGGATATGTGGAAGAGGATAGGCTTGTTTTCATCGAAGGATGCAGAAATCCCAAATCCGTCACGATTCTCATTCGAGGGGGATTGGATAGAGCCCTTGATCAGGCTGAAATAGCGATTCATGACGCGTTGTCAGTTATATCCGACATCTTCAGGAAGAGTAAAGCTGTTGCGGGCGGGGGAGCCATTGAAGTCGAGATTGCGAAGAGATTGCGCGAATATTCCACTGAGTTCCATGGAAGAGAGCAGTTGGCCGTGAAGGCCTATGCCGACTCAACGGAAATAGTGCCGAGAACTCTAATCGAAAATGCTGGGCTTGACCAGTTGGACTTTCTCACCACTCTGAGAGCTATGCACCTCGAATCCAACGGGATCTGGATTGGAATCGACCCAATTCAAAGAAAGATCTCCTCCATGAAAGAAATAGGAGTGCTCGAGCCAACCTTGGTTAAGGAACAAGCGATAAGGACGGCGACTGAGGTCGCTACAGCGATTCTAAGAGTGGACGATATAGTCGCTTCAAAGAGTATTAAGAGGACTTGAAGTACGTTGAAATAGGGCAGCTTCATTCAATGGCCCTGTAGCTATTGAAACATTCAATGGCAAGTATCGAGTGTTTTCTTAGCCTCCAAATCGTATTGGACCTTACGATCTAGTGGTCCAAACGAAAAACTTGCCCAACGATGCGCTTTCCGATTCGAACGTTGTTCTTACAAGCCTTTCGATTATAGGCAAGTCGCTAGCCAGATTGTTGACTCGTTTTGCCAGTCAGGAGGTAGATAACTGCGTCAACAGGAGGTTTGATTTCCACAAATTCAGCCCGTCTTCTAGGTTCATTGAGGACCGCGATAACGTGAGGTACCTTAAACTCAGTTTTCGCGATCTTGCAAACAGCGAGATTTACGTCGTCATCGCTTGAAGCAGCAATCATCATATCTGCATTTCCCAACCCGGCACTTCTTAAGGTATCAGGATCGTCCTCGCGTCCCACAATAATTCTAGCTTGAAATCTTCCCCCTGCGGCTCGGCAGAGCTCTTCATTCCGTTCAACGATGGTTAGATCGGCTCCAGCCTCTAACAGTTTTTCCACGACGCCTAGACGACCCAGGCCTACTATCATGACCCGTGCCACAGTCTTCACCTTGGAGTTGCATAGGTGTCATCCTGCTGGCATGAAAATGTTTCACTTCTTTCAAATGAGCTGAGGAAGTGCAAGGGTTCTCGACGCTTGGGGCTTGCTAGGACGATTCTATCCCTTGACAGCTCCGAAAGTCAGCCCTCTGACGATGTACTTCTGGACTGCCAATGCGAAGATTATGGGTGGAATCATAGCAATGGTGGACATAGTAGCAATGTCCCACCATAGAGGGGCTCCTGAGTGCGTTGCGCCCGCGACCAGGGCGGGAATGGTCATAGCGTTGTATTGGGTCAGAAAGAGCGCGAATAGGTACTCGTTCCAAGAGAAGATGAAGCAGAGGACAATTGTTGAAATAAGTCCGGGCGCAACTATGGGTATCACTATCCTACGCAATGCTTGTAGAATTGAGCAACCGTCTATATAAGCGGACTCTTCAAGCTCCTTCGGTGTCTCAAGGAAATACTCTCTCATAATCCATACAGCGAACGGCAGACCCATCGTTATATGGGCGATGATCAAGGCTGGGTATGTGTCTAGCATCTGCAGCGTCTTGAACAACACGAACAATGGAATCACGATGACGGCGGGCGGCAAAAACCGTTGGCTTAGGACGAAGAACGCTATGTCCCTGTTCTTCCATCTCTTGAACTCAAATCTCGCGAGACCGTAAGCTGCCATAGAACCCAAGCCCACTGACAGTAAAGAACTCAGAGAAGCAACCACAGCACTGTTAAAAAGGTAGTGAAATACCTCTCCACTACCATGCGCGGCTAGAGATAGACCCCACCATGCGCCGGGAGCGATAAGGGCGCGCTGCCAAGCATCTATCGTAGGTTTGAATTGGACGTAGGGTATCAGCGCTGGAGGATATGTGAAGACGTCTACTGGATCTTTGAACGATGTGGTTATCGTCCAGTAGACTGGGAAGAGGATGGCGAAGGCACTTACCGCTAAGATCCAATAGGTGATGATCCTACCGACTTTTTGACTTATCGATGCCATATGTTAAGCTACCCTCGCCTTCTCATCCAACTGATAAAGATCAATGTTAAAGCAATAACCATGATAAGCAAAACGTACGCTACGGCGGAAGCGTACCCGAGGCTCAACTCTCTTAAGCCGATTATCTGCACATATAAAGTGACGGCCTCTGTAGACAGAGCTGGACCCCCAGCCGTCGTAACATAGATGATATCGAATACCTTGAATGCTTCCAATGCCCTGAGGAGAACACCCACGACGATGACCGGATAGAGAAGAGGAAAAGTAACGTACCTGAAAATCTGCACTTTCGATGCACCGTCAACTATCGCCGCCTCATACGGTTCCACCGGTATTGATTGAAGCCCCGCAAGCAACACGAGAATCATGAATGGAGTCCACTCCCACACATCCATCAAAACGCAAGAAAATAGAGCTATTGTCCTATCACCCATCCAGTTCTGAGCCGGAATAAATAGGAAACTGAGAAGATAGTTTAAGGGCCCACGCTCCATATGGTACATCATTCTCCAAGTGTATCCAACTGCAACCGGAGTCATCATCATCGGTACTAAGAAGATAACTCTCCAATACTTTCGTCCCCTGATCTCAGTATTGAGTATGAGGGCCAATCCCAGCCCTATCAAAAATTCTAGGCCGACTGATGAAACTACGAAACTAACAGTAGTCTGAACGTCTCTCCAAAATCGGTGATCCTGAAGAAGCCTCTCAAAATTTTTCAATCCGGTAAAAACTGGTACAATTTGAGCGTAAGGGCCGCCTGTAAGCTCCCAAGAGCAGAATGCCAAGTAAAGCGAGAAGACTGTGGGGTATATCGCCACAGCCAAGAGAATTACAATAGCAGGGGCAACCAGGACGAACTTGATATTCTTTTCGTTTAGCCTAAATCTCATCATAGTCGCCAAAAAAAAGGGAAGGTTGAAGATACATTTTCTAGGCGAGTGTCGCCAACATCTCGTGGTACGCTTTTGTCTGCGTGTCTCTACCCAGCCGGTCTGTTATGGCATCCCATTCCTTTGCGATAGCTGCGCATGCATCTTCAGGAGATTCAGCTCCTGAAACAGCAGATGTATAGTGAAGATCTAGAACTTCATTGTATTGCGCTGTTCCCGGAAGCTTCAGGTCTGGGATCGCCGCCCCCTTCTTGGTGACTGGGTCTACTTTACCGAAGTCCTTCAATATCTCTTCTTGGTATGCTTTGGCATCATCTTCTGTGAAGCCCGCACCGGTCCAAGCTCTCATGTTTTCCGGAGCGAAATGGGAGAATCTATACGGATTGAAGCCTGTAGATCCTCTGACTACGTCTCTCAAGCTTACTGGAGGACTGCAGAGAAATCTGCCGAAGTCATACGCTGCCTCCACGCTCTTAGCTGTCTTAACTATGTGGAACGCCCATCCTGTACCATTGTTTATCGGCCACTGGTTGATCTGCGCTCCGGTATGGTCTTTTTCGTCCGGAGCCCAAGTTACAGAAACCCAGTCTCCCTTCTCTCTATCATAAACCTTCGCAGCGCCTGGAAGCTGTCCGAAACCACATTGACCCACTATAGTGGAGAGCTTAGGATCAATTGACATCACACCTATATCCGGCCAGTCTATTGCTATCGCTGCTTCCCCATGTACCATCCCACTTCTAACTTCTCCCACTGAGTAGCTTAGCATACCTGGCGGACCATACTTAGGCATCTCAGCCGCCAGCTTGACCCCTTCAATCGCGCCCGGCGTGCCCATGAGAGAATCCATGGTATCATAGTCGAAGTATAGAACACCATGGTATTTGTCTGGGCCTCCTGGAAGCACCATGTATGGTGCTGTATGATCATACATCCACCAGTGTGCTTGAGTCCCTCGAGCGCAGCATTCCATGACACCGTAGTGTTTCTTACCGTCTCCTGCCCAATCCCAGTTGTTGAAGAGTTTTGCCATGTCACGCCACTCTTCCCAAGTGAAGGTTCTGAAGAGAGGCTTGCCTTTGGGCGGTGCGGGTAGCTCGTATCCGAACTGCTTCTTGAATTTGTCTCGATGATCAGGGTTCTCCATAGCCAGCTTATTGTAGTAGGTCATGTGATGGTCTCCGTCAAGTGGAAGACACCAATACTTGCCTGCCCAGCCAGAGATCCTCTCTCTACTCCCGGGCATGATGTCGTCCCACCATGGGTCTGTCTTCGGATCCTTGATACGTGATGTCAGCTCAACAGTGTAGGGAGAATAGTCCGGCGAGTTCTGTCCGCCGTGAACCAAGATGTCGAACGCCTTGGTTCCTGTTGTCAATGCAGTCATTATCTTAGCGTAGAGGTCAGACCAGGGTACTTCGACAACCTGTATCTTCGCACCAGTCATTGCGCCCCATTCGGGTCCATGCTCAAATAGTGGTCCAGCAATGAATGGCCCTGTCTGAGTGACCGATACAAGCGTTATACCAGCCCACCCAGGCGTAGGTGTCGGCGTGGGAGTCGGCGTGCCGGTTACTGTTTGAGTAACCGTTTCAGTTACAGTCGGCTTCGGAACCGTAGATTCGTAGCCAGCGTATCCAGCTACACCTACCACTGCTCCTGCTACAACTGCAGCCAAGTATTTAACGTAAGTTCGCCTAGGCATTTCCTTTGTTTCAGTCATAATCCATTTCCCCGTTCTCTATATTGGCTGATATACTTTTAAGTCTTCTTGTAGAAAAGGCCGTTCCATCTAAGATTCATTTCTTGGCTTTAAGTCCAACTCTTGCAGAAGGCAGCGAATTGCATTCATTCTATATGATTTATCTCTCCTCAAGGTTTCAGCAAGTTCTCTAAGGAGAGGAACCCCTCGCAATCGTACGTTTTCCCCAGTCACACCCTCAAGAAAAGCGTCCAGAAGGCTCAGCCTCACATCATAGGGCTTGTCGCTAAGCGCCTGAATAGCAAGCATTACAGGGAAAGCTTCTTCCCAAGACTGGAACAGAGGATTTCGATACTTTCCGAATTCTTCTGCGTCGAAAAACGCTTCGATGTTTTCTATACAATATAGCTGAATCAATGGAGGATACTCATACAATATCTTCTCCAAGAATACTCTACTTGATTCTTCTATTTCGAATGCGACTTCTCTTCCTCTGCCAAGTCCATAGCATCTATGGTAGCTTGGAGTAACCTTATTCTTGTCTTTATGAATTCTGAAGAAAGGTTCAACGATTATCTTGATCTTGTCTTTCGCGATGATGGGTTGGAACGGGTACAGTTTGCATCTTAATGGTCGCTGATCATGGATTAGACAGTGCCAGAGCCTACTCCTTTCAAAGAACCCACACGTGGTTTCGCTTCCTCCAGGCAGAGACTTGGGAACGATCAACTCAAGAACTGACAAGATTACTTTCGATCCGGAAACCTCGAAAGGTAATATCGGAATCTGAATAGGCTTACGCGTCAGCTTGGATCGCGTCTCAGGGTGCAACCGAAGCGTCTCGCTCGGAAATAAGAAGGGTTTGGAACAACAACAGATGCAGCCAGCCTCGCACTCGAATGCCTTAGGGGTTTTTGGATGCCATTCAATTTCCCCCCCTCTAATCACCTTGATCAGTCGATTCGGATCAAGATACAAACCGTTTCTACTTTCCCTACACCCTAAGCTTGTGGACATGAGGATTTCCAAGTTCCCAGATTTAAAATAGCATCTAAAGGATTATCTCTACTATATTTTGCTATACCTTGGGTTCTCCATGATCGTGGCTTTACCTTGCTTCTCAACTATCAAGTATCGTAAGCCTTTCTTCTCAATGAGTCCATAATCCCACCCTGAATCGGTAGCGGCTATACTTACATAGATCAGCTTCTCCGGGCCCAGATTTACAGCTCGATGAGCATAGTAGCCTGGCTCATAACAGATTGTTCCTCTCTCCACTGGAGCCACCATAAACGGTAGCTTCTCGTCTTGATGTTGTAGAACCATAGCGCCACGTCCAGCCAGAAAAACGCATATTCCTGGCGCGCCTACCCGTTGATGAAAGTGCCCCTTGGTCATGAAGTATTCATCGCCAACCTTCCCAGGCAGAATTTCTGTAACTCCATAGAATAGTTCTTCATAGCTCTTTCTATGGACTCTATAAACAACCGTCTCAGGATCCATCAAACGCCAAGCTTCATCGCTACTATAAACGCCTTTCATATCCTTCAGCCTTCGAATCTCAACCCTATCGGGGTTGAGTATCTCTCCGCTAAGAAGCCGGATCTCCTCGATATCCATCCGCTTCACAATGCCCTTCTCTATAGCTTCTTGGAATTTCTTAAGAAGCTCGGAGGAAACGAGTCTCTCTAACTCCTTCGTTATGGCACTCATATCCTTTTAAACCTCTTTCCATACTTAGGCGAATGTCAGTCGATCTCATCTGCCATAATCATCAGCTACGCGCACTACATCATCAACCTCGGGAGTCGAGACCTCGATTAACGTAAGGTCTTCAATGGCTTCAACACGGTGCTTGCGAGTCGGGGGGACAACTATGGCTTCACCTCGGTGAACATTGTGATCTACGATTTGGCCGTTCTCGTCCTCGAGACTGACCTTCATGATCCCTCCCATCACATACAATGTTTCGTGCTTTGTTCTATGAAACTGTAGGCTCGACCGACGACCTTTCTTAAAGAAAATCTCCTTCCCCGCATATCTATCCGTAACAGCGAACCATACTTCACGACCCCAAGGCTTTTCAACAATCTTCATATTCAAGTCTCCCTGAGAAAGCGAGAAAAATCGTACAGCTTCTAAATTATTTAAGAATTGTGTCGATAGACACCGTGATCAAGGATGCCGGCAGCCCCATGCTCAAGGTTCATTCAACACCTTCCACACCAATATCAAGAAGAAGCTGTTGGGCGATGCGATTAGGCAGACTGGGAAATATCTGCGAAATGCATAAGCGTCAAGGAGATAGCGAAGGCATGCTCGATTTGACCTAGAATAGCCCAGGATGAGATAGCGTCGAAAGGGCTGAAGTTCCTGAAGCGAAACCCGTAGGATAGAACCCTACCAATACTCCTTTTTCTTTGAAAAGAAACAGATTCGGGGTTGAGGCTTTCACCTAACGCCCGTTATTAATTCAAATACTAGCTGGTCCAGCTTCTCGTACCTGAGTATTCTTTTTGAAAGTTCCTCAGGGTCAAGCTTCATATCTCTAAGCTCCATCGCCCGCTCCTTGCTATACTTTCCTGGAACCGGTTCACCTTCCTCCTGAAGCTCATCAAGAATAGCCTGTATCTCAGTATCCTCATTGAACTTCCTCACCTTCTCCTTGAGGATTAAGTAGCTACGCATACATCCAGCAGCGAAATCCCAAACTCCATCTTCATCCTCCGTCCTATAGGCGTGGCAGTCCAACTCTTTAGGACCCTCGTACCCCGCATCCTCCAAGAGCTTGACAAGGAAGAACGCACCCTTCAGGTTCTCAGAGCCGAATCTCAGGTCTTGATCAAATCGACCTGGCTTCTGAGCGTTAAGATGTATATGGAAAAGTTTTCTCGCATGCAAAGCTTGGGCAATGCTATGAACAGTGTTCAAACCAGCCATCTCTTCATGGGCTACCTCTGGGTTCACTCCGAACAGTTCGGGATGGTCCAAGGTTTCGATAAACCCTAGCATGGCACCTGAGGTTGGGAGATATATGTCGCCTCTAGGCTCATTGGGTTTCGCTTCCATAGCGAATCGATTCTTATACCCTCTATCTTAACATAATCAGCTAAGAAGTTCAGACAATCGCGGAAGTGCTCTAGAGCTTTTATCGGATCCTTTGAGGCCTCAACCTCGATTCCATCTCGACCGCTCCAAATAATGTATGTATCGATACCCAACTCCGCCCCTATATCAAGAGCATCCATTGATTTTCTTACAGCAAGGGCTCTAATCTTGGGATCGGTGGATGTGAAAGCGCCATCTTTGAAGACATTATAGTAGAACAGGTTGGATCCCATACCTGGAACTTTGATATCGTACTCTTCCAGCGCATGCTTGAAGTTCGCGATAATCTTCTTCTTCTCATCTGGTGGAGTACCGAACGGCACTAGATCATCATCATGGAGCCCCGTCCCGTAGGCCCCGATCTCAGAGAGCCTTTTTACTGCAGCTACGGGGTCTATCGGTTTTCGAGTGGGTTCGCCAAAAGGATCCCTACCGATATTCCCAACGGTCCATAGGCCGAAGACAAACTTGTCCTACTTTTTCGGTCGATACTTATCCATAACTACGTCATCTCTGGAACAAGATACCACGTTCACTCCTTAATGAATCTACTGCGGAGGTTTTGAACGTCCTAGGCCTTCTTCTCCAACCTGAGCGCTACTTCCAACTCACTATGAGTCTCCGCATACTCCTCAACAGGAATCTTCTTCACATAGGCTTCTGCGGCCTGACTGAAAGCCTTTGCTCCGTCGATTATTCCATTCGGATGGGCGAGGAGACCTGATCCAGCAAGAGCAAGGACATCGGTGCCGAAGAAGTCGAGATTTTCAGCAAGGTTGGCTGCGTTCAATCCACCGGAGACGACGGGAACACTGTCGCAGATCCCTGGAACCTCAGCCGTGAGCGACTCAGAGATGGCCTTTAATTCTTCAGTTGAACCGACGAGGTATCCGCCCAAGGTTCCGGTCCTAAAGTAGTCTCCTCCACAGAGCCTAGCGAACTTGGCGATGACGGAAGGATCTACACCTTGACCTTCAACCCTCGACATGGCCGACCTGCCGCCGCAATGCGCGTATATAGGAACATTGAACTGTTTGTCTCGAGCTATGATCTCTAGAGATCCGAACCCTGATCCAAAGAAGTTCAACATTAATGCGTTTGCGCCATTCTTCAAAGCTGTCTTAGCATTCTCACGAATTTTATCCGGGCCAGCGCTTATGTGAGGAGCATACAGGACCTCCAGGCCAGTCTTCTTCTCAGCCTCTCTAAGTCTTCGAGTCACTTGCTTAACCCTTTCGGCTAACGAGCAGTAGCTTGGATTCATCATCTTCTCATCGTCTTTGATGAAACGCACCCCCCCTAAAGCTGCTTTATAGCAGATGTCCGCTACCTCCTTCGGAGTTAGTCCAGCTGTCGGCTTGATTATAGTTCCTATCACAGGTTCGCCTGGAGCCAAGCCTAGTAGCCTACGAGTTCCTCTTATCCCAAATCTAGGGCCTACAAAGTACTTCAAGGCGTGGCTCGGAAGAGCGAAATCTATGAGTCGAGATTTCGAATAATCGATCATATCGAAGGCTGCGCCGCCGATCATTGAGAGCCAGAGGTCTGTGAAGGCAGCTTCCTTCAGGTTTAGGTTAGATAGAGGGAAAAGGAGTAATACGAATCCTTTCCCCTTCTCCCTCTCCTCTATAAGATGCACCTTTCCCTTACATGAGGCATATCTTTCCGTGGGATCCGTTTTGAAAATCCATCCGCCCGTAGTCTCCATCGTCGCTAGTCTATCTGCAACCCTCTCTATGTTACCTGTAGTCTCGACGTAGTATCTTGCTAGAAGATAGTTTCCCAAGCTATGAGTCATACTCATGGCAAACATGACCTGGAATCTATGCTAGCCTCGACAAAGTATTTTCCGGGCGGCAATATAAAAACTGTAAGGAAAAATGAAAACTAGAGAACTCCTTCACTTCTTGGAGGGCAATGACTGATTTTGGATCCTCCACCGCAATAGTCATTAGGGATAAAGCCATACTAGCTAAGAGTGAATTTTGAATTGAATTCTAGGGAGCGGGTTGTGGCTGCTGCTGAGCTGCGAGAACCCGACAGAGTCCCACTGGACATTTCCATTCTCAGGGAACCGTATGAGAATCTTAAGGAAAGTTTGGGCATACATGGTCCGGATCCTTCAGAAAGGCTCGACACAGCTTGGAATGCAATGATCGGGATGAGCCAGGAAGCACTCAGGAGGCTACACATAGATATTGTGAGTGTACTGCCAGATCCGCCAAAGCTGCGAGGAGTGCATGGGGAAGTAGACGGAACAGAATTCGATCAGTGGGGAGTTGGACGGAGATGGATCGGAAGCTATAACGAAATGGTATTTTATCCGTTGGGCTCCGTCACCGAGATAGATGAGGTAGAAGAATATGATTGGCCTAGACCAGATGCATTCGGTGATATGACGACCCTTAGAAGACGAGCTCTGGCACTTGCCGCCAACACCGATTTCGCATTGAGTGTCAGGGGAGGATGCGTTTTTGAACGGTCCTGGTATTTGGTGGGTCTCCAAAAGTTCCTTAAGATGCTGATGACGCGGAGAAAGCTTGCTGAATCAATCCTAGACCACGTCTTGAGGAGCACAATGGAGTACTGCAGCTGCGTTCTGGATGAGGTAGGAGACTACGTTCAAATAGTTAAGACAAACGACGATCTTGGAACTCAAAACGGCCCGTTGCTGTCCCCAACAATATATAGAGAGGTCATCATGCCAAGACACAAGAAGCTATTTGACCTTATTAGGTCAAAGACTGACGCAAAAATCTTCTATCATTCCTGTGGATCGATAAGACAGATAATTCCTGATCTCATAAAGGCTGGAATAGACATTCTGAATCCGATTCAGCCCTTCGCAAAGGACATGAATCCCGAGGAAGTGAAGAAGGAGTTTGGCTCCATGATATGTTTTCATGGAGGAGTGGACATCCAACGGGTACTACCTTTTGGCTCTACAGAGGACATCAAGCTACACGTTAGAGAGTTGATTAAGTGGCTGGGACAGGGAGGAGGATATATGCTTGCACCAGCACACAACATCCAGCCTGATGTGACCGCTGACAAGATCATTGCCCTATATGATAGCGCCTACCAGTACGGGAGATACCCCCTTTAGCTCCTTCTTTTGTGACTGACATACGTAGGGGATAGCTTACCTCGCTGATCTATGGAAAAGGAGATATGTATAAAACACTACCACATTTCAAGGCTAGCGGTTTGAAACATATGACTTTCAAGCAGATTAAGGCGTTGGTAGGGAAGGGCGTACAGCCATGAACAGGCGAGAGCGAGTTTTGAGGGCTGTCAACCATGAGGACACGGATTTCGTTCCCTACAATTTCCATGCGATACCCAGTGTCTGGAAGAGGGTGCGCCAATACTATGGACTCAAGGACGATCATGAGGCTGTTGAGTTCATCGGGAACCACATCGTCAAAATCGGGTCGGACTTCAACTACGATCCTTGGTCAAACAAAGTTGGGAGGACAGAGATCACCCTCAGCGGTGGGCCTGTCTATATGGAGATCGACCGGATAGGAGGCTTACATCGAGATGAGTTCGGCTGCATCTGGGACAGAAAGGGAAGTATACCCACTCCTGTGGCCTATCCCTTGGCCGAAAAGCCAGATCTTGATAGCTATAGGTTTCCTGACCCCTATCGGGAAAGGCGTTTTGAAGAAGCTCGTCGATTAGCTGAACGCTACCGAGGTAAAGTGTTCCTCTTCGGCAAACTCGGAATGTGCCTATTCGAGCGGGCATGGAGCATCCGGAGTATGGAGCGGTTGCTCATCGATATGCTCCAGAGACCGGATTTCGTTGATACGCTGCTAGACGGGATATTGCATGAATGGAATCTACCTATTATCGATCAACAGATTGCTCTAGGAGTAGACGGCTTCTACTTTGGTGACGACTGGGGGACCAAGACAGGGCTGATGTTCAGCCCCGCGATGTGGCGGCGCTTCATCAAACCGCGACTAGCAGCCATGTTTCGACGATGTCGAGAGGCCGGTCTGATCGTCGGTCTACACTCTGATGGGTCCGTGGAGAGTCTGTTCCCAGACCTGATCGAGATCGGCTTGCAGGTCTTCAATCCCTTATCTACCTCTATAATGGACCCGATAAAGATCAAGGAGAAGTACGGGGGCCAGCTGACCTTCTACGGAGGGATAGATGTGGAAAGAATACTGCCGTTCGGCACGCCGGACGACGTTCGACGTGAGATCCGTAGGGTGGTCGAGATCATGGGTAAAGGCGGTGGATACATCCTTCAAAGTTCCCATACCATCCTAGAAGATGTGCCCATAGAGAACATCATCGCTTACATTGACGAAGTGCGTCGTCTAGCCGGAACTCAAGGATGCCTAGAAGCAGTGAAATAAGCCAAGGAACTCGTTCAACCATGAGTGGAGAACGCGGAGAATTCTGACCCTTTTATATAAGAAAAACTGTCAGCTCATTTGCTATCTCGTCGTCGTCAATTCACGTGTCATTTCAGTAGTGTAAGAGTAATGCCTAACATTTCACATATGTGAATCAGCTCTTGTTTATAGTCACCGTACACAAAATGTATGTGGTTCGAACGGAGTTGTCGAAGAAATTCATCCGGATTGCAATCCATCTTTATAAAAGCATGAGGCCATTCCCAAATTGTCTCTTTTAGCTGTTCTCTTGGTTTCTCTAGGGTTTCTCCGGTAAAGGTTAGCATGTGGTATTTCCCTGAAACTCTATTTAATCTGGCGCATGTTATCCTACCCGGTTTGCACACGAGCTGTACACAAGGCGATCCACCGCCGTACATCACCTTTGGATGGGCTAGCCAGTGCACCTCCTTTGGGCTTTGAGCAAAGTCCGTCGCCACAGAGCCGCAATTGATAGATGTCAATATTGCAGTCTTCCTGTCGACATTCTGAACGTCGCCAAAAAAGACCGGTTCGTTCGAAAGGATATGAAGAATCTCCATAGTTATCGCCGCATTAGTATCGCACTCGCAGGCCGTGACAAATCCTTCGTTATTAAGAAGCGCCACGGGAACGCAGTACGAGGCAAAGTTTGAGATGACCTCGGGTTGACATTTGATTCCTATGAAATCAAGTTCTTCTTCATTTATTATCTTCTTCAGTGCGAGATACAGTTTAATTGACCTCAGCAGATTGCCTTCGTCCACAGAAACTTCAGCGTACTTCCTTTTCATTTCTTCCATTATGTCTTTCGCTTTCGCCTCTGGAGTTTTTTCCGCTTCAAGAATAACTCTATACTCATCTATATGTTCAATCTCAATACCGAGTTCTTTCTTCACCTGTGAGTAATCAGCCATAGCTGTGTACATTCCCATAGAGCGGCCGCCGACCAATCCATATTTTTTGCCTTTCAGCTTCTTTACTGTAGCTGAAGCTCTAGCATACTTCGCGATGTGATCTATCATCTCAAGGCTATCTGGTTCTCCGTACACGAAGAGATGCGGTAATCCAATTTCATCCAGAGATCCGCGGGCGCACGCTGCCCCCACCAGCGAGAAAATTTCTTTTTGCTTCAAAGCCAACAAGATCGTCGGAATGTTAACCTCTAGCGCAGCAGTCACGACCTGTGGGGAGTGTATCCAGGTTCCGACTACATAGCATATACAATCAGCACCTTTCTGTTGCGCTTCCTTCGCATGTGCAACAGTTTCATTGGTGTCAAAAGCGGGCTTTCCAGCGTAAATGATTTCCATGCCGCGGCCTCTCATCGTACGCAGAAGGATCTGCAGACGCTCTTCAGCTTTTTCCCAAGGCTCCCTCGAGATTACCACAAATACTATTCCTATCTTTCCAGCGATTATCATCGTTCCCTCCGGTTGCTAGTGTAGCGTATGGATTCATTTAAGATTTGTCGAGTCTTTCAGTCTTTGACAGTAACCGAGAGATCAGAAAGTTGGAATCCTATGTAAGTTCGCACTAGTAGATAGAGATTAATAGAAAAAGGTATTATTCGGAAAGTTTGGAGGAGTATGATCTGATGAAGAAGAATCGGGTTAAGGAGCTGCTCCGTTCCGGCAAGCCTGCCCTCGGAAGCTGGGTTACAATAGGCCATCCAGATGTTGCTGAGGTAATGGCCAACATGGGGTTCGATTGGCTCGTCTTCGATAATGAACATGCGCCATTGAGCACTGAAACCACTCAGCTACTCATCCAAGCTATGAGCTCGACGGAGACTGTTCCTATTGTGAGGATGCCTTGGAACGATATGGTTGAGATCAAACGCGCTCTAGATATTGGTGCATATGGAGTAGTGATTCCGTGGGTGAACAGCAAAGAGGAAGCGCTCTATGCTGTACGAGCATGTAAGTACCCTCCAGCTGGACTCAGAGGCGTAGGGCCGAGACGGGCGTCAAGGTACGGACTGGACATAAAGGAATACCTGCAGCAAGCTAACGATGAGATTCTTGTCGTTGTCCAAATTGAAACGCAGCAGGCCGTCGATCGCATAGATGAAATATTGTCTGTCGAAGGTATAGACGCGTTTTTCATAGGTCCATATGACCTCTCGGCCTCACTGGGCTACCTAGGTCAACCGGACCATCCGAAAGCTTTGGAAACATACTACAGGCTTTTGGACGCCGCCAAGAGAACCGGCGTAGCTAGTGGAATACACGCCTCGAACTTGCAGTTGGCCAAACACTATATTGAAAAAGGTTTTCAATTTGTAGCGTTGAACGACGACATCGGTCTGCTTAAGCGTGGATGCCAAGAGATTCTAGACGGAGTAAGGGTTTAGGAGCTAGATCGAAAGAAGACGCAAATCCAATCTCTTCTATCTTCTTTCGAGAAGCTCAGTGTTGACCAAGTTAGTTGGTTCTTTGCCGTTCAGAACTCTAATGACGTCGTCAATGGCGGTCAGTGCCATTGCCAGCCGTGTCTCAACCGTAGCTGTTCCTATGTGCGGAGTTAGAACCACGTTGCTGAGTTTCAACATCGGGTCTTCTGATGCTATGGGCTCTTGTTGAAAAACATCCAAAGCTGCCCCAGCGATTCTCTTCTCCTTTAATGCTTCGTATAGTGCTTGCTGATCTACAACAGGTCCCCTGGACGTATTTATCAGGAAAGCTGCCTTATTCATTAGCGCAAGTTCATTCTTCCCTATGAGTCCTCTAGTTTTCTCGGTGAAAGGAACATGTACGGAGACATAGTCGGACCGTCCGAGTAACTCCTTAAGACTTACTAGCTTCGCCCCGTACTTCTCTTCAGCATACCTGTTTCGAACGAGATCATAGTATATGATGTCCATATCGAAGGCTCTCGCTCTCTCAACGACCTTAATGCCTATGCGTCCGAGACCTATGATGCCGAGCGTCTTTCTCGTCATGTCTTGTCCCAAAGGAAATTCTACGCCCTTACTCCAGTTTCCCGACCTAACGTAACGATCAGCTTCGATTATCCTCCGAGAAAGGGCGAGGATCAACGCGAAGGTGAGGTCCGCCACCGCACCTGAAAGGACGCTTGGAGTGTAAGTTACAAAGATCTTCCGGCTGGTTGCACTCTTAATGTCCACATTGTCATAGCCTACCCCAAATCTGGCAACAACCTTAAGACGTGGAGCAACTGCAAATAACTCCTCATCAAATTTCTCTACACTACCGATTACCGCACCATCGACATCTGCCACTTCCTTTCTTAACTGTTCTTTCGTGAGAGGATAGTTGAGAAAGATAGTTGGATTCAACTTCACTTCAGCAAACTCTCCAAGTTTCTCAACAGATTGCTGTGGTATCGGGCAAGTGATTAAAACCTTCGGCTTCATGAGAACGCCCGCCGTTTTCAAAACCCCGTAATGAAGAAAACATAATTATATATCTTTGCATTTCGTAAAAGCGGTGTTACCAATTGAAAGGAATGGTTCGACGTGAGGATGAAGCGGAGACCGATCGCAAAGGTCCATTTCCAGCCAAGATTCTCCTGTCGAAAGTTGACACCTCCGCTATCAGTATAAAAGTAGGAACCTTGCCAGTCGATCGAGAAATACCAGTGCATTTTCACGAGGGTGCCGATCAGCTAGAATACTACATCGAGGGTAAAGCGGTCCTCTACTTGGAAGGGGTCGGAGAAAAGGAAATTGGAAAAGGTTCTTTCATGTATGCGCCGAAGGGGATCAAACATGGAATTCGAAATGTTAAGGACCCCCTGAAGATCTATTGCGTCTTCCTCCCAGCACTGTTCTAACCCTCTAAAGCTGAGAGATTAAAAACGACTATGAATGCCAAGATAAAAAGCAGGCACTCAAAACATAAGCAAGTTGATTTGGAATCTAACTGGAAAGGGATGAGAGAGGCATACCGAAATCAGACATCTTGAAGCAGTTAAGGATAAAGGATGGGGCAAAGCGTTGATGAAGAAGTTGGTGGAGTCGCAAGATTCCGACTTTTTTCAAGGATTTTGTTTGGGTGAATAGGAAAAGAGGAGACAAAATATGGTCAAAGTCTACTATGATAGCAATGCAGATCTCGCCTTCCTGAAGAATAGAACTGTATGTCTATTTGGGTATGGAAATCAAGGCCGATCCCAAGCCTTGAACATGCGCGACAGCGGCGTGAATGTTATAGTAGGGACGCTGAAAGACTTGAGCTGGAACCAAGCGAAGAGAGACGGCTTCCAAGTCTATTCCCTGGAGAAGGGAGCTGAACTAGGTGACATTCTACTCATGCTCATGCCTGATGAAGTACAGCTAGAGGTTTACAAGAGAAACGTCGAGAAGAATCTTCAAGAAGGCGATGTCTTGGACTTCGCGCATGGAATCTCAATTCGATACGGATTAGTAAAGCCACCGTCATACATGGATGTCGTCTTGGTCGCGCCTAGGATGATAGGAACAGGTGTCAGAGAGCTCTATGTCAAAGGATCTGGGGCCCCAGCATTCGTTGGAGTAGAACAGAATGCCTCTGGAAAAGCTAAGGAGATCACTCTAGCCATAGCAAAAGCCCTAGGATTCACAAGAGTAGGAGTCGTGGAGACCAGCTTCGCTAAAGAAAACATTAAGAAATTGATGAGGATAAGATACGATCTACTCTTCTAGGTGAGAAAGTAGACTAAGGAGTGTGTCCACATGGAGATAGAATTTCCGTATGGAAAAGAGCGGGAGGTAAAGATTGAGGTGCCTCAGGAGAACCTCTATTTCTCCGTAGACAGGGGCAAAATCCCTCCCGCAGATGATCTCGGTTTGAGAATGAGAGAGAACCTCAGAAGACCTATCGGAACACCATCAGTTTCCGAGATGGTCAAAGCGAAAGACAGAGTCCTGGTAATAGCCGACGACCTCACGAGGCCTACGCCTCAAAAGACGTTGCTCCCAATTCTATTGAATGAGCTGAACGCTCTAGGAGTCCCTGATAGACGAATAGAGGTCCTAATAGGGCTGGGTTCTCATCGACATATGACGAGCCAAGAGATTGAAGGAAGGTTCGGCAGAGAGGTTGTCCAACGCGTAGACGTCTCTAACCATGAATATGATAGGCCAGAAAGGTTAGTCGACCTAGGAAAGACGTTGAGTGGAATCCCGGTGAGCGTAAACAGGAAGGTCAAAGACGCGGACTTTCTAATAGGGGTCGGCAATATAGTTCCGCACACCCTCGCTGGATGGGGTGGAGGGGGAAAAATAATCCAGCCTGGAATTTGTGGAGAGGAAACTACAACGGCCGTCCATGTCGAAGGCAACTTGATGAATCCCATCGAGAACTTGGTTGGGAATATGGACCAGAAGGTTAAGAGAAACATCGACGCGATCGCACTAAAGGCCGGACTGAAAATGATCGTGAACACCGTCTTAAATCAGAACGATCAAGTGGGAGAACTCTTCATCGGTCATACAGTAGAAGCACATAGAGAAGGAGTGAGATTTGCTGAAGAGTTCTACTCACCTATGATTCCGGGATACGCAGACATGGTGGTTGTTTCAAGTTATCCAGCAGACATCGACTATTGGCAAGCGATCAAACCTCTATCATACGCATGTAAAGCTGTCAGGAAGGGGGGTACCGTAGTTTTCATCACTCCGTGTTCGGAAGGCGTATCTCCAGCACACCCTATCGTGAAGGAAAGAGCTACGGTGGCACTTGAAGAGAACCTGAAGGCAGTTAGAGAGGGAAAGATTGAGGACAAACTGGCGGTCTCGACCCTTATAGCGCACGAAGAGATAAAGAATAGAGCCTCCATCATCTGCTACTCCGAGGGGCTGTCCAGAAGCGACAAAGAAGCCCTTGGCTTCCGAGAAGCAAGCTCTGCCCAAGAAGCCTTAACCACGGCTCTTGAGAGGCACGGTCCCAACGCCAAGATCGGAGTCTTGAAGTGCGGAGAGATTCTTCCACGAATTGGCAGAAGGGAATCGAGAAAGATCTAGAATAAATTCTTCTAGACAAAAGCTCTCATCAGAAAGACATTCTTGGGCCGCCTTTCCTTGCGGTATATTTCGGTGAAGAAAACCCTTTTGAGGGTTGTGTTAATCAAGTTAGGAGGCTTAAGAGTTAAGGCTCGTCATTCCGATAATCTCGAATCCTCATAGATAGTTTTCTTAGATATCTTACGGACTCGGATAGGGCTTCTGGACTGCCGAATGCTCCAGCTTTCGTGATAACCCTTAGCCCATTATGCTTTCCTCCTATTACTTCCCCGAAAGGAATACCGGGCAAAACCTCATCAATAACCTTCACTCCAACCGCTCTCATGATGCGCAATGCCTCGATCGCCGTTTCACCGCCTGTTAGGATTAGTCCACCAGTCCTAACGCGCTCTAGTATCTTGTTGGCAGATTCACCTAGGGATGATGTGACTCTCCGCATCACTTCAACCTCATTCATACCTAACTCTCTTCCTTGTTGGATAGTCGCAGCCGTGAAGTCTCTGGACCTAGACGAGGCTATGACAACATCTCTTCCAATTTCTAGAAGTCTTACGGCTTCATTCACAATCCTCTGAATCTCCTTCTGCGCATTCACGTTCTTGAGAACCTTAGGCGAGTTGAGGTCAAGGATAGCTACATCGAGCTCTTCACCCGCCTTTTCCACTTGTCTTACTGTGACACTGCTGGGGCTTCCGGCGATGACAACAACAGGCGGCGACGAATGAAGCCTGAAAGCCTCAGGCAAAGCCTCAGCTAGGCCAGCTGACCCGGACATAAGTTGAGCTGTATTCGAGGCCACTGCAGCTTGAGCTATTGCTCTCAAATCTTGAGAGGTCGCGGCATCCATTACGATTATCTGTACATTTCTCTTCACAAGACTATTGATTTCATTCTTTAGCAACTCTCTGCCTTGCATAACTTTCGACAATGGAACATGGCCCACCTCAAGTTTCGTCTGGCTCTCGAGAATAGTTGGGATATACGACTTTCTAATTCGCATTAATCTGTCTTCAGCCATCTCCGTCTTCTCCAATGGTACCTGATTTACGATCAAGTAGCCTCCGATCACTATTCTTCCGTTCGCTGGGAAAGCTGGAGCGAAAATGCAAGTCTCAACGTCAAGCTCATCCATAATCGCCTCCAATTCAACCCCCACGTTTCCTCTAAGGGTAGAGTCAACCTTCTTGTACACTCGCTCTACCCCAGCCTTCCTAAGCGTTCTAGCTGCCCTCCTAACCCTTCTAGAAGCGGTTTCAGGATTGCAGGCTCTAGTCTCTGTATCTATCACAATTACCTCCGTCCTCAATGCACTGTCCGCAAGACTGGTCGCATCCATAAGAACGATCGTCGCCAAGCCCTGTTTCGCAAACTGAACAGCTGTATCATTTGCGCCCGTCAAGTCATCAGCAACCACGCCTATCTTGCTAGCTGTCATCATTCAACCCACGCTTCTATAACAATCGGCATGAACTTCCCTGGTTCAGGATCTTTCAAATAGATCGATAAGATTTGAAGGTGATAATCTTTTTGTATGCGCTTTGACCATTTGAGCTACGCTGAAATCAAGCTTACCGAGGAAGATGAATGTTGAGTCAAGTATCAATCGTGAAGGCGAAGATCATACCAGATGAATCGAGATGGGAATCCCGCAAACGTCTCATGGCGATCAAGGATCTGCTTAGAGAAGCGATAGAAATCGCGGGCGGCTTAGGAGAAGCCGTTGAAGAAGCTGATACTGTTGTTGTCAAGCCAAACCTTCTCGTCGCAGTCCCACCTGATATGCACCTAACGACAGACCCTCATATCACCGCAGCTCTTGTGGAACTGGTCAAGGAGGCTGGAGTCAAAAGAGTAATTGTTGCTGAAGGTCCTGCTTTGACCCATAAGGGAAGGGATGTCTTCCTTACTACTCTCACTGAGAAGTTCTGTAGGAGAGGTGGCGCGGAAATCGCGTATCTGGATGAGGCTGAGCATGTTGAGGTTGACATTCCAAATGCCAAGATTATGCGGAAGACAACGATTCCCAAACCGATCTTGGAGAGCGACGCGCTGATAAATGTTCCGAAGATGAAGACGCACTGGCTATGCGGAGTGACATTAGGCATAAAGAATTTGGTTGGAGTTATTCCTTTAAGTGAAAGGATGAGAGGCCACAGGGAAGATATCCATCAGAGAATCGTGGACCTTCTCCGTGTTGTCAAGCCTACTTTCACGATAATTGACGGCTTGGTGGCGATGGAGGGGCAAGGTCCGAGATGCGGCAACCTCGTCAAGATGAACACGGTAATCGCTGGTCGCGACGCGGTATCTGTAGACACTGTTGCATGCATGGTGATGGGTATAGAGCCCTCCGAGATAGCTGAGATTAGATTGGCGAACGCTCAGGGGCTGGGTGTCGGTGACCCTGACAAGATAGCCGTGAAGGGAGAGAGGGTTGAGAATACTAGGAGAAGCTTCAAGCGATCATCCAGAGATATAGCAGGCGTATTCCCGAATGTCGAGGCGTTTCTAGGAGGAGCCTGTAAGGGTTGCCTAGGCTTCACTAGGGCCACGCTAGACGCTTTGAATCTGACTGGAGACTTGCAGAAAACTGGCAAGATTTCGTTGATCATGGGCTTCGGTCTAAAGGATCTGCCTCAAGATCTGGATGGAAAGGTGATCGTTGTAGGGGATTGCGCTCGTGAACATGCTGCCAGGGGGATCTTTATTGAGGGTTGTCCAGCTTATCAGGTATATTGGAAACTTCCAGCCGCGATAGGGGTGAAGGCCCCGTCGTACCTTGAAGGCTCCAAGATAGACTAGATGAAGCCGCTATGGTCGGCGGAAGAAATCTTGTGTTAACTCTTTCATATGGAGGCAATTCTGAAGACGCTCACTTGCCTTCAACCGAGATTTATGCAAAGCTCTCGCGGAGCATGAGTTTAGGGCTAGGGTGACGATTTTGCCGAACGCGCCAAATATTTTCCGGCGATAGGGAACTAGTTTCGTAATCTTGTTTGAGCCATCTTCGCAGCCAATTTTATGGCTTCAATCAAACTTCTAGGGTCAGCTGTACCGAGCCTAAGTCCTGCGCGTCGGTACGCTGTTCCATGATCAACAGATGTCCTGATTATCGGCATACCGACGCTCACATTCACCCCAATCTCGAATCCCAGCATCTTCACTGGAATATGTCCTTGATCATGGTACATAGCTACGACTACATCGAACTCACGGTTCTTAGCCCTAAGGAAGACTGTATCTGCTGGATATGGTCCAGCAACATTTATTCCAAGCTCCCTCGCTTTCTTGATGGCAGGCTCAATCTCTTCGATCTCTTCCTTCCCGAACAAGCCCCCTTCCCCTGCATGAGGGTTAAGTCCAGCTACAGCTATCCTAGGTTTCTCAACGCCTAGATCCTTCATAGCCTCATCCGCCAATCTGATGGCCGTAAAGACCTTGTCCTTCCCGATCAGGTCGCAGGCTTCTTTTAGAGAGACATGCGTTGTCACATGAATTACCCTTAGATCTCCAGCTATCAGCATCATACTATACTCTTTCGCCTTCGTGAGGGCAGCGAGGATCTCGGTATGGCCGGCGTAGCTGTACCCAGCTATATTCATCGCCATCTTGTTCAGCGGTGCAGTCGCAATCGCGTGGATTTCTCTAGCTAGAACGAGTTCCACAGCCTTCTGAACATACTCAACCGCAGCCTTTCCAGCCATAGGTTGAGGCTGCCCCATCTTAAGCTCCTTGATCCTTATGTTTTTAAGATCGAGGATGTCGATGCTCCCGTATTGAAATTTGGCTTCAGATACATTTTTGATAGGGTGTATATCCAATTGTACATGGGCAGCCTTCAATCCTTCTACCATGGCATCTGCGTCGCCTATGACGACTGGGCGGCAGATAATGAATAAATCCTTCATAGAGAGCGACTTAGCGATTATCTCAGGGCCGATTCCGGCCACATCGCCCATCGTAATGCCTATTATCGGTTTCATAGATCAGTCACAGTCGTTCCGTCACTTGCCTATCTCTACGGAAACCCGATTAAGAGTATATATTCTATGCTGTTATCAAGAATGAGAAGGCTAGGAAATGACGAAGAGTTATCAGAACCATGTTATGAACCGATTATGATCGTCGGAGCATGTTGAAGTTGCTCGTTGTGCGAAACTCGTCGGTAGCTACCACAGCGCTTGCATTGGTCGCCCAGAGCTTGGAAGCGACTTGACCCATAGAATTTAGGGCGTGGACACAGAATCGATGGGCTATCATCAAACTATTATACTAGTCCGACTCGAAATTCAAGTCATATTTCGTGCTCTTTGAAGTATTGGATAACTTCTTTATACGCGCTAATGGTCTCCCGAATTTTGTCTAAGAGTGGACTTATCATAAATAAGTTAACTCCAACCTTGTTGAACTTTTCAATCCGTTCTATCACATCATCCTTAGTTCCGAATATTGCAACTTTTTCAACAGCTTCATCTGGAAGTGAATCTGCGACCCTACACATCTTTGTAATTTCGTTGTTATCCATTGGATTTTCCCACAAGTCAAAAATTTTCTCAGAATGTTCTTTGTATCCCAAATCTTCAAGCAACCTCTTTCTCAAAGCCAATCCAAACTTTACTTCACTTGCCAAGGCTCGCAATGCTTTATCCTTGTTACTTGCAATGTGGCTAGAGGTAGTTATCGCTTCTACCTAGAAGCGATAGAAACCAAAAACAATTTCCGATGACGCATAATCAGTCTAACGGTGGCCGCTTTCAAGTGCCTCGTAGAACGCCTTCAACAGAAGATAGCAGGAGGTGGCTCCAGGGTCTTGGTGGCCCAAGGTCCGCTCGCCTAGCCTGCTGGACCGTCCCACCTTGGAAACGAGGGGAATCGTGGACTTCATCCCTGCCTCTGCTCCTGCTACGCTTCTCTCTACGGCGGCCAAGAGGCTCGACCCTTTTGCGGCTGCTTCCTTGATAGCTACAACCGCTGGGTGGATGGCATCCAACATCGTCTTGTCACCTACGTTCGCCTTGCCGCGTTCCCTTACTCCTGCTTCCGCTGCCTCAAACATGTTGACCAGATCTGTCAAATCTATTTCTTGTTTTCCAGCGGCTATTTGGGAAGCGCGGAGAAACGCTGTTCCGAAAAGAGGTCCCATGGCTCCGCCGACTGCGGAGATCAAGGCCATTGCCACTCCTCGCAATATGGTGCCTATATCCTTGCCTCGCAGTCTCTCTACCTCCTCCCTCACCGCCCGAAAGCTCTTGACCATAGAGACTCCATGATCTCCATCCCCAATCGCAGCATCCAACTCCGAAAGATAGTCCCTATTCTCTTCAATCTTATCCGCCATATGCGCGATGATTCTCACAGCATCTTCTGATCTGATCACCTCGACCATCGCCATGACACCTCCCCATCCATTTCTATCGTTAGAACTGGACAAAGCATGGCGTGTCTGCTGGAGCATCCAGCAATCGCTTCAACTCACCGTCCAACTTCATCAGCGTGACTGAAAAACCAGCCATCTCGAGGGCGGTGAAATACTCTCCGATAAAGGATCGATAAATGCTGATACGCTCTGCTTTGAGTATCTCTACCACCTTGCGGAAGATGATGTAGAGCTCCAGCTGCGGCGTGGCCCCTAAGCCGTTGATGAGGACAACCACCTCATCCCCTGTCTTGTAAGGTAAGTCTGAGATTATCCTTGCGGTCAAGTCCTCAGCCACTTCGTCAGCGGTCTTCATCTTCACCCGCTCCACTCCAGGCTCTCCGTGGTGACCTACACCGAGCTCCATCTCATCCTCAGCTAGGATGAAGGTGGGTTTTCCCGCTGCAGGCACAGTAGGGGCTGATAGGGCTACTCCAATCGTGCGAGTCCATTCATTAACCTTTGTCGCCACTTTCTTAACCTCTTCCATTGAAGCCCCTTCCTCAGCCCTTGCTCCACATGTCTTCCAAGCTAGGAATTCGCCGACAACCCCTCGGCGATTGGATACTCTATCAGGTGGAGCGGAGCCGGCATCGTCAGTTGCTATTACCTGCTCTGCTTCGATGCCTTCACCTCGGGCTAGCTCCGCCGCCATATCAAAGTTCATTACATCGCCTGCATAGTTTCCTAGGAGGAACAGTACACCTCTGCCACCGTCTACCGCCCTAGCGCCTTCATAGATTGCGTTGGGAGGTGGCGAGGTGAATATTTCCCCAACTGCCACAGCATCCAGCATACCTTTGCCGATATACCCAATGAACGCAGGTTTGTGACCTGAACCTCCACCTGTAACCAACCCGACCTTGCCCTCTACCGGGGCATCACGGCGCACCAGGGTCCTTACCCTTTCCAGTCTGCGCACGTATGTACTGTGAGCCGCTACGAATCCGTCCACCATTTCATCAACGGCGTTGAAAGGGTCGTTTAGAAACTTCTTCACCTTGAACCAGCCCCTTGTGTTCGGTATTTTTTATCCAACTCATCTATCTCAGCCACCTTTTGTGCGGACGCTCCCCCACTAAACTCGCTGGCCAACCAAGCTTTAACCACAGTCTTCGCCAATTCACTCCCGATGACCCTTGCCCCTAGGGTCATGACCTGAGCATTATTGCTCTTACGCGCTCTCTCCGCAGAGTAGACATCATGACAAACAGCTGCTCGAACGCCAGGAAACTTGTTAGCGCAGATCGCCATGCCTATGCCGGTTCCGCAGATTAGGAGGGCTCGTTCGTATGGACCCGTAAGCAGAGCCTCGCAGGCTTTAGTTGCTATCAAAGGATAATCAACGGGTTCGGCGCTGTGACACCCAACGTCTACGAAACTCTGTCCAATCTCCTTCAGAAAAACCTTCAGATCTTCCTTTAGATAGAACCCGGCATCGTCAGCCCCGATCAGTACGGGCTTCAACAGGCATCAGCTATTCGGTAACGGCTAGAACAAATATTAGAGTTTCGGTGGCGGATAAATGTGATTAAAAAGGTAATTCAATCCTGTCAATGCATGTGTGCCCTACAAGGTGTGGATATGCAGATTTGAAATATGGAATTTTGCGCGCACGAAGTGCTTTCTGGCTAGATTTGACGTCGCTTTAGCCAGTTCTATAGTTCTTGTAGAATTGAAAGTCTGGAGTTCTAGTTACGACTCTTTTTCTTCCACCCATTGCGGTTATTATCCCTCTTTATTCAATCTGGGTTAGGATCGGTTTATATGACACATATATTGCACTTATCGTCACCTACTCAATTATTTCTTTACCTATTGTTATTCTGCTAATGACCCAGTATTTCAACGCTATACCAATTGAAATAGAAGAAGCTTCACTGTTAGATGGATGTTCTCGATACCAATCATTCTACAAGATAGCTTTGCCTAACGTGATGCCAGCTTTACTCTCCACGGCGACTTTTACTTTCATTCTGTTGTGGAATGAATTCTTCCTTGCATTTGTGCTCACGCAACAAAGGTTAACAATGCCCGTAGCAGTAGCGGCGTTCGCTACGATTAGTGTAGAAATTCCATGGGGACAAGTATGTGCTGCGGCCTCTTTACTTATGCTCCCTCCACTAGCTCTTACAGCTGTTTTTCGAAAAGCGTTAACGTCTTTCTTTCTCCCGAAAGGGAAGTAAAAGAAGATAGATAGAAGAAGCAACTAGAGTATTCCTACGTCTTATTACCTTCGTTCTTGGGCTTCCATGTCTTCACTTACGCTTGGTTTTCTCTTTCGCCTTTGTTTTCGATGTGCCTCTATCGTTCTTAAACCTTCCTAGTTATTTCTCGGGCGGGTAGACTGCTTCTGGAGATCGTACTTTACCAACATTTCCGAGTTCATAATAGAAGCCTAGGATGCGTTCCGTATCTAGATAGTAAAACTCATCCTCGTCAAATTTGCCGCTTTGAATTACTTCTATCCCCTTCTTCTTGAATTCCTCTATGGTCCCTTGAATATCATCTACCTTCTCTTTTACATGATGTAAACCTTCGCCTTTCCTTTCAAGGAAACTCTCATAGGTAGTTGGTCCCTCGAGAGGTTGAATAAGTTCGAATTGCATGTTTCCAACCATTGTCACAGCCACTCTATAGCGATGTCTCACCGGCTTACCATGAAAGCTCGCTTCTCTGAGCGCGGGCGGCGCGAGGGTATGAATGTCCCAGGGACCCATACCCAAGATTCTCCAGTATTTCTCCATAGCTTTTTCTAGATCTCTTACGACCACACATACTTGTACGATTTTTTTCATCATTCGAAATCACATTTTGTCTTGTAACTCTCCAGGCAAATATTAAGCTTTGCTCCGAGAAGTCGGACTCACAGCCCTTTCGGGCCGAGAAGCCTTCTTCAGCGAATTGCTCGATGAGACTCCTCATTTCGTCCGGCATCCTAAGCGCCGTCGCTTCATGGTTTCAGTGCTCAGTGGCGCATGTTCGTTGTTGAGGACAAGCCAATCAAATCCAATGTTCGCCATTATCTCGGCAACGTCTAGGTGTCCTATCGTAACCTATCTCAGAACTTGGAGTGACAGGCTGCGCTGTAGGAGCCGCATTGACCGGGGATACTTCTTCAGAGCTTTCTTATCGAGTTCAACGCCCAATGGGCCCAACTATGTTGATTCAATCGCCCTGAAGACTGTCTCAGAATTCTTCGTTGGAGTTCACGAGCACGTGACAAGTAATATGCTTAACCATAGAGTAGTAATAGCCAACGCATATGTAATATATTGACGTGGGATGGCCGCATGCTACTGATGGGTATAGATGTCGGAACGACAGGCTTCAAGATTGTGATGACACGCCCCAATGGTGAAGTTGTAGCCCAAGCCTACAGGGAGTATACAGTGTATAGACCAAAGCCAATATGGGTTGAACTGGATCTCGATGAAATCTGGAGGTCAATCCTCTTGGAAACGAGAAGATTGGTCAAGAGCACTCGTCGAGAGAGAGTAGCTGGACTAGCCATATCCAGCCAGGGTGAAACTGTTGTTCCAGTGAATAAGGATGGAGAATGTCTCGCAAGAGCCATATCTTGGACAGACCGTAGAACTGCGGAGCAAGTCGAATGGTGGAAGAAGCGATACGGAGCTTGGGAGATCTATCAAATCACAGGTCAACCGCTCCACCCGATGTACACTGTGAATAAGCTGATGTGGCTGAAGAAGTATAAGTCGGAGCTCTATAAGAGGGCGTACAGATTTTTATGCGTCGAAGATTTCTTGAATTTCAAGCTAACGTCAAATCCGACTACAGACTATTCAATTGCAGCGAGGACGATGATGCTCGATATCTGTAAGAAAGAATGGTCGACTGAAATTATCAAGACTGCAGGTATAGATCAATCTAAGCTTCCAGACTTGGCGCCGTCTGGGAAGCTGATCGGTGAAATCAGAGAAGATGTGGCTAAGAAGATGGGATTGAGTAAAGTTGTTCACGTTAGCACCGGTGGTCATGACCATTCCGTGGCGGCATTCGGCGTAGGGATAACCCGCGAGGGCCGAGCTCTAAACGACTTAGGAACAACAGAATCAATACTCGCTGTGACGAAGAGACCGATGCTTAGCCGTCGCCTGTTTGAAGGAAGCTACGCTTCCTGCCCTCATGTCAAAGAGGATAGGTTTGTCGTGCTATCAGGAATTCTAACCACCGGCGCCATACTGAGATGGTTCAGGGATCAATTCGGTGAGATGGAGAAAGCTGTAGCCAAACGAACGAAGAAGAATGTGTACGATGTCATGATGGAAGAGGCTTCTGGATCCCAGCCAGGTGCCTTTGGATTATTACTCCTCCCTCACTTCGCTGGAACACTAGCGCCCTATTCAGACGCTAAATCGAGAGGAGCCTTCCTCGGGCTGAGGCTCTTCCACACTCGAAATGATTTCCTCCGTTCAATAGCTGAAGGAATAATCTTGGAACAGAGGAATAACATAGAGTACCAAGAAGCAGAAGGAATTAGAATTTCTGAGCTTAGAGCAACAGGTGGAGGTGCAGCCAATGAATTCTGGCTTCAGTTGAGAGCAGACATACTCGGCAAGAAGGTTGTAGTTCCCGAGGTTACTGAAGCAACAGCGTTCGGCGCAGCGCTCTTAGCTGGAATCGGCGTCAAGGTCTATCGGAGTTTCGATGAAGCTCAGAGGGAAGCCTGTAGGGTGAAGAGGATATTCTCTCCCAGGAGAGACGCTCAGCGAAAATATAACGTATTCTACCAGCTGCATCGAAAGATCTATCCTTCACTGATAAAAATCTTCCATGATATGCAGTAGATCATCATCTCGCAATAAAGCCTTAGATCGCCATTGATGATGCATCCGGGGCGTATGTCTGCAATCCTAGCCCAACTCCTTCATCGCCATATCAATTGAAGCGTCCTGATGAATTACCCTCCTGAGAGCTCTAGCCATCCCAGCCGGATTCTCATGCCCCCATACGTTCCTTCCGTAGCATGCAGCGATCACTTTCATCCGTGGGTGCACACGAACGCGCAAGCTGGATTTGCTTGGACATGGGTTGCCGCTGCAGCGGAGAGAACGAAGCATGTGAAAGTAGGAACTGGAGTTACGGCGCCACTTTTTAGGTACAATCCTGCAATAGTTGCACAAGCCTTCGCCACTCTAGGAGTAATGTATCCCAATCGTATCTTCCTAGGCCTGGGAAGCGGAGAACCTTTGAATGAGATTCCTTTGGGCTATCGATGGCCTTCACGTAAGGAAAGGATTGAATGTCTGGAGGAAGCAATCATAATTATAAAGCGGCTCTGGACGGAGCAGTTCGTAAGCTTCAAGGGAAGATACTACACTTTGAGGAAAGCCAACCTTTACACGAAACCTGAAAAGCCTATTCCACTTCATTTGGCTGCTCATGATTCGGCTGTAGTAGAGATAGCTGGAAAGTACGCTGATGGCCTACTCTGTCAATTTGCACCACCCGAACACTGTACCAGTGCTGTGTTTCCTGCTTTCGCGAAAGGCGCGAAGGCTGCCGGGCGAGATCCGGATCGAACAGAGAAAGCGATTCACATCATCGTTTCATATCACGAGGACTATGATTCTGCTCTCACTGCGTGTCACCATTGGGCAGGGGTTACGCTACCTGTATTCTACAAGTATGGTGTTTCTGATCCAAGAGAGATAGAGCTTCACGGCAAGATGATTGCAAGAGAAGAGCTTGCGAAGAAGTGGGTAATCTCTACCGATCCAGAAGAACATCTGACGAGAATCCGTGAGTATCTGAGAATAGGGTTCACTAATATTCAAGTTCATAATATCAGCCCGGACGAGAGAAGATTTATCACGGTTTACGGAGAGAAAGTACTGCCTCATCTGAAAGAAGAGTTCAAAGAGTAGTTTGTAATTGATCTCAGTAAATGTGGAATCAACCTTAGATCTCGTTGTGATTATCGATAATCGAGGTCATAACTACGCAGACATGACAGCGTGGTAAGGATTTTGGAAGACGCGAAAGAAGCAAGTTTCGAGAATCTCCATGGTCGTCGGATCTGACATATACACAACATCCACTGGTTTTGGAGTGCTAATATGCAACATAAGGACGAAAAGGTCCCTGTGATGTTCTCTCAAATGGAAAGAGGGGCGTTACGCTACATTCCTCTATATACTGGCCATCGCATGCTGAACATTACTAGCGAAAAGATCATCTACACGGGCACAACGACGACCGAACATGAATCAACGTTAGGTCTCACTTCTTACCTTGTGAATTGATCTACCGGTTGCATCCAGCGCGGCTTCCTTCAGTGCTTCAGATAAAGTCGGGTGTGCATAGATCATGTCGGCGAGATCCTGTACTGTCGCCTCCAGCTTGATCGCCAAAGCGGCCTCATGAATCATTTCTGAGACTTTTGGTCCAATCATATGAATGCCTAAGATTTCTTCTGACTTGGCATCCGCAACGACCTTTATGCCTCCTTGATCTTCCGAAAGTGTTAGAGCTCTCGAGCTGTTTAAGAAAGAAAATCTTCCGACAACTATCTGATGACCTGACGCGGTAGCCTGCTTCTCGGTTAGGCCTACAGAGGCGACTTCCGGCGATGTATAGACGCATCTTGGGACCGCGCGATAATCGATCTCAACAGCAGCTCCCATCACATTTTCTGCAGCTACAACTGCCTCAGCCGACGCCACATGGGCGAGCATATACTTGCCCACGGCATCGCCTATAGCGTAGATATTTGGAACACTAGTCCTCATCCGTCTGTCAACAAGGATCCCTCTTCTTTCATCCACTCTTAGATCATCTGGGCCCAAGCCATGAGTTTTGGGAACTCTCCCAACAGCTACCAATATCTCTTCCGCTGTCACTGTCTTTTCGCCATCCCTCGTCGCTAATACGACAGCTGTACCGTCTTCATTTTCCTTAATCTTTGTTACTCTGGCATTCGTTAGAACGTTTATGCCATCTTCTTCCAGAAGAAGCTGTAAGAACGAGGTCATTTCTTCATCTTCTCCAGGCAGTAATTGGGGCATCATCTCCACTAACGTAACACTCGTTCCAAGTCTATTGAATATACATGCAAACTCAACGCCTATCGCTCCACCCCCAATAACTAGCAAGTTCCTCGAAATATCTTCCAGAGCTAGGGCGTTGTCGCTCGTCATAGTTCTTGCCTTTTCCAATCCTGGCAGTTGCAGAGACGCGGGCTCTGAGCCCGTCGCGATTACGATATTATTCGCTCCGATTTTCTTTACAGACGAACTGCCAACAACTGTGATCTGTCTAGATCCCGTGATAGTTGCGGTTCCTTGAACGATTTCTACATCGCAGCTTTCTATAAGATGTCGCGTACTCGTGACTATCCTCTTTACTATTCCGTTTTTTCTCTGCATCATTGAAGAAATATCGGTCGAAACATTGCCAACAGATATCCCATATTTTCCTGCTTTCCCGATTTTTGACAGAAGATTCGCGCTTTCAAGAAGGGCTTTTGTCGGTATGCATCCTCTATTGAGGCAAACTCCCCCAACCTCATCCTTTTCGATTAGGACTACTTCAGCTCCCAGTTGAGCAGCCCTAATTGCGGCTACATAGCCCGCCGGCCCAGCCCCTATTATTGCGACGTCAGCCATTCCCAGCAAACCTACCATCTCATTCGAGCAAGATTATCTACGTCACGCGAGTAATAGAAAGGTGATGAATTGCATTTGGTATCTCCTCAACCGTTTTTTTGTTTGTATTAAGGATTACAGGAGCAACAGTTTCTTCTGGCGTACTGATCGCCAGAGTGATGCTGATTTCCTCAAATATCTTTATTTCGTCTCCCTCCAAGGCTGAGTTAAGAACTTCTCAAGTCGAAGGATCATGGGGCGACAGCTCGTATATCTAGTATGTCGCCGTCTAAGTTAGTAATAGATAGGGGTTCTCTAGGATCTGCTTTATTCTCTGCAGGAAATTGGCGGCTTGTGCGCCGTCCACCACTCTATGGTCAAAGGACAGGCTTAATACAACAGCCGGTCTTGCGACGATCTGCCCGTCAAGAAATGTCGGTTTATCTCTTATTCTACCGACGCCGAGTATCGCACTCTCAGGCGGATTGATTATCGGTGTAAACATGTCTACTCCATACATTCCTAAATTCGATATGGTAAACGTGCCTCCTGTTACTTCGTCTAGTGAAAGCTTGTTCTGCCTCGCCTTGTCGACAAGCTCCTTGAAAGAGGTAGAGATTTCGACGATAGATTTCCTGTCGGCATCGCGGATCACAGGCACGATTAGGCCCTGTTCTAAACTAACTGCCACGCCGATGTTAATGTGTTCGAGCAACTTGATGCTTTTTCCTTCGAGTGTAGAATTGATGATAGGGTACTCTTTCAAAGCCTTCGCGACAACCTTAACCAATATGTCTGTGTACGACAATCGAGCTCCTGTGATTTTCTCGATTTCTGGGAGCAGGCCCTGGCGCAGCTTAATCCCTTCAGTGGCGTCTACCTCCGTGGTTATTGTGACGTGCGCAGCTGTTAGTGTGCTCTGCAGCATGCGTTGCCCTATCTTCTCTCTCATCGCAGTAAAGGGTATGGCCTTCGCCTCTTCACTCGGTGGTCTCGCAATCAGGATAGTCTTGGCTGTCTCGACCGCTTTCAAGACATCCTCCCTAACTATCCTGCCGCTGGGTCCTGTTCCTTTGATTTTCGTAACATCAATCTTATGTTCGTCCGCGAGTTTCTTTGCAAGCGGAGATACTCGTATTCTTTCTACAGGCTTCTCGAAGGAAATCGCGGCTTCAATGCTCGGCAACGATGGAGCTTGCCCTGGTTCAGAGATGAAAGCGATGGGCTCGGACACGGGAACAGTGGATCCCTTGGGCACCAGAATCTTGCTTAGAATGCCGGAGGCTGGGGCGTCAACTTCAGCGGTCACTTTCTCTGTCTCAATCTCTAGGAGCGGTTTTCCCTTTTCTACAGCTTCACCTTCCTTCTTCAACCAGTTAACGATAGTGCCTTCTCTCATAGTTAAGCCGAGCTTAGGCATTACGACCGTTGTCACGATCATTCTCACCCCCGCTGTTCAACACATGTCGGAATTCTCGAGCTAACCGATCATTTCTCTTACAGCCCTAACTATCTTCGCCGCATCCGGCACATAGAACTTCTCTAGGACTGGGCTGAACGGCACGGAGGTGTGTGGCGGGGTGACACATTTTATGGGAGCATCCAAGGAATCAAAGGCCTTGTCAGCTACCAAGGCAGCGATATCTGTCGCTACACTGCATCGAGGGTAGTCCTCATCCACGATAGCAATCCTACCTGTTTTTTCGACAGATCGCAGTATGGTCTTCTCATCGAGAGGAGACAAAGTTCTGGGGTCGACAACTTCTAGGTCTATTCCTTCCTCTCTCAAGATCTCAGCTGCTTCAAGTGCTGTATGCACCATGCGCCCGACACCCACCACTGTCACATCTTTACCCTCCCTCTTCACGTCGGCCTGACCGAACGGAATAGTATACTCTTCTTCAGGAACAGGGCCTTTGATTCTTTCATAGAGGTACTTGTGCTCAAGGTATATAACCGGATCGTCTTGTCTTAGGGCGCTGATCAAAAGCCCCTTCGCATCGTAAGGGGTTGATGGGATGACGCATTTCAATCCCGGGATGTGCACGTAAATCGAGTAGAGGCATTGAGAATGGTGAGCTGCTGCTGATAGACCTGCTCCGAAAGCCGCCCTGATCACAAGCGGTACCTTGGCTTTTCCACCGAACATATACCTCAGCTTAGCTGCTTGGTTCAAAATCTGGTCAAAAGCTATGCCGCAAAAGTCTGAGAACATTAGGTCTGTGATGGGTCTCAAGCCGGTGGCTGCGGCGCCTATTGAAGCCCCTATGAAACCCATTTCAGAGATAGGAGTGTCTTTGACCCTCTCAGGTCCAAACTGATCCAGGAGGCCTGAGCTGACGCCGAAGGCGCCGCCCCACAACCTTAGATCTTCGCCCATGACGAAGATGTTCTTGTTTCTCTCCATCTCCTGTCGAAGAGCTTCGCTGATGGCTTGGCGAAATGTTAGTTCTCTTGATTTGCGCTCCATTTCTCTCTCCTCATGGATAGCTAACGTATACATCTTCGAGCGTTTCTTCAACGTTGGGCCACGGACTTCCTTCGGCGAAAGCGACCGCGTCCTCAATTTCCTTGTTGGCTTCATTGTCTATACGTGTCAACTCCTCTTCTTTGGAAATGCCGCCATGTATCAGCTTCGATTTGAACAGAGCTATTGGGTCCTTCTCAGCCTTCCATTTCTCGATTTCCTGCTGTGTGCGGTACTGTTGCGGATCTCCTTCATAGTGACCGTAGAACCTATACGTCTTGCACTCCAGAAGTGTCGGTCCCCTACCTTCTCTAGCTCTACAAATCGCTTGGCTAACGGCGTCGTAAACGGTAATCACATCCATCCCGTCGACAGCAACGCCCGGTATCCCGTACGCCGTTGCTCTGTCGGCGATGTCTTTAGCTCTCATGGCGTAGGAGAACGGTGTCGTCTGAGCATATTGATTGTTTTCGCAGAGATAGACTATTGGAAGATTCCAGATCGATGCCAGATTGACTGACTCATGGAAGGAGCCCAGGTTGGTGGCGCCGTCACCGAAGAAACAGACCACAACTTCACCAGCGCCTCTATACTTTATAGAGAGAGCTGCCCCTGTCGCGACAGGAATTCCTCCGCCAACGATTCCACAAGCACCTAGGATGCCCAAATCAAAATCCGCTATATGCATAGAACCTCCCTTGCCCTTACAGTAGCCAGTCCGTTTGCCAAATAGCTCGGCCATCATCAGCTTAACGTCAGCGCCCTTGGCGATGCAATGTCCGTGTCCGCGGTGTGTACTGGTTATATAATCGTTCTTCTGAAGACTTGCGCAGGCGCCTACGGCAACAGCCTCCTCACCAGCGTACAGGTGAATGAACCCGGGAATCTCTGCTCTAGCAAACAGATCGTGAGTCTTCACTTCAAAATGTCTTATCAGAACCATTTTCCTGTACATGTCAAGAAGCGTTTTCCTTCCCAGCCGTTGAAGATCGCCCTCGACTGAATTCCTCTTTATTATCTGAGCCTTGATCTCAGCTGGGACCTCTAATGTTTCCTTCAATCCAATCCACACTCGCGTCTATTCCTGACGTCATTTATCCCTTTTATGTCTTGCTACATTTTGGATTCTCCATGATAGTGGCTGCGCCTAGAAAGGCTTCTATAAAAGCCGAGGCTGAGGCGGAGGCCGAGCCGGCCTAGCTAGGTTTGGAGTACCCTCGTCTCCTAGCGACCCCTTTTATAGAAGCGCCTCAGCTTCCGGGTCGAATCGGGATGCATTCCGGTATGAGAGCGAGCCCACTACGGTTTATGTCTTTAATCTCGTAGAGAATCGCCATGGCAATGTCGGCCTGGGCTAGGCCAGGGGATACTTCTTCTCCATCTCCTTCAGAAACTTTAAGCCGTCCGAGGCTATGGCGTCTGCGCTGGGAGCTATCTGACGCCAGATAGCTGTCATGGCAGCCATCTCCTTCATATCGGGAACGAAGGACTCTATCGTTATCCATCTATTGTACTTTATCTGAGACAGCCCTCTGTAAACCTCATCCCAGTTCACGTGGCCGGTTCCAGGAATCCCTCGATCGTTCTCACAGGCGTGAACGTGACCCAGCATATCTCCAGCCTCGATGATAGGATCATAAAAGTTCTTCTCCTCAATGTTCATGTGAAATGTGTCCAAGTGAATCTTCGCGTTGGGCTCATCTACGGCTTTAACATACTTCACAGCGTCACTCGTAGTGTTCAGGAAGTAGACCTCGAACCTGTTCAAAGGCTCAACCGCAAGATCGACGCCCCTGCCCTGAGCATATCTGCAGACTTCCTTGAACGCCGCCACGCTACGATCCCACTCCTTTTGAGTTCGTCCCCTACCCACCAAAACTCCCCAAGCGCCATAAAGCACTCCGGCAATCATGTCGCTGCCGAGCTCAGCGGAAATGTCGACACACTTCTTGAGGTATTCGACACCTTTCATCCTAGTGGTCTTGCTTGCGCTCAAAATATTGTTCTTGGGGTTTAGACCCACCGATAACGTGCAAGAGATCTCCGCATCTTCCAGAGCCCTTCTTGTCTTACTCACATTAACCTTGCTCGCGTCTGTCGCTGGGACCGGGATCTCAACTCCATCAAAACCCATGCTCTTCGCTTTCTCGAAGAAGGGATAAGCCTTCTCGCCGAACCTATCTATCCACAAGAAGAGGTGAACACCATACTTAACCAAAATACAACACCAAGGCGTAACCTTAGAATTCTTCTTTCTTAAAGCTCTTTCCTTCAAAAACCGCGTATTCGGCATACAGAGTTTATTGACTCTTGACGCCACATAATCGTCGCAACTGAGCCCTATGAGTTCCCGGTCAGTCGGGATTGACGGTTTGAGTTTGACGCATCTGCAAAGAAGATCGACCATATCATCGACATGTTTCTCCAAATATTCAGCTGTCTTTTTACTGACAAAAGATTTCAAAAGCCTTTGCTAGCTCATTTACCTGAAAGCGCTTCGTGATCAAAGGCTCTATCTTTATTCTACCAGATCGCAACATCGCAATTGACCTCCTGAACGATTCTCGCATTATCGCGTATGATCCAACTGTTTTTATTTCTCTAAAACACGCATCAAACGGGCCTATATCGACTCTAGACTTGATCGATGCTACGCCAAATATCACAACTCTACCCCCTTCCTCACCATCTGCGTAGCCTGTTTAACTGTGATAGACGAGCCAACGGCCTCAATAACCACATCCGCACCTTTTCCGCGAGTCAGTTCTTTAAGGCTACCCATAGGATCTTCCTTCGAAGGGTTGACTACAACGTCAGCACCCAACATCGCAGCAAGCCGTAGTCTCTCGTCCTTCATGTCCACCACGAGTATTTGAGAAGCACCAACTAGCTTTATCAATTGAAGCAAGAGTAGACCTATCGGCCCTGCACCAATTAGAGCCACTACATCTCCAATACCTGCGCGTGATACGTCAACTGAATGCAGCAAGCCAGGGGTTCTACAAACGCTCCCTCATCAAAAGAAATCTCTGGAGGGATCTTGCCAATAGCTTCCTTCGGCGCCATCGTATACTCGGCAAATGCCCCGTTCACTATGACGTTCCTAGCTCCGCCGATGGCTGTGAGTCTTTCACACAGGTTATTTCTCCATGATAACGCATGCCTCACAGAAGCCGCAGGATAACGCAGGATCCACAGCGACTCTATCGCCTACCGCGAATTCGGCTGCATTATCTCCCAGTTCAGCAATGACACCTGAGAATTCATGGCCAAAGATAACTGGCGTCTTCACGGGAAACTCCCACATATACATATGTAGATCAGTCATGCACACTCCACACGCCTTAACTTCAACCAAAACATTCCCCCCTTTGACTTTCGGCTTTTCAACTTCCTCAATTTGCAAATCACGAGGTCCGTGAAGCACAGCAGCAAGCACTATATTTTCCTCCAACGAGGAAAACGTTTCTAGATCCATAATTAAGACCTTCGTTTCGAAATCGCAAGTGGCGGAGATGTCGTTTCGTCAGGCTTCGATAAGCTCTAGAGAGACGCGAGTTCATCGTAGAGTGGCACCATTGAC